>LFIK01000689.1_pt1 | contig 25731 bp, 25 predicted proteins | sample 643401 | NCBI WGS metagenome assembly LFIK01 (sample SAMN03777447, study PRJNA286221) | soda lake metagenome | biome: soda lake; feature: Kulunda steppe; material: water; isolation source: sample T5-Br brine of Lake Tanatar-5 | place: Russia: Kulunda steppe | collected 2010-07
CGAACCTTGCCGAGGCCGAGATCCTTTTCGATGGCATCGACCTTGGCAATATCTCGACATCCTTCACGATCAATGGCACCGCCGCCATTGTCTACGCGATGTATCTCGCGACTGCCGACAAGAAGGGTGTGCCGCGAAGCAAGCTGACCGGAACCATCCAGAACGACATCCTAAAGGAATATGTCGCCCGCGGCACCTGGATCTTTCCCGTCCGCCAGTCGATGCGCCTGATTTCGGACAGCGTACTCTTTGCCAATCGCGAGACACCGCGCTTCAACCCGATCTCGATCGCCGGCGCGCATGTTCGCGATGCCGGCGCCACCGCGATCGAGGAGATGGCCTATACACTCGCGAATGGCCTCGCCTATGTCGACGAGTTCAAGCGCCGCGGCGGTGACGTCAACGCCTTCGCCAAACGGCTGAGCTACTTCTTCTACGTGCATATGGACCTCTTCGAGGAGGTGGCAAAGTTTCGCGCCGGCCGGCGCCTGTGGGCGCGGCTGCTTTCCGAGCGCTACGGCGTCACCGACGAAAAGGCATTGCTGTTTCGTTTCGGGGTGGTGTGCGGCGGCTCGTCGCTGACCGCAGCCCAGCCCTACAACAATATCGTGCGGGTCGGGATCGAAACGGTGGCGGCGGTTCTCGGTGGGGCGCAATCGATCTTCACCTGCGCCTTCGACGAGGCCTATCAGATCCCCACCGAGCACAGTGCCGAGGTCGCGCTGCGCACCCAGCAGATCGTCGCGCATGAAAGCGGTGTCGCGCGCACCGTCGATCCCCTTGGCGGCAGCTACTACACCGAGTGGCTGACCGATCGCATGGAGGAGGAAATCCTCAAGGTCATGGACGAAATCGACAGCTATGGCGGAGTGATCAAGGCCATCGAGGATGGGTATCTGCAAGCCCGGATCGCCGAGCGTGCGCGCGAGCGGAAGATGGCGGTCGACAGCGGCGAGCGGCCGGTGATCGGCGTGAATGTCGGTCACCGAGAGAGCCGCAATCAGGACACCGGCGAGGTTTTCAGCCTCGATCCCGAGGTCGTCCGGCAAGTCACCGCGAAATACGAACGGGTGCGGGATACGCGCGACTCGGCCGCCGTCGAGCGCGCGCTCGCCCGCCTTGGCGAAGCCGCCCGTACCGAGGACGATAACGTGATGCCCTGGCTGGTTGAGTGTTGCCACGCCTACGCCACTGTCGGCGAGATGGTGGCAACGCTGAAACGCGAGTGGGGCGAGTTCAGGGAGCCGATCCGGTTTTGACATCATGACACTAGCCAACAAGCGGATTCTCATCGCCAAGCCGGGCCTCGATGGTCATGACGTTGGCGCCAAGATCATCGCCCTTGCCCTGCGCGATGCCGGGGCCGATGTGATCTATACCGGGTTGCGCCGCAGCCCCGACTATATCGCCCGGGTCGCCGCCGAAGAGGATGTCGACATGGTCGGCTTGTCGATCCTGTCCGGCAGCCATTGCGACCTGGTCAGGGAAGTGATTGCCCGGCTCGGCGATGTCGATGCCGCTGACATCAAGGTATTCGTCGGCGGCACCATCCCGGAGGCCGACCACGAAGAGCTGCGCGCCGCAGGCGTCGCCGGCATCTTCACGTCGGAGATGAAGATCGAGGATGTGATTGCAGAGATCGACCGCCAGCTCGGCGAGGCGGTGGTGTGATGGCACCGTTGACCGGGAAACGCATTCTGGAAGTCGGCCACATGCTCGCCGGGCCGTATTGCGGCATGTTGCTTGCCGATCTCGGGGCCGAGGTGATCAAGATCGAGGGGCCGGAGGGTGACATCGCCCGCCGGATAAGCCCGCATTATCTGGGCGGGCACAACGCCTATTTCGCCAGCCTGAACCGCAACAAGAAGAGCGTCGTTCTCGACCTCAAGAGCGCCGAGGGACAGGCCGCCTTGCGCGGGCTGGCCGGGACCGCCGACGCGTTGTTGACCAATCTGCGCCCCTCGGCGATCAAGTCACTCGGCCTGACCTACGCCTCGTTGAAAGACGTCAACCCGAGGATCATCTGCGTGGCGCTGACCGGTTACGGGCTCGAAGGCCCCTTCGCCGAAAGCCCGGCATACGACTATGTCATCCAGGCGCTGACAGGGGTCATGATGCTGACCGGCGACCCGGACGGACCGCCGGTAAAGCCGGGCTTTTCAACCGTTGACAATTCCGCCGGGATCATGGGCGCACTGGCGCTGTCCGCCAAGCTCGTCGAGGGACGTGGCGGGCAGGTCGACGTATCCATGCATGACACGATGATCTCGCAACTGAACTATCTTGCCAGCATGTATATTAACGCGGATGAGGCCGCCGATCGGATTCCCGGTGGTGGTCATCCGTATATCGTTCCCGCCCAGATGTTTGCGACCAAGGCCGGCTATGTCGTCCTCTTCATCACCCATGACAAGTTCTGGAGGCTTTTTGCCAACGCTTTGGCAGAGCCCGACTGGCTGACCGATCCGCGCTTTGCAACAATGAAGGCGCGCTCCGAGAACCGTGACGTGGTTGTGAAGGCAATCGCGGACCGGATGCAGGGGCGCGACGCCGCGGACTGGGTGGAACGCCTCGCGCCGCTTGGACTCGTTGTTGCCGCCGTGCAGGACCTGCCGAGCGCGCTCGACGGCGCGCTTGTCGCGTCGCGTGAGATGATCGTCGACATTCCGGTCAGAGATGAAGCGCTGCGCCTCGTTGCCAACCCGATACGGATCGAAGGGGAAAGGACCGTCTACACGCCGCCGCCTTGCCTTGGAGAGCATGCAGACCTTGTCGAGAAGAAGAAGGCGTCGCAGTGATGAGCATGCCGGCCAAGCGCCGCGCACTGGCGCGCCAGATCACGCGGGTCACGAATGCAAGTGTCGCCCAGGCGCTGAGCGCGCTGAAGGGTGCGGCCATCGCGGACAGCCACCGCATTGCCATCACCGGCCCCCCGGGGGCCGGCAAGAGCACCCTCATTACCAGCCTTGCCCGGCACCGGCTGGAAAGCGGTGCGAGCGATCAGATTGCGGTGCTGGCCGTGGACCCGACAAGCCCTGTCAGCGGCGGATCGCTTCTCGGTGACCGCATCCGGATGGATGCGATTTCGGACCTGCCGGGCCTCTTCATCAGGTCGCTGCCAAGTCGCGGTGCCCGCAACGGCCTGTGTGACAATCTCGAGGATCTGCTTCAGCTCGTGGAAAGCCACGATTACCCCGAGATCATCCTCGAGACCGTCGGGGTCGGGCAGTCCGAAATCGATGTCAGGTCGATAACCGATACCGTCGTGCTTGTGGTACCGCCTGACGCCGGTGACTCCATCCAAACCATGAAAGCCGGGATTATCGAGATCGCCGACATCTTCGTGGTAAGTCGTGGCGATGCCCCACAAGCCCGCCGCATGGCAAGCGACATCAGGTCGATCGTCGACCGTTCGGCGCCGAGTGACACGGACTGGCATCCGCCTGTATTGCTTTCCGAAACCACGGGCAGGGGCATTGATGAACTGAGTGAAGCGATCAGGGCCCATAATGCCTGGCGGAAAGCCCGGGAAAAGCCCGACGATCGCAGGATCGCTCGGCAAAACCACCACATAAGATCACTGCTTGCCCGCCGTATCGACGAGGTTCTCAGCGAGGCTGAAGGGCCGGACACCCAGGATCTGAAGGCGTCCTTTGATCGGATACTCGCCCGTCTGCCGATCGATGGAAACGGCAGCGGTGCATGACGAAGGATTGAAAAGCCCGCCGAGGGATTGCCGGGCGGGCCTTGCCCCCACCTTCCACGTTGTTGCTGGCAATGCGAGGCCGTCCATGTGGCCAGGTAGGCCGTGCGTTTCGCCCTCCGTCCCTCGCTATCGCGACGACCCATCGTCCTCCCCGACTGCCGCGATCGCGAAATCGATCAGGCCAGAACGACATTTCGCAAATCTCGATGTCGCCTTGCGAACTCAATGACCTGTCCTGCGGCATTCCTGAAAGATCATCGCGACCTATCGCTCACGCATGACAGATGCGTGGACGGGAGTCGGCGTCGGGTCGTCGGACTGGACGGGCAGGAGGCGCCCAGAACATGAGCGCGCGTCCCCCGCCAATCATGCATTCTGTCAGGCATGTTTCAACACGGGGCCGCGACTCCGCACTGCGCAATCGGCCGGGAGGCGCTCACTCCAGGGGCGGCGTCGATGCGGGGTGGTCTGCCTGTGCGCTCGGCGCCAGGATTTCGAGCAATTCCGCATTGTCGTTGATCAGGTCATGCAGCGTGATCCCGTCAAGCGAGGCGAAGAACGCCTCGAGCGCCCTTGCGAATGCGTGGCGCGCGCGACATCCGGGCTTCAGAGGGCAGGCATCGGCACCGCCCGGAAAGCACTCGACAAGCGGTACGCCGCCTTCCATGAAGCGCGCCACCGAGCCGAGCGTGATGCTCTCCATGGGCCGGGCCAGCATCAGGCCGCCGTTGCGCCCGCGGGTGGTGTGCAGAAACCCTCCCTGCGCCAACACATTGATGACCTGTGCCAGATGGCTTTCTGAAACCGCACTTACGGTCGCGATTTCATGCTTGCGCACCGTCCGCCCGTCGTTGCTGGCACAGAACATCAACGTGCGAATCGCAAGGTCGGTGCGGATTGTAAGCCGCATATACACCTCCCAGCCTGCGCCGCACCTGCGACGACGCGTCCGCACGCTAAGGCAACATGATCCGAAGTAACTTGATCGAGATCATGGCCTTGTACTCCGCATCGCTGCGCAGGCCGGTCCGCTGCGGCTACATTCCGTCGCAGGTGGCATTTATGGCTTTGACTCCGCCCGATCACATCAGGCATTAATACATTCAAGGTTAATTATATTTCTTTCGGGAGGAGGCAAGGCTTTGACCGAGACTCATGCCATATCGCGCCGCGCCTTTCTGAGCGTGGCAGCCGGCGGCGCCGCCCTGACGGCCGCTTTGCCGGCCGCACAGGCCGACACCGTACGCACATCGGCGCGCATCGTCATCCTGGGGGCCGGTGCGGGCGGCGCATCGATCGCCAACCGCCTCGCCAACCGCCTTGAGGGTGCCGAGATCACCATCGTCGACGGCACCACCCAACACTGGTACCAGCCGGGCTTCACGCTGATCGCCGCTGGGCTCAAGCCGGCGTCCTATTCGATCAGCGACACCGCGCACTGGCTGCCCGGGAGCATCAACTGGATCGCCGAACATGCGGCCGAAATCGACCCGGAAGCCAGACGCGTCACCACGACCGGCGGCACCCGACTCGATTATGATTACCTGATCGTGTCCACGGGGCTGACCCTTGACTGGGATGCCGTCGAGGGGTTCTCGCTCGACATGGTCGGCGAGAACGGGATCGGGGCACATTATGCAGGGCCCGAACAGGCCGCGGCGACCTGGCGGGAAATGGACCGTTTCACCGACCGCGGCGGCGTCGCGCTCATCGGCCGACCCGCCACGGAAATGAAATGCGCCGGAGCGCCACTCAAGTTTGCCTTCCTGACCGATGACCGGGCGCGCAGCAAGGGTACACGCGGCGACACCGAGGTGATCTATACGGCACATTCGCAGGCGCTGTTCGGTGTTCCCATCGTGAATGAAAAGGTAAAGATGCTGTTCGGATCGCGCGGCATCGATGTGCGCTATGACCACGTGCTGCGTGGCATCGACGCCGATCGCAAGGTCGCAACCTACGACACGCCCGAAGGCACGCAACAGATCGAATACGATTTCATCAATGTCATCCCGCCGCAACGCGCGCCGCAGGTGGTGCGTGACTCGGGCCTGTCCTGGGCCGACCGCTGGACCGATCAGGGCTGGATCGAGGTGGACATGCACACACTGCGCCACGCCCGTTACCCTGAGGTTTTCGGCATCGGCGACATCAACGGTGTCCCGTTCGGCAAGACCGCCGCCAGCGTCAAATGGCACCAGCCGGTCGTCGAGGACCATCTGGTCGCACAGATTCAGGGTCGGGAGGGGACCGCGCGGTTTACCGGCTACACCTCCTGCCCCCTGATCACGCGGGTCGGCCGCGCCATGCTGATCGAATTCGATTACGAGAACCAGTTGGTGCCATCCTTTCCCGGCGTGATCGCCCCGCTCGAGGAACTCTGGATCTCCTGGCTGATGAAGGAGGTCGCGCTGAAGGCCACCTACAACGCGATGCTGCGCGGCCGCGCCTGAGGAGGACGTGACATGGAAGAGATGACGCTCGACACGCTCATCGCCGTATTCGAGGAGATGTTCGGCCCCTGGCTTTTCTGGACGCTGGTCGCGATTGCGGCGCTGGTCACCATCGCCTTCATCTATGTGCTGATCCGCGATCGCGGGATCGAGAGTCGCAAGCTGGTGCGCGCCGAACTCACCGCACCCGTCGGCGCCATCAGCGCGGTGCTGTTCGTGCAGTGGATCACGAACTCGGGCTTTCGCGACATCGGCGGCCCCATAGACTGGCTCGTCGTCCTGGGCATTGCGGTCGCAGGCGGCGTCGGGCTGACCATTCTGGTCTATGTGGCGCAGGCGCTGCGCGGGTCCGGACGGCGCCGGACCGAAAACTGACGCGCGCCGGGCCGTGGCCCGGCGGCGACCGCGCCACGGGCGGGCAAGACCTGCCCGGGCATTCCAGACTCACGCACCAAAGGAGACCGACATGCGTGCTCTCATTTCTGCAACCGCCCTTGCGGGCGGGCTGGCGGCGGCTGTTCCGGCGCAAGCCGAGGGCCAGAAGAATCTGGTAACCATCCTGACGGCCCCGGAGGCGCAGACCCAACTCATGGCGATGGTCCTGACCAATGCCGCCGTACAACAGGGCGCCGAGGCACATATCCTGCTTTGTGGGCCCGCGGGCGACCTTGCCTTGAAGGACGCACCCGAAAGTGCCACGGCCGGACAGCCGCCGCGCGATGTCAGCCCGCAGGGGCTGATGCGCATGATGATGGACGAGGCGAATGTCACCGTCGAGGTCTGCGCCATCTATCTTCCGGGCATGGGGGCGGACGAGTCGGTGCTCATCGACGGTGTTACCGCCGCCGAGCCCGGTCCGATGGCAGGCGCGATAATGGGCGATAACACCACCGTGATGAGCTTTTGAGCTGCCTTCCGGCGTCCGGCCGCAACGCCGGGCGCCGGCCCGGCACGCCCTTGACACGCGCGCCCCGTGGCTCGCGCCACGCCTCGCAATATCTTGACCTTGCGTGACCCATGTGAGACGCCTTGCGTCAAGGCGACAGCAGGAAGTCAGGACTTTGCCCGATCAATCCCTCGCGGAGAGCGACGCATTCGCGCAATTGTTCAATGAGCTTCACGACCCGGCCTTCGTGATCGACGTAGAAACGGGCGCCTTTCTGGCAGCCAACCGCGCCGCCGCGCAGCTTCTGGGATACACGCCCGAGGATCTGGAAGAGCTGTCGCCGACCGATATCCACCCTCACGAATTGCCCCGACTGCAGAATTTTCTGGAGAATGTGCTGCGCAACGGGCGCTGGCAGGCGGATGATCTGTCGTGCCGCACCCGCGCCGGAGAATTCCTGCCCGCGGAGGTGCGTGCGCGCGCCATCACGCTGGACGGACGGACCCGTATCGTCACACAGATACGCGACCTTCGAGGCGAACGCCTGGCCGAGGTCGGTCAATCCGTGCGCAAACTGGTACATGATCTGCGCAACGCGCTCACCACGGCGCAGTTGCTTTCCGACCGGCTCAGCAACCATGAGGACGAAAAGGTCCGCGCCAGTTCGGATGTCATCGCGCGCTCGCTCGAGCGTGCGGTGGATCTGTGCCGTCAGACCATCAACGCCGGCGTCATCGAGGAACAGCATCCCTCGCGCACACGCTTCATGCTTGCCGATGTCGTCGAGGAGGTCATCGCGACCACAGTGCTGCCCAGCGGTGTGGGTCTGCGCGTCACCTTCGACGCCGACGACACGACGTTGCTGGACGCCGATTTCGACCAGATCTATCGCGCCCTTCTGAACCTTGTGCGCAACGCCTCGGATGCGGGCGCCGACGAGGTCCGCATCGAAGGGCAGCGCGAGACCGGACGCAGCCTCATCATGGTGACTGACGACGGCCCCGGCCTGCCGGGTTTCGTGCGCGACAACCTCGCCAGCGAGGTGGCCGGCAAGTCGGAAGGCAGCAGCGGTCTGGGACTGATGATCACCGCCGAGATCGCGACGCGCCATGGCGGCGACTTGTCGGTGCAGGACACCGGGAACTGGGGCACCCGGTTCTGCCTGACCATCCCCGACACCGCCTGAAAGGCGATACCGGGGACACAGCGGCCGGGCGCGCGCGTCCGCGCAGCTCAGCCGACGATCTCGAGCTCGGAGAAGAAGAAGGCAATCTCCTGCGCCGCCGTTTCCGGCGCATCCGAGCCGTGAACCGAGTTCTCGCCGATGGAGGTGGCGAATTCCGCACGGATCGTGCCGGCTTCGGCTTCGGCAGGATTCGTCGCGCCCATGACTTCGCGATTGCGGGCGATCGCGCCCTCCCCTTCCAGGACCTGCACCACCACGGGTCCCGACGCCATGAAGCTGCACAGCTCCTCGTAGAAAGGGCGCTCCTTGTGCACCGCGTAGAAGGCGCCGGCCTGTGCCGGAGTCATCCGAATACGCTTTTGCGCCACGATGCGCAGCCCCGCCTCCTCGAACTTGGCGTTGACCCTGCCCGTGAGATTGCGCGCAGTCGCGTCAGGCTTGATAATGGAAAGAGTACGTTCGATGGCCATGTGTTCCGCCTCGGAGTTATTCTCGGCGGACCCCGTGCCCGCCGATTGCGGCGCGGTCGTAGCACGCACCGCACGGCGGTAAAAGTGGGGCCGGCGTGGCCAGCCGCGCCGGCCCCACATGGGGAGACAGGATCAGAACTGGTCGTCGGTGCCCGTACCAGTGCCTGTGCCCATGCCGTCACCGGTGCCCATGCCATCGCCACCCATTTCCGGCGCTGGCGGATCCTCCCGGTCGCGGTAGATGTATTCTTCGGCAGCGTCGGCCTCGTCGCGGGTGATGTCGAGCGTGATCTCGTTGCCGTCATAGTTGATATCGAGCCGCTCCCAATCGACGGCGATATCCTTGGAGCCGAAGCCAAGGAACCCGCCCACCGACACCACGGCGGCGCTGACGGTGCCGTCATCCATGTTGAGGATCAGATCCTCGATCGACCCGATACGTTCATTGGTCGGCGACATGACGCGCGCCCCGATGACCCAGTCCCCCTGGATCTCGGCGCGCTCCTGCTCCTCTACCAGCACATCATCGGCGGCGAGGGCCGGCGCGGCCATCAGCGGCGCGGCCATGGCAAATGCGATCAGGCGTTTCATGGCAAATTTCCTTTCCTTGTTAGTACCTTTTGACACCCTTCAAGGTAACGCAGGGCACTTCAGCCGAAAGGTCGCGCCGCCCGAACCGCCGAAACCGGCAGATGGTCGCCGAAACGGCGCCCTCGCATCCGCGAAAACCTGCCGACCCCACCCGTTTGACTCGCCGGCAGGGCTGGGGCACAGCGGCGCCATGCTGATCCTGAACAACATCACTTATTCGGTCGAGGGCACGCGGCTTTTCGAGGACGCGTCGGCGCGTATCCCCGACGGGCACAAGGTCGGGCTGGTCGGGCGCAACGGCTCGGGCAAGAGCACGCTGTTCCGGCTGATCCGCGGCGAACTGGCGCTGGAGAGCGGCGACATCATCCTTCCGTCGCGCGCGCGCATCGGCGGTGTTGCGCAGGAGGCACCGTCCTCCGGGGTTTCGCTGATTGAGACCGTGCTGCATGCGGACACCGAACGCGCCGCGCTGATGGCGGAGGCCACAACCGCCAGCGACCCGGACCGCATCGCCGAAATCCAGACCCGGCTTGCCGATATCGACGCCTGGTCGGCCGAGGGGCGCGCCGCCGCCATCCTGAAGGGGCTGGGCTTCGACGAGGATGCGCAACAGCGTCCCTGTTCGGATTTCTCGGGCGGCTGGCGCATGCGGGTGGCACTGGCGGGCGTGCTCTTCGCCCAGCCGGACCTGCTGCTTCTGGACGAGCCGACCAATTACCTCGACCTCGAGGGGGCGCTCTGGCTGGAAAGCTACCTGCAGCGCTATCCGCACAGCGTCATCATCATCAGCCATGATCGCGGGCTGCTCAACCGCGCAGTGCAGGGCATCCTGCATCTGGAGGATCGCAAACTGACCTTCTGGCAAGGCCCCTATGACCGGTTCGCGCGCCAGCGTGCCGAGGCCCGCGCCCAGCAGGCTGCCGAGGCCAAGAAGCAGGAGGCCCGCCGCGCGCATCTGCAAAAGTTCGTGGACCGTTTCCGCGCCCAGGCGAACAAGGCCAGCCAGGCGCAATCGCGGGTCAAGATGCTGGAACGCATGACGCCCATCACCGCCCCCGAGGAGGCCGCGCGCCAGGTCTTCACCTTCCCGCGGCCTGACACGCTGTCGCCCCCCATCATCGCGCTGGAGGATGTCGCGGTGGGTTATGGGGGACCACCGGTGCTGCGCAATCTCAACCTGCGCATCGACCAGGACGACCGCATCGCGCTGCTGGGGCGCAACGGCGAGGGGAAATCGACGCTGTCGAAGCTGCTGGCCGGAAAGCTGGCCGCCGAGGCAGGCAACATCACGCGCGCCTCCAGGCTGCGCGTCGGGTATTTCGCGCAGCACCAGGTGGATGAACTGAACGCGCAGGAAACCCCGCTGGAGCACATCCGCCGCCTGCGCCCGGACGAGGCCCCGGCGCGGCTGCGCGCCCGCCTTGCGGGTTTCGGCCTGATGGCGGCGCAGGCCGATACCGTGGTCGAGCGGCTCTCCGGCGGGCAGAAGGCGCGGTTGTCGCTTCTGCTGGCGACGATCGATGCGCCGCACATGCTGATCCTGGACGAGCCGACGAACCACCTCGACATCGAGAGCCGTGAAGCGCTGGTCGAGGCGCTGACCGCCTATTCCGGCGCGGTTATCATGGTAAGCCACGACATGCATCTTCTGGGACTGGTGGCAGATCGGCTATGGCTGGTGCAGGGCGGTTCGGTGGCACCCTATGACGGCGATCTGGACGCTTATCGCCGCATGCTGCTCTCCGGGACCGATACACCGGGCGCAACCTCGCAGGCCAGGTCGCCCAAGCAGACCAAACCGGCACCGCCACGCAAAGCCGCCACGCGCGACAACCTGCAGGCGCTGCGTGCAGATCTGCGCCGCTGCGAAGCCCGCCTCGAGAAGCTGTCGCGAATGCGCGAAGAACTCGCCGAAAAACTGGCCGATCCGGCGCTGTACGAAAAAGGACGCGAACGGCAGGCCGAAACGTGGCAGAAGAAATACGCCGAGGTCATGGACGGCATCGACCGGGCGGAAGCCTTGTGGATCGCCGCGCAGGAAAAGCTGGATCACGCCGAAGGCTGAAGGGGGCCACGCATGGAGTTCACATTCCTTCTGACGGCTTTCGTCACGCTCTTCGTCATCATTGATCCGATCGGCCTGACACCGATTTTCGCGGTTCTCACACAGGGTGCATCGGCGGCACAAAGGCGCATCATCGCGCTGCGCGCCTGCGGGATTTCGGTCCTGTTGCTGACACTGTTCGGCCTTCTCGGCGAGGGCTTGCTGGGCTTCATCGGCATCTCGATGCCCGCATTCCGGATAGCTGGGGGCCTGCTGCTGTTCCTGACCGCGCTGGACATGCTGTTCGAGCGGCGCACGCGGCGGCGCGAGGGGCATCTCGATGCCGAGGACGACCCCTCGGTCTTTCCGCTGGCCATGCCGCTGATCGCGGGCCCGGGCGCGATGGCCTCGATGATCCTGCTGACCGGCGAGTCGCAAAGCGGCTGGATAGGCATCCTGGCCGTGCATCTGGTGATGCTGGGGGTCATGCTCATGGTGTTCGTGCTGTTTCTGTCCGCCGGAATTCTGGAGCGTGGGCTGGGACGTACCGGAACGCTGGTCATCACCCGGCTGCTGGGCATGCTTCTCGCGGCGCTCTCGGTTCAGTTCGTCATCGACGGTGTGCGCCAGGTTCTGCCGATGACCGCGGCTGCGGGCATGTGACGCGGCGTCGCCGGGTCACGCCCGCGCATCAAGCCGCGCACAAACCTGATGGAGCGCATGTGATGGGCCGCGATGGGCCGGGGCATGGACGTCGCGGCGTCGAACACCTATCGTCCGTCGGGCAAATGATGAAAGTGTGTGCAACGTGACCGACGCAATCGACCCGACGACCCGCGCCATCTTCGACGAGGTGCACAAGGTCTACCCGGATGGTGTGCCGAACCTGTTTCGCACCCTCGCGATCAATCCGCAGGTGCTTTCGGGTTTCGTGGCGCTCGATGAGAAGCTCATGGGCGGCGTGCTGACCGAAGGCGAGCGCATGATCGTGGCGCTTCTGACGGCCATGGAGGCCGATTGCCCCTACTGCGTCGCCGCGATGACCAAGGAAGCCGTCGAGGTGGGCGCGGCGCAGGAAGCCGTGGAAGCCGCGCTGAATCGCGCGCGCGCCAAGGACCGACGCCTGGATACCCTGCTGACGGCGACACGCCGAATCATGGAAACCAATGGCCGGCTGCCACGCGCCGAAATCGCCTGGTTCGAAAGCCGCGGATTCGAACGGGACTCCCTGCTGGAGATCATCGCGGTGATTGCCGAATTCACCATGGCCACCTACGCCAACAATCTGCTGCGCACCCGGATCGACCCGGAGTTCCGCGGCTACGGGCACTGACGGCGCAACCGCGCCGCAACGTCAGCCCGGTACGCGCTCGGCCTGCATCTGCCAGCGCCCGCTTTCCTCGCTCCAGTACTGTGCATGAATGCCGGCCTTGACCAGCGCGCTCCACCGCGCCCGTGCGCCCGCGACCGCTGCCGCATCATGACCGTCGAACAGAATGCACACGCGCTCGAACGCCGCAGCCTCCGCAGGTTCGACCGGTGCGTCATCGATGGTCATCAGGCAGGCCGCGCCATTGGGAACCAGCGTGCTGTCGGTCAGCAGAACGGGTTGATCGGGATCATGTGGCCCGCCTGCCAGCCCGTGCGGCAGGAATCCGTCCTGCGGTTGCAGCCACAGCCGCTCATCCAGCCATTCAAGCCGCGCGCGGTCCGTGCCGCGCACCGCCACGCGCCATCCGGCCTGGAGCGCCTTGTTCAGCAGGCCGGGCAGGGTATCCTCCAGCGGCTGCCGCGTCAGGTGATAGAACATCGCCCGGCCCATTCCGAACCGGCCTCAGCCTTCAAAGCGCGTGCGCACGAGCCGATCGACCATCCGCACGCCCCACCCCGTCGCCCCTTTCGGTGCGAAGCGGCTGTCCTGCTTGCGCAGCGCGACACCCGCGATATCGACATGGCACCACGGAATCTCGTCGGGGACGAAACGCTGCAGGAAGCGCGCCGCGGTGATCGAGCCGGCCGGACGTCCGCCGACATTCTTCACATCCGCGATCCGGGATTTGAGTTGCGAATCGTAGGCATCGCTCAGCGGCAGGCGCCAGGCCCCTTCGTCCTCGGCTTGCGCCGCATCCAGAAGCGCGGCGCAAAGCGCATCGTCATTCGCGAACACACCGGCATTCTCGTGCCCCAGCGCCACCACCATCGCCCCCGTCAGGGTGGCGAAATCGATCATCGCCGCCGGGCGAAACTCGGTCTGCGCATACCACAGCACATCGGCCAGCAGCAGCCGGCCCTCGGCATCGGTGTTCACCACCTCGACCGTGTCGCCTTTCAGGGTGCGCACCACATCGCCGGGGCGCTGCGCATCGCCTGCAATCATGTTCTCGACCAGTCCGACGACCCCGACGACGTTGGCCCGAGCACGGCGCAAGGCCAGTGCGCGCATCGCGCCGGCGACGACCGCCGCGCCGCCCATGTCCATCGTCATGTCTTCCATTCCGGCAGCGGGCTTGATGGACACGCCACCGCTGTCGAAGGTCACGCCCTTGCCGATCAGCGCCAGAGGCGGCGCGTCCTCAGCACCGCCGCGCCAGCGCATCACGACCACCTTCGACGGGCTGGTCGAGGCACGCCCCACGGCGAGCAGCGCCCGCATGCCAAGCTTTTCAAGCGCCGGCTCATCCAGAATTTCCACCTCGACGCCCAGCTCCTGCATCGCGGCGAGCCGCGCGGCAAAGTCGTCGGTGGTCAGGATATTCGCCGGCTCATTGACCAGATCGCGGGCAAAGAACACGCCTTCCGCCAGGGCGGCCATGTCGCGCGCTTCGACGGCCACGGCCTCGGGCCGCGACACCATGAAGGACACAGCCCCGCGCGGCTTGGCCGGCTCGCTCTTGTGCGCCTCGAAGCTGTAGGCACGCAGCGCCAGCCCCTTTGATATTTCCGCCGCGCGGCTGTTGGTCCCTGCCAGCACGAGGACATCGCGCCGATCCATCGCCGCACCGATACGCGCCCCGGCGCGGCGGGCGTTGGCCACTGCCGGGCGGCGCGGCAGGCGCACCACCTGAATCACCTCCGCGGCAATCCCGGCCGGCCAGGCCACGTCGCGCGACTCGCCGGGGTCGAGATCGGCGAAATCGGCGCTCTGCGTCAGCCGTTCCAGCGCACCGCGCGTCAACCTGTTCACCCTGCGCGCAGTGCGATCGAAGCCGGCGCCCGGCTCCGCGAAAACGACGAGCCGCCCCTCATGGGCGGCAATTCTGTCGAGATCCACTGCGCCAAAACGGATCGTCACCGGTGCGGTCATGAAGCCCCCCGAGGCTGCTGTCTTGAAGGATGAGCGTCGACCCTAGCGCCTGCCGCCCGGGTTGGCCAGATCGCAGTTTTCCGCTGCCGGCTTTTCGTCTAACGTCCGGGCAACGAGGGGGGTATCGCGTGCCGAGATTCGACAGATACGTGCTGTCGCAACTGCTTGTGGTGTTCGGCTTCTTTTCCCTCGTGCTGATCTCCGTGTACTGGGTCAACCGCGCGGTGTCGCTGTTCGACAATCTGGTGGGCGATGGCCAGTCGCTTCTGGTTTTCCTCGAATTCACCGCCCTGGCGCTGCCGAACGTGATCCGGGTGGTGCTGCCGGTGTCGGCCTTCGCGGCAGCGGTCTATGTGACGAACCGGCTGGCATCGGAAAGCGAGCTGGTGGTGATGCAGGCCACAGGTCTGTCGGCAATGCGCATGGCGCGGCCGGTGCTGTATTTCGGCCTGATCGTGGCGCTGTTTCTGACCTTGCTCATGCATGTGCTGATGCCGGCCAGCCGCGCCCAGCTCTCCGAAAGGCAGGCCGAGATCGCCGAGAACATCACCGCACGCATGCTGAGCGAGGGAGATTTCCTGCATCCGGCGCGCGGCGTCACCTTCTATATCCGTACCATTACCGAGGAAGGAGCGCTGGAGGATGTGTTTCTTTCAGATGGCCGCTCGGGCAATGTGCGCACGGATTACACGTCGAAACGCGCCGTCCTTGTACCGGGCGCGCACGGCCCGCAGCTGGTGATGCTCGACGGGATTGCGCAGGTTTTCGATCACAAGGATTCGCGCCTCGCCGTGCTGCGCTTCGACGACCTGACCTATGATGTCGGCGCACTGATTTCTCCGGCGGGACGCGGGGCTGATCTGCGCGCATTGGACACCGCGACGCTCTTTCGGGCGGATCCCGAGGATCTGCGGGCGGTCAACGCGCGGCGCGCCGAATTCCTGCACGAAGCCTGGACGCGGCTGGCGCACCCGTTCCTCGCCCTCGCGGCGGCCATGATCGGCTTTGCGACATTGCGCCTCGGCGCCTTCAGCCGCTTCGGATTCTGGCGCCAGATCGTCGGCGCGGTCACGCTGCTGATCCTGGTGCAGCTGGCCAACAACGCGCTGTCCGGGATCGCCCTGCGCGATGCGAGGATGGCGCCGCTGACCTTCGGTCCGGTCGTGCTGGGGGGCGCGATGGCGCTGGGGATGCTCTGGAAGGCCGATGCAGCGCGACGACCGGCGCATCAGCGCGGCAGGGGCGGCCAGGACCGGGTGGCAACATGACCCTTTCACTCTATGTCGCTCGCCGCTTCCTCGGAACCTTCCTGATCATCCTCGGGGTCTTTGCGGGGATGCTGATGCTGCTCGACATGGTCGAGCAGCTGCGCCGCATGGCCGGACGCGACGGAACCTTCGCGCAGGCGGCGCAGCTCGCGGCGCTGAACATGCCTGCCGCGCTCTATCAGATCCTGCCGCTGATCGTCATTCTGGCGACGATCGCGTTGTTTCTGGCGCTCGCGCGCAGCTCCGAACTGGTGGTCGTGCGCGCTGCCGGACGCTCGGCGATCCGGCTTGCGCTGGCGCCGGTGGCCGCGGTGCTCGTGGTGGGCGCCCTCGCGCTGGCGGTGTTCAACCCGCTCGTGGCGGCAACCATGACGCAATATGACGCGCTGTCGGACCGGCTGACCACCGGCACCGCGCGGGTGCTGTCGGTCGGAGATGCGGGGCTGTGGATGCGTCAGCCGCATGAGGACGGACAAATGGTGATCCGTGCCGCGCGCGCCGACCCCGACGGCACGCGCTTTCACGAGGTGGGTTTCGTTTTCTTCGACCCGGACGGCATGCCTGTTCGCCGCATAGAGGCACAGACCGCGCGACTGGGCGATGCCGTCTGGTCGCTGACCCTGGCCAAGGACTGGGACCTGCGTGCCGACAACCCCGAGCGCCGCGCCCAGCGCCACACGGTCCTCGAATTGCCGGCGACGATGACGCCGGCGCAGCTGCGCGACAGTTTCGGGAGCCCGGCCTCGATCTCGATCTGGGAACTGCCGGCCTTCATCGAGCGGCTCAACCGCGCAGGGTTTGCCGCGCGCGCGCATCAGGTCTGGCTTCATATCGAGCTGGCGACACCCCTCTTCATGGCCGGGATGGTGCTTCTGGGCGCCGGCTTCACCATGCGCCCCAGCCGTTTCGGCGGCACCGGCATCCGGGTCCTGATCGCACTGCTTGTCGGGTTCGGGCTTTATTTCCTGCGCAATTTCGCGCAGGTGCTGGGGGAGGCAGGCCAGATACCCGTGCTGGTCGCGGCCTGGGGGCCCGCCATGGCGGCTGTTCTGCTGTCGATGGGCCTCTTGTTGCATGTCGAGGACGGATAGATGCGCCGGATCATCGCCAGCATCGTGACGGGGCTCGCCCTGATCCTGGCCGGCGCAACGTCGGTGCAGGCGCAGACCGGCGCGGCCACCCTGATCGCGGACAGCGTGACGCTGCGCGACGACACCACGCTTGTCGCCGAGGGCGATGTCGAGATCCTGCATGGCGACACCCGGCTGCGCGCCACGCGCATCATCTATGATCGGCGCGCCGACTCCATCGCGCTGGACGGGCCGTTGCGCCTCGATGAAGGGACAGGCTTTATATTGCTCGGCGACAGCGCCGAGCTCGACGCGGATCTGCGCGACGGCATCTTGCGCGGAGCGCGGGTGGTCCTCGACCGCCGGCTGCAGATCGCCGCCGAGGCCGTCACCCGCGAACAGGGGCGTTATACCCGGCTGGAGCAAAGCGTGGCCTCGTCCTGCCGGGTCTGCCCGGCATCTCCGACGCCGCTGTGGGAAATCCGCGCGGCGCGGGTGATCCACGATCAGCAGGAGCGCATGCTGCATTTCGACCGCGCCAGCTTCCGCCTGTTGGGTGTCCCGGTGTTCTATGCCCCGCGATTGCGGCTGCCGGACCCGACGCGGGCGCGCGCCACCGGCTTTCTGATGCCCGAACTGCGCGTCACGAACCGGCTCGGCGCGGGGGTGCGGCTGCCATACTTCATCGATCTGGGCCCGGATCGCGACCTGACCCTGACGCCCTATCTGGCGGAGGGCCGCACCGTGACGCTGGAGGGGCGCTACCGGCAGGCCTTCTCGAACGGGCAGGTCGAGATCGAGGCCGGGCTGTCGCGCGATTCCATCCGTCCCGACAGCCTGCGCGGCTTCGTGCTGGGTGGAGCCGAGTTCGCCCTTGCCGATGATACCCGCCTCATTCTGCAGCTCGAGGCGGCGAGCGATCGACGCTATCTCGACGATTATGGACACACATCCTCCACGCGGCTGACCAGCGGCGCGGCACTCACCCAGACGCGGCAGGACCGGCATTGGCGGGTCGAGGCGCTCGCCCTGCGCTCCCTGCGCGAGGGGGATGTGAATGACCGCCTTCCCGGGCGGGTGGCCACGCTCAGCTGGCAGCAACGCTTCGACATGCCGGTCGTCGGCGGAACCGGCCGCGCACGGGTCGAGGCGCTGACGCTGCGCCGCAGCTCCGGCGCCGACATCGTAGGGCGCGACAGCGCACGCGGGCGCGTTGCAATGGACTGGCGGCGTGACTGGATCCTGCCGCACGGGATTCGCGCCGCGGTTGTATCGGACATGGCACTCGACGGCTTCGCGATCCGCAATGACAGCACCGCCCCGGCGCGCGCCACCCGCTTTTCCCCGGCCGCCGCGCTGGAGCTGCGCTGGCCATGGCGGCGCGTCGAGGCCTCGGGCGCCACACAGATCATCGAGCCGGTGGTACAGATCGTGGCGGCCCCGCGACACGGATCACGGCTGCCCAATGACGACAGCCGGCTGGCCAGCTTCGATGAGGGCAATCTGTTCCGCCTCGACCGGTCGCCGGGCATCGACGGGCGCGAGGGAGGCAGCCGTGCCAATCTGGGGATCAGCTGGACGCGGCACGCCCCCGATGGCTGGACCGCGCGCACGACACTGGGCCGGGTGCTGCGCACGCGTGGCGCAGATGGTGACCGGTTCTCGGCGCTGTCGGGGCTTTCGGGGCAACGCTCGGACTGGCTGGCCGCCGTGCAGATCGCCAGCGCGGACGGGCTGACACTGACCAACCGCGCGCTCTTTGACGATGATCTGGGATTGACGCAGGCTGAACTGCGCCTCGGCTGGCAGCGCGACCGCCTCGACCTCTCCTCCAGCCTGGTCCATCTGAGCGCCGATCCCGGCTTGCCCGAAAACCGACCCGACACCACGGCGGAATGGAACATGGACGCGGCCTACCGCTTTGCCGGCGGCTGGATCGGCCGGGCCGACTGGCGCTATGACCTGTCGAGCGGCCGGGCGTCGCGGCTGGGGCTGGGCATCGGCTATGAGAGCGAATGCGCCCGCATCGATGTTTCCCTCTCGCGTCGTTTCGCCTCCTCGACTAGTGTGGGCACGAACACGGCTTTCGGCCTTTCGGTGGATCTGATCGGCATTGGCAGCGGCACCGCCGCGGGCACGGGAAGCTGCGGCACATGACGAAACGACGAGCGGACCCAATGATGCGCCTGACGACCCTTGCAATCGCCCTGATCGCGGTTTTCCTGCCCGGCCTGCCCGCAGCGGCGCAGAACCCGTTTGCGACGCGCGTGATCGTCAACGACTCGGCCATCACCGCTTACGAGGTGGAACAGCGCGCGCGGCTGCTCGAAGTCCTGAACGCCACCGGCGATCTGGAACAGCAGGCCATCGACGCGCTGATCGATGACCGGCTGCGCATGCGCGCGGCGCGTGAATTCGGCATCTCCCTGCCCGAAGACGCCATCATGGACGGTATGGAGGAATTCGCCGGGCGCGCCGACATGAGCGCGGACGACTTCATCCGGGCGCTCGGTCAGGCCGGGGTTGCAGCCGAGACGTTTCGCGACTTCGTCGAGGCGGGCCTGATCTGGCGGGAAGTCGTGCGTGCCCGGTTCGCGCGCCGCATGGATGTCACCGAGGCCGAGGTGAGCCGCGCGATGGCGCTCGAGTCGCGCCCCCGCCAGTTGCAGGTCCTGTTGTCGGAGATCTTCCTGCCGATGGCCGAGCAGTTCGCCGATCAGTCCATGCAACTCGCACCGCAGATCGCCGAGCTGCGAAGCGTCGAGGAGTTCGCCGACGCTGCGCGGCGCTTCTCGGCCGCGCCGACCGCCGAGGATGGCGGGCAACTCGACTGGATGCCGCTGAGCGATCTGCCCGAACGGATCGTCACGGAAATCCGCGACCTTTCCACCGGCGAGGTCACGCCGCCGATCGAGGTGCAGAACGCCCTCGCCCTGTTCCAGCTGCGCGGGCTGCGTACATCCGATGCCGTCCCGCCGAGCGAGGTCATCGTTGAATACATGCAGTTCCGGCTGCCGGGCGGGCGCAGCGAGGCAAACCTTGCCGAAGCCGAAGCGATCCGTGCAAGGGTGGATGTCTGCAACGACCTATATGCCGAGGCGCAGGGCCTGCCCCGCGAACGCCTCACCGTGCACGAGGAGTCGCTGAGCGCCGTGCCGCAACACATCGCCGCACAGCTGCGCGGGCTCGACGCGAACGAAATCTCCACTGCGCAGACCGAGGGCGATGCGCTGGTCGTGCTGATGCTGTGTTCGCGCCAGCTGCGCGAGATGCAGGAAGTCCCCGAGGATCGCGTGGCCGAACGCGTCATCGATCAGCGGCTGAACGCGCTGGCTGAAGGATATCTCGAGCAGCTGCGCGCCGACGCCTATATCCGCCACCCATGAGCCTGCCCCCGATCGCGCTGACCTGCGGCGAACCGGCGGGGATCGGCCCCGAGATTGCCGTGGCGGCGCGTGCGCGGCTGGGTGCTGAGCTGCCGTTCTTTTACATCGGCGACCCGGGGCATTTGCCACCCGGCACGGCCATCCGCGAGATCGCGACACCGGCCGCTGCGGCGGCGGTGCCACCCGAGTACCTGCCGGTGCTGCCGCATCCTTTCCCGGCCCGGACGACGCCCGGCCATCCCGCGCCGGCCAATGCGGCCGAGGTGGTCGCGGTCATCGAACGTGCGGTGCGGCTGGTACGGGAAGGCAGCGCGGCCGCGGTGGTCACCAACCCGATCCACAAGAAGGCGCTGCAAGATGGCGCCGGGTTCGCATTTCCGGGCCACACCGAATTCCTCGCATCACTGGGTGGGGTTGATCGCGTTGTGATGATGCTTGCCTGCCCCGCCCTGAAGGTCGTACCGGTCACGATCCATGTGGCGCTCTCGCAGGTGCCCGGTTTGCTGGATCCGCAATTACTGCGCGACACGCTTTGGATCACGCACCGGGCGATGCAACGTGATTTCGGGCTGCACGCGCCACGCCTCGCGGTGTCGGGGCTCAACCCGCATGCTGGCGAAGGCGGCGCCATGGGGCGGGAGGAGATCGATATCATCGCACCGGAAATTGTCGCGCTGCGCGCGCAGGGCATGACGATCACGGGGCCGCATGCTGCCGACTCGATGTTTCATGACAGCGCCCGGGCGGGCTATGACGTCGCGGTGTGCATGTATCACGACCAGGCGCTGATTCCGCTCAAGACGCTGGACTTCGGGGGCGGCGTTAACATCACCCTCGGACTGCCTTTCACGCGCTGCTCGCCCGATCACGGAACCGCGCTCGACATCGCGGGACAGGGGCGCGCCGATCCATCCAGCCTCGTGGCGGCACTGCGGCAGGCCCACGCCATCGCGTCGCGGCACTGGGACGGACCGGGCGATGCGGGCTGACAACCCGCACCCGCGCGGCACCGCAGGATGAGTGCGATCGACGGCCTGCCGCCGCTGCGCGCCGTGATCGCGGCGCATGGCCTCGCCGCGCGCAAGAGCCTTGGACAGAATTTCCTACTCGATCTGAACCTGACCGCGCGGATTGCCCGTGCAGCGGGGGATCTGCATGACACCGATGTGCTCGAAATCGGGCCTGGCCCCGGTGGTCTCACGCGCGGCCTGCTGGCCGAGGGGGCACGCCATGTCCTCGCGGTCGAAAAGGACGCGCGCTGCATGCCGGCGCTTGCGCAGATCGCGGCCGCCTATCCCGGCCGGCTGACCGTCCTGCAGGGCGATGCCCTGGAATTGGACCCGACAAGGCATCTGGCCCGCCCCATCCGCGTGGTCGCCAACCTGCCCTACAACGTGGGGACCGAGCTTCTGGTGCGCTGGCTCACCCCGGACAGCTGGCCGCCCTTCTGGGACAGCCTGACCTTGATGTTTCAACGTGAGGTCGCCGAGCGGATCGTGGCGCAGCCGGGCAGCAAGGCCTACGGACGTCTGGCGCTGCTGGCACAGTGGCGGGCCGATCCGCGCATCGTGCTGCGGCTGCCACCCGAAGCGTTCACCCCGCCACCGAAGGTCAGCTCCTGCGTGGTGCATCTGACACCACTTGCGCAGCCGCGCTACCCGGCCGATGCGCAAACGCTGAACCGCGTGGTCGCCACCGCGTTCAATCAGCGTCGCAAGATGCTGCGGTCCAGCCTGCGGCGGTTGTCACCGGATATCGAAGGGCTGCTGCGCAGCGTCGAGATCCCTCCAACCGCGCGGGCCGAGCAGGTTTCGCTCGAAGGCTTCTGTGCACTTGCGCGGGCGCTGGACGCGAAAGGCTGAGCATGGCTTGCGGTATGCCGGCGTCGAACAGACCGTGTCCCACCGAGCTTCCACATCAACCGACTACTCGGCGGCGGAGTCCGAATTCTGACCGCCCGCGGTGTCGGCACTCTCGGCCGATTTCGACTTCGCCGGCGCGGAGGACTTGCGCGGGCTGCGGCGTCGGGCCGGTGCGCGGGCAGGTTTGCGCCCGCCTGGCTGGCCGGCGGATTGCTCATCTTCGGCCGGTTTTTCACCTGCGGTGCCCGACGCCTCCGCCTCATCCGTGCTGCTGCGGGTCGACTCCGGTGTCGGCACAAGGCTACTGCCCTCGCCAGAGCCGGTATCGATGACCTCATCGGCACCGCTCGTCTCCGCAGGGGGCGTTGACGCCGACCGGTCGGGCGCCTTGGAGGCGGGAGCCTCCGGCGCCTTTTCGGAGGATCGGTCGGGGCCGCCCCCGCCCTTGCCCTGTTTCTGACTCTGGCCCTGTTCGGGCTGATCGCCGGAGTCGTCGCGCTGACGATTGCGATTCTGCGCTTCCTGCTGTTCGCGCCGCGCTTCGGCCTCGCTCGCCATCTCGCGCTGCGCCTCGGCCAGCATCCGGGTGTAATGCTCCGAATGCTGAAGGAAATTTTCCGCCGCGATGCGATCATTCGCAAGCTGAGCGTCCCGCGCAAGGACCTGATACTTGTCTATGATCTGCTGCGGCGTGCCGCGTACCTTGCCCTCCGGCCCAGAGGAATCGAAGACCCGGTTGACGATATTGCCGACCGAGCGCGGGCGGTTCGACTTGGAACGCGAACGTGACTTGGGTGATCTCATACTGTCTTGCTTCCAGCCCTGATCTGGCTTGACCCGGACGCGTGATCGCCAAGCGTAGGAGCGCTGGCTATATCGGTCCGCGTGATTTACAGGCTTTGCGGCGCGGGGAACGGATATTGTGCGTTCCCTCCGCGTAGAGACGACTAAACATTTTGTGGCGCGCAAGACAACCCAAAATTTCCAGCCCGCGCCAGAAAGCGCGATCGAAGGGCGAAAACCGCACGGTGGCTCATGCGCGGCGCGCGGTTACGACACGGTCGCGCCCGTCGATGTCGGGCAGAACCGCGATGTCGGACAGGCCCGCCGCACGCAACAGCGCGGCGACCGGCGCCGCCTGATCAGGGCCGATCTCGAGCGCCAGACGACCGCAGGGAGCCAGATGCGCCACCGCCTGCGCCGCGATGAGGCGATAGGCACCCAAGCCGTCACCACCATCCGTCAGCGCATGGCGCGGTTCGTGCAGGCGCAGCTCTGGCGCGAGTGCCGACATCTCGCACGCGGCGATATAGGGCGGGTTGGCCACGATCAGATCGAACACCCCCGTCACGTCGGCGCACCAGTCGCTGCGCAGGAATGCGGCGCGATCCGACACCCCCAACTCCCGCGCGTTGGCGCGCGCCACCGCAAGCGCGGCGTCGCAGATATCGACGCCGACACCGACCGCCCCCGGCATGTGCGTCAGCACCGAAAGCAGGATCGCCCCCGACCCGGTTCCCAGGTCCAGCACCCGGGCCGCGGGATGCCCCAGCGCCGCGTCGACCAGCGCTTCGGTTTCCGGGCGTGGATCGAGCACATCGGCTGTGACAATAAACCGCAGCCCGTAGAAGGCGCGCCAGCCCACGATCTGCGACACCGGCCGGCGGTCCAGGCGCGCGACGATGGCCGCCTCGAAGGCCGCCGCCGTCGCCGGGGCCAGCGGGTCGGGCAGATGCAGGGTCAGCCGGTCGGCCCCGATGCCGAGCGCATGCGCAAGCAGGCGCCGCGCATCGCGCCCCGGCTCCTGCACCCCGGCCGCGCGCAGGCGTGCGGCCGCCGTTGCAACGACCTGCGCCCCCGTCATCATGTTTCCATCTCGGCCAGCTTGCGCGCCTGATCCTCGGCAATCAGCGCGTCGATGATCTCGTCGAGGTCACCGGCCAACACCGCCTCCAGCCGATGCAGCGTCAGGTTGATGCGGTGGTCGCTCACGCGGCCTTGCGGGAAGTTGTAGGTACGGATGCGTTCCGAGCGGTCGCCGCTGCCGATCTGGCGCTTGCGGTCGGCGGCGCGGTCGGCATCGGCGCGCGCGCGCTCCATCTCGAACAGCTTGGCGCGCAGGACATCCATCGCGAGCCGCCGGTTCTGATGCTGCGACTTCTCGGAACTCGTGACGACGATACCCGTCGGCACATGGGTGATGCGCACAGCCGAGTCCGTGGTGTTCACATGCTGGCCACCGGCACCGGAGGCGCGCATCGTGTCGATGCGCAGGTCGCCCGGATCGATATCGACATCCACTTCAGCGGCCTCGGGCAGAACCGCGACTGTCGCGGCCGAGGTATGTATGCGACCGCCCGACTCGGTCACCGGCACCCTTTGCACGCGGTGCACACCGGATTCGTATTTCAGCCGCGCAAAGACGCCCTCGCCGCTGATACGCGCGGTTGCCTCCTTGACGCCGCCGATTTCCGTGGCGGTCATCGAGATGAGCTCCGCCCGCCAGCCGCGCCGCTCGGCGTAGCGCTGATACATGCGCAACAGATCCGCAGCGAACAACGCCGCCTCGTCGCCGCCCGTTCCGGGCCTGATCTCCACCAGCGCCGGGCGCGCATCGGCGGCATCGCGCGGCAGGAGCGCAAGCTGCAGCGTCCGGGTCCGCTCCTCCAGCCCGGCGCGCAGGCGCGACAGCTCCTCCTCCGCGAGGGGGCGCATCTCGGGGTCGTCGAGCAATGCCTGCGCGCCCGCGATTTCGTCGAGCAGGGCGCGGTAGGCCTCGATCTCGGCCACGACGGGTCGCAGCGCCGCATATTCGCGCCCGAACTCGGCCAGCTCCGCAGGCTCGGCCCCTTCGGCGAGCAGCGCCTCCAGATACTGGAAGCGCTGGATGATCTGATCAAGGCGGTCTTGCGGAAGCATTGCAGCCGTGTTGCCGAGGCGCGTGGCGGGGTCAAGAGGTGTCAGAGCTCGATCTCCCCGGGGCCGTCACCGGGAATCTCTTCGGGCAGGGTTTCCGGATCGGGCTCCGGGCGCAATGGCGTGCGTCGCCGCAAGATGATGTCGCCGTTGGGCAGCATTTCGGGCGGGTGATATCCGCTCAGATCGCCGATCTGCTCACCGAGCTCGCGCAGCGGCTGTTCCAGCCCCCGCATGAGTTCGCGCAACAGGATCTGAGCGCCGCGTTCCATGAGGTCGAGACCTTCTCCCACGGAGTCGTCCCTCTCCTCGGCGGCCAGCGGCTGCGCCAAGAGCGTCAGGGCCAGGATACAGGCAGTCATCACACGCTTCATCCCGGTAATATAGGGATGGGCGATCGCCGCGCAAAGCGCGTTTGCGGCGGCATCGCCACCGGCACATTGCTGGCACCGCCGATCACGCGGCCCGGTCGCGCGCGATCTCTTCCCAGGCGCGGTTGACATCGCGCAGGCGATGCTCGGCCAGTTTGACCGCCTCGGCGGGGACGCCGCGCGCCACGAGGCGGTCGGGATGCGACTCGCGCACCTTC
>LFIK01000690.1_pt1 | contig 25728 bp, 26 predicted proteins | sample 643401 | NCBI WGS metagenome assembly LFIK01 (sample SAMN03777447, study PRJNA286221) | soda lake metagenome | biome: soda lake; feature: Kulunda steppe; material: water; isolation source: sample T5-Br brine of Lake Tanatar-5 | place: Russia: Kulunda steppe | collected 2010-07
TAATCTACTTTTGGATAAACAATCAAGAGAGAAAGAACCCAATATTTTCTCTCTTGATATGGAAATAATTAAACTTTTGGATAAATAATCAAGAGAGAAAGAAACCAATGTTCTCTCTACATATGAAAATATAATCTACTTTTGGAAAACAATCAAGAGAGAAGATGCCAATGTTCTCTCTACATATAAAAATCTAATCTACTTTTGGAAAACAATCAAGAGAGAAGATGCCAATGTTTTCTCTCTACATATGAAAATCTAATCTACTTTTGGAAAAACAATCAAGAGAGAATGAATTCAATCTTCACTCTAGATATGGAAAATCCATTATACTTTAGCATTAAAGTAAGATTTCTTAATTTCTTTCGGTGCATAAGATAATTTACTATCTTGTGGTTCTGGATTATCTACAACAATTGGAATATAACGCAATGGTTTCGGTTTTAATACAAATGCTGAATTGTTTTTATTAAAGAATTCAAGATAATAAATTAAATGAGAATCAACCTTTTGAAAATTCATTCCAACCATTTGACAACCATATTTGATATGAATGCTTGGATCCATATTAGAACTGTTCTTTTTAAGGTCGTTCATTGTAATATGCATATTTTTTTTATTAAAATTAATCAAGTCGCTATGATTGGGTGCAAATCGTATATCGTGGTCTCTTGACTTTCGTAAAAAGAGAGAAGAAGATGTTATATTCACAATCTCTCCAAATTTGGTTTCTTTATAGAGAGGGTTGGATGCATCGTATGCGATGATAACTTTTCCTAAAAAATCTTGAATAGGTTGATTTGTTAAATTTTCACCATTAAATTCATTGGAATACTTTAATCCTAATCGTCGTTTTCCAAGTATTTGAACGATTGATTTTGTCATATCATTAAACACTCTTTCTCTCTGGCTTTTTACTCTAAAATGTAAAATTAATGGGTCATTAAAATTAGGGCATGTAGAAGATGCAAAGGCATTCCGTTGGATTGTTTCTATGACTAATGGGAATGAAAGACTATTATAAGATGTTTTTCTATGAAACGACTTCTCATAAGAACATGAAACAACTGTTTTTCCATCTACAGAATAGACCTCAAAGTCAAGAACTCTTGCTCCTCGTTTAATAACATTTTTCAACGCTTCGATAGAAACAAATGTATTACTGAAATCTCCATTACAACAAGAATTATGACTTGTCATAATATAATAATCTCTTAATTTATGTTTATTTTTTGCATCATTAGTATTCATGTTTGAAATGACATTTTCAACATTGTCTAAGTTTGAAGTCATCGAAGAGTTGTTTCGTCTATTTTTAAGGAATTCACCAGATATATAGTAACCGATAAAAGATGCAATTAATACGAGTAAAGCAATTAAGTAATAAAATGCGAATTTTTCATTTGTCAGTTGTGTTATATTTCCTATTACATTATCTATTGTATCTTTTGAAATACCAGGAATGTCATAATTTTCCATATATTATAAATGAATAAATTTAATTTAAAATTTAAAATTAAATTATATATATATAATTATGGCTGGTGGATTATTAAATTTAATATCATTCGGTCAAGAAAGTTTATTATTTTATGGAAACCCACAGAAAACCTTTTTTAAAAAGAAATATAAACAATTTACTAACTTTGGAATGCAACGTTTTCGTTTAAATTTTGATGGTTCTACAATGCTTCGTATGAGTGAGGAAACAAAATTTACATTTACGATTCCGCGTTATGGTGATTTATTATATGAATGTTATTTGGTATTAAGATTACCGGATATATATAGTACTATACGTAGAGTTTCAGAGAACAGTCCTGAGAATGAATGGGTTCCATATGAGTTTAAATGGATAAAAGAGATAGGAACTCATTTTATTAATCGTATGGATGTAAAAGCAGGTAGTCAGTTATTAGCGACATATACAGGAGAATATTTTTCCGCAGTCGCACAGCGTGATTTAACAGGGAGAAAAATTGATGTATGGAATCAGATGACTGGAAATGTTCCTGAATTATTTGACCCAGCAAATAGCGGTCAGCGTGTTAATTTGTATCCAAATGCTATATTAAGACGAAGAAACGAGCAGGATCCAAATATAAACACATTAGAACCGAATGAAGGAAACACAATTATTCCATCTATAAAAGGTCGTACATTGCATATCCCTCTTGAAACTTGGTTTTCAAGTGATATTGGTTCAGCATTTCCATTAATATCTCATCAATATAATGAATTAACTTTTGATATTTATTTAAAACCAGTAAAAGACATTTACATTATTCGAGATATAAAGGATGAAACATTTGGATTTCCACACGTTTCTCCAAATGTGAATGAAACATACCAGCAATTATTTAATTTTATCAATCCACCAGAAGATACAGATGGTAATGTTATTGAAAATACAAATTCAAGATGGAATCCAGATATTCATATGATATCAACATATATATTTTTGGATAAACAAGAGAGAGAGATATTTGCCAAAAATTCTCAAGAATATTTAATAAAGACACCTTATAGTTGGGAATTTTTAAATGTATTTGGTTCAAGACAAATAGAGTTGGATTCAAAAGGTCTTGTTTCCAATTATATGTTTCGTTTTAGAAGAAGTGATGCCTTTTTAAGAAATGAATGGTCTAATTATACAAATTTTCCATATGATAACGAACCGATTAGTTTTAAACCATTTTTACCAGACCCACAGAATTTTATTACTGGTAATTTTATTGGAGATAGTGAAACATTAAATATACCGAATATTTTAGTAGATATGGCTATTCTTCTTGATGGTAAGTTTCGTGAAAATTCACTGGATTCTGGTGTATATCAGTATATTGAAACATATAGAAAAGCAAATGGTTCATTGAAACCTGGATTATTTCTTTATTCATTCTCTCTAGATACAAATACTGCTAATTATCAACCTTCAGGAGCAATCAATATGGATTTATTCGAAAAGATAGAGTTTCAATTTAATACTATTATACCACCCAAATGTAGTGATAGTTCTCAATTCATTAATCAAATATGTGATGCAGATGGAAATATCATTGGAACAAGAAAAAATACGTGGATATTAAATGAATATGCTTATGACCTCCTTGTTTTAGAAGAGAGATATAATATTCTAGTATTTCAAAATGGTATTTGTGGTTTAATGTACGCTCGTTAAGCATTTACACCCTTGAAGATTTAAAATGGGACAAATTTCACTAAAATCAAAAAGGTTTTCCCTTTACAGGGCGTGTAAATTTTGGTTTTACTGGTTCGTCTAAACCAGTTGATAAATTTTTAACAGCAGATATTTTATAATCTTCGCTTTTATGTGTAATTCATATAATAAAAAAAATGAATATTTATTTGTCCCATTTTAAATCTTCAAGTATTTAAAGATGTATCTTTAATTATATATATGATGAAAAACTTAATTAGACAATTCTTTTTAACATCTACTTTTGTTGGTATAGGTTATAATGCTTCAAAATTTACAATGTATGGAATACGAGATACAAAGGAAACAGTAGATAATCTAGATATAAAAGATGTTAATCAGTCTTATTTTTTATATGGATTATATGGAATACCGATATGTATGCCTTATGTATTTTATGGTTCTATTTTAGGTGGTATTCATGGTTTATTTTTTCCAATTTTATTGCCGTGTAAATATATCTATAAAAAGCATATAAAAGAATAATAAGATAATAGTCATCAAGAATGCATCAAGAATATCAGTATTTGAATCTTGTTAAAAATGTATTAAAAAATGGAGTATGTGTTCCTTCTAGAAATGGAAAAGTGTATTCTATTTTTGGATACACGATGCGATTTTCATTAAGAGGGAATACACTTCCATTACTAACTACTAAACAAATGGGTTGGAAAACTTGTATGCGTGAGTTAATGTGGTTTATTTGTGGAGAGACAAATAATAACGAGTTAAATAAAAATAAAGTCCATATATGGGATGGAAATGCAAGTAAAGAATATTTAAACTCAATCGGTTTAGATTATCCAGATGGAGAATTAGGTCCAATCTATGGTTATCAATGGAGAAATTTTAATGGTGATTATCCAAATAAAAAAGTAGAAAACATTGTATATGATGAATTAGATAAAGACATTGGACCAAGAGACCAGATGAGATGGATTATTTCACAATTAATAGACGAAAAAAAACGACATTCACGACGTCTTATATTAACAGCATGGAATCCTCTTCAATTAAAAGATATGGCATTACCACCTTGTCATGTATTGTGTCAATTTTGGGTGAATCCGGAAACTAAAGAATTATCTTGTCAATTATATCAAAGAAGTGGAGATATAGGTTTAGGTGTTCCGTTCAATATTGCTTCATATTCGATGCTGACAATAATGATAGCAAGGTATTGTGGATTAAATCCTGGTGAGTTTATTCATGTCATAGGAGATGCTCATATATATGAGGAACATATAGGACCACTCAAAGAACAAATAGAGAGAGAACCATTTCCATTTCCAAAATGGAAAATATCACATATCCCTCGTATATTTGAAGAATTTGATGTTTCAGATGTTTCTCTCGAAGACTATATATACCATCCAAAAATTTCTATGAAAATGATAGTTTAATTATTATATTTTAAATCTTATTTTTAAATATAATAATATAGAAATGAAATATAAAAAAGGGCTTTTCATATTTAGACGAGATTTTAGAATTGATGATAATACAGCTTTATATGAAGCAAATAAGATGTGTGAAGAAATAATGCCGATTTTCATATTTACACCAGAACAAGTTGAAAACAACAAATATAAATCAGATAATGCTGTTCTATTTATGATTGAGTGTTTAGAAAGTTTAGAGAATGAAATTAAAGAAAGAAACGGAACAATTTATTTTTTTAATAATGATTATTTGGATACAATTGAAGAATTAATAAAACGGTATGAAGAGATAGAGGCTGTATTTGTGAATTGTGATTATTCATTGTATTCGAAGAAGAGAGATAAGAGAATCCAAGATTATTGTAGAAAAGAGGGTATTGATTTTCATAGTTATCATGATGAGTGTTTATATCCGCCTCAATCTGTACGAACTACAACAAATACCGTATATAGTAAATTTACACCCTTTTATAATAATGTATTAGAGAGAAAAGTAGATACACCCAAAAAATTGACAAATGTATCTTTTGATAAGATAACACGAAGAGGTATGAAAAACCGAATTACATTACCACTTGCTAAACAAAAATTTACTAGAGAGAATAAGAATCTAGAAGTAAGAGGAGGACGAAAACAAGCATTATATATATTAAATAAAAGTGAAAAACTTAATAATTATGAAAACAAGAGGGACTATTTCAGTTATGAAACTTCTAAATTATCTGGATATATAAAATTTGGTGTAGTTTCAATACGTGAAGTATATCATATATGGAAAAACAAGTTTGGTTTAAGGAGTGGTATAGTTAGACAATTATTGTGGCGTGATTTTTATTTTCATATATTAGATGATAATCCACAATTAATGAAAAACAAATCTTTTCGTGAAAATTATGACAAGATAGAATGGGAGAACAATGAGAGTTTTTTTAAAGCTTGGAAGGAAGGAAATACTGGATATCCTATTGTAGATGCTTGTATGCGTCATATGAATACCACTGGATATATGCCAAATCGTGGAAGATTAATCGTATCCAGTCTTCTTATTAAAACATTATTAATTGACTGGAAAAAGGGAGAAAAATATTTCGCACAAACTTTGTTAGATTATGATCCGGCGGCGAACAATGGAAACTGGCAATGGATGTCTGGTAGTGGTGCTGATTCACAACCATATTTTCGTATTTTTAATCCGTTTTCACAAGGAGAACGATTTGATAAAGATGCTACATATATTAAAAAATGGATTCCTGAATTAAAAGATATAGACCTAAAAGATATTCATCAATGGAATAAGAAATATACATCGTATCCTAATTTGAACTACCCAAAACCAATTGTTGATTTTTCAGAGAGAAGAAAAATAGCAAACAAGATGTATATAAAAATATTCTAGTTATCATAATTGATTATATTCTTTAATAATTTTATCGTTTATTGGTATAAACTCAGGTTCCGTGTTATCACTATTCCATACTCCAACCTTATACATTTGTTTATTTTTATCATCATAATAAAAATAGTAAACTACACCACCATAATTATATGGATTATCTAATATTCGAAGATGGTGATTTCTGGCGTATTCATAAATGGATGACATATATTTTGATTGAGAGTTTCGTTTTTCTTCATATTTATTACAAGGTGTAAAAGATGCATAAGAAGAATCAAAGGGTGATGTTCCTAAATGCATCATAATACTCATAGTAAATATTATATTTTAATGTTTTTAACGAGAGAGAAAATTCAGTGTCAATTATTACAATAATAACTATATGTTTGATGTTATCACTATAATGTAGGTATATAGTTTATAGAATTCATTATATTTATTTTAGTATTTAATATTTCCTTTTTATGATTTTTTACACTTTCAAGTATATAATAATCATCTGGTTTGACTTCATTCTTTTTAATTTGTTTATAAACACTATTAATATTGTTGATTAACTCTTCTATTAATTTAGTATCACGAGAGTTGTGTATAGGTGTTGTAAAACGAATCGGTTCAGTGAATAGACTAATTGCAAAATAAAGAATATATCTTCGTTTCCTTTTTACGGATGGTTTAAATTGAAGACAATATAGATTTAATAAACTTTGGATAATCTTTTCGTGTAGATTTTTCTTTTTTGTAGATTCATTTAATAATACATCCCATATAACCCATACAACATCTTTTTTATATTTATCATTCACATCCATATAGTTCCTTTTATTACAAATAAGTTTATTTTTTCGTTTATTTGACAATCTTTCAAATTCAAATATCCATTCAATCCAATAACAAGCATCCGTAGTATTCATTGTGTTTTCTTGTAAAGAATAAATAAGTTCGTTGATTGGTATATATAATTCTTGAGGGTCTTCCTCTTTAAGAATCGAGTCCGCAAATTTATGATGTGTTGATTTTAGTCTGTTCTTCAAAATAGTTAAATCAAAATGTTCTTTCTCTACTTTCACTGTATTATATTTATGTTTTTTAGGAGATAAACATAATATTGTTATAATCTCACAAAATAGTTTTCGAATCTCTTTATTATTTCTGGATTCTAAAATGGAGTCTGCATTTTCAACATAAGATTTATTGATAATATTTCTAAAAACTTGAAATCTTGAATCAATATAAAAAGGTAATTTAGGATTTCCAATATGTATATAACAAGTTGTAGCAAGAATAATAATTTCCCATAATTCAATATAATGTCCGGAACATATTAACTCCCCTGAAAGATGAAGGGATGAATCTACATCCGCATTTACAATACTTTTAGTTAATTTATTTTTTATAATACTTAATTTAAACTTTGAAAAGGTAATATTTTTAAACTCTTTTGTTGTTCTTTTATCTTGAATTAAATCCATATATAATACTTTATATTTACATTTTAGTGATATAGCATATTTAATTATATATTATAATTTATATATGAATATATCATTTAAAAAAATAAAAAAATCATCGGTATGGATTCAATTACTTCTAGTCTTTATGATAATATACATCGTCGTCTCTATTTATAACAATTATAAACCTAAAGTAGAAGGTTTTACTCAACAAAAGAAATATATATTAAAAACAAATGATAATCTATATGATAATTTTTATACAAAGATCTATGATAAATTATTTCACGATGAAACAAGAGTAAAATATGAAATAGGTGAAATGGTCCAATTAACAAATATGAAAAAAGAAACATCTAATATATTAGATATAGGTTCCGGAACAGGTCATCATCTTGCCTCGTTAAATCGTTTTGGATTTAATAACTTAACAGGTATTGACCGTTCTAAAGAGATGATTGTAAAATCCAAAGAGAAATATCCAAATATAAATTTTGCAAATGCAGATGCAACAACTGCAAACTTGTTTCCACCCAATCATTTTACTCATATCTTGACATTATACTTTACTATTTATTATATCAAAGATAAGAAAGTATTTTTCCAAAATTGTTATAATTGGTTAATGCCTGGAGGGTATTTAGTAGTTCATTTAGTAAATAAACATAGATTTAATCCTGTATTGAATCCAGCAGACCCATTATTTTTAGTAGATATTCAAAAGTATGCTAAAGAGAGAATTACAAAATCCAATATTCGTTTTAATAATTTTCAGTATAAGAGTGATTTTAAATTAAATGGAAATCAAGGTATATTTAAAGAAAAATTTGAAGATAATAAAACTCATAATGTTCGTGAAAACGAACATATCTTTTATATGGAAAAACAACATGATATTCTTGAAATAGCTAAAAATGCCGGATTTATTTTACACGGAAAAATTGATATGCATACAGTTGAATATAATAATCAGTATTTGTATATTATGTATAAACCAGAATAAATAGTTTAATCTACTCTCAATAAATATATAATATGTATATGGATAAAATATATTATATATTTTTCATACTGTGTTTAATATTTTTGATTTTAAAATACAGATTCAAGAAAGGTTTTTGGAATAATCAACCTGTATTTCACTATCATGATATTATGTTTTGGTTATATCCAAGAGGTATTATACAACATGATATACTAGAAAAAACAAAGTATTATAGTGATTTAGTATCTACTTATACAATTGAAAATATTCCTAAAACAGAATTAGAACAATACATAGATTTAATTAAAAAACATTATATTATTGATAATGAATTATCTTATAATGCTCCAAGAGAGAATATTTATGCCTATATGGACCATTCCGGATATACTTCTCTCTTTAAACAAGAGAGAACAGTTGCAAACAAAGAAAAAAATAGACTTTCAATGATTCATACTATTATTTCTGGAATCTCTTCTAGACCTATTACTCTATATCATAATCAAAAAGTTATTCCTTTTAGTTATTATACTGATTTTTTATGCACTCACAAGAAATTTAGAAAACAAAATATAACACCCAAAATGATATATACACATGTTTGTGATATCATGATAAAAAATAATCATCCTTGTCTCTATCTATTTAAGAGAGAAGGAGAGTATTCACCTTTTGTTCCCATTCTTTCCTCCCATTCTTTTATTTATAATATTAAATATCTTCTTCATAAAAACAACAAAATGAACTTATTAACTATAAATAAAAGTAATTTATATTATTTATTTGAAAAAATAAAAGAACTTAAGAATGAATTTTCATTTCTTGCTTACAATTCATATACTCATATTCTTCGATTAATAGAAAGTAATAATTTACATTGTTATGTATTGGTTCATCAAGATAAGTCTTTACAAGCGTTTTATGTTTTTACAAATAATTATATGAAACATAAAAATGAAAATATTATTGAGTTATCGTTAAGTTATAAGAACAAAAGTTGTAGTAATAATGATTTTTATGGTGGATTTATAAATGGTATTAAGAATATACCAGTTGATAACTTAACTTATTTAGTTGTTGATAACATTGCAGATAATGATAAGATAATACAACATATGGAATATAAATATGAAGAGAGAACTCCTATATCATATTATATATATAACTATGCATCTTATACTTTAGATCCAAAGAACTGTTTCATATTAGTTTAACGTGTATAATATTTACCAACTCTAGCAAAAGAATCAACAAGGAAAATAATAAATATCCCTAAAAATCCATATAGAATAAGTTCTTCGTGTAAAGTTCCTGCCTTCTCATCTTTTTGTTCTTCTAATAAATGAATCATATAGTTTAGTTTATCACTTAACATTTCATTTGTATGTTTAGAGAGAATGGGTGTATTTTCGTTCTGTAAGTATTGATGATATGCATTGTTATTATAATATTCTTCAATTGGTGATTTTTTAGGTATATTTTTAAATGTTTCTTTGGATACAGATTGGTCGTCTTCCTCTTCATCCGTTTCTATATTTCTATCTTCAAATTCTTTTTGTTTTTCTTTCAATGAGTTTTGAAATTGTTTATCATGTTCTTCTTTGTTTCCTAAACTAGTCATATCCGGTTTAGGAATAAAATCACCCATTCTCTCATCTTCATCATCACTATCTTCTTGATTTGCTGTAATATTTCTAATTAGACGATTTACCTTCGTGTTTGTATTTCGTCTTTGTTTAATTGTTTTATTTTTACTTCTCTTTTTTTTATCATCAATCTGTACTTCTTGATATTCAGCAGGTGCAAGATTAAAGTTCATACTATAAAAAAATAAGATATTTTTTTATTGAATTATAACTATTAATAAAATCTTTTTTCTTCTAAAATTATATAATGAAAGTAAGACATCAAAACGAAATACTACTATTCTTTTTATTGATTACATTTATGTATCAAGTGCCTGAATTCTTCATTACCATAGCAAGACACCCATTAGGTAAATTGTTATTACTTATCGTCGTAGTGTATTCATATAAAATGTTTGGATTGTATAATGGTATTCTAGTTACCTTAATTGTAATACTTATTTTAGAACATACAGGAGTCATTGAAGGAATGACAGATGAGAGGGATGAGAATGAAGAAGAAGGAGAGACAAGTTTAGATGAAATGGTAGATGAGAATGTGGAAAACGAGGAAGTTCAAGGAAATGATTTACTAGATGTAGAAGACGAATTAAACCGAAATCAGAAAACTGAAAATGATGAAGATGGTGAATTAAATGAGTTATTAAATGAAACAGACGATATAGTTGAAGATGGAGAACCAGTAGGAGATGAAAATACAAATATAGAAAACTTTTCTAATTATAATTAATCTATTATTAATATATATATGTTTGACACTATAAATCACTATTTGTTTATGTTGAATAATAACAAATACATGGCAGGGATTATGATGTTGATATTGAATATTGCTTCCAAGTATATAAATATTCAATTAACTGAAACACAACAACAGTTCTTGAAAGGAAAGTATGCACGACAATTTCTTATATTTACAATTGCATGGATTGGAACACGTGATATAATTACTTCGGTTGTTTTAACAGCTTCTTTTATTACTTTAACAGAATATCTCTTTAATGAAACGAGTTCTTTATGTATTCTACCTAAACATATGAGACAATTGTATGATGCAATAGATACAAATGATGATGGTAAAATAAGTGAGGAAGAAGTGAAAAAGGCAATTATTGTCTTAGAAAAGGCACGAAAACAAAAAGAAAAACAACAACAAAGAAAAACCCTTAATAATTTTATAACTAATTTATAATGTTATAATATACATGTTATATATTATTTATATATCAGTAGATGATGATGTAAATTATGATACATATTATTTTAATACAAATATGATATACAATAATAATACGAATAGAGAATACTTTTTATTAGAATTAAATGATGAAGATATAGAAGATAAAAGAAAGAGAGAACAAAAGTTAAATCAAAACATAAAGAAGAATCTTGATAAATTATTTAGAAATAGTATATTGAAACAGAGAGATAGAAAAAATAATAGATATTATATTCGGTCTTATCATTGGGATTATAAATATAGAACTTCATCAAGAAAACCGTGGTTTATTAAACGATTAGAACAAATGATAAAACGACCAAATATAAGTTCTCAAGTCAAACAACATATACAAGATAAATTATCACAACACATAGTGATTCGTGTTCATGTTGATATGTTTTTATTACACGAAAATGCTACACTACAAGAGCGTTTCAGTAGTTTTAAAAAATCATTAAAGTTAGATTGCAAACACCATAGGAAAGAATTTAAACGAAAGAGAAAAAAGATTAAAACAAGAAAAGAGAGAGAGAAAGAAGAGAGAAGAGAGAGAGAAGAAATGACTTAGTCTTCTCTCTTCAACTCATTTTCTAATCGTTCTATTCTTTTTTGAAGACCTATTATAATATTCTGTAAATCTTCACTTTTTGAATCGTCATTTATATCTAGATGATATTCTAATTGTTTAATCTCTTCATTGATATCTAATAATTCTTCATCTTCTATTTCTGGAACTGTTTCTAGTTGTCTTTGTTTTGAAGCATTCTTCTCAAATAACCAACAAGAGATATTGTATAGAGTAGAAAGAGTTCCCTTAGTCATGTAATATGCAATTTCTATCGTTTCGTATAATAAAAATCCAATCATATATTATATATTTATAATATATGATATTCATTATTCGTTAAATATCTAAACTAACTGTATTTCGTTCGCTCCTTGGTTTTCTTCTTGATTTTCGTGGAACATTATCCGCATCTTTAGAAATAGAGCGTAGCTCATCTAAACTAATTGTGCTACCTGTTGTTAAGTTTGGAATATTAATTTCTTCTTCTTTTTGTTGTTTTTGTCTCTCTTCGTTGTTAGAGTCTTGATTTGTGTTTCTAGGTTCTCTCTTTTTAATTTTAGATAAGAATTCGTCAATATCACTTGGACCTTTCATTTCTGGTCGTGGTTCTTCTTTTTCAATGGGAGCATAAGTATCTTGTATATTTACACTATCTTTAAATTCAGGTATTCCTCTTGCCATACCAATATCTTTCCTACTTGGATTGGTAGTTCTTCGATAAGTTTTCTCTTCTTCTTCTCTATAATGTTCGCCTCTAAATCTCTCTTGTCTAGGTTCTCTCTCATCACTCATTATATTATTCATAAAATTACCAAAACCAGGTTTATTTTGAGCCATTGCGGATGCTGCAGTATTACTAAACTGTTGCATGACTTCTGGATTTTGTCGTAATATATCTTCCATACTTGGCATAGCAGATTTAAACATAGAATTTGTCATATGAAGCATTGAAGCACCTATTCCAATCTGGAATAATAATTTTAACTCGGGTGCAAGTTTCGCCTTGGACTTATATTTTTCGTGCAATTCTGAAAATATCTCATCATAATCTTCAATATTCTCACTAATCGATTCACCCCACCCATCTAACTTTAAATCAAAGGGATCAAACTTATTATTTAAATATTCAAGAGTTGAAACTAAACTCATTAATATCTTTCCTTGAAATTTAATACTATTTGACTTTTCTTTCTCTGAAACAATCATTTCATACTCTCCTTGCATTTCATCTAAAGAAGACTCCATTGTATATTTTTTACTTAGAGCAACACCTTTCTTTTCTATCATTTCTAATTTTCTTAAATACTCAAATTTCTTTCGTAATAATTCTTGTCTTGAAAGAGGTTTTTCTTTTGGAACTTCTTTTTCTGGTTCAATTGGAATTTCATTAAACTTTTTAAATCCATCCCATGTTTTATCTTCGTGTTCTTTATTGACATTCAATTTAGGTTTTTCATCATCTGTATTTACATTAAAATCTACTTTATTTTCTTTTTCACTTGTTAATGGTGGAACATAAAAACTCTTTTCTTTATTACTAGTTTCATTTTTATCTTCATTTTCAAAGATTGAAAATTTTACATTTTTATTTTTTTCTTGTGGTTCATCTTCTTTTATACTATCATTCAACTCACTTTCTAATTTATTTAAGTCGTGAATACTTATTTCATTAGATACAGGAGTAGTATTTCTTGATTGTTGTCTTTTATCATTCATTAACATCTCCATCCCTAAATTATCATTTAAATTTAATTCAGTTGGTTCGAGGTCATTAATATCAAGTGTAATCTCTTCCATTATGATAAAATAAGAATATTTACTTTTAAGTATTACGCACTTTATAATATTTATTTTATAATTAAATTCAAATTTAAATTATGTTTTTCAACTAAATAAGGTATGATTTGTAAAAACGAATCCGCTAAGTCATCTTTCTTTTTATTCTTTGTAAAATGATTTTTCCAATTATATTCTGTTTTAACAATGAGTTCTTGTTTATCCAATAAAGAGAACACAACATCAATAGAACGTTTTTTTCTCTCTTTATAAGACATTTTTTCTCGGACAAAATATTTTAACTTATTAGAAGAAGAAACAAATTCAATGTTTGAAATATCTTTCATTATGAAATATTGGGCCATCATCCCTTGGATACATTTCATACGATTTGCAATAGGACTAATTTGATTTTCAATGAGAACAATATCTATTTTTTCATTTTCAAATAAGGAATCAAAAAAAGACTTGATTTGTTTTCCAATATGGACGAGTGATATTTCATTTGATTTTTTACAAGTATATGGTGTCAATGTTTCTTCTGCTATATATTTCTTTAATTTATTTGCATAATCTATTTTTTTTAATGTTTTATGTTCGTCATCAGTAATTAAATTTAATTCTTTACATTTCTCTCTGAGAGTAAGCACTGGTTTAGAAGATATAGTTTGGATTGGAAACATATCTTTAGAGTGAGACAGTTTTTTCTCTCTTGCGTGTTTTTTACATAAATATATGGTATTATAACTAAAACACGGTTTAGTTTTACAAGATGGATAATAGTTGCATACAATAGATTTATCTAATTCTTGAGAGAGATCGATGATATCCCATTGAATTATATGTATCATGTTATCTTTTTGAACTTCAATAAGACAATATGCTAAATTTTTAATTCCAACATCAAAACTTAATATTTTCATTTATATGTATAAATATATTAGTTTTAATTTATTTTGCACGATAATAATCTAAATATCCTTGTTGTGATAATAGAGGTGCAACCATTCTTGATTGAAGTGTTTCTTTTGTAATATATAAATTTTTTAAATCACTATCTTCATAACCAAATGGTTGTGTAAGGTCGTGTTTTGAAGAGTAAATATGGCGATTTTGATTCTCTCTACCATCATATGGATAACCATATTTATACACTCCACAGTTTTGATATACTTGATTTGTATTACTTTTTTTTATACTTTCACTATTGTGAATAAGAAACTGACGATAATCATAGTTTGTTTTAATATTGTATTTTTCAATTAATCTATCATTTACTTTGCAAGCTGTATTATAATCGGTATAATTTCTACCATCCGACATTAAAGCAGGATAATCAAATCGTATATTATTAGATGCACCATGACAAGAACCCCAAGACATAATATATATAGATTAAGAAAAGTTTAATTTTCTAATAATGTTATTAATTCTTGTTTTTTAAGTTTTTTTGGGTCATCGTGAAGATTTTTCTCTTCCACTATTTTTCGTAGTTTGGCAACATTCAGTTTTCTAAAATCGTTTTCTTCAGTATAAACAATATGTTTTTCATTTTCTTCATTCTCTTCTTGAATATTGGAAGCACTACCAATTTCTTCAATGGTTAATTCGTGTTCTTGATTTTGTTTTAAGTTATTGATTTCATCTTCAATTATACTTGTGTTCTTCATATTTTCTTCATCATCTTCATTTTCGCTGTCTTCCTCACTCTCGCTATCATCATCGTCGTCATCATTATCCTCACTCTCACTCTCACTCTCACTCTCACTTTCACTGTCATCATCATCGTCATCATCTTCATTATCTGATACTTTCACAAGTTTCTGTTGATTCTCTCTTGGAAAAAAAGAAAATTCGTTCTTTGGTTCAATAATCTCATTCGTGTTTTCGTTTCCATTCTCTTTCATTCGATTTGAATTATGAATCAAATGTGTCATTTCTTGAATTGTTCCTAAAGTTTGATTTATTTTATTATCAATGACTTGAATGCGTCTTCGGAAGAATATAAATATTAGACCGCATAATAAAAGTGTTGTTCCTAAACTTATAATTAAACCAATACTCAATACCATTATAAAAATATAAATACAATATTTATAAATAATAAACGAAACATTTATTTTATCTCATTCAGTATTTGTTGAGGATATCCTAAATCAAATATTACTTTATACCCTCCTTTTATACTTGATATACCTTTCTTTAATTGATATGTATATTCAAATATCTTTTCTTTATTATTGAATAGAACATCTAAATATAGATTTTTGGTTTTTTCTATATTTGTTAGTTCATTAAAATGTGTAGTTAATAAATAAGAAACTTTATAATTTTGTATGTATTTCAAAAATGATTTTGCAATTAAAACTGCTTCATCTGAATTTGTTCCTGAATACAATTCATCAAATATAATGAAATGTCTTTTTTCTTTATGTTTTTGAATAGAATGGATAATATCTAGACATCTCCGTGCTTCAGCTTGAAATAGACTATCTCTCTCTGAAGTCTCTGGTATATTAATATACGAATGTATATAATGATAAGGAGAGAGAACTGTTTTACTATCATAAAATCCATATCCAATTTGTTGTGAGAATATGATATTCAACATGGATGATTTTAAAATAGTTGTTTTTCCAGATGCATTCGGTCCAGTTATGATACTATTTTTGATTTGAATTGAATTTTTAATAGGTGTTGAATAGATTAAAGGAGAGAAATATTGATTTGATAAATAGGTTTTTTGTTTTTTAAATTTACATTTAGAGATATATTTATTGATTATGAGAGATTTAATACCATTTAGATGAGAGATAAAACTATCAATACCAAAACTGAAGAAAAGAAGTTTATGATAGTTTTCCTGTTGTGTTATTTTATAAAATAATTCTAAGTAGCGTCCTACACTGAATACATTATTTATTTTAAAGTCTTCTTTTTGAATATGAGTTAATTGTTGATATAAATCTATTATTTGGTCTTTTTTCTCTCTTAAATATTGAATATAGTCTTTAAATGTTTCACGTACTTCCATGATAGAAATAAGGTAATTTATTTTAGATAATGTGTTTAATATATGTTTCTTTGTATTGTATAAGAATTTGTTGATGTATTGAATAGAAGAATAAAACTTGATACAAGAGAGAATATTTTGATAGATGGTGAAAAAATAGAATCCAATACTAAATAAGATATATATTTTCTTATTTGATTTTATATCGCTTGAAAATATATCAAACATTTTTCCAATGGCGTGTTGTTTAAATTGAGTTATTAATGTTTCTTTATAATTCTTAAATGTAATGGGAACTTTCATTGCAAATCGTATGATAAAAAATGGAAAAATTAGAAAGAGTAATGGCATGAATAAATTAAAAACTGGTGAGCTAAGATTATATAATGTCATTGTTTGTAGAAATTTAGGTGAGGTGTTTAAGAATTTGATATGGTCCCAAGTAATATATTGATGTTTTTCCAGAATACTTTTATCTTCAATATTTGTTTTCCATTCTTTAAAATAAGTATCGTCTGTTTGTAATTGGATAGTATAGTCCTGTAATAATTTTTGCATATCTTTTAGATAATTAACATTGGTTGTATATTTATTATAAAATTTATGAAATAGAAGTTTATGAATCTTATTAGGAGTTGAATTCTTATTATATTCTGGTATTGTAAGGTAATGATAGGGAGATAATTTATCATTATCAATTTCCAAATCCTTAATTACATTTTTATCAAGTGTATATGACTCTTCTAAAAAGTCAATCGGTAGTTTAAACTCATATATAAAATAATCATCCATATATCAGTCTAATATTTAAGTTTTTTAATTTTAACTATCTCATAATAAAAATTATATAATTTTGTATATTTATTTATATCTAATTTTATCTTTATAATTCTCTGGTAATTCCTTAATTTCTGTTTGATACCAATTTTCAATCTCTTTGATATATGAAATATCTTTTTTAGTAATAAAGTTAATAGCAAGTCCTTTTCTTCCCCATCTTCCACTTCTTCCAATACGATGAAGATATGTATGCTTACTTTTAGGAACATCAAAGTTGATAACAACACTAACTTGTTGAATATCTATTCCACGTGCTGTAATATCAGAAGATATCAATACACGATATTTTCCACTCTTAAATTCGTTAAATGTATCAATACGTTCTTGGTGTTCCATACTTCCGTGAATACATACAACAGGAAAATTGTCTTGACTCATTGCTTTTGTTAAATAATCTACTCGTTTTACTGAATTACAATATATAATAGTTTGAGTTAAAGAAATAGTTTCAAATAAATCTTTTAATGTTAAATATTTCTGTTGATCGTCTTCAATTTTTACATAATACTGATCGATACCTTCAAGCGTTAGCATATCTGACTGCACTAAAATTTGATATGGCTCTCTCATAAAATTCTTCGTTAGTTCCTTTACTTCGTCAGGCATTGTAGCACTAAACAATCCAACTTGAACGTCGTTTGGCATAAATTGAAATATATTATAAATTTGTTCTTTAAATCCATAAGATAACATCTCATCTGCTTCGTCCATTACTAACAGTTTAACATCATTTGGAAATATGTATTCACGCTTTAACATATCATAGATTCTTCCAGGTGATCCAACAATAATATGAGGTATTTTTTCATTTAATTTTTTACGCTCACTTTCTATAGATGAACCACCTATCATAAGATGGATATTTATTTTAGTATAAGAAGCAAGGTTTGTAAATACATTATAATTCTGGATCGCAAGTTCTCTTGTTGGTGATAGTACAATACATTGTGTTGTATTTTTTTCTTGTTCTATTCTCTGTAAAGCACCAATTGTGAAAGCACCTGTTTTACCTGTTCCAGATTGTGCTTGTGCTATAATATCTCTACCTTTATACATTGGAATAATTGATTTTTGTTGAATAGGACTTGGATTTTCAAAACCATAGGATAATATACCCCTCAATACATCAATATCTAATTCTAAGTGGTCGTCATCCCACGTTTCAAAATACATTTCTTTATCAGTCATATTTTTATGATTTGACATTATATAATTATAATGACTATGCTTTATATTATTTATATATAATTATATTATTAAAATAAACCTTGTTATGTCTAAATAATAATTTAAAGATAACTCTATGTATATACTTAGCATATATGAGTAATTTATTTATATATAGTCTCTCTGACTTTAATGAGATAAAAAATGATGGTTTTAATTATGTTTTGCCTGATAAAACAATAAGAATTATAAATAAGATTTCAAAACAAGTTGGTTCGCCTGGATACATAAAAACACCTATATTTAGAAAAAATAATAAAAAAAGAGGAAATATTAATGATAAGAATATTAAAATTCAAGCAAGTGATTGGAAAAATGTACGAAATTTTCATAAAACAAAAATAAATAAATATACAGAACTAATTGAGAAACACATTAATGAAATTAGAAATAATCTAAATAAAATAACAGACAAGACTTATACTTGTATTAAAGAAGAAATTATGGATAAATTAGAAGATATAAAAGAGTATATGAATGAAGAATACTATATAAGACTTTTAGAGTGTTTTATAGAGACAGGAATGAGTAATAAGTTTTATTCGAAGCTATATTCTCATTTATTAAAAGACCTTATTATATATGATAATACTCTGACAGATTATATAGATATTGTTACTAACAAGATGAGAGATAAATTTGATTCAGTTGAGATTGTTAGTGCGGAAGAAGATTATGATAAATTTTGTTATATGAATCAACTTCTTGAAAGTGAGATATCTTATTATGTTTTTCTCTCTCATCTATCTTGTAGTGGAATATACTCTTACTCTATGATGAAGAAAAATATAGATTATATATTATCATCAATCGAGACTGGATTATCTTCAAATACAATTACACTTGAAAGGTTAAATCAATGTATAAATATTATTTTTAATGTAGTTCAAATTATTCAAAATGATGAAAATAATAAGAATATGATACCTGAATTAAAAATAGTAGAGAGAATGAAATCAATCATGTCTCTCTATAAAAAGAATAAGTTAATAACACGAAAAATATTAATTAAAATAATGGAACTATTAGAAAAAATATCTTAATTTTTATTATATACTATCATTATATATGATACATAAAATATCATCACGGTTAGATAGTTCAATAACTTATTCTTTTAATAAAAAAGAAGGTATTTTATATGATGAAGATAAAGAAATGGAAGTTGAGCCATATTCAATAAAAATTAAGAATAATAATATATTAATAGCTGTCGGTTCTCAACGATCCACATATATTTCTAAAAATATTCTATATGTTCCTATCTATTTAATTCATGAGAATAGTGTTGTTTCAAGAATTGGTGTTTTTGAATTTCTTGAATCTGAATTATTTAATATTGTTGTTGATAATGAAATCCAATTAGAACATCTTGGAGATCCGGTTTTATTTCCTTTTGTAAATTCGTCTTATTTAAGCAATTACGAATACGTAGATAGTGATGAGGAAGATACAGATGAGGAGGATACAGATGAGGAAGATACAGATGAGGAGGATACAGATGAGGAAGACACAGACGAGGAGGATACAGATGAGGAAGACACAGAAGAGGAAGATACAGATGAGGAAGACACAGAAGAGGAAGATACAGATGAGGAAGATACAGATGAGGAAGATACAGATGAGGAAGATACAGATGAGGAAGATACAGATGAGGAAGACACAGAAGAGGAAGACACAGAAGAGGAAGAGACAGAAGAGGAAGATACAGAAGAAGATGATACAGAAGAGAGAGAGAAAGACCACCGCGATGATATTAAATATAATATGAAAAAGAATATAGACAATAGAAATGAGAGAAGAATCAAGTTTTCTGGTGGTAAAAACTGGATACAGAATTACTTCCATGATGGTAATTATAAAATTATAGAAAATATAGGTGGTGGGGATTGTTTATTTGATGCAATAAAACAAGCATATAAATCTGTTGGTAAAGATACAAGCGTTCAAAAACTAAGAAATTTAATTGCAAATGAGATTGATGAGCCAACATTTAACCAATATTATAACTTATATTTAACTATTAAAGTACGCAAAGATGATATTAAAAAAGATATGAAAGAATTGAATAATAAATATAATTCCTTAAAAAGAAAATTTAAACAATCGGATAGTAAAAGTGAAACTGATGTATTCATGAGTGAATTACGTAGAATCGCCGAAGAATATAAAAGAATGGAAAAAGAACTAACAAGTCAAGAATCATTTTTGAATGAATTTAAATTCATGAAAGATGTAAAAGATATAGATGATTTCAAAGAAGTCGTCCAAACTTGTAAATTTTGGGCGGATTCGTGGGCGATTTCTACACTAGAAAGAGTTCTTAATATTAAACTCATTATATTATCAAAGGAAGCTTATGAAAATGAAAATTTAACAGGAGTCATTCAGTGTGGTGGTATGGAAGACAACATCATACGAGAGAAAGGTGTATTCAATCCAGATAAATATATTATTATGGAATGGATCGGATATCACTACCGTGTAGTATCTTACAAGGGAAATTATGTATTTCAATATAAAGAATTACCATTTGATGTTAAGGAAATTATATTTAAGAAATGTATGAAGTCAGAACAAGAAGAAGGGTTATATATGCTAATACCTGAATTTAAGAGAGACATAAGTATTTACAATAGTATATGAGAAAATTGAACCGAATAGATGAAAACTTGGGTTAGCATTTATTCTATAACAAGGAAGAATAGTATGGGAATACCATTGTTGAACCGTTTTATTAAAGACAAACATATTGAAAATCCAAATGAGAATTGTATTGAAGAATCTCATTTTAAGAGTTTGAGTGATAAGACAGTCGTAGTAGATATGCTTATTTATATGTATCGTTTTAAAAGTGAGAATCTATTATTTGAAAAAATATACGAGTTATGTTGTCTCTTCATTCATTACAATATAAATGCTGTATTTATATTTGACGGAAAAATGAAAAAAATTAATGAAGAAAAAAAAATAGAACGATATAAATGTAAAGATAATGCAACCACTAAATATGATAATTTATATAAAAAGGTATCCTATTTAGATAAGATAAAAAGAGAGAAAGAGATAAAAACCGATTCAACAATTATTTCAAAATATAAAGATGAAATGAAAGATTATATTTCTACAAAGACAAAAATTACAACTGAAGAGTGTAAGAATGTTAGACATCTAATTCGGTTATTCGGTTTTAAATGTATTCGAGCTGATACGGAGGCAGATATTCTTTGTTGTTATTATGTGAATACAGGTAAAGCATATGGTTGTTTTACAGAAGATATGGACCTTTTAGTTTATGGTTGTAAAAAAGTATTCAAATATATGAGTTTAGTGAATCATAGTTTCTTGTGTTATAATTACGAAAATATATTAAGGACAATAGGATTGGATAGCAATACATTCAGAGAATTATGTGTCTTATCTGGTAGTGAATATAAAAGAACACAACATAATATATATTTCATATATAAAACTATGAAACGATACAATATTAATAGAGATTTATTAAATATATTTTGTGATTATGATTGTATTAAAAATAAAAAAAAAACAGAACCTATTCAAAAGCAGTATAAGAAATTGAAAGATGTGCTTCATTATTATAATTTAGATAATCATTCTTATTTAAAGTATTTTGATGAGTATTCTTTATCATATGATGTCATAAATAATACAAAAATAGAAGAGTTTCTTAGGAAACATAATTTTATATTCGTATAAATGTTATTAAGATAAACTTGTATATATATAAATGAAAGAATACTATGTTAAATTTAATTTTTCATACTTTTATAAAGTTGTTGTAGATAATAAGAATGTATCGTTATACTTAATAGATACAAGTGTTGAATTAGATAGAAATAGGGAGTATCCTAAAATACATTCTTTTATTATAAAAGATTATATGATTTCAAAAAATCATTGTAAATACAGTGGAGAAGAACAAGATGAGGATACAAATACATATGGTATTTTATTTCGAATAAATGAATTGAAGTATATTTATGTAGGGGATAGGATATATTCGTTTTCAGCATATAATGTCATAGAGGAGTTTTATTCTCCAATTGGGAATAATAATGTTCCTTATAGTTATGCGATTGACCGAGATAAAAATCATTATTTAATGTTAGAGAGAGTAATATTATACAATCAAACTATTCAAGAAGACCCATATAAAAAATATTATAAAGAAAGTATTATGGTAAATCATAGTAAAAATATTAAATATAAGGATATAGTTCGTTGTTTTATAAATGGTATTGAATATGATTTAACATACGATCCTTTTCCAAAAGAAAAATATAATTTTTGGTTATCATGTCCTGAATTATGTGATGGTAATTTGATTTTACATTATGAAACAGAAAATTCTAATCATGAAATTATGCCGAAAAGTATGTATATTAAAATTAATAATAAATTTGGAAGAAAACGAAACTATGTTCCTTTTATGGATAATAAGTTTTTGTAAATTATAAGAATAATTAAATAATTATTTTTATAACTTGGATTCTATTTCATTTATGAGGAAGGGGAACTTGCTTTTTGGAAATGAGGACTCATATATCTTTGCAAGTTAAAGTAGGTAAGCTCTTCATTCTTACCAATCTTAAGAAGCTTACGAAGCTCACTATTAGGAACAATACGACGACGATTAGATGGGTCTTGTAATTCATTTTTTACAATATATTGGTTAATCTCACGTGTCACCTCAGTTCGTGCCATCTCAGAATTCTTAGGCTTTCCTAGGAATCGTGCAAGCTCACTGCTGATTGGAGTTGGTTTTACAAATCCACTTGGTTTGCGATTTACATTCTTTCGGCGTTTGCCATTCTTGTGTGCTTGACGAAGCTCACGCTCAGTGCGTGTCTTCAAAGCACGAAGTTGAGTAGTTAGCGAACTAACTGTAGAACGCAACGAAGTTAGCTCACTTAAGAGAGTTGCGTAATCATCCATTAAACTAGAAGCAACAGTCTCAGGTGCAGTCTCTTGCTCCGTAGTTGCTTCTACAACTGGCTTTACATCTTCAGTAACGACTTCGTTCTTAGGTGCGGAACTCTTCATTTTTCTTGGCATCTTATTATAATACTATATAGAAGTGTCTTTTTAAGTTCTTTAATAATTAAAATATATAAACCGTATGAATGGTATAAATAATAATTATATTGTAGATTCGTACAACCAAGGCAATGCTTCTCTTGCATTATTATTTACAAGTGTAAATATAGTTAAACAATATAAAATACCTAACTGTTTATGGTCGTTATTTTCTGCATTATAACATAAATTCTCAATAATTTGAAGAATTAATTTTCGAACTTTGATTAATTTTCTCTCTCGTGTATATCTTGTAATATTATGTAAGCTTACATTATAAAAAGGATTACCATAAGGAGGACATATCAATTGTTTTAATTCTCTTGTAAGTTGTAATCTATAATTCCATAAATCATATAATTCTCCTACATAACGATATAATTGAATACAAGACAAATCCATAAACCATCTTGAATTAGTATAATTTCCCATATCATCCATAAATTTAAATAATTTTTCAACTCTCATTTTAAATACTTGTTCAGGTGATAAATAAGTTTCTGTATTTTCTATTTTTAAATTTAAAGGAATGGATAACAATTTAGAAAAACGAACATAACGTTCTACATCCTTTTTTACATTATTTTGTAATGGTGTTCTTGTATATGGATTTTGAATATCACCATCTTTTTTATTTACCAGTGTATAGAGAGAAAATATATTAAACCCATATATAAAACCATTTTTCTCTCTAAAACTAATAAATTCATCATTTGATATATCTTTTAAATCCTCAAAAAAGAAGAAATCATTACTATTTACACATAACTTTCTATCTCTGAATCCAGGTCCTTTTAATTCAAGATATTTATTTACTACATATTTTCTAAATGTTCTCTGGATAATACAAGCATATTTATAAAGGTATAAATAACTTATAACACGCTTAAGTAAATCATTCTTATTTCCACTTATTCGTTGTTTATAAAATTTACATATTTTTTTTAATTGATTCACATTGTAATTATATTGTAAAAAATAATCCATTGTTTCATAAGTTGGTATCTTGAATAAATCGTCTGTTATTTTCTTTTTATTTTTATTATTCAAATACTTTTTTATAAATTCATCATTCATATAAACAAACTCTCTCATACCTATATCTTATATTCGTATTTAATTTTAAGATATTTATATAATATATTTATCGTAATAGAGCAAGACCATACACAAAGCAAAACATTCTTATTAATTTCTCATAAAATTGATTTAAAGAAAACTCATCAATATATATTAACTTTATAATAACAAGAATGTCCGCTCAAGATCTTCTTTCGCATTATGATGATTTGAATGTATCCGATGTATCTTATGGAACTCCTAAAACTACATCTAGGGGAGGTAAAACCATTCCTTTGATGTATAATGGAAATAGACTTCTTATTGATACACCTCTTGTATTGACTTGGGGAATTAATAAAATGGTTGATGAAGACAGTGGCCGTGTAAGTTATAATATGAACCTTCAATGTAGTTCTAATAAGAAAAATGTATCTGACTTCTTTAATAAACTGAAAGAACTTGAGGAATATGTCCTCGACAGTTGCGTAAAGAATAGTAAGGATTGGTTTAATAAGTCAAAGATGACTAAGGAAGTTGCAGAAGCACTCTTTACACCCTTTGTTCGTTATCCCAAAGATAAGGATACAGGAGAGCCTGATTCATCGAGAGACCCTACATTGAGAGTTAAGATCCCTTATTGGGAAGGAAAATTCAATATTGAACTATATGATATGGATGGAAATCTAATCCTAAATAATAAATTTGTTGAAACTGAAACAGACCTAATTGAGAATTATGTTCCTAAATCATCACATGTAGTTTGTGCTCTTCAATGTA
>LFIK01000691.1_pt1 | contig 25727 bp, 14 predicted proteins | sample 643401 | NCBI WGS metagenome assembly LFIK01 (sample SAMN03777447, study PRJNA286221) | soda lake metagenome | biome: soda lake; feature: Kulunda steppe; material: water; isolation source: sample T5-Br brine of Lake Tanatar-5 | place: Russia: Kulunda steppe | collected 2010-07
TATGATATGGTCATCGACTGAAAATCCTGAGAATGCTAATCAGGCCATTCGCCGCATTATACGATCGAACCAGGCGGGTGTGAGGCGAAATACGGTTGGCAAGACAGCCGGCCTTGCCGTCCGCTGTGTTACCGAGGATGTTAGTACATCGATAGGTGACAGTGGCACCGTTGGTAATGAGACGCCCCGGGAGCTGAGTCTGTCTCAGAACTATCCAAATCCATTCAATCCAACCACACAGATAAATTTTGAGATTTCGCAGGACTCACACGTGCAGCTTGCGGTATACGATATGCTGGGACGCAGAGTGGCTGTGTTGGTGGATGAGTTCAGAGCACCGGGAAGCTATCAGGTTAGCTGGGATGCATCCGGATTTTCCAGCGGTGTATATATTTACAGAATTGAAGCCGGTGGACAGGCTATCACAAACCGAATGACACTGCTTAAGTAATTTATAAATGAGGCTTTATAGAACTTAAGCTGAACAAAGTCATTTTTTGACAACTAATAACCATTATTAATATCAATAATATCTTTATTAAAGTTGTTGTCTCGTCCTAAAATATGTTGACTGGTTTAATGATGGGATATTTGAGCCGAAAGAGATTCTCTTTTTCGGCTTTTTTTATGGGTCTTGTTTGGAGTTTTCATCTGCCAAGTTAAGTGAGAACATTCAATATTGTATGTATTGATAGAATCTTTAATAAGTTTTTAAGGTAGTTATCCAAGTGGTGTGTTTGGTTGTCTTTTTCTGAAGTTAAAAACGAAGGAATTTTCCTGTTGGAAGAACTCCTAAAAAGTCGCTTCTCGTATGTTAGCTTCGGCACCTTTCTTATGTATGTTCGTTTGTTCTTCACCACATGACCTAGTAATGTGGTCACATCATCTTCATCAGGCTTACTGTTTCGGCCCTTCTATACCCGTCAACATTTCTTATTGAGTCGCTCTACACGTTGGTGGTATAGATACATATTATGCATCCTGTGGTCGTATTTCAGATAGTTAAAGCACGTCCCAACGATTTTCAACCTGGAGAACCACGGTACTCGTCCTGCCACTTCTCACACATCTTCTGTCATGGTTGCCAGCCTTTTTCCAGGGCGCTCCACACGTGGTTCGCGACAAATACATCCCTGAGTTCCTCCGCCAATAGCGGTTTAATATTCGCTTCGAATCCGCGGCTGTATCCGACGATGTACATGCGTTACGCAGCACTGAAAATCTGCCTGCACATAAATCCTTGGCTACGCTTCTTCCATCCATCTCAGTCTATCAGCCACCACAAGCCTAATCTATTGCAGGCCAATCCCAAGCAGTTCAAAGGGCTTGTCGTGACCATAATTTTCACTTGCCCTATAGCCAGTGGCTTTGTTGCCAAAGGTTTCTTTATGATGCATGTTGCCCTCGTTCTTCAACATCTCGTTGAGAGTTATTTCTAGCAAACCAATGAGCCCGTTTTGCTGTTTGAGATGGTTGGCAATTAAATCTCTGAGTTGTACTTTAGAAATGACCATGCTCTTCTTGTGATTTTAGGTTTTTGGTGGTTTGATCGCTTCCAAGCCTAAACAAGAAGACTTTATTATCTACTTTACTGAAAAACTATTTGGGTGAAGTCTCGACAATTCGATGGCGACTATTCTTACCTGAAAAGACAAATCGTCTGAAGAGGAACCGCATTCGGACCGGAGGTGATAATCTCACGGTCATGTCAACAGGTAGCTGAATGTTGTCATTACCTCTGCTATCGAATGGGTACCGATCAGGGACTTATTCGTTTGATCGGTTCATTACGCATTAACGATTTATGAATTTCTCTTGTAACCTGCTGCCAGGGTTTTGATTCCTGCCACCAGGGCTCAATCAGCTCTTTTTCCCATTCTTCGAGTGCAGCTTTGAGTTCATTGAATTTGTCCGGGTAAACCTCTGTAAGATTTTCCGTTTCGTAAGGATCACTCTCCAGGTTGTAAATCACATAGCCATAATCATCCAGGCGAATAAGTTTCCACATTTTGTCACGTACAGCAGCCCCTTCAAGCTTTCTGAAAAAGAGCCTGTCGTGCGGACTACCATCTACGTTTCCATTGATGTATGGAAGTAAACTTACACCATCAAGGTTAAGATTATCCGGTATCTTTACTCCTGCAGCTTCAAGGCTGGTAGGGAAAAAGTCGAGCGCGGAGGTCAATCCATCAAATACCTGGCCACCTTCAATCTTATCGCCCCAGTGAACAAAGTATGGAACCCGTGTTCCGCCTTCGAATTTATTGCCTTTGAACCCTTTGAGCGGATAATTATTGGAATAATTAGCCGGTGAGCCTCCATTATCGCTAAAAAAGAAAATCAATGTATTATCCAGTTCATCGAGTTCCTCGAGCCTTTGTACTACATTTCCTACGGCTCTATCCATGGCCCACATCATAGCTGCATATTCCGGTCGGTCATGCCCCTCGAACAGGGCTAAATCATCTTCAGTAGCCTCCATAGGCGCGTGGGGGGCTAAAAATGAGAGAAATAAGAAGAAAGGATCATCTCCAGATTGCTCAATAAATGCAATTGCACTATCACCCTGTGCATCGGTAAGATAGTCGCCCGTAAAAGGTGCATGTTCACGATTGTGCATCATCGCACGTGGATGACCCTCAGGATATTCATGAGCATAATAGGTTCTGTGACCGCCTAAAAAACCGTAGAAGTGCTCAAAACCTCTGCTGTTTGGGTGATACTCAGGCAGAAAACCAAGGTGCCATTTTCCATTTACAGAGGTGCGATAACCATGTTCAAGAAGAAGGTCCGATAAAAATACTTGTGTTGTGTCTGTCCCATATTCTGCGGGCGGAACATTAGCTTCATGGCCAAAACGTTGTTGATAACGGCCGGTTATAATTCCTGCTCTTGAGGGGCTGCAAACTGTTGCAGTTACATGCGCATCAGAAAAAATAATCCCATTGTTTGCAAGCTTATCAAGGTTGGGTGTCAAAATATCTTCTGATCCCTGGAAGCCCGCATCATTATATCCCATGTCGTCTGTCAGGATCAATAAAATGTTTGGTTTTTTTTGATCTGTGGTATCATCTATGTCTGAACAGCCAATAAATAGTTGCGTAGAAATGAGCAGTAGTGCTGTTGTGATTATACATGTCCGGGATATATTCATGAGAAATAATTGAGTGGGCTTGTTCGCTTATTAATTGACAATCAAAATCTGACAGATTTAAATGGTATTTAAAATAAAATACTTTACCTGTAAAGCAGATTTTGTTATCGCTAACATTTTATAAAAAAAATCGGCCGGTTGCAACATAAATGAGAGGCAGCAATGATCTTATTTCAATGATGAAAATTCAGCCGGCATATTTGTAATTGCTAAAGCTGTCCGGATTTAAATTTTTTTAGTAGCCTCTACGCTTCAAATTTTTTCGTTTAATCTGTCTGATATCGTTAACATTGCAATTTATAATTGAGAGCTACAAATAGTATCTGCGCAAACCCATAAAGCACGAATGATGACTAATGAACTGATAACCCAATCACCACCGAAAAAAGATCGGTTTAAAACAGTTCTTGATGGTTCTGATGTATCACTATACGGAATCAAAAACAGAAAGGGAGTAGAGGTTAGTGTTACAAACTATGGTGCTCGAATTGTTAGTTTTTTGGTGCCTGACTCAAATGGCAAGATCGATGATATTGTGTTAGGGTTTAACTCTATTGAAGAATATCTGAATTCCGATAATGGCTATTTTGGTGCTACGATCGGTAGGTTTGGAAACAGAATTGCCAACCGTACTTTTAAACTCAATAGTGAAACTTACCAACTTCAGAAAAATGAATCGGATAATCACCTCCATGGGGGAGATAGTGGACTTCATACCGTTGATTGGGATGTTTCCCGGCAAACTGACGATTGTATAACACTCAAATACAGATCAGAGGATGGCGAAGGCGGGTATCCCGGAAACATGGATATTGAAGTTGCATTCAGCCTGAATGATTTAGGTGAGCTGTCTATTACCTATAAGGCTGTGAGTGATAAAAAAAACGATCATTAATCTGACCAACCATGCATTTTTTAATCTTGCAGGCGCGGGAAGTGGTTCGGTTGCCAATCACATGATTGCTATAAATGCAGACTCATATACCCCGGTAGATGAGGCGATGATTCCTACCGGTGAAATAGAACCGGTAGCTGATGGTGTAATGGATTTCAGGAAAATGAAACCAATGGGGCGCGACTGGAATCTGGATGATCCTCAATTGAATATTGCAGACGGTTATGATCATAATTTTGTACTGCGTAAGAGAGATAAACACTCACCTGAGTTTGCAGCAAGAGTTAGTGAGGCGAATTCCGGCCGTATGCTTGAATTAGAAACAACCGAGCCGGGTTTGCAATTCTACACTGCAAATGCGTTAAACGGGCAGGATGTTGGCAGAGAGGGTATTCCATATGAAGCCAAAACAGCTTTCTGCCTGGAGACACAAAATTTCCCTGACTCGCCTAATAAACCTCAGTTTCCAAGCGCAACACGTGAACCGGGTGAACTGTTTACGAGCAAAACTGTATACTGCATTTCCTAGTAAATCTGATTTACCGATAAAAAAATTTGACTCTAACATGAGAATCTTTATTTTCCTCTATGTTATCGATAACATTTATGATCGATTTCACATTTTCGCTGTCTGATGAGTATGACCAACATGACAATAAAAGGTGTTTGCCCGCTAATCATTTAGAAATCTGAAGAAGTAAGTTCAATAAGCAAATTTCTCTGTGAAGGAGCTGCCAAATTTTTTTATCGAACAAAAGAGCAATTTTTAGATTTGATAGCTAAACTACCCGGTGACATTTGATTTCTGTGCTTTAAATATAAACGTCAAATAAATGAATCATGAAAGCCAGTTTTTACTTCTGCCACTTTTTGCTAATAGGGTTAATCCTTCTTAGCACTCAATTTGCATGTGCCCAGGACCGACCGGAATGGGATAATATTGAGGTTTTGAACATCAATAAGGAAAAGCCCAGAACATCCATGATGGTATTCCCTGATAAGGAAGCTGCCAGAGCTTATGACAGGGAGACTTCAGAGTGGTTTAAACTCTTGAACGGCGATTGGAAATTTCACTATTCAGATAATCCTTCAGAGCGACCGGCGGATTTCCATGAAAAAGGATTTGATGATTCCGCCTGGGGCAGTATTTCCGTACCCTCAAATTGGGAGGTAAAGGGGCATGGTATTCCGATATATTCCAATATCCGGTATCCATTCGAAATTGAAGATCTTCGCGCTCCTTATGATTATAATCCTGTAGGTTCATATCGCACTACCTTTAACGTTGACAGTAATTGGGATGGGCGCCAGGTGTTTTTGGGATTTGATGGTGTAGCATCGGCTTTTTATGTGTGGATTAATGGAGAATTTGTTGGCTACAGCCAGGACAGCCGCACACTTGCAGAGTTTAATGTCTCTGAGTATTTGAATGAGGGCGAGAATGAAATCGCCGTTGAAGTCTACAAATGGAGTGATGGCGCATATCTCGAGGATCAGGATTTCTGGCGATTAGCCGGCATCTTCAGGGATGTGTATTTTTGGAGTACAGACGATATTCATCTCAGAGATTTTCTGATTACCTCAAGTCTGGACGAAACCTACACCAACGGTCTCTTCGGCTTTTCCGGTGATATTTCTTTGCTGGGTAATATGTCAGAAGCTGATGTGAATGTCTCATTAGAACTTTATGACGCTGATGGGTCCAAAGTTCATGAAGGCGCAAAAACTGTTGAAGCTAATGGATGGGAAACGGACTTTGAATTTGAAGTATCTGAAATACCAAATGTGCATCATTGGAATGCTGAGCAACCCTATTTGTATGACCTCTTTATTACGCTCAGTAACTCAGATGGAGATGTTTTAGCCGTCATACCCAAAAAAGTTGGTTTCAGAGCTGTTGAGATTAAGGATGGCCGCCTATTGGTGAACGGGGAAGTTATCCACATGAGAGGTGTGAACCGCCATGATCATAATGCGGAAAGGGGCCATGCTGTGACCCGCGAAGATATGAAGGCAGACCTCAAGTTGATGAGACAGCATAACGTAAATGCGGTACGTACCGCTCATTATCCCAACCATCCATTCTTTTACGATTTGCTGGACAAGTATGGATTTTATGTGATTGATGAAGCAAATATTGAGACGCACGAGTTTGGCACTAACATCGATAATAAATTAGCCAATGACCCTGAATGGCTTGACCCTAAATTAGATCGTATCGACAATATGATCTACAGAGACAGAAATCATCCGTCCATTATTATATGGTCACTGGGAAATGAATCAGGTGACGGCCCGAATATGACAGCCATTTATGAGCACATTCAGCAATTAGACCCAACGCGTCCCTTCCATTACGAAGGTACGACTTCGGATGGCGGTTTATTTAATGCCGACATCGGCTCATTTATGTATGCAACTCCGCAGCGCGTGGAGCGCTTTATTGAAGAGCAGCCTGATGTGCCTCTCATGTTATGCGAATATACACACGCCATGGGGAACAGTAATGGCCATCTGGCAGCTTACTGGGACCTGATTTACGAAGACAACAATTTCCAGGGAGCATTTGTGTGGGACTGGATGGACCAGGGGCTGATTCACAACGTACCTGAGAGATTCAGAGAAACATCCGGGCTCGATGAATTCTTTGTATTTGGTGGTTACTTTGAAGACCCGCATGGAATCCAGCACGATGGCAATTTCAATATGAATGGCGTGGTATCAGCCGGAATGGAACCGCGTCCCGGACTCAAAGCCCTTAAGTATTATCACCAATATGTTCATGTGACGGAAGTTGACGCGGCTGCAGGTGTGTTTTCAATTAAAAACAGATTCAACTTTATAAACCTGAGTGATAAACTTACCGGCGAATGGCAGTTAACGGAAAACGGAGTAGAAGTTCTTTCCGGAGAGCTTGAGCCCCTGGATATCGAGGTGTGGGAATCCAAAGAGGTAACTGTGCCGTACACAGACTTCAGCTTTAAAAACGGAAAGGAGTACCACCTGAATTTCCTTTTTAAGAATAATGGAGACAAGTTTTTTGCCTCTGAAGGTTATGTGCTGGGCTGGGAGCAATTCGAACTGCCACACAGTGAAACGCCACAATTAGCCATTCCGGAACGTGATGAACTTTTAAAGCCAACTCTAAACGCTAATCATTTTACCGTTGCCGGTAATGGATTCCATGTTGTGTTTGATGTGATACGAATGCATATGGAATCGTATCACATAGATAATGACCAGGTGATTTTGGGCGGCCCGCAGCTTGATTTCTGGAGAGCACTTACGGATAATGATCGTGCCGCTATGCGTTCAGCTCAGCACAGAAACCTAATGATCTGGCAGGGAGCGCATCACACCGTCAGAAGACAGTTTTTGGTAAATGGCGAGCAGGTAAATCCAAACAACTTCAACCGTGTATCACCCATGGAACACGTGCAGCTAAAGATGGAAGTGGATGTACCCATGATTGGCGCAGTTGTAACCAAAACCTATGAAATCTATCAGGATGGAAGCATTGATCTTACGGTTGATTACGAACCCGGAGATCGGGAGGGCGTACCCGGAATGATGCCGCGCTTTGGAACACGTTTGGAACTTGCACCGGGATTTGAAAATATGAACTGGTATGGACGTGGTCCTGAGGAAAATTATGTTGACAGAAATTCAGAAATGGTCGGTATCTACAGCTCAACCGTTGCCGATTCATGGATTGAGTATTCACGTCCGCAGGAAAATGGTAATAAAACCGATGTTCGCTGGATAACTTTTACCGATGATAATGGAAAAGGAATCCGTTTTACGGGTGATCCGTTGATAAGCACATCTGCCAGCCACTATCACAGAGATGATAAAGAACGAAGCCGTTATACCTGGCAAATGGAGAAAAGAAGCAGTGTATTTGTGAATGTAGATTACCGTCAAATGGGGGTAGGCGGAATTAACAGCTGGAGTCCGCGTGCATTACCTGAACCCGGTTTCAGAGTAAGAAACCATCCAATTTCATACACCTATAGAATTGAACCAATTAGAAACTAAAGCAGCTATCCGGAAGACTCAGCAGATTTATTTAATGATTCAGAAATTTAAAATAGCCAAATGGTCAGTTGTAAGTATGCTACTGCTCACAGGGTTTATGTCTGTAACAGTGTCTTGTGATCACCAGGAGGAACTGCCACCGAACATCCTGTTCATCTTGGTTGATGATTTGGGTTATTACGATTTGAGTCATACAGGCAGCAAATTTCATCAAACTCCAAACTCAGACAGGATCGCACAAATGGGAATGGAGTTTACAAATGGCTATGCAAATTCACCGGTTTGCAGTCCGGCAAGGGCAAGTTTTATGACCGGGCAATATCCATCCCGGCATGGTATAACCGACTGGATTGGAGCATTAACCGGTGAGGAGTGGCGTGAGCACAACCGACACACGAGAATGTTGCCTCCCTTAAATACCGAATACCTGTCACAAGACCACATAACACTGGCGGGGGCCTTGCAGGATGCCGGGTATATTACTTTTTTAGCCGGAAAGTGGCATATTGGTGGTGAGGGCTCCATGCCTGAAGATCATGGGTTTAAAATAAATTTTGGGGGTGGCTCATTTGGGAGTCCTCCAGGTGGCTTTTTTGATCCATACACCAATCCGTATATGGAGAACAGAGATCCGGGAGAGCAGCTCTCTTTCAGGTTAGCAGATGAAACCGTGTCATTTTTTAATGAATATCATCCTCGAAAAACCGGAAAGCCATTTTTTGCAAAACTATCTTTTTATGCGGTACACTCACCTTTGCAAACTTCGTACGAGCGCTGGAAAACATACCGGGATCGGGCAGATTCTCTTGGAATAGCAGAATACGGTTTTGAAATGGGCCGGTATCTCCCGGTTCGAACGGTTCAAGATAATCCGTTATACGGGGGTTTGGTACAAGATATGGATACAGCGGTTGGCCATGTTCTTAATGGACTAAAAGAGCTTGATCTCGACGAGAATACCATCATTGTTTTTACGTCTGATCATGGCGGCGTTTCCAGCGGAGACGCTTTTGCAACATCTAACCTGCCTCTAAGAAGCGGCAAGGGTTCTTTGTTCGAAGGCGGTATTCGAATTCCTTTATTCATCGCAGCGCCCGGTATTATACCACCCGGCACATCCTCAGGGGAACCGGTAACCGGTACCGATCTGTTCCCAACCCTGCTGGATATGGCGGGGCTTCCTCTTTTACCGGACCAGCATATAGATGGTGTAAGCCTGAAGCCAATATTCGATGGAGGTACCATTCAGGATAGGCCTTTGTTTTGGCATTATCCCCATTACAGTAACCAGGATAGCCGCCCGTCAAGTGCGGTACGAAAAGGGGACTGGAAACTTATTTATGACTACGAAACCGAAGAACCGGAGCTGTACAATCTTCGGTCGGATATTATGGAATCCCGGAATCTATCTCAGCAATTTCCGCATAAGACGGAATCGCTGAAGAGTATGCTAATAGATCACCTTAACGAAAACAATGCTCTTTTTCCGGTACCTGATCCTGAATACAGTCCGCAAGCTGAGAGGAACCGGTTACAGCGCGTGAAGGAAAACCGTATGGCTAACCTGGAACGGCGAAGATTGCTGTTTCTCTCACCTGATTTTGATCCCGAAAACAACTGGTGGGGAAGCCAGCCGGATAAATGATTTTAAACCAAGATACATAAACCAAAATAATCATGATGTCTAATAAACGAACCCGAGAATCTGTGTCAGCAAAGCTGCTCCCATTTTTCAGTATGATGGCAGCGGCCATTTTCTTGTTTTCAGCTTGTAGTGATGACTACAGAAGCGGAGAATCCGAAATACCAGACCAGCCCAACATCGTCATCATTTATGCAGATGACATTGGGTTCGGCGATGTTGGAATCTACGGATCCGAATTAATTCCAACTCCATACATGGATGAAATGGCTCGCAGCGGTATGAAGATGACTTCTGCGTATGCAACGTCATCTACCTGTACACCAAGCCGTTATTCCATCCTGACCGGAGAATATGCTTTCAGAAACGAACGTGCACAAATTCTGGATGGCGATGCTCCTCTTTTAATCGATCCGGATGGATTTAATATTGCAAGAATGTTCCGGAAAAACGGGTATCGCACGTCTATAATTGGTAAATGGCACCTTGGTTTAGGAGAAGGGGAAATCGACTGGAACGGCGTAGTAAAACCGGGTCCTCTCGAACTCGGTTTTGAAGAGTCGTTTATCATTCCAACCACAACTGATCGCGTTCCTACGGTCTATGTGAATGGACATAACGTGGAAAACCTGGATCCGGATGATCCACTTTATGTGGATTACAATGAAAATTTTGAGGGCGAACCTACGGGGAATAGTCATCCGGAGTTACTGCGCTATCTGGCAGATAACCAGCATTCGGGTTCTATTCTTGATGGCGTTAGCCGGATTGGGTTTCAAAAAGGCGGAGCTTCAGCCATGTGGAATGATGAAGAGATGTCTATAGAGCTTGTGGCGTTGGCCGAGGAATTCATAAGTGAAAATAAAGACAACCCGTTTTTTCTGTTTTTCCCACTGCATCAGAACCATGTTCCAAGAATCCCAAATGAAAAATTTCTGGGATCAAGCGAAACAGGTTTAAGAGGCGACCATACCGTAGAGTTCGACTGGAGTGTGGGTGAGATTGTAAGAATTCTTGAAGAACAGGGGCTTAGAGAAAATACACTACTCATTATTACTAGCGATAATGGGCCCATCTATGATGACGGATATGACGATGGTGCCATTGAGGATGCCAATGGCCATGTTGCTAACGGTATTTATCGCGGTGGAAAATACACTGCATTTGAGGGAGCCACAAGACTTCCATTTATCGTAAACTGGCCGGGCGTGGTTGAACCCGGGATTGTATCAGATGCAAAATTCAGCCAGGTTGATTTAATGGCAAGTTTTGCTTCGTTGTTAGAAATTCAGCTGCCAGACGATACCGGTATTGATAGTATTGATATGCTTGAAGTGTTGCTTGGTAAAAGTTTTGATGGCCGCCCGCATATTCTGCAACAAGGAGCCGGAAGAGACCATATGGGGCTTAGAGTAGGGGACTGGAAGCTAATTCCGAACCCAAGAGTTCCTGGATGGGTCAACCCAAAGCATAATGAAAGGGAAAACCCAATCAGTACCCCGATGCCCACCAGAGATACGATATATCTGTTCAATTTGGCAGATGATCCTGGCGAAACAACAAATTTAGCAGATCAGCAACCTGAAATCGTAGAGGACATGATGGAACTGTATGAAAGAATTTTGAGCGAAAATGACATCACCGTTCTGAATGGCCGATAAATTTAATCCGGGGGTTTTTATGAAAGAATGTGCAGAATCAACTTGGAAATCGATCACCTGTAACATTACACTAATATGCAGTTTTTTGTTGCTGTCCATAATTGGTTGCAGCTCTTCAACTCCGGATGAGCCTGACCTCACCAAGCCAAATGTAGTCATCATATATGCAGATGATATAGGCTTTGGAGATGTAGGGATATACGGCGCCGAACTCATACAAACCCCCAATCTTGATAACATTGCAGAGAATGGCATTAAGTTTACATCGGCTTATGCCACGTCTGCGATGTGTTCGCCGAGTCGGTATTCTCTGCTATCGGGCGAATACGCGTTCAGATTACCGGGCTCAGGAATTCTGTCGGCAGAAGACCCTTTGATTGTTGAACCCGGTTCATTCACACTTCCCGAAATGTTTCGGGAAGCCGGATACCGGACTTCAATAATCGGTAAATGGCATCTCGGTTTGGGAGATGAAACCGGCACGCTCGATTGGAATCAAGCCATCAAACCTGGCCCACTCGAAGTTGGCTTTGATGAATCATTTCTATTACCTGTCACTAACGACAGGGTTCCTACGGTCTATGTGGATGGGCATTATGTCCATAACCTCAGTTCGGGTGATGATCCGCTTTTGGTTGCTTATCCGGAAGAGGGACATCATGAATACCAGGAAGAAAGATTCGGTGAATATGATGATCCGGAAAACATTTATGAGCCATTGGTAGGTGATTTGCCCACGGGGCTCAGCCATCCTGATTCGTTATTGTATCCTGCAGATGTACAGCACTCTGGAACCATCGTGAATGGTGTGAGTCGCATAGGTCACATGGCAGGAGGTCAATCGGCCTGGTGGGATGATGAAGAGATGCCGTTTGAATTCACAAGAAGGTCGCAGGATTTTATTAAAGAGAACCGTGATAACCCATTTTTCTTGTTGCTCTCCATGCCGGAAAATCACGTACCAAGAATACCGCATCCATATTTCTTAGGCACAAGTCCGCTGGGATATCGCGGCGATACCATCCATCAGTTTGACTGGGTGGTTGGCGCTGTTATGCAAACACTCGAAGAAGAAGGCTTATCAGATAATACCATCGTTATTTTCAGCAGTGATAACGGGCCTGTATTGTACGACGGGTATGATGACGGTGCGCTTGAAAATCACAGCAATCACGATCCCAACGGCCCGTTTCGCGGCGGTAAGTATATGGCTTTTGAAGGCGGAACCCGAATGCCTACGCTTGCCCAATGGCCGGCAGGGATAGAAGCAGGAGTGGTATCTGATGCGATTATTAGCCAGGTTGACTTTCTTGCTACCTTTGCAGCATTAACGGGCGTTGACTTACCAGAGGGTGCCGGACCAGACAGCCAAAATATACTACCGGCATTTCTTGGCGAAAGTGAAAAAGGCCGTGGTGAAGTTGTTCAGCAATCAAGTGACGGACTTGGGATTCGCAAAGGTGAGTGGAAGTACATACCACCATCCGAGCGGTCAGATTGGGCGTATAATCGTCACAATATGGGAGAAACGAACCCAATGCATATAGAAGAACTGAGCAGTCAGGCCTATTTATTCAATGTAGATGAAGATCCGGGTGAGACTCAAAACCTGATAGAAGATTTTCCTGATATTGCGGCTGAATTGGCTGAATTGTTGAATCAGATCATTAACCCGAATTATTCACAAAATAATAACTAACGCGGTATTAAAAATTGAGTATAACTAAGTGCAGCGATTTTTCCCCACTGGCTGCGTTGAAGCTGAAAAAGTATGCTCAAGGTGCATAAGTACCCTCCCACTGACTTTTTCTCCTTCGCCTTGCCAACGGAAAAAAATCTTGGTGAATAATCCGGGTTAGATATCAATAAAAAAGCCATTGCTTTACTTGAAGCGATGGCTTTTTTCGCTGTGGGACAGATTACTGATGATTTCTGTAAATCCGGCCTAAACAGATAAACTCACCATCTGAATCAAACAGGGCGGATGGACTTAATAGACCATGATTAGGATCTGAATTAAACCAAACGTAGCGGTACATAAAATCAATCTCATCTGATATTGGCAGTACTTCAGCCATAAAGGGAGTAATTTCTTGGTTGTTTACCTAAAACTGACCAATAAAATTATCTGCTGAACGAAAAAGGAGTGTATCACCGGATGGAAATGGATAAGAGCTCACTTTTCAAGAGACTGCCATGCCTGCTGCTGACTTAGACTTGAATTGGCATCAATTATTTTTATAAATACTGCTAAAAGTCTTATCAAGTCTGCCGGAACTTATGGTGCCTGTAAAAAGTTAGGGGTGGCTAAGTAACCCCGCTAACCATACGCATGGCTGTTACTTAACATGTATTAGAATTTTTGAGCAGAAGTCTGTTAATACTGTAAGCTGTTCACAATTAAAAAACCCTGCACGATTCGTACAGGGTTTTTTAATCACGGAGTCTTGCACTACAACTATTCAGCTGACGCTGGTTTTAGCTTAATCTTCATCTTTTATTTTTATCGAAACATTGTCGAGGTAAAATGGCGGGGTTCCATTTGGTTTGTAAAATACAAGCCTGATTTCATCTACATCATCCGGCAAAGTGAATTCGAATTCTGTTTTTTCCCATTCTGTAGTTGGCGGTGGATTTGTAACATCAAATAATTTATCCCTGTCCTCATTAGTTTTACGAATCGTTGGGTTTATGGAATTAGGGTTATGATCACGCCATTTTGAATAGAACTCCATTTGGTAGGTTTTGCCCGGTTCTATTTCTATTTCCTGGAATAACGAGCCATCACCATTTTCAATTCTGCCGCTAAAGTTTCCTTCAAAAGGCTCTATAGGGCCTCCTATCTCAATTAACCCATTTTTGAAACCACCCCAGGGACTTAATTGCCCGGTTTCAAATCCCGGATTTTGCACAAATTCATCAGGATCAACTTCTGGCTCAAACTCAGTGTCTTGTCCAGGCCCTATATCTAAGTTGGGTTCATGATTTGCATAAAATTCACCTACTTCGGTTATTTGATTGTCGTCATCAAACAGAGCAGAAGGGTAAAGTGGTCCATTTGTGCCGCTGAACCATGCGTATCTTTCAACCCATTCAATTTCGTCAAGAGCGGTGAGAGCCTGTTCCATAAAATCTATAACTTCAGCTACACTATATCGATTGTCAGCCGGGGTTGAGGCACTCCAATCGGCGACTGCAAACTCTGTAACCCATATGGGTCTTTGGCCAAAGTTATTATATGCAGTACTAAGCTTATTTATAAAATTGCCAACATTTGTACCACCGTAATGGTGTACAGCGATAAAGTCTATCCTTAGTCCCTTATTATCAGCCCTTTCCATAAATTCCATCATCCAATCGTTGTCGGGTGATACGGTTGCCGGACTGCCGAGGGGCGCATTAATTTCTTCGAGTTTAGGCCACAGTTCTAATGCTTCATCAACACTCATGTTGGCTTGGGCTGTACCATCCGGCTCATTAAAACCAAGCACATATTGAACTTTCCCCTCATCTATAAGCTGATTAATTCTGGCAATGTTTTCATCAGTAACAGAGCCTCTGCCCCAAAACATAGGTACATATTCAACATTATCGGGTATTTCATCCCTTAATTCATTTCCCCAGCTGTACATCCAGTGGGCTTGCTGTTCGCTTGTCTTGTGAGACCATCTTTCGGCTCTGTTCGTAAAAGCAACGCCTTTTTTATCGTTTACTTTTACACCGTTCTCATCATTTTCAATCTCATCGGTTGTGCCTACACTATTGTCACTGCAGCTTATTGCAATGAATGTAATGGCAAAAACAAAACTAAATAAATAGATTAATTTCTTCATAGTTACTGTAATTTATTTGAAGTTACCAACTTGGGTGTTGAACCAGATTAGGATTAACATCTAATTCACTTTGAGGAATTGGAAATACCTCAGATCTGCCTCCTGAATAATTAGGGTTATAAGGCCCGACAGGATCATCGGCAGCCCTTTGAAAAGCATCGGCGATAGTACCCCATCTCTTTAAGTCCATAAACCGTAATCCTTCAAGAGCTAATTCAACTCTTCGTTCGTGTCGGACAATGTCAATCATTTCTTGTTGTCCCACAATTCCTTCAACGTCTTCTACACGCGGCATGTTTACACGTTCTCTAACCTGATTAACTAAATCAGCAGCGCCGGAGACGTTTCCTGTTTCAGCCATTGCTTCAGCTCTCATAAGCAGAACGTCTGCATAACGAATAACGTAAAAGTCTTGTGATCCGGGTTGAGAAGCACCTACACCTTCTGCATCACTTGAATTTCTTCTGATGTATTTCCTCATCCCATAATTGGTTGGGCTGTTTCCTGTAAATACTCTGTTTAGATCTTCCAAAAAGACGTCTCCATCAAAATATATGGTCGCATTTGCCCGCGGATCTCTGTTTGCACTTTCATTATTTGGATCAAACAGCGGAGATTCAGTAATCGGTAATCCATCACTGGCGTAATATGCGTTTACCAGGTTTGGCATTGGTCTTTGGTCTACTTTTGGTGTGCCATTAAATGTAGCTGAAAAGGTTTCACCATTATCAAAACCAAGTTCCCTCTGGAATCTGACTGAAAAAATGATCTCTGGAGACATCTCATTTTCAGGAGTGAAAAGTTCACCATAATTTGGATGTAAATCATATCCAAGTCCGAGTATTTGTTCGGTTAATGCAAGAACTCCGAATTCGCCATCATATTCCTGATTGTATAACTGAACTCTGGCAAATAACCCAAGAGCTGCACCTTTTGTTGCATATCCAAATTGCTCAGCAGGGTAGCTTTCGGGTAAATGTTCCGAGGAAAAGGTTAAATCTTCAACTATTTGAGTTGTAATTTCCTCATACGTGTTCTTTGGCACTTGAGCATTTGCAACAGTCTGTGGTTCCAGAATGAGAGGGGCATCTTCGAAATAAACAGCAAGGTTAAAGTAGAAAAGAGCCCGCAGGAAATAGGCTTGTCCTAAAGACACATTTATCTGATCATCTGTTAATTCCCCATTTTGTGCCTGCATTAGCTTATCTATTACAAGATTAACTCTTGCAATACCACTATATAAATCTGTCCAGATAGCCCTGATAGGACCCGAATCAGGATTCAGGTCACCTTCCATAAACAGGCCGGGCCCTTCCCATTTGAATTGATTGAAGGCATTATCGCCAAAATTATCAAAACCGGGAAATCCCTGCCAGCCATTTAAATCTCCCCCATACATCGTCGAAGATTGCAGGACGGAATAAACACCATTTAAAGCAAGGTTAACATCAGTAACACTTGTGAATGGCTGGTCTGCTGCAGATTGAGTTAAAGATGATGTGGCTAAAAAGTCATCACTGCAATTAGTAAATAGAGTAAATAACGCAAACGATGTGATTAACAATAGTGTGAATTTTTTCATCTTTCTATAGTTTTAAATTAATACCGAAGGTGATTGTTTTATAAAGTGGAGCGTTTCGATTACTAAATCTTCCACGGCCACCTTCAGGGTCAAAGTTTTCCAGCCCGGTAAATGTGAGTATATTTTGAGCTCCAACAAACATTCGAAAGCTGTTTACATTAAATCGCTGTGTAATGTTGCTGCTTAAAGTGTAACCAACTTCCAGGTTTTTAAGCCTCAGATAGGAACCATCTTCGATATAAAATGAAGAGACGAGGTCGTTATCCCGTCCTCCCACTCTTGGTAGTGTTTCACTGGGGTTATCGGAAGTCCACCTATCCTCCCACCTCCTAAGAACGTTACTTCTGTTATCAGGCATTGGTAAATTTCCGTTACCCATCAGCAGTCTGTCGACTCCAATTACGCCTTGAAAGAGAACACTTAAATCAAACCATCTGTAATTTACAGAACCGTTAAAATTGATGAGCCAATTCGGATTTGGATTTCCAATCACTGTTCTGTCGTTTTCATCAATTACTCCATCGCCATTTATATCAGCATAGCGAATATCACCGGGAGCGGTGTTACCCGAAAACTGTGTGGGAGCATCTGCAATTTCGGAGAAACTCTGAAAAATACCAATTGCTTCAAAACCGTAATATGCTCTGAATGGTTCACCAACTCTGATGATATCAAAAGCAGTAATTGTTTCTTCGCCACCGGCCCCTAAACCTGTTACCTCACTTCTTGTTAGAAATTTTGTAATATCAGCTCCCACGCTAAAATTAAAATTCCTACTGCCGCCTCTGTATCTCGTCCCAAACTCGATTCCTTCACTAACCATACTAGCAGCATTTTCGGCAACCAAGTTGGTGACCCCCAGGGTTCTGGGTACAGGAAAGTTGTCATATAGAATATTTTTGCTGTTTCTATTAAAGTAATCTGCAACGATCTCGAGCTGGTTGTTGAACAAAGTAAGATCCAAACCCAGATTGAGCTGTTCTGTTTCTTCCCACTTTATGGTAGGATTGCCAAGGCGATTAATGCCTGATCCCAGCACAGCAGAATTCCCCAGGAAGTAATCCTGATTATATCCTAATAGTGTCTGGAAACCGTATCTGTCTATTCGGTCATTACCGGTTATTCCCCAGCTAAGTCTCACTTTTAACTCATTGATTGTCTCAACTTCACTTAAGAAATCTTCTTCAGACAATCTCCAACCTACAGAGCCGGATGGGAAATGACCATATCTGTTATCCGGACCAAATCTACTCGAACCATCGATTCTATAATTAAATTCAGCCAAATATTTTTCATCATAATCGTAGCTTATACGTGTAAAGAATGATTGCTGAGCATCTTCATTCGCGCCTCCGGATGCTGAGAATTCTGTACCGCCTGCATTTATCTCCCGGAATTCATCAGTAGCAAAACCTCTCACAGTTGCTGAGAAAGGGTCAATTTTTCTGTACGAAACCGAATGGCCAAGCAGCGCATCTACAGTGTGATTCTGTAAAATTTCTTGATTGTATCGGAATATGTTTTCATTTCGCAGGGTGTAATCAAGATTTGTACTGTTATTCAGTCTGTTTACTTCATTGCTGATCACAAGCCGTCCCTCCCAGTCATTCTGTAGTTGAGTAGGAGAAAAATCTGAAGCATTATTATAGATAACATTAGCACTTCCACTGGTTTCAAAACTAAATCTTTCTGAGAGATTAAATATCAGCCCTGTACGTGTACTTATATTTACATTATCTGATTCAAACTCTCCTAACTGTCCTCTCCTCAATGGATTTTGAGTTATTAAAGAAGGGTTATTACCATCGATCCAGGCACCATCTGCAACGCCAAACTCTCCGTTACTGTAAAATACCGGTATGGTTGGTGCTGTTCTCTGAAGGGAAAAGATTATACCGTTATCTCCATCATATGCTCCCTGTCCGCCGGTCGGGCCTTCATTCCGTCTCCAGAAAGAATTTGTTACATGATTAACACTAAACCAATCTCTTACCTGCGAATTTATGTTAAAGCCTAAGTTGTATCGCTCACTTTTAAAGCTGCTTCTTACTACTGCTTCCTGCCTGAGATACCCTCCTGAAACCCGAAAAGTTGTTCGGTCGCCACCCCCACTAACTGTCAAACTGTGATTGGTGATTGGAGCCGTTGTTAACACGACATCTGCCCAGTTTGTATTTGCAAATTGATCGGGCATTGAACCGGTTCTGATCGCCTCCAATTGCTCTTCTGAATATCTTGGATCAAAATCAGGCCCGTCCTCATTTCTAAACTTTTCGTTCATAAGTGTTGCATACGTATAAGCGTCCAAAAAGTCAGGTTGAACCGTTACACTTTGCATCCCGTAGTAATTGTTATAGTCGATTCTAAATTCATCTGAACTCCCACTTCTTGTAGTCACTAATATTACTCCATTAGCACCTCTTGCACCATATATAGATGTAGATGCTGCATCTTTTAACACCGTAATACTTTCAATATCTGAAGGTGACAGATTATTAAAAGCGGCCATATCATCGTATTGAATGTTATCGATCACAAATAGCGGGGTGCTTGCACCAAATGTTCCAACACCTCTGATTACAACACTTGCACCATCAGCACCCGGACTACCCGAAGTTTGAGTGAGCTGTACTCCGGAAAATCTGCCGTAAAGTAATTGAGAGGATGTGCTGGCAGGTTGGTTTGTAGCTTCATCAAATGTGGCAGTTTGAACTGATCCGGTTAGATTTACCCTTCTTTGGGTGCCGTATCCAACTACTACAAGTTCATCCAACATTGCTTGATCAAGCTCTAAAACGGGATTTATCTCTTCCTGATCAGTCACAACCACTTCTAAAGTTTTATATCCTACGTAAGAAAAAACAAGAGTTTCTCCCTCGTTTACTGTGATAGAATAATTGCCATCCAAATCTGTTTGTGTTCCCCTGGTTGTCCCTTTTACCTGGATGGTTACTCCAATAAGTTCGTTTCCATCTTCATCAATAACTGTACCGGTAATTGTAATCTCCTGTAAAGCTGAATTTGTAAACATCTCTTCAGAAGAGTCGATAGCATCAAAAGCATCAGAACTAAGCGGGGCGAAAAAAATCAAGAGCAGAGGAAGTAAAGTCTTGATCAGTTTTTTTAATTGCTTGGTAATTCTGGAAGTTTCTTTTGGACGGGCTTTAATGGAGTTGACTAAACAAGTTGTTTTATGAGTACAAAAATTAGTTTGTAAAGAAGTTTTCATCTGAAAAATTCAAAATGTTATCGTTAACAATTAAATGTTAATTAAATTTCTACTTTTTCGCAAGCGCTTCCAGATAAAAAGAATTGATTGGATACTGATCTACCTGTCTCATTGACCTCAACTACAAATATATCCAGATTTATCTGTTACTTTTAACTCAAATAGAAAGCTTTTATGAAAAAAGCAATTCCGGACTTTTTTTAACCCGGCATTATAGTGTTTAGAAATGTAAATACGTGACATCCTTGGTTTTTTACAAAAGGTTGAGGAAAAACATTTTTCCAAATTTTAAAGGATTTTTCGAGGAAGATTAAAGATATCTTAATGACCGTGCACATCAGCATCGATAATACACTACCAGTCGAAACGCTCATCATATTAAAATGCATTCTGGTTTAATTTGAAAAAATTGTTCTTGATAATCATGCTATAGTTTATATCTTTATGTTAGCGATAACATTCAACCATAAAATTGCAGTCGGTGTCAATCATTTTTTTAAAAAATTATTCAAAGCCCTTGGAATCATTTCTGGCAGTGTTATTAAAATTAATTCTGGCTGGCCTGATTATCTGTTATCCAATTGCGAATGTAACTGCTCAATCAGATAGCACCGAAAAGCCGAATCTGGTTATCATTCTGCTTGATGACCTGGGCTATGCGGATGTTGGTTTTAACGGAAGCACCGAGATCTTTACACCAAATATCGACAGAATCGCAAAAAACGGTGTGCGTATCACCCGCGGCTATGTAACCCATGCCGTATGTGCGCCAAGCAGGGCAGGATTGATTACGGGACGCTACCAGGATCGGTTTGGAGCAAGCCGTAACCCCTTGTTTGCTCCTAAAGATTCTACACAGGGATTGCCGCTTTCGGAAGAGACACTGGCTGATGCACTGGGTAGAAGCGGATACACAAGTTCAATAATAGGGAAATGGCATTTGGGTGCTCACGAATCACTTTACCCTCTTAACAGAGGATTTGATGAATTTTTCGGGTTTCTTTCAGGCGGGCATCACTACTTTCCGGAAGAGTGGACGATACGTGACAAAACTGAAGCAAGAGCACAATGGGATGGATACCGAACCCGCATAATGAGAAATAACGGGCGCGTTGTCGAACATGAATATCTTACCGATGCACTTTTGAGAGAAGCGGCAGACTTTGTTGAGCGACACGCTGAACAAACTCCATTCTTTTTGTTCCTCTCGTACAACGCACCTCACACACCAATGCAGGCAACGGAGAAATATTTGAGCAGGTTCGATCATATTGACGATGAAAAACGCCGAACATATGCTGCGATGATCAGTGCGGTTGATGATGGCGTTGGGGATCTCTATGAAACTCTTGACAGACATGGATTGACTGAGAATACCCTGATTTTCTTTCTGTCAGACAACGGTGGCCCTACCTTCGATAATGCTTCTGATAATTCACCATTGAGAGGTTTTAAAGGTGATTTTTATGAAGGCGGAGTCAGGGTGCCTTATGCTGTTTCGTGGCCGGCTGTTCTTCCAAAAAACCTGGATTACGATAAACCTGTAAGCTCTCTTGATATTTTTGCAACCTCAGTTGCACATGCGGGAGCAGAGCCGTCGAATAAGCCGGATGGAGTTGACCTCGTCCCATTTCTGACCGGTGAAAATAGTGATCAGCCTCATAAAGCTCTTTTTTGGAGGAATAGTGATCGCGACTGGATTGCAATGGCAACCCATAATTACAAGTACCTGAATCTGACTGAAAATACTGTTGAACTGTATAATCTTACAAAAGACATTGCAGAAGAATACAACATCTCCATTGAGAAATTTGAGAAATTTCAGGAATATGTTGCGTTACCTGAAGAGTGGGAGTCGGGATTAATATCCCCCGTTTACCTGGGATTGCTCCAAAATAATCAGTACAACCAGGAGAACCCGGACCGGTTTCAGATGACCAGTATTTATGAGCCAGACACCTCGCCACCATCTGTTCCGGAAGGGTATGAGCTCGTGTGGTCGGATGAATTTAACAGTGATGGTGTTCCTGATGAAAGATGGTGGAACTTTGAGCATGGGTTTGTACGGAATAATGAGTTGCAGTGGTATCAGCCCGGAAATGCAAGGATTGAAGACGGACGTCTCATCTTTAAAGGCAAACGTGAAAGGATAAAGAACTCAAATTACGATTCCGAAAGCAGTGACTGGCGTAAAAACAGAGAATACGCTGAATACACATCAGCAAGCATCAATACAAGAGATAAATTCTCTTTTCAATATGGAATAATGGAAGTGAGGGCCCGGGTGGATACTACTCTCGGGGCATGGCCAGCAATCTGGACCCTGGGTAATGATCGACAATGGCCGGAACGGGGCGAAGTGGATGTTATGGAGTTTTATCGTATTGCTGATGAACCAACCATATTGGCAAATGCTGCCTGGGTAGGGGATTCCCGATGGGATGTTGTTTGGGATTCTGAAAAAATTCCACTGTCAGACTACTTAGAAAAAATACCTGACTGGCCCGAGCGTTTTCACACATGGAAAATGAATTGGTCTGAGGAGTATATAAAACTGTACCTGAATGATGAACTTTTAAATAAGGTGGAAATTGAGAATGCAACCTATGATGATGGGTTCAATCCATTCAGGCAGCCACACTACATACTTTTAAATCTTGCGATCGGTTCAAACGGGGGTAATCCTGAAAAGTCTGAATTTCCGATCAGTTATGAAGTGGACTTTGTAAGGGTGTATCAGGAAAAAAAAGCTGAAACCAATTAATTTGTTATTTTTGAAGTTATGAAGAAAGAATTGTGTTTATTTATTGTTCTACTATTTCCGTTGATTTTCTTAAGCGGATGTTCGGGTGAAAAAGATGTGGCTGAGAACGGTTCTGGAATTGCCAGTGAAGCACTTGACGCTGAACAGGCGGTTACTATTTCTGAAGATGAAATAACGAAATTCAAAGAAAATGCTCCTGAAGGGATGTCTTTTATACCTGGAGGATTAACTCAAATTGGTTCTGAGTCGGGTTTGCCGGTTGAAAAGCCTGTCTTTGAAACGCATATAAATCCATTTTATATGGATCAAAACCTGGTTACTGTGGGAGAATTTCGGGAATTTGTGGAGGCCACAGGATATCAAACCTATTCGGAGATTATTGGTGACGGCCTTGTATTTGATTTTGATAATGCACAGTGGATCATTCAAGAAGGAGTAAACTGGGAGTATCCACTTGGGAAATCGAATCCAAGAGCAGATGACGACCATCCCGTTACACTATTAACAATTGAGGATGCCGAAGCCTATCTGAATTGGGTTGGAAAGCGTCTGCCCACAGAGTTTGAGTGGGAGCATGCCGCACGGGGTATTACGGATCGGGATAACCGGTACGCCTGGGGGACAGAACTCGTCGTTGAAGGTGAGCATATGGCAAATACGTGGAATGGGCAGTTTCCGGTGGAGAACGTTGCTGATGACGGTTATCTGATGACATCCCCAGTCGGATCATTTGGAGAGACAGAAATTGGCCTCACAGATATGGGAGGGAATGTATGGGAGTGGACATCCAGCTGGTTTCGCCCATATGATAAATTAGACGATGATTTTGAGCCGGGTCCGAATACCGAGAAAGTAATTAGAGGGGGATCATTTATGTGTCATGAATCCTATTGCCATGGTTTCCGGGTTTCGGCCAGAAGCGGCACACCACCAGACAATAATATGTTTCATATTGGATTCAGGGGTGTTCTTGATATATAAAAAATGTACACCAATAATACAGAAACAGTGGTAACGTTACTCTTGCTTTGAGACGTGAGTAACAATTACTCATTTCTAAGCTGTAAATTGTATCGCAAACAGCATTCGCCTTGTAAGAGATGCCGATTAGACTAGCCCAGTATTTTTGATCATTTTTTAAGCGAAAAGAGCTTTAAAATCCCGGTATCGAAGATATTGGGTAAAAAAACGGTTTTCAAAGTTTCTAATACTATATCAGAACAGAAATCATCATTCATATTCTATGAAAAAGAAGAAAGAAAACAACTGGCATCCGCACGTTCAAGAAATTCTACTCCGATTACGTGTGCAAGCAACTCCGGGATCTATTCCCCGGCCTGGTTAGTTATACCCGGTTTACCGAGCTCAGCGGCCAGATGATCGTTCCGCTGGCCATTTACCTGAAAACCAGGGCCACCGGCCAGTGCACCGGCATCAGTTTTATCGATTCCAAGCCGCTTCGCGTCTGTCATAACCGTCGGATTCATTCGCACAAGGTATTTACTGGATTGGCCCAGCGCAGGCAATGTTCAATAGGGTGGTTCTACGGATTTAAATTGCACCTGATTACCAGTGATACGGGGCATGTCGTGGGTTTTATGCTCACAGCGGGCAATACAGATGACCGGAAACCTTTGAAGATGAAGGGGTTTATCGACAAGCTGTTTGGCAAGCTTTACGGGGATAAAGGCTACATTTCTAAGGAGCTGTTTGAGGGATTATTCCATCAGGGCATTCACCTGGTAACCAAGCTCCGAAAGAACATGAAAACCAAGTTGGTGACTCCGATGGCCGATGCCATTTTGTTGCGTAAACGAGCGATTTGTGAGACCATTATTGATCAACTCAAAAACATCTTTCAAATAGAACACTCCCGCCATCGAAGCCCAAAAAACTTCCTTACGAATCTATTCTCAGCATTGATCGCCTACAACTTTGCAGAAAAGAAACCCAGTCTCAAAACAACCTATGTGGATACCAAAAAATTGATGCTTTTTTAGTATTCTTATCTCGAACTCACGTTATTTTACTCATTTTCTTTGGGTTAATACAATGTGTCGTAATTTTCAAAATTAACACGGTGAAAATAGTGAATCATCAAAACAGCTTTCAATTTCTATTTCCTGAAGTATGAAATTAAGCTACTGAGAATCACTAGTGTCCGGTTAAAAGTCAAAGAGTCCCAATTGGTTACGGGATTGGGTGTTTATCTCCGTGAGTGAATCGTCTGAAAATAGATCTTTAAGCGGCATACGAGCCATTATTGCGACACTGAGAACTTGCATCATTGTGTGCATTTCGACGTTAAAATGATTCGTTCTTTGAATAATTAGTATGATTAAATAACTGCAGACGGCTGTCCAGATTTGGGTTTTCACCGCATTGGGCGATTGTCCATAGAACGCCTTGATTCTTAAATGCTGCTTGATCCATTTGAAGAATAATTCGATCTGCCAGCGGCTTTTGTAGTACTCCCCAATTGTTTCTGCGCTGCCGGATTTGATGTTCGTCAGCAGAATAATATTCTGATTGTGTTCGGGGTCGACCAAGCGAACACGCCGAAGAGGTTGTGGGTAATTCTTTTTGGATTTCGGCCCTGTTAAGCGAATGATTTGATCACAACGAAGTCCCTTGCTTCGATCAACCCGCGTAGAACTCTTTCGATAAAACTGAAGGTTTTTTTTGGCTCGAATGACAAAGCATCCACCGGAGGTATGGAGCCTGTAGAGGCGTTGGAAGTCTACGTATCCACGATCCATAATATAAATGCTACCCGGCTCCACAGGGATCAAATCCAGGGCATTCACATCATGGGTTCGTCCGTCGGAAATATGAATAAATGTGGGGATAGAGCCCTCCAGATCCATTAATGTATGAAGTTTGATCGCGGCTTTACGGGTGCGAAATTCCGCCCAGGGAAACAGCGACA
>LFIK01000693.1_pt1 | contig 25712 bp, 22 predicted proteins | sample 643401 | NCBI WGS metagenome assembly LFIK01 (sample SAMN03777447, study PRJNA286221) | soda lake metagenome | biome: soda lake; feature: Kulunda steppe; material: water; isolation source: sample T5-Br brine of Lake Tanatar-5 | place: Russia: Kulunda steppe | collected 2010-07
CGTCGGCTGATCCGCCCGGCGGTCGATCCGGCCGCCTGTCGCCGGTCGGGACCCTGACCGCGTCGAGTGGCGCTGGATCAGCGCTCCATGGCCGGTCGGCCTCCTGGGAGGGCTCCTCCGGGCAGGGACCTCCGGCAGTGGGCCTGGGCTCCGATGGTCCCATGCACCGGTGCCCTGCGGCAGGCCCTCAGGGCCCCGTGCTCCGCGACACTTCCTCTCGAACGGACGGACACGGTGTCCGACCGGAACGCACCCGAGGCCCGGAAGGGTCATAGGAGGAGTCAACGTCATGAGCACCGTCACGGAACAGAAGGCCGGCGTCAAGGCCGGCGCGACGTCGAGCAACCGCATGGTCGCCGTCGTCGCACTCGTCGCCATCGTCGTGGGTCTGGGTTCGGTCCTGGGCGGCCTCGGTGGCATGGTCTACACGTGGCAGAACGCGGCGGTCGAGAACATCACGACGCCGGGTGACGCCGTCATCGCTGAGGCCCCCGTCCGTGGACCGTTCACGATGTGGGCGCAGGCGGACATCATCACGACGCACCAGCTCAACCGCACCGACGGACTGCGCTACGCCGAGATGCCGCGCCAGATCCCGCAGCTCGATGAGGCGGGCAACCCGGTCCTCGGTGATGACGGTCAGCCCGTCCTCGTGAACAACACTGCGCGTCTCAGCTGGCTGGACGCCACGGCGCTGACCACGGTGCTGAACATGGGCATCATGGCCTACATGCTGAGCCTGTTCGCGATCGTCATGGGTGCGGCGGTCGCGGGCCTCGGATGGGTGGTCCTCCGGCTGAGCAAGTCTCCGGCGCTCCTCTGAGCTGACCGGGCGAGCTCGCCCCACCTGTCCAACGGCGAGGGGCCGGAAGCGCGCAAGCGCTCCGGCCCCTCAGCCGTGTTCGGAGGTCGTGCTCAGGTGCGGTCCGTGCTCAGGCGCCCCGGGGGGTGACGTTGCCGCCCTCGTGCAGCGCCGGGATCGTGCCCAGCTTGCCGGCCTGGAAGTCGTCGAAGGCCTGCTGGAGCTCGGCCTTCGTGTTCATCACGAACGGCCCGTACCACGCGACCTGCTCGCGGATCGGCAGCCCACCGAGCACGAGCACGTCCATCTTCGGTGCACGCGTCTCCTGCGACGCGTCAGCAGCGAGGTCGACCGTCTGGCCGGGGCCGAGCAGCGCCAGCTGGCCCATCTCGATCGGACGCCGGTCGACGCCGACGGTGCCGCGGCCGGCCAGCACGTAGACGAGCGCGTTGAAGTCGGTCCGCCACGGGAGCGAGACCTGCGCGTCCGGCTCGATCGTCGCGTGCAGCAGCGTGATCGGCGTGTGGGTGGATCCGGGGCCGGTGTGACCGGCGAGGTCACCGGCGATGAGCCGCAGGATCGCGCCACCGTCGTGCGAGGTCAGCAGCACCGTGTCGCGCGCACCGAGGTCCTGGTAGCGCGGCTCCGACCACTTCTTCGCGGCCGGCAGGTTGACCCACAGCTGGAAGCCGTGGAACAGGCCGCCCTTCATGACGACCTCCTCCGGCGGTGCCTCGATGTGGAGGAGTCCGGAGCCGGCGGTCATCCACTGCGTGTCGCCGTCGCTGATCAGTCCGCCGCCGCCGTGCGTGTCGGCGTGGCGCAGCGAACCGTCGAGCATGTAGGTGACGGTCTCGAAGCCGCGGTGGGGGTGCCACGGCGTGCCCTTCGGCTCGCCGGGCGCGTACTCCACCTCACCCATCTGGTCCAGGTGGATGAACGGGTCGAGATCGGCGAGGTCGACACCCTGGAAGGCACGACGGACGGGGAAGCCCTCGCCCTCGAAGCCGCGCGGGGCGGTCGTGATCGAACGCACGGCGCGCGGACGCGAGAACGCGGCCTCGGGGCGCGGGACGCGGGGGAGGGTCAGGAGGTCGTCGACGGTGACGGCGGGCATGTGCGGTCCTCGGTCCGGGTGATGATGAGGTGGTGATGGTCGGTTCGGTCCTCCGAGCGTACCCAGGATAGTTGCAAGCGCAAGCAACCGCTCGTCGGTCCCCGGCGGGCGGCATCAGGCTCGGCTATCGACTCATCGGGCATCCGGGGGAGGGGTGTCGCCGGTCGAGGTCTAGCGTGCACCCGTGCCGCATCGACTCCTCATCCGGGTCCTGCGAACGAGCAGCGCTCCCAGCGAGCGTCCGGAACGATGGAGGACAGGATGGGCGAGGCCCCGCGCGACGCACCGGTCATGACCGTGACGGAGCAGATGCGACGCCGCGCGCGCGTCACCGCCCCGGGACTCGCGGCCGCCGTGCTGCTCGCCGTCATCGCGACCGCGCTCGCCACGGTCACCCCGAACGTCATCGGACCGGTGCTCATCGCCGTGCTGCTCGGGCTCGCCGTCCGCAACCTGCTGTCCCTCCCCGCCGTGCTGGGGCCGGGGCTCTCCGTCGCGACGAAGCGCGTGCTGCGCATCGGCGTCATCCTCCTCGGTGCGCGCCTCTCCCTCGGTGACGTGCTCAGCCTCGGGTCGATGGCGCTGTGGATCGCGATCACCTGCATGACGGTCGCGTTCCTCACCGTCGCGCTCCTCGCCCGGCTGCTGCGAGTCCCCACCCGACTCGCCGTGCTGCTGGGCGTCGGGACGGCGGTGTGCGGGAACTCGGCGATCATGGCGACCTCGCCCGTGATCGATGCCGAGGACCGCGAGATCGGTTTCGCGGTCGGCACGATCACGCTGTTCGGGACGACCGCACTGCTCCTCTTCCCACTCGTCGGTCGGCTGCTCGAGCTTCCCGACGAGGTGTTCGGGTTCTGGGTCGGCCTCGCGATCAACGACACGAGCCAGGTCGTGGCGGCCGGCGCGGCCTACTCGCCTCGAGCGCTCGAGGTCGCGACCGTCGTGAAGCTCGTCCGCAACGCGCTGATGGCTCCGCTGATCGTGCTGATCGCCTGGTGGTCGATCCGCAGCCGGGTCCGGACCGCGCAGGTCGAGGGTGGCGAGGTGCGCTCCGCCGCGCTCAAGGCGTTCCCGCTGTTCGTCCTCGGGTTCCTGGTGGTCGCGGCGCTGAGCTCCTTCGAGGTCATCTCGGAGCGCGCCGCGTCGATGGCGGGCGATGCATCGAGCTTCCTGATCGTCACCGCGATCGCTGCGGTCGGCCTCACCACCGACCTGCGGGAGATCCGTTCCGTCGGTCTCCGCCCGGTGCTCGTCGCGCTCGGTGCGGCCGCGGTCCTCGCGGTCCTCGGGCTGGCGTTCGCGCAGCTGCTCAGGTAGCGGCTGCCGCATCCGGCCGTCCCCGGCCCGTACCGTCCCGGCGGTATCCCACCGTGCTGCATCCCCCCTCACCGAGCCGTAGCGTCGCGCCCGGTGCTCGCTCCGACGGACGCGGTGGGCCGGAGGGCTGACGGTGCGACTCGTCCCGAGTTGGATCCGCCGCTACGAGCGAGCGTTCCTCCCCAAGGACCTCACCGCAGGCATCACCGTCGGGGTCCTCCTCGTCCCGCAGGCGATGGCCTATGCCGCGCTCGCGGACATGCCGCCGATCACCGGCCTGTACGCGGCGCTCGTCGCGCTCGTCGTCTACGCGTTCAGCGGGACCAGCTCCCACCTCTCCTACGGTCCCGCCGCGCTGGTCGCGCTGCTGACCGCGACGGCGGTCGGGCCGCTCGCCGATGGGGATCCGGTCCGCTACGCGCTGCTCGCCGGAGCGCTCGCCGTGATGGTCGGCGTGCTCCACGTCGCGCTCGGTCTGCTGCGAGCCGGAGCCGTGGTCGACCTCATCGCTCATCCCGTCATCGTCGGCTTCACGGGGGCTGCGGGGATCGTGATCGCCCTCACGCAGATGCGTGACCTGCTCGGCATGGACATCGGCCGCTCCGAGCGCGCGGTCGACGCTGTCTCGGCCGTCGTCGGCGGCCTGAGCACCATCCATCTCACCACGTCCGTCCTCGGTGCGCTCGCGGTCGTGCTGCTGCTCGGATCGCGCCGTCTCCTGCCGCGCGTCCCGCCCGCCGTCGTGGTCGTCGCGCTCGGAACGCTCGCCGCACTCGCCCTCGGCCTCGAGGAGCGCGGCGTGCGGGTCGTCGGAACGATCCCCGCCGGCCTTCCCGATCTGCGGATCCCAGTGGTCCCGCTGGCCGACGTCCTCGTCCTGCTCCCGCTCGCGGCGGTGCTCGCACTCGTCAGCTTCGCGGAGAGCATCTCCATCGGGAAGTCGATCGCCGGACGCAGCCGGGAGACGCTGGCCGCCAACCGCGAGCTGATCGCCTCCGGAGCGTCCAACGTGGCGGCTGGCCTGTTCGGCGGGCTCCCGGTCGCAGCGAGCTTCAGTCGAAGTTTCCTGATGTTCTCGTCCGGCGCTCGCAGCGCCGGCTCCGGACTGGTCGCAGCGCTGCTCGTCGCGCTGACGCTGACCCTGCTCACGCCGCTCCTCGAACCGTTGCCGCGGACGGTGCTGGCCGCGATCGTGGTGGTCACCGTCATCGGCTTCGTCGACGTTCGGGAGGCGCGACGGGTCGCACGGGTCGACCGCCGCGATGGGATCGTCCTCGGCATCACGTTCGCCGCGACCCTGCTGCTCGGCATCGAGCTCGGCCTCGCCGTCGGCGTCGGCGCGAACCTCATCGGTCACGTCATCGGCGGGATGCAGCCCGAGCTCGTCACCCTCGGACGCATCCCTGGGACGCACGTCTACCGCAACGTCGAACGCCAGCCGGGCACGATCGCGGACGACGGGCTCATCCTCCGGCTGGACGGACCGCTCGACTTCCTCAGCGCACGCACCTTCGGGACACGCGTCCGGGCGCTCGTCGCGGCGCGACCGGAGATCCGCTGGATCGTCCTGAACTGCGCCGCGGTCACCAGGCTCGATTCGACCGGGCTGCACGTCCTGCACGAGCTGCAGCTCCAGATGCGGGCCGTCGGCATCGACCTCCGGTTCGCCACGATGCGATGGCCGATGCGGCAGGTCGTCGCTCGCGCCGACCTCGCTGGCGAGATGCTCGACGGTGCGACGTACGGGACGATCGGGGAGGCGCTGCGAGCGATCGGGCTGTCCGACGACCATCCGCTGTGCGCCCCTGGCGACGAGGAGCCGCAGCCCGAGGTCTGGTACTGACCCTCGGCTACCCTCCGAGCACGTCACCGCGGTCCGTCGGATCCCGCATCGCCCCGGAGGTCGAGATGTCCCCCGTCGCGTCCCACCCGTCCGTCCCACTGCTGCGTCGCGGTGCGATCGTCGTCGCCGCGGCCCTGCTCGGGCTCGCGGCGATGCTCGCCATGGGCATGTCGCCCGCGGCGGCCGATGCCTCGGCCGATGCCTCCGCCGACGATGGACGCGTCACGCTCGCCGTCGACGGTGCCGAGCTGCTCGGCCCGGACCCGATGCCGCGCGACGCCGAGGACAACCCGGCCCGCGAGCTCGGCGGCTACGAGGATCGTGACACACCGTTCACCTGGGGCGCGGCCTGGCTGCTGACCTTCCTCGGGGTCGGTGGACTCGCCACCATGGGGATCGTGTACTGGCGGGCCGTCGACCGCCCCGGTCGCAACAGGGCACCGGTCCGCCGCTGACCTCCGACGCCGGCCCGGTCGGAGCCCTCCCACCGGGCTCCACGACCGACGTCGTCCTCCAGCGGGTCACCGAACGGCTCACGACACTCCCGGACTCCGCCCCCGTTCTCATCGCCTGCTCGGGTGGCCCGGACTCGACGGCGCTCGCGGTGCTGACCCTTGAGGCCCGACCCGATCTCCGTGCGGCGCTCGCGTACGTCGCGCACGGGCTGCGTGACACCAGCACCGACACGGCTGAGGCGGCATGGGTCGCAGCGCTGGCCGAGCAGTTCGGGGTCGAGCACGTCGTCCTCCCGGTCACCGTCGTCACCAGCGGGTCCGGCATCGAGTCCGACGCACGGGACGTGCGCCACGCGGCGCTCGAGGCGGAGGCGCAGCGCCGTGGCGCGGCCGCAGTCGTCCTCGGCCATCATGCGGACGACCAGGCCGAGACGCTCCTGCTCCGCATCGCTCGCGGCACCGGCGTCGACGGGCTGGCCGGCATGGCGGCCGTCGCCGGGCTGCGGCTGCGACCGCTGCTCGACGTGCGGCGCAGCGATGTGCACCGCGCCGCGCTGGCGCTGCGCCCGGGCGTGCTCGACGGGGCCGCGCACGATCCGATGAACGATGACGGGGCGATCGCCCGTGTGCGCGTCCGCACGGACGTGCTCCCGGCGCTCGAACGCGTCGGTCCGGACGTCGTCGGTGCGCTGACACGGCTCGCTGCGCTCGCACGCGACGAGTCGGCGGTGCTTGACGCTGCCGTCGCGGAGCTGGTGACGACCTTGCCGGTCGTGCGGATCGGCGCGGCCATCGCCGTACCGAGCGCCGGGCTGCGCGCGCTGCCGGACGGGCTCGCACGCCGCGTGCTGCGTGCAGCGCTGGCCGCGCGGGATGGTGGGCGGGATGCCGCGCCGGATATCGCGCCGGATGCTGCAGCGTCCTCGGGCGAGCATCGATCACCCGACGCGACGACGGTCGAGCGGCTGCTGCGCGCGCCGGACGGATGGCGGGCGACGCTGCCCGGGCCGCTCGACGCGGAGGTCGGACGTGGCTGGCACGTCGTCGCGCCCGTCCCCGTCGCAGCGCCAGCCCGTGTCGAGCCGGTCGTGGTGGTCCTCGATGCAGGCGTCGACGTGGCCACGGTCGAGCACGTGCCGTCCGGCGTCCACCTCGCCCTGACGCGAGCCGCGTCCGCAGGCACGCCCGGCCCGACGTCCGGCCCGACGTCTGGGGCCGCGCCCGGCCCCGCGCCCGGGATCGTCACGCTGACCGCGCGCCCGTCGGGCGGGCTGCCACCGGGGCTGGTCGCCGACCGACTGACGGTCACGCTCCACGACACCGCGGCGCTGCATGTCCGGACGCGCCGTGACGGGGACCGGGTGCGCACGCCCGGTGGGACCCGCTCGTTGTCCGACGTCATGGCCGAGGCGGGCGTGCCGCGGGCGCTGCGCGACCTGCTGCCCGTCGTCGTCGGCGAGCAGGGCGAGCAGGGCGACGACGCCGAGCACGGCGAGGATGTCGGGGTGCGCTGGGTCCCGGGACTCGTCGTCGACGAGCGGGTGCACGCGCGCACGACCGGTCACGGGCCTCGGCCGGCGGCCGGACCGACCTGAGTACGCTGCCGGCCCGCGGCGCTCCCGGTCCGTCGCGACGAGGGGACCGACGTGTCGACGACCACCTCCATCAACGACGACGGCGAGCTCTGGATCCCGGAGCAGCTGCGCAACGACGTCGAGGAGGTGCTCATCCCGGCGGACCGCATCGCGCAGCGGCTCGACGAGCTCGCCGCCGAGGTCGATCGTGACTACGCCGGACGCGACACGGACCTGCTGCTCGTCGGGGTGCTGCGCGGCGCCGTGTTCACGCTCAGCGACCTCGCGCGACGGCTGACCATCCCGTCCGCGATCGACTTCATGGCCTGCTCGTCGTACGGGTCGTCGACGACCTCGTCGGGCGTGGTCCGCATCCTCAAGGACCTCGACACCGAGATCGAGGGACGTGACGTCCTGCTCGTCGAGGACATCGTCGACACCGGGCTGACCCTCGACTACCTGATCAAGAACCTCCGCTCGCGCAAGCCGGCCAGCGTCGAGGTCCTCTCACTGCTCACCAAGCCCAGCCGGCGTGAGGTCGAGCTCCCCGTCCGCTACATCGGCTTCGAGGTCCCCGACGTGTTCGTCGTCGGCTACGGGCTCGACTTCGCCGAGCGGTACCGGGGCATCCCCCACATCGTGAGCCTGAAGCCCGGCACCGGCGCCTGAACCGTTCGGCGCAGCGCTGCGGGGCCCTCTGAGGCGTCCTGCGGCGCCTGTTCGGCCCGGGGGGCCATCTCAGGGCGGTGGTAGCCTCGAATTCCGAGCACCCCGACCCCTTCCGTCCTGCTGCGACCTCCCTCGCACGGACCTCGAGGTCTCTCCATGAAGCCCGGCGCGAAACTCCTGCGTGGACCCCTGCCGTGGGTCCTCGGTGTCCTGCTCGTGCTCTGGATCGCGAGCGGCCTGTACCGCGCCGCGTCCGCGCCGGAGGAGCTCACCTGGACCGAGTTCCAGCAGGTCGTGTCTCGCGGCGAGCTCGCCGACAGCAGCCTCGAGGCGATCACCGTCGGCAACCGCACCGACACGATCGAGGGTGTCCGTCGCGTCGGCACCCGTGACGTCCCGTTCGTCGTCCGCTACAGCCCGCAGGTCAACGACGAGCAGCTGCGCGCGTGGATCTCCTCGGGCCGTATCGCCTCGGTGCAGTTCGATCCGGAGCAGCCCAACCTCCTGTCGTCGCTGCTGATCACGGTCGTCCCGTTCATCCTCATCCTCGCGATCTTCTTCCTGCTCATCCAGAACATGCAGGGCGGTGGCGGCCGGGTCATGCAGTTCGGCCGGTCGAAGGCGAAGAAGGTCACGAAGGACACGCCGAAGGTGACCTTCGACGACGTCGCCGGCGCCGAGTCGGCGGTGGAGGAGCTGCGCGAGATCGTCCAGTTCCTCGCCGAGCCCCAGCGCTTCATCGCGATGGGCGCGAAGATCCCGCGTGGCGTGCTGCTCTACGGCCCTCCCGGGACGGGTAAGACGCTGATCGCGCGGGCGGTCGCCGGCGAGGCGGGCGTGCCCTTCTTCACCATCTCCGGGTCGGACTTCGTCGAGATGTTCGTCGGGGTCGGTGCGTCCCGCGTCCGTGACCTGTTCCAGCAGGCGAAGCAGGAGGCGCCGGCGATCATCTTCATGGACGAGATCGACGCGGTCGGTCGGCACCGTGGTGCAGGCCTGGGTGGTGGGCACGACGAGCGCGAGCAGACCCTCAACCAGCTGCTCGTCGAGATGGACGGCTTCGACGCGAGCACGTCGGTCATCCTGATCGCCGCGACCAACCGTCCGGACATCCTCGACCCGGCGCTGCTGCGTCCTGGCCGTTTCGACCGTCAGATCGTCGTCGACCGGCCCGACCTCGCCGGGCGCCGTGCGATCCTCGACGTGCACGCGAAGGGCAAGCCGCTCGCCGATGACGTCGACCTCGACGTCATCGCACGGCAGACCCCTGGCTTCACCGGTGCGGACCTCGCCAACCTGCTCAACGAGGCGGCGCTGCTCGCCGCCCGTGGCGATCAGACCACCATCGACATGCAGCACCTCGAGGGCTCCATCATCCGGGTCGTCGCCGGGCCGGAGCGCCGCACGCGGCTGATGGATGAGGACGAGCGCCGCACCGTCGCCTACCACGAGGCCGGCCACGCGATCGTGGGGCATGCGCTCCCCAACGCCGATCCGGTGCATCGCATCACGATCATCCCGCGCGGGCAGGCGCTCGGCTACACGATGCAGCTGCCGACGCAGGACCGCTACCTGACCCGTCGCGGGCAGCTCATCGACCGCCTGGCCGTGATGCTCGGCGGCCGCGTCGCCGAGGAGCTGCGTGTCGGGGACATCACGACCGGCGCGGGTGATGACATCAAGCGCGCGACCGCGACCGCCCGGGAGATGGTGACGCAGTACGGGATGAGCGACGCGCTCGGGCCGATCGTCCTCGGGCAGAAGGACTCGCAACCGTTCCTCGGCCGTGACCTCGGTCACCAGGCGGACTACTCGGGCCAGGTCGCGTTCCGCATCGACGAGGAGATCCGCGCGCTCATCGACGAGGCGCACGACGAGGCGCTCGAGATCCTCGTCGAGAACGCCGACGTGCTGGATGCGCTGGCTGAGAAGCTCCTCGAGGTCGAGACCGTCGAGGGTGCGCTGCTCGCCGAGGTGTTCGCGCCGATCCGGCAGCGTGCGGACCGGGGCCTCCCGGTGCCCGACCACTCCGACCCGCAGCAGGTCGTCGCGACGCTGCGGCGCCGTGCCGCGACCAACGGGCACGTGCCGTCCGCGGTCCATGCGCTCAGCGACGGTGACGGTGACGGCGGCCTGACCGCCTGAGTGCAGGCGAACGGCCGACAAAGGGGACCACGATGAACCATCGGGACGAGAGCGACGGCCTGTCCGCCGCGCGCGTCGAGCACGTGACCGGCATCAGCCCGGAGGCCGTGTTCGACCACGCGAAGATCGAGCACGCCGTCCGTCTCCTGCTCGAGGCGATCGGTGAGGACCCGGACCGGCCCGGCATCGCGGAGACGCCGGCACGGGTCGCCCGCGCGTACGACGAGATGTTCGCCGGGGTGCTCGTCGATCCTGCCGACGTCATCTCCGTCACGTTCGACGAGGCGCACGACGAGATCGTCATGATGCGCGACATCCCGTTCCACTCGATGTGCGAGCACCACCTCGTGCCGTTCATGGGGGAGGCGCACGTCGCCTACCTGCCGGGCAAGGACGGCCGCATCACCGGACTGTCGAAGCTCGCTCGGCTCGTCGACGTGTGCGCGAAACGACCGGGCCTGCAGGAGCGCATGACGACGATGATCGCTGATGCGCTCGAGCGTGCGCTCGAGCCGCGCGGCGTGTTCGTCGTCATCGAAGCCCGGCATCTCTGCATGGAGATGCGCGGTATCCGCAAGCCCGGCGCCTCGACCGTCACGTCGACGGTCCGCGGCATCTTCCGGAGCGACGAGAAGACGCGCGCCGAGGCGATGGCGCTGCTGCGGCGGTGACCACCGACCTGCGGCATGCGACCGGTGCGCTGCCGACCGCGCTTCGGCCCGTCGTGATGGGCGTGCTCAACGTCACGCCGGACTCGTTCAGCGACGGCGGGCTGGCGATCGGTCCGGACGGCACCCCGGCCCGGGCGATCGAGCTCGGCCTCGCGATGGTCGCCGACGGCGCGGACTGCGTGGACGTCGGTGGTGAGTCGACCCGCCCCGGCGCCGCCCCGGTCACCATCGACGACGAGCTCGCCCGTGTCGTCCCCGTCGTCGCAGGGCTCGCCGCGCAGGGCGTCGTCGTGTCCGTCGACACACGCCACACCGCGGTCGCGCGCGCGGCGCTCGATGCCGGTGCGTCCATCGTCAACGACGTCGGTTCGCTCGCCCCTGACGACGGGATGCTCGCCGCCGTCGCTCGCGAGGGCGCGGGCTACATCGCGATGCACCTGCGGGGGGAGCCTCGGACCATGCAGGACGACCCGCGCTTCGACGACGTCGTCACCGAGGTCGAGACCGAGCTGCGCGCGGCGGTCGATGCGGCGGTCGCTGCCGGCGTCGCCCCGGACGCGATCGCGATCGACCCGGGGATCGGGTTCGGGAAGACGCTCGAGCACAACCTCGCGCTGCTCGGCGCGGTGCCGCGCTTCGCGGCCGGAGGGCCGCCCGTGCTGATCGGAACGTCGCGGAAGTCGTTCCTGGGCCGCATCACCGGGATCGCGACCCCGGCGGACCGGCTGGCGGGTTCACTCGCGAGCGCAGTGCTCGCGGCGCGCGACGGTGCCCGCATCCTGCGGGTCCATGACGTCGCCGCGACCGTCGAGGCGCTGGCGGTCCAGCAGGCGATCGACACGAGCGGGAGACGATGATGGACCGGATCGAGCTGCACGGCATCGAGGCCTTCGGTCGACACGGCGTCCTCCCGCACGAGCAGGAGCTCGGGCAGACGTTCACCGTCGACGTGGCGCTCGAGCTCGACCTGGCCCCCGCCGGGGCGAGCGACGACCTCTCCGACACCGTCGACTACGGATCGCTGTCCGGCGACCTCGCGGCGGTCGTGCGCGATGAGCGTTACGACCTCATCGAGCGGCTCGCGACCCGGCTCGCCGAGGTCTGCCTGGACCGGCCCCGCGTCGAGGCGGTGACCGTCACCGTCCACAAGCCGCACGCTCCGGTGCCCGTCCCGCTGGCCGACGTGGTCGTGACGGTGCGACGCACGCGGTGAGCGATCCGCGACGTGATGAGGACCGTGACGGAACACCCGGCGGGCACGACCCGGTGCTGTTCGGCCTGGGCGCGAACGTCGGCGACGCGATGACGCAGCTGGCCGCCGCTGTCGAGCTGATCGGTGACCTCGACGGCGTGACGATCGTCGAGGTCTCCTCCGTCTACGCGACACCGGCCTGGCCGCCGCCGGACGACCCGCGTCACGTGCCGCAGGACGACTACCTCAATCTCGTCGTTCGGGCGCGTGCCGACATCGGCCCGGAGGACCTGCTGGCTGCGACGCTCGAGCTCGAACGCCTGCTCGGCCGCGACCGGTCGCGCGAGCAGCGTTGGGGGCCACGCCCGATCGACATCGACCTGCTCGTGCATGGCGACGAGCTGCGGGACCTCCCGACGCTCACCGTCCCGCACCCGCGCATCACCCAGCGCGCGTTCGTCCTCGTGCCACTCCTCGAGGTGTGGCCAGGTGGGGTGCTGCCCGGCGACGGGCCGCGGATCGCGGTCGCGCTCAGCCGTCTCGCGGCCGAGGGGCCCATCGATGACGTCCTGCTCGTCGGTCGGCTCGAGGAGGTACCGACCGCGCACCTCTCCCGCCCGGACGGGCCGGTCGCGCCGCCCGCCGGGTTCGCACGCCCGGGACTCGAGGACGTGGCGCGTGAGCACGGAGCACGGTCGTGAGCGTGCGCCGGGCAGCGGTGATCGGGCCGGGACGTCTCGGCACGCTCGTCGCGCACGCGCTGACCGCTGCCGGCACGCCCGTCGTGCGGGTCGCCGGCGGGTCGGACGCGTCACGGTCGCGGCTTCGCGAGGGGCTCGCCGGGGTGCGGGACGTGCCGCTCGAGGAGGCCGCGCAGGGCGTCGGACTCGTCGTCATCGCGACGCCTGACGCAGCGATCGAGGCGGTGGTCGACCGGCTCGTGCGCGCCGACGCGCTCGACGAGTCTCACGGCGTCGTCCATCTCGCCGGCGTGCACGGCACCGGACCGCTGCGCCGGGCCGGGCTCGCCGGGGCGCGCATCGCCGCGCTCCACCCGGCGACGACCGTTCCCTCGGGCGCGACCGACCCGTCCGCGCTGCATGGGGTGGCATGGGCCGTGACCACGGGCACGGGCGACCGCAGCTGGGCGCACGAGCTCGTGCACGACCTCGGTGGCGACCCGTTCGACGTGCCGGAGGAGGCTCGGGTGCGCTACCACGCGGCCCTCGCGATCGCCTCCAACGCGGTCGGTGCGGCGGTCGTCACCGCGCGCACCCTGCTGCGCTCCGCGGGTGTCGAGGACGCCGGCCGGCTGATCGGCCCGATCGCACACGCGAGTGTCGACACGGCCGCCACCGGTGGTGCCTCGGCACTCACCGGGCCGGTCGTGCGCGGCGACGCGGCGACCGTGCAGGCGCATCTGGATGCGATCTCCCCGGGCCTCCCCGAGGTCGCCGCCGCCTACCGGGCGCTGTCGCGGGCGGTGCTCGTCGCGGTCCGGCCGTCCCTCGATCCGGAGGTGGCGACCATGCTCGATCGCCTCCTGGATGGACCCGGCGGTGGCGCGTGAGCGGCCCGCTCGTCCGCTGCGACGACTGGGCCACGCTCGACGACGTGCTGGACGCGGCCCGAGCACGTGGCGAGGCGATCGCCTTCGTGCCCACGATGGGGGCCCTGCACGACGGGCATCTCACGCTCGTGCGGCGGGCGGCGACGCTCGCCCCGATCGTCGTCGTCAGCATCTTCGTCAACCCGACCCAGTTCGACGTGGCCGCCGACCTCGCCGCCTACCCGCGCACCCTCGATGACGACCTCGCGCAGCTCGGGGCGCTCGCGGTGACGCTCGACGTGACGCTCGTCGTCGCCACGCCGAGCGTCGACGACGTCTACCCGGACGGTCCGGTGCGCACGCTGCAGGTGCCCGGCGTGACCGAGCACCTGTGCGGCGCCTCACGGCCGGGGCACTTCGACGGGGTCGCGACCGTCGTCGACGCGCTGCTCCGGGCCGTGCGACCGACCGTCATCGTGATGGGGCGCAAGGACCATCAGCAGCTGGTCGTCGTGCGCCGGCTCGTCGCGATGCAGGGGCACGACGTGGAGGTCGATGCCGCACCGACGGTGCGTGCGGACGACGGCGTGGCCGTCTCGAGTCGCAACCGACTGCTCGACGATCCAGCACGTGAGGTCGCACGGCGGATCCCGGCCGCGCTCGCCGCTGGCGTCGGGGTCGCACGCGCTGCTCGCACGGTCGGGGCGGCGCTCGACCCGAGGGAGGTGCGCGATGCGGCCCGCGCGGTCCTCGTCGGTGACGGGCTGCGCATCGACTACCTCGAGACCGTCGACCCCGACCGCATCGTCCCGCTCGACGGGCCGCTCGACGGGCCGGTCACGGACGGGCCACAGGTCCTGCTCGCCGTCGCGGCCCACGTGCGCTCGGGGGACACGACCGTCCGCCTGATCGACAACGTGCTGCTCGGGGATGAGGCGGACGAGCAGCGGCTGCTGGATGCACTGACCGGGGCGCTGAGCGGGTGCTGACCGGGACGGCTGACCCCCGGGCGGCGCGGGCCGAGGGGTAGGGTCCGCTCCGACCGCAGACCGTGAGGGACCCGTGTCCGACGAGCACGAACCGCAGGACGCCGACGAGGCGTCGAACGAGGCGTCGAAGCTCGCCGAGATCATGGCCGTCCGTCGCGAGAAGGTCGCGAGCCTGCGCGCTGCGGGCATCGACCCGCACCCTCCGCGCTTCCGTCCCTCGCACACGCTCATGGAGGTCTGCGACGAGCATCGTGGGCTCGAGGCCGAGACGGAGACCGACCACGTCGTCACCGTCGCCGGCCGGATCGTCGCACGCCGCGAGCTCGGCCGGCTCACCTTCCTGGTCCTCCGGGAGGGCGGGGTCGATCTCCAGCTGTTCTGCCGGGCGAACCAGCTCGATGACGCATCCCGGTCGCTGCTCGAGCAGCTCGATGCCGGGGACTGGGTCGGAGCGACCGGCAGCGTGATGACGACGCGCACGGGCGAACTCTCCGTCGGCCCGACGGAGCTGACGCTCCTCGGCAAGGGCCTGCGCCCGCTGCCCGACAAGTGGCATGGGCTGACCGACACCGAGCAGCGCTACCGCCAGCGCGAGCTCGACCTCGTCGTCAACGCCGACGCACGACGCGTGTTCGAGATCCGCAGCCGCATCGTCAGCGCGCTGCGCCGGACCCTCCAGGGCCGCGGCTTCATCGAGGTCGAGACCCCGATGCTCCACCCGATCCCGGGTGGTGCGACCGCGCGGCCGTTCGTCACCCATCACAACACCCTCGACATGGAGCTGTACCTGCGCATCGCTCCGGAGCTCTACCTGAAGCGGCTCATCGCCGGCGGCATGCGCCGCGTGTTCGAGATCAACCGCAGCTTCCGCAACGAGGGGATGAGCCCACGGCACAACCCCGAGTTCACGATGCTCGAGAGCTACTCCGCGTACGACGACTACACCGACGTGATGGAGCTGACCGAGGCGCTGCTGGGCGCGGCCGCGCTCGCCGCGACCGGGTCGACGGAGCTCGAGCACCAGGGACGTCCGGTGTCGCTCGCCGCGCCGTTCCGTCGTGCCACGCTGCTCGACCTCGTCCGTGAGGCGACCGGACGCGACGACCTCGCCTACGACATGGCGCACGCGGAGGTGATGGCGCTGTGCGACACGCACGGTGTCGCGCACGACGCTGCATGGGGAGTGGGCAAGCTCATCGTCGCGCTGTACGAGGACCTCGTCGAGCCGGTCCTGTGGGAGCCGACGTTCGTGATCGACCATCCGGTCGAGGTGTCACCGCTGGCTCGGACCCACCGTGACGACCCGGCGGTCACCGAACGGTTCGAGCTGATCGTGACGGGCCGCGAGCTCGCGAACGCGTTCAGCGAGCTCGTCGACCCTGACGAGCAGCGACGCCGCTTCGAGGCGCAGGTCGCTGCACGCCATGCCGGCGACGACGAGGCGATGCGTGTCGACGAGGCGTACCTGCGGGCGATGGAGCTGGGCATGCCGCCGACCGGCGGGCTCGGCGTGGGCATCGACCGGCTGGTCATGCTGCTCGCCGACGTCGCGACGATCCGCGACGTCATCCTGTTCCCGACGCTCCGGCCCGACGCGCCCTGACCGCGCGCTCCCCGCGACTCGCCCGCTGGTGACCTGCAGCGGGTGACCTGCGCGGTGCCGGCGCAGGTACGGGCGACGGTGCCCGGGTGAACCGAGGGCCCTGTCGGCGCCGAACCCCCTCAAGAGCGCCCCATCCGCCTCTCCGGCGTCGGTTCCGGCCCTTCCGGCCCGGTTCGCCCGGGAGGGCATGGGTTACGCTCGGCCCCGACGACGAGAAGGCAGCGCGATGTTCGAGCGGTTCACCGACAGGGCCCGCAGGGTCGTGGTCCTCGCCCAGGAAGAGGCGAGGATGCTCAACCACAACTACATCGGGACGGAGCACATCCTCCTCGGGTTGATCCACGAGGGCGAGGGTGTCGCGGCGAAGGCGCTCGAGTCGATGAACGTGTCGCTCGAGAACGTCCGCGAGCAGGTCGGCGAGATCATCGGCCGCGGCCAGTCCGCCCCCGCCGGGCACATCCCGTTCACGCCGCGCGCGAAGAAGGTCCTCGAGCTGTCGCTGCGCGAGGCGCTGCAGCTCGGGCACAACTACATCGGCACCGAGCACATCCTCCTCGGGCTGATCCGCGAGGGCGACGGCGTCGCCGCGCAGGTGCTGCAGAAGCTCGGTGCGGACCTCAACCGTGTGCGTCAGCAGGTCATCCAGCTGCTCGCCGGCTACGCCGGTGGCGAGGGTGCGAAGGCCGGCGCCGGTGTCGGTGAGGGTTCGACCGGCGGTTCGCGTGACGGATCGGCGATCCTCGACCAGTTCGGTCGCAACCTGACGCAGGCGGCGCGTGACGGTGACCTCGACCCGGTCGTCGGTCGTGCGCGCGAGATCGAGCGCGTCATGCAGGTCCTGTCGCGCCGCACGAAGAACAACCCGGTGCTCATCGGTGAGCCGGGCGTCGGCAAGACCGCGATCGTCGAGGGGCTCGCGCAGCGCATCGTCGCCAACGAGGTCCCCGAGACCCTCACCGACAAGCACCTCTACACGCTCGACCTCGGCGCGCTGGTCGCCGGGTCGCGCTACCGCGGTGACTTCGAGGAGCGTCTGAAGAAGGTCCTCAAGGAGATCACGACCCGCGGGGACATCATCCTCTTCATCGACGAGATCCACACGCTCGTCGGTGCCGGCGCGGCCGAGGGCGCGATCGACGCCGCGAGCATCCTCAAGCCGATGCTCGCACGCGGCGAGCTGCAGACCATCGGCGCGACCACGATCGACGAGTACCGCAAGCACCTCGAGAAGGACGCCGCGCTCGAGCGTCGCTTCCAGCCGGTCAAGGTCGAGCAGCCGTCGCTCGAGCACGCCGTGGAGATCCTCAAGGGGCTGCGCGACCGTTACGAGGCGCACCACCGCGTCACCATCACCGACGACGCGCTGTCCGCGGCCGTCGAGTACGCGGACCGCTACATCTCGGACCGTTTCCTGCCGGACAAGGCCATCGACCTCATCGACGAGGCCGGCTCGCGTCTGCGCATCCGCTCGATGACGACGCCGCCGGACCTCCAGGACCTCGATGGCGAGATCGCCGAGATGCGCGCCTCGAAGGAGGCGGCGATCGACGCGCAGGACTTCGAGCGCGCGGCCGGGCTGCGTGACGAGGAGCGCAAGCTGCTCGAGAAGCGCGAGCGTCGTGAGCAGGAGTGGCGCAGCGAGGGCATGGACACCGTCCTCACCGTCGACGAGGACGTCATCGCCGACGTGCTGTCGAACTGGACCGGCATCCCGATCGTGAAGCTGACCGAGGAGGAGTCCGACAAGCTCCTGCACATGGAGGACGAGCTGCACAAGCGCGTCATCGGTCAGGAGCAGTCGATCACGGCCGTCTCCAAGGCGATCCGCCGCACGCGGGCGGGCCTCAAGGACCCGAAGCGCCCGTCCGGCTCGTTCATCTTCCTCGGCCCCTCGGGTGTGGGAAAGACCGAGCTCGCGAAGACCCTGGCCGAGTACCTGTTCGGCAAGGAGGACGCGCTCATCCACCTCGACATGTCCGAGTACATGGAGAAGCACACGGTCAGCCGGCTCATCGGTTCGCCTCCGGGCTACGTCGGGTACGACGAGGGTGGACAGCTCACCGAGCAGGTCCGTCGGAAGCCGTTCTCGGTCGTGTTGTTCGACGAGGTCGAGAAGGCGCACCCGGACGTGTTCAACACGCTGCTCCAGATCCTCGAGGACGGTCGTCTGACCGACGCGCAGGGTCGCACCGTCGACTTCAAGAACACGATCCTCATCATGACGTCGAACCTCGGCACGAAGAACCTGACCTCCCCGGCGGTCGGCTTCATCAAGGCCGATGACGAGTCGATGTACGAGAAGATGAAGCGTCAGGTCGACGACGAGCTGAAGAAGCACTTCCGTCCGGAGTTCCTCAACCGCATCGACGACACCATCGTCTTCCACCCGCTCACCATGGAGGAGGTCACCCGCATCGTCGACCTCATGATGGTGCGCGTGAAGAAGCAGATGGCGGTCAAGGGGCTCGACCTCGAGCTGACCGACGCGCTGAAGCTCTGGATGGCCGAGAAGGGCTACGACCCGCAGCTCGGTGCTCGTCCGCTGCGCCGCACCATCCAGCGCGAGCTGGAGGACGTGCTCAGCGAGCGCCTGCTCACCGGCGAGTTCCACTCCGGCCAGCTGATCGTCGCCGACGTCAGCGCGGACGGGACCACCGTGGACTTCCGTGCGGTCGACGCGCCCAGCGCCCCCGACACGCCTCCGGTCGAGCTGGCCGGTGGCGGTGGTGGCGACACGGACACGCTCCCTGCGCCCGAGGCTGACTGAGTCCGCACGGACGGAGGTCCTGGCTTGGGGCACGACCTGATCGACTCGACGGAGATGTATCTCCGTATCGTCCTCGAGCTGGAGGAGGAGGGCGTCCCGGCGCTGCGCGCCCGGGTCGCTGAGCGGCTGCATCTGTCCGCCCCGTCCGTCTCGGAGGGCGTCTCGCGTCTCGAGGAGCAGGGGCTGCTCGTCCTCACCGAGGACCGCACCGTCGCGCTCACCGACCGTGGGCGCGAGTGGGCATCGAGCGTGATGCGCAAGCACCGACTGGCGGAGCGACTCCTCGCGGACGTCATCGGACTCGACCCCGCCTACATCCACGAGGAGGCGTGCCGCTGGGAGCACGTCATCTCCGACCGTGTCGAGCAGCGCATCGCCGAGCTGCTCGGCCACCCCACGACCAGCCCGTACGGCAACCCGATCCCCGGCAGCGCGTTCGACGGTCCGACCGCCATCTCGCTCGACGCGTTCGGTGGCGGACGTGCACACGTGCACTCGCTGTCCGAGCAGATCCAGGGCGAGGAGGAGCTCGTCGCATCGCTGTTCGCCGCCGGAGTGCGCGCCGGAGCGACCGTCGACGTCGAGCGTCAGGGTGACGGCACCGTCCTGCGCGGCCCGGACGGGGCCGTCGTGCTCGACCCGGTCCACGCGCGGCTCGTCTTCGTCCTGCCCGCCTGACCGGCCGGACGTGAGCGCACGCGAGCGCCGTCTCGTCGAGGCGCTGCATGCGTGGGGCGCGACGTCGCTGCGTGACCTGCCGTGGCGCCGGACGCGTGACGCCTGGGCGGTGCTCGTCAGCGAGGCGATGCTGCAGCAGACACAGGTCTCACGGGTCATCGACCGGTACGGCCCGTTCCTCGCGCGCTTCCCCGACCCGGCCGCGATGGCCGACGCACCGCTCGCCGACGTGCTCGATGCGTGGGCGGGGCTCGGCTACTACCGGCGCGCGCGTGACCTGCACCGCACCGCCGGCGCGATCGTCGAGCGACACGGCGGTCAGGTCCCGGACGACCTCGATGCGCTGCTCGCCCTCCCCGGTGTCGGTGCGTACACGGCCCGTGCGATCCTCGCCCTCGCGTTCGAGCAGGACCACGGGGTGGTCGACACGAACGTGGCCCGGGTGCTCGCTCGTGCCGTCAGTGGCGAACCGATGACCGCGACGCGTGGGCAGCGGCTCGCCGACACGCTCGTGCCCACGGGCCGTGCATGGCTGCACAACCAGGCGCTGCTCGACCTCGGCGCGACGGTCTGCACGGCGCGCGTCCCTCGCTGCGACGCCTGCCCGCTCGTCGGTGACTGCGCGTGGCGCGGCGCGACGGACGTGCCGGACCCGGCCCGCACGACGGCGGGCACCTCGCGGCCGCAGGCACCGTTCGCCGGCTCCGACCGGCAGGGCCGCGGGCGGCTCCTCGCCGCCCTGCGCGGTCCGTCCCTCTCCGGCGTCGGCGCGGCCGGGCTCGACGCGGTCACGGGCTTCGATGACGCCGAGCGGTCCCGCCGTGTCGCTGACGGGCTCGTCACGGACGGGCTCGCCCGGTGGGACGGCGACGTGCTGCGGGCACCGCGATGAGCGGACAGGTCCGCGACCTCGTCCGGTCTGCGCTCGCCGGTGACGACCGGACGGTCGCACAGCTGATGAGCGTGCTGCGGGCGACCGCTGGCTCGCGCGTGTCACGGGCGGCGGTCGAGCGGGCGCTGGCGGACGACCCGGCGTGCGTCGCGGTCGAGGAGCTCGGGCGTATCCGCTGGCATCTCGACCCGGATCTGGCTGACCCGGACCTGGCTGACGCGGATCTGGCTGAAGGGGGCGATCCCGCCGCCGGCGGCGGGCAGGGGGCTGCCGGGGTGCGCGTCGTCGACCGGGACCGGTCACGAGCCGGCCTCGACGCGCTCGCACTGCGCGACTGGCAGGCCGAGGCACTCGCCGCGTGGAGCGCGACCGGCCGCGGGGTCGTCGAGGCGGTCACCGGGTCGGGCAAGACACGGCTCGCTCTTGCCGCGGTGCGGCTGGTGGTCGAGCGTGGCGGTGGGGTGCTGGTGCTCGTGCCGTCACTCGGCCTGCAGGACCAGTGGGTCCGCGAGCTCACCTCGGTCGTCCCCCGCGGACGCATCGGGCGACTCGGCGGAGGCCACGCCGACGACCTCGACGGCAACGACGTGCTCGTCGCGACCCCGCAGTCCGCCGCCGAGCTGCCGATCACGCCGCCGCATGGCGTGCCCGGACTGCTCGTCGCTGACGAGGCGCACCGCTACGGCGCACCGACCTGGGGGAGCGCACTCAAGGAGGAGTTCGCGTTGCGGCTCGCGCTCACCGCGACCTTCGAACGGGAGGACGACGGGGTCGTCGACGTGCTCGGCCCGTACTTCGGGGAGGTCGTGCACCGCTACTCGTACGCGGATGCGGCCCGTGACGGGACGATCGCCCCGTTCGATCTGACGCTCGTCGGCGTGCCGCTGACCGCGTCGGAGCAGGAGCGGCACGACGCGCTGGACGTGCGCGTGCGCCGTCTGACCGGCAGCCTGATCTCCGGGTCCGGATTGCCACGCGACCCGAGGCACCTGATCGCCGCGTTGAGCGCGATGGTCGCGGACGCGCAGCGCACCGGCCGTGACGGCCCGCAGGTCCGCGCCGCTCGCGAGTACCTGTCGGTCGTGCGCGAGCGTCGGACCGTCGCCGCCGGGGCAGCGCGCAAGTCCGACGTGGTCGCCGCGCTCGCTCCCGCGCTCGCTGCGCGACGCACGCTCGTGTTCACCGACACCGTGGAGCAGGCCGAGTCGGTCGTCGCGGTGCTGCGCCGCAGGGGTACTCCGGCGTCCGTGCTCCACGGCGGGCTCGAGGACCGGCAGCGACGTTCACGGCTCGCCCGCTTCGGCCGCGGTGAGCTCGCCGCGCTGGCCGCGCCGCGGGTGCTCGACGAGGGGGTGGACCTGCCCGACGCCGACGTCGCGCTCGCGCTGTCCGCGTTCCGGACCCGCCGGCATCTCATCCAGCGGCTCGGCCGCGTCCTGCGCCTGAAGCCGGACGGCCGCGCCGCGCATCTGGTGCTGCTGCACGCGAGCGGGACGCTGGAGGATCCAGCGCGGGGTGGGCATCACGGCTTCCTCGCGCAGGTCGACGGCGTCGCGCAGGTGCGGACCGACCTCACGCTGGACGGCGCCACGGACGTTCCGCTCGTTCGGCTGGCCGAACGGCTGGCGGGATTCCTCGGTCCCGACGACGTCGACCGTTAGGCTGCTGGACGCGGGCGCGCGATCGCATCAGTCGCGTCGCGCCAGGGGAGCAGTCATGGCGGAGCCGGTCGACGAGGCACGACGGCGCGAGATCCTCGCGATGCTCGCACCCGGGACGACGATGCGCGACGGCATCGAACGCATCCTGCGTGCGGGACGAGGCACGCTCATCGTGTTCGGCTCGACCCCGCAGGTGATGGCGCTGTGCTCCGGTGGGTTCCAGATCGACAGCCCTGCGACCGGCCAGCGCATCGCGGAGCTCGCGAAGATGGACGGTGCGCTCGTCGTCGACGCCGAGGCGGGACGCATCCTGCGCGCCAACGTGCAGCTCGTCCCGGACCCGACCATCCCGACCGACGAGACGGGCACGCGGCACCGCAGCGCGGAACGCACCGCGCGCCAGACCGGTCTTCCCGTCGTCGCCGTGTCCGAGTCGCTCGGTGCGGTCAGCCTGTACCTCGACGGGGTGCGGTACGTCGTCGACGAGGTCGCGACCGTGATGTACCGCGCGAACCAGGCGATGTCGACGCTCGAGCGCTACCGCGCCCGCTTCGACGAGGTCATCGAGCTGCTGGCCACGCGCGAGTTGGAGGACCAGGTCACGTTGCGCGACGTCGCGCTCGCCCTGCAGCGCGCCGAGATGCTGCGCCGCATCGCTGACAAGCTCGACGGGCACGTCATCGAGCTCGGCGAGGAGGGCCGCATGATCGCCCTGCAGCTCGAGGAGCTGTTCGAGCCGGTCGAGCCGGTCCTCGAGCTGATCGTGCGGGACTACCTGTCGGGTCGACGCCGTAGCCCCGCGCGACCGGTCGCCGAGATCGGCGAGCTCACCACGGACGCGCTGCTCGACCATGAGCGGGTCGCCAGCCTGCTCGGTGGAGACGGGTCGGACCTCGACCGCAAGGTCACGCCGCGTGGCTATCGCATGCTCGGTCGCATCCCGCGCCTTCCGATGATCGTCGTGGAGCGGCTCATCGAGCACTTCGGGTCGCTCCCGCCGATCCTCGAGGCCACGACGAGTGCGCTCGGCGACGTCGAAGGGGTCGGCCCGACTCGTGCCCGGGCGGTCCGCGAGTGGCTGCGGCGGCGCCGCGAGCAGCTGACGTCCCGCGCCTGAACGGGGCCCTGCCGCTCCCGGTCCGAAACGCCCCAGAAGGCCCGCTAGACATTGTTTCGACCGCTTCTGCTGCATCCTGAAGGGACTGGTATCCTCGTCCTCGAGACCGAGTAGGGCCCGCCCGGGTACGGCGTCACGCCTGCCCCATCCCGCAGGGAGCAGCGCATGCCGTTCAGCGTCGGCGACACCGTCGTGTACCCCCACCACGGTGCAGCGGTCATCGAGAGGACCGAACGGCGCGAACTGAAGGGCGAGGTGTGCGACTACCTCGTCCTGCGCCTCACCTACGGCGACCTGACGCTGATGGTGCCCGCCGACTCCTGCGAGGAGGTCGGCATCCGCAAGGTCGTCTCGAAGCGTGAGAGCGAGCGCGTCCTCGACGTGCTGCGCGAGCCCGAGCCGAAGGCGGCTGGGAACTGGTCGCGTCGCTTCAAGGCCAACTACGAGAAGCTGCGCTCCGGCGACATCTACCAGGTCGCCGAGGTCGTGCGGAACCTGTCGTGCCAGGACGACGACAAGGGCCTGTCCGCCGGTGAGAAGCGCATGCTGACGAAGGCGAAGCAGATCCTGCTGTCGGAGATCTCGGTCGCCATCAAGAAGGACGAGGAGAAGACGGAGGAGCTGATCGACCGCATCCTCCGCGAGTCTCAGGGCTGACGGTCCCGGCCTCGTCGCCCCGGCCGATCCGATGACCCGTCTCGAGCAGCTCGTCGCGCATGCTGACCGTCTCGGTCGGCCTGTCCGTGTCGCGCTCGTCGGCGCCGGCCAGATGGGTCGCGGGCTCGCCGCACAGATCGGCCGCATCGACGGCATGGACCTGGCGGCCGTCGTCGACCGCAACCCGGACCGTGCGCTCGCCGCCATGCACGCCGCCGGCCACGCGTCCCCGGTCACCGACCCGGACCGAGCCGTCGACGCGGTCGCGCGCGACGAGGGTGCGGCACTCAACGACACGGAGGTGCTGTCGGAGCTCGACGTGGACGTCGTCGTCGAGGCGACCGGCGTCCCCGAGGTCGGCGCGCAGGTCGGTGAGGCATGCCTCGCGGCCGGCAAGCACGTCATCATGCTCAACGTCGAGTGCGACGTGACGATCGGGCTCGCGCTCGCCGACATCGCACGACGCAGCGGCGTCGTCTACTCCGTCGCGGACGGTGACGAGCCGGTGTGCGCGAAGGAGCTGTTCGACTTCGCGACCGAGCTGTCCTTCGAGGTCGTCGCCGCCGGCAAGGGGAAGAACAACCCCTTCATCCCTACCGCCACGCCCGAGTCGTGCGCGTCCGAGGCCGCGTCGAAGCGCATGAACCCGAAGATGCTCGCGAGCTTCCAGGACGGCTCGAAGACGATGATCGAGATGGCCGCGCTGGCCAACGCGACCGGCCTGCGTATCGACGTCGCCGGCATGCACGGCGTGACCGCATCGGTCGACGAGCTGCGCCGCACCCTCATCCCTGTCGCTGACGGCGGCGTGCTGTCCGCGTCCGGTCGCGTCGACTACGCCTATGGCCCCGCGCCCGGCGTGTTCGTCGTCGTGACCTCCGACGATCCGACGGTCGTCGAGGAGCTCGAGTACCTCAAGCTCGGTGACGGGCCGTACTTCGTGCTCTACCGCCCGTACCACCTCGCCAGCATCGAGGCGCCGCGCACCATCACGACCGCGGTGCTCTACGGCACGCCGGCGCTGCAGGCGTCGCACTGGGTCGCCGAGGTCGTCGCGACCGCGAAGCGTGACCTGGTACCCGGTGACGTGATCGACGGGATCGGCGGCACGCACGTGCGCGGGGTCGTCCATCCGGTCGAGGAGGCCGGCGGGCTGCTGCTGCTCGGCCTGGCCGAGGGTGCGACCGTCACCCGTCCGGTCCGTGCCGGTGAGCCCGTCCCGGCGGACGCGGTCGAGACGGTCGACTCGACGATCCGGCGGTTGCGTGCTGTCCAGGACGCGCGCTGACCGATCCGCTGCCCGACCCGCTCAGCGCTCAGCGCGTGTCGCTCAGCGCGTGTGCGGTGCCTCGGGCCAGGTGCGTGCTCGCTCCTCCGCAGCGCGTAGGTCGTCGGCGAACGTGACCTTGCGGTTGTCGGGGTCGCCGTCGACGACCGCGACGGTCAGGTCGCCGTGGTGCTCGACGGTCTCGGCCGTGTCCACCCCGTGGAACCCGGCGGCGGTCGCCGCGCGGTAGGCGGCGAGCAGCCCGGTGGCCTCGAACGCCTGAGGGGTCTGCATGCGCCGGAGGTCACCGGTGGCGACGAGCACCCCGTCACGCACGAGGAACGGTGCACCGACCGGCATGCCCGGTACCGCTCCGCCCCGTTCGGCCGCCGTCTCGAGCAGCCGCGTGAGCAGCGTGCCGCTGACGAACGGTCGGGCTGCATCATGGATCGCGACCAGCGTCGTCCGGCCTGACGTGATGTCGTCGGCCACCGCGTCGAGCCCGGCCTGCTCGCTCGCATGTCGAGTCGCGCCACCGTCGACGACCGCACGCAGCTTCGTGATGCCGGCGGCCGCGGCGACCTCGTGGGCCCGCGTGCGATCCTCGGGACGGGTCACCAGCACGACGTCGTCGATCATGTGGCAGCGCTCGAACGCGACGAGCGACCACACGAGCAGCGGATGACCCGCGAGCTCGAGGTAGGCCTTGTTGTCGCCGGTCCCGAGCCGTGTGCCCGAGCCGCC
>LFIK01000694.1_pt1 | contig 25699 bp, 21 predicted proteins | sample 643401 | NCBI WGS metagenome assembly LFIK01 (sample SAMN03777447, study PRJNA286221) | soda lake metagenome | biome: soda lake; feature: Kulunda steppe; material: water; isolation source: sample T5-Br brine of Lake Tanatar-5 | place: Russia: Kulunda steppe | collected 2010-07
CTTGGACCGAATCTGGGCGACCAGCGTCGCGATGTCCTTGGTGCTATCGGTTGCGTCCGTCGCCGCCATGCTGGTTCCCGTCACTCGGGCTTGCGCTCCTTCACCTTCGAGGCATCGCGTGAACTAGAATACTTCCTCCAAAGTCGCTATAGCGACCCGCCTGCTCGCGCAAGGCGAAGGCGAGATGCGAACCGTGCACCACTTCCGATTGGCGAACAAGTCTAAGCAACTCAGCCGGATCGCGCACCCCCTGGACGGCGCACACCCACGAGCCAGGGGGGGCCTCCACCTCTACCGTGCGGCGCTTTACGAAAACGCCACCTGCGATGGTGGCTCCGTCCGGGCGAACGTAAGCAACGATCTTCCCACGTGAGTCTACCACCACCACCGCATTCTCTGTGGTAGCGACCCGTGCATGGTCGGGCTGCGGTACGACGACGGTGACATCGACCGCGAACTCGGGGTTGCCGAGCAGACTAATCAGGTCGACGTGGACGGCGTCGATGACCGTCGACGGATCAGGGTCCGGAAGCTCCATCAGAAACCGAGAAAAAGACGTCATCAACAGAATGTCTGCCCCGGGGAGCGTGCTCCCCCTTGTCGTTTTGCCGAGGTAGGACGATGTGCGTCCGTCGCTGCTGAGGGCGCCTTTGAATTCCTGGCGGCCCCGGTCCGGGATGTCGGCACCCAGGAACACGACATCGTCGGTTCCCGCGCCGATCCGTTCGAGCTGGAGCCGGAGAACTTCGGCATCATCTCGCAAGCTCCGCTCTTCGCGCAGCGCTGCTGCCATCGTCGGAAGCAAATTCTGCGCGAGCACCTCGCTGACTAGGGCGGCGGTGTCGCGACTCCACGGAGCATTGTCGCCGGACACGACACGAGTGGCGAGAACACCGAACAGAAGGCCAGCAGATCCCAGAGCCAGACCGACCACGTCCTGATGGCCGGGGAGTTCGATGCGCACCTCGTCACCCGTCAACGCTTGACGGGAACGGTAGGTGAGTCCGGCTCGTGCCGACCATGGGAGCCATGCCGCATATTCCGGCTTGAGCGCGTCCGGCAGGAGGTGCGAGGCATCGACCGGCAACGAAGGGTCGAGGACAACGACCGTCGCTGGCTCCGAGGACTTGCCCCCCAGCCGAACGACCGAACGCCAGACATCGTGCATCGCAAACACTTCCAGGCATAAAAACCACACAGTAACTATAGCGTTCGGGTAGAATGTACATGATGGTGCGGGGGCAACGCCCCCCGGTTGCGCCCGCATCATCCGATTGGGTCCGGCGCCCGGACCGACGTAGGCGGTTCGGGCGCCGGAGCTCTCTCCCATGCCGAGACAATGTTGGCTAGGTGGGCCCGCAGCGGCGCTCACGCTCGTGCTGGCGGTGCTGCTCAGTAGCTTCGGCGTCCAGACCTCACCGGCTGCGGCCGCGGAGAACGAGGTGACCTGGCTCGCGACGTCCGATGTCGACGGCACGATCGACGTTACGACGACCTGGGACTACCCGGACGGGCGAAACTGATCCACCCTGGGTCTGGTGTTCCCCGGGCTATGCGGAGCTACGCATAGCCCAGGGCACCCCAGAGCCTCCACCGAACCCAGGGTGGATCACCCGGTGTGTACGGGTTCTATTGCAGCGTGCCCGGTCACACTTCCGCAGGGATGCGCGGCACGGTCACGGTCGTCGGGTCCTGACCCAGCGAGCTTTCCCGCGGTCGGTGCAGCATCCCGAAAGTCGGCGACCGGAGGCACGGACCGAGCAGCGGGTGCTCACCTATCAGGTGGGCGGCACAGCGTCCGAGGCTTCCCGACCGACGGCCTTGGCTACGATCCGATCGCTATCCGGCAACCCGGATCCCGTGACAAGTCATAACCAAACGTAACCACCGTCAGCGTCGCGCAGCTCTCGTAATGCGCTCAGTTCGCCGCAATTCGCTCAGTTGCAGTGAAGACATGCGACTACGGATCAGGCGGCCGGGGGTTCGAATCCCTCCCAGCGCGCAAACGGCCCGCTACGTAACCGTAGCGGGCCGAATTCGTGAGAATCGCCGTTCGCGGACGCGGCCCATCCTGGTTCGTCGAACGAGGGACCGTCACCACGCGCGACGGCGGCAGGGGGCGCGGCCGGCCTTGCGTCAAGCCCGGGTGTCGATCGCGGGGCCCGACCCCCATGTGCGCGGTCGCACGCGAGACGCCCTGGGCCTCGGCCGCGCGGGCCACGGGCCAGCCCGACAACCGGATCCGCTCGACCAGCCGCCGACCTGCGCTCGACAGCTTCGCTCGACGATCCTCCACGAGCGCCTGCCGTTTGCTCGTTCGTCGCCGGATGAGCCGGGAGGCTCTCGCGCTGGAAACAACCTTGCGAGGAACGACAGCAAGAGATCGCTACAAGTTGAGCTCCTGGACGCCCACGATGCGAAGCGGGCCGCCGCCAGGGGGTGGAACCTCGATGTCCACGGCGACCGTCGCCAGCCTCCGACCATCCTGATAGGCCGTTGCCACGCATCGCGTCGATGGTGTCGGATCGCTGACCGACTCACAGGCGGAGCCGACGGGCTCTCCCCAGCGGTGCATGGGGCCTGTTCGGCCGAGACCGACCTCAACGAAGGAGTACCGCTCCACAGACTCCCACAGCCCGGTCCTGCGCACCTGGTCGATGACATCGGGACCGAGCATGTCTGTCTCGACGAGGAGACCGTCGGCCGCAGATCGCACGAAGGTGGCGGCGACGTCGAAGGGGCGTGTCATCGGGCGGTATTGGTTCCCAGCGACGAAGTCGATGACCAGCGGCGCATCATCCGGCACGTACACCACGCCGTCGCCCCGGTACTCCATGCCGAGCCATGAGGAATAGACCTGCAGATAGATGGGTGGTGCCGGACGACCTTCATCGTCGTTGCGGACGACTTCGACGAAGCAGAACGACGTCACGTCGCCCTCCAGGGCACAAACCGCGCCCGGCGGGGCCTGCGGAGGGTCCAGCATCGGCAACGAATGCACACTGAAGGACGCCGAGGGATCAGGTGTCAGCAGATCACTGATGCCGGCGTCGTCACCACGTGCCGTCATCGAGGAGACGTCCTCCCCCGCGAGATAGGCCTCGACGAAGGCGACTTCGAAGGCCGGCGACTGTGACGGAGGTGCCTGAGCGGTCGTTCGCGGCGGTCGGTTGGCGGCGACGGCCAGGTGTGTGTTGATCTCGCCCACCAGCCGGTGGGCGTCGTACTGCCAGATGTGTCCGCAGTCTCGGACCGCCGGGTTGGCGTACAACTCGGCTGCGACGGCGGCAGATATCGACGCTCCACCGAGCTCGAGTGGCAGACCGATACGGCACGTGATCTCGCCGGTGCCACCCACCCCGTCGATCTCACGGGACATCGCCAGCGCTGACGACCGTGACACCACGGCGTCACCCACACGCGCCTCGGGTGACTGGTAGAACAGGAAGCGCGCTTGACCGATGTATTCACTCGCCAGCGCGAGCACCGGAACTCCGTCAGGAAAATCCGGAAGTTGCGCCAACTGGGGCGAGCCAACCGCAAGCGCGCTTCCCGCGAAGGTGCCCGCCAGCGGTTGCGGATGCCCCCACATCTGCGTGGTGAGCGAGCTCTGTAGCCCCCGCTCCGCCTGACCAGCCAGGATGCCCCACAACGATCCCTCGTGCGGGGTGCCGATCGTCGCCACCAGGGCTATCTCATCATCCAGCACCCCGCGGCCATCCCCCCGGTCGTTCGACAATGCGTACCGTGTCGCCAGTCCACCCATCGAGTGGCCAACCACGACGACGCGCCCGGCACCACCGGATGCCTGGCTCGCATCGGCCAGACAGATCAGCTGCTCCCTGAGCGTCGGTCCGATCTGGTCATGGGTCACCCAGGAGGTGTTTCGCGCGCCATAATCGAACGCTTCCACGGCCACATCGATCTGCGTGTCCTCGAGGATCGCGACGAGCCCGCTCATCGCGTGCGCGTCCGAACGAAAGCCGTGCACGACCACCACCGGCAACGCGGACCCAGGATCATCACACGCCGACTCGCTGAACGCCGTGCCCTGGACGCCGTCGAGCGGCAGAAGCCCGATGCCGACGGCGGCCGCGAAGACCCCGCCCAGCCAGACCCGGCCACGCGCCCGGTTCACGACACCAACTCCGGTTCAGCGCTCCCCGCCAACAACCAGCGGCCCTCTACTTGCATCAACAGCAGTTGAACCGCGTATTCCTGCTCACCAACGACCCGTCCGTCCACCACTGCACCAGCATCGTCCAACCGCGTGAACGTCTGCTCGTTGATCGTCAGCCGCGAGCTGGCCGGCAGTGCTTGCTCCGCAACCTCAACGGGATCATGCTCATCACCCAGCAACAACACCTCGCGCAGGCGCTCCGGATCCCGAGCATTGATTCCCTGCTCGAGCTCTCGAGCCCGGACCGCAGTCAACCCCGGCCCGCGTTCGTCCACCTCCGGCGAGTCCGGCGACCTTTCCGACTGCGCACGCGGCGCTTCGGGGGCGCCGCCCCACGGCGCTCCCATCACCACGATGACCAGGGCACCCAGCAGGGCGGCACCCACCGTCAGCGTCCTGCGCAGCCCCACGTCGCTTCCGATCGATCACGGGCCGGATCCTAACCTGCGGGGGACCTCGTCCGGGATGGATTCTCTCGAAGGGCCCGTCGCGAGCGCTTGTCGGCGTCGGGGACGGACCCTGCGATTCGGGGCGGCGAGAGTTCGCCGTGAATGACCTCTCGACGCTGGTGAACCCTCGCTGGAGCGTTCACCAAGGTCGTCGACCGGCAAGGCGAATCGCAGGCTTCGCGGTCGCGCTTCGGTGCAGGGTCGCTCGACGAAACCGCACACAGCCCCGTCGTGGGGCGCGTCACGTTCGGGGTCAGGGGTCGGTCCGGGGCTGCCAGCATCGGCCCGGACCGTCGAGGAAGAACCAGTCGTCACGCCGTGGCCACCGGCCATCTCAAGGCACGTGCATGAAGACCGAACAAGGCACCAGGCTCCAGACCTGCATCGGCTGGGCGGTCGACGCTGCGCCAGCTTCCGTCGTCGAACCTGATGTGCGCCTGCGTGACCGCGCATGCTGGCTCGGGACGCCGGACTCCGGGATCGCAACCGACTGGGACCGGCAGAGGGCCGAGCAGGGAGCCCCGCTCGGCTCGTGCCGTTCGCGAACCTCGAGGTAGATGGGTGAGTGGCGCAGCAGCGATCGACGTCCTGGCCTGTGTTGGTTTGGTGGATGACGCTGCTGCAGCTCCCATCGTCGAACTCGACATGTGCCTGCGCAAGCGGGGGTTCCGATTGGGGCCACCGCAGATCAGTATTCCGAAGAGCGCAGGCCAGCAAGTCGTTGTCGTGCTTCTCACACCTGCCCTGCTGGCTTCTGACCGCGCGAGCACGCTGCTCCAGGAACTCGACAACCGGTCGGATGTCGCCCTCCTGCCGGTGTCCCTGTTCGCCGGAGCTGCGCCAGCGCTCGAGGACCTTTCGCAGATCCCTCTGGCGACGTTCGGCGTCGATCGCGCGGCGGAGCGCATCGCGGTCATCGCCGAAGCGGGGGCTGAGGACCTGGTGGCCTGGAACCGGCTGAACGAACACGCGGCCAGGTGGGACCGTGAGGAACGGCCGCGCGTCGGTCTGCTCTCGAGCAGGGAACTCGATGCGGCCGCGTCACTCCTCGTCCGCCCGATCGCTCGTCTCGCAGGTGAGTCCAGCCAGACCATCGGTGATCTGGTCGTCGCCAGCCGCAAGCGCCTTCGACAGCTCGGACAGGTGCGCTGGGCGATCGGCAGTCTGGTCGCGGTCGCCATCTCCGCCACTGGCATCGTGGCATTCAGCCAGTACGAGGAGGCACAGGCGGCGGCCGTCTCGGCGCGGCTGGCTGCGGATGCAGCAGAGGCCCAACGACTGGTCGATGAGGCGGCAGATCAAGCGGACGAGGACCCCGACCTCCCGTGGTTGCTGTTGGACGAGGCGTTGCGGCTTGATCCATCGCCAGGGGTCATCGCATCAGCGGCGCGGACGGCTGCAGGGTTGGTGCCGCACGACACCGTCGAGCTGCGCACGCCGGCGCTGGCCATGTCCGCATCGAACGGATCGGTGGTGGCGGTCGCCTACATGTTGGATCATGGCTTCGACGTCATCGACGTGGCATCCAACGAGGTCCTCCTGGACTCCCGTTCGATCGATGGGGCGCTGACCATGCGGGCGCTGTCACCGGACGGCACCCGTCTGGCTGCAGTCGACGAGGATGAGCTGTTGTTCCTCGTCGAGGTCGGTTCCAGTCCCGTCCCGCGGCTCGTCGACGTGGGCCCGATCAATGTGGTGTCGTGGATCGACGACGATCGATTGTTCGTCGCTGGCGAGGAGGACACGCGGATCGAGGACATCGCGTCCACGTCGGAGACGATCGTTGCTGGCGTTGACCCGCTCCGGGTGCGCGCGGCGGTCGCGAATGCTGAGGCGGGGTGGCTCGCGCTCGCGAGCGCGGACGAGGTGAGCATCCACGACATCGCCGACGGTTCCACGACTGGACGTATCGAGCTGCCTGGTGTGCGGGGTCTGGAGATCTCGCCGGGGGGATCGCATCTGATCGCTCAGTTGGAGTTCGCGGTGCAGCGGATTCCCTTGGACCTGTTGATGCCCTCGGAAGGTCCGGGCGACGAGTTGTCGCTGCCGGATCCGATCGCGGGAAGCGTTCGGGCGGCCGCAGCTTCTGATGCAGGCGATCTCGTGATCGGGACCGTCGATGGCAGGTTGGGCCTGGCACCGAATGGTGGTTCGGTCATCACGAGGCAGTTCCCGGCTCATCGGGCTCCGGTGAACGGGGTCGCGGTGATCGATGGCGTCGGATGGATCTCCGTCGCAGGCGACGCGCGACTCCGCGTCTGGCAAGCAGATGACGCCTACGAGCGTTTCGTGGGTGATCAGGCTGTCCCCACCGTCGCACTGAACCAGGTGCCGATCAGTGGCTTCGAGGGATCTGCTCGGGGCATGATCGATGCATCGACCGGCAGCGATGTCGCCACGGTCGCCGGGCAGAGCATGTTCGCCGGATACGTCGTTGATCGCCGTTCTCTGGAGACGATCGAGACGTCGCCACTACCAGGCCTCGTCGCGCCTGTGCGACCGACCCACCAGCCGGGTGTGGTCGCGCTCTTCGACCCCTCGGGGAGGGTCAGCGTGGTCGACTTCGTACGCAGCGAGTCCTGGTCGACCGACGAGGCTCCGGTCGGCGGGCTGACAGCCGAGACTGCCGTGAGTCCCGACGGCACGAAGGTCGCGCTGACCGGGGCCCGGGTGAGTTACGTGTGGGACTCCTCGCAGGAGACGCCTGCATGGGAAGCGATCGAGCATGATGAGGTCGAGTCCCCGGTGCACGTCGAGGTCGGCGATGACGGACTCGTTCGCCTCATCGGCCGAAGCGGCCAGGTCGTGCGGCCCGACGGCAGTGGCCAGGCCCTTCAGGAGGACGTCGGGAACGTCGCTACCGGGGCGTTCCTGGAGGACGAGGTGACACTGCTCGTGGGGCACGGCGGCAGCGTCCACCGAGGGGGCGACGGCTCGTTCGTGGAGGTTGGGCGCCTCAGCGGCGACCTCGCTCCCTACGCGATCCGGGTCGCTCCGGACGGGAGTCACGCCGCGATCATCGGCACGACGGGCACCGAGGTGATCGCGTTGAGATCGGGCCAGGTGGTCCTGAGACTTCCCAGCGATCGCGGCCGGTACCACGCCGTGACGGATGTGTTGTTCGACGATGACTCGCGTGGTCTCGCGGCGCTGCGCTTCAACGGAGCGCTCTCGCGATGGTCGCTGCTCGACGAGGAACGTGTCATGGCCCTGGTCGAGGATCGCCAGCCGCGCCCGATCACCGAGCTCGAGCGGGAACTGTTTCGGTTCAGCCGGGCCGCTGGCGAGGACGCCGGCGATGAGTGATGTCGCGATCTCGTACTCCTCATCGCAACGTCGGGTGGCACTCCGGGTGGCTCAGCACCTCCGCGCAGCCGGCCGCACGATCTGGCTCGATGACGCTTCCGAGGTGGACGACACCTTGGCGGCGGTGGGTGTCCCCGTTGGCCAACCCCACTGGGACGTCATCGCGGCAGCCATCGATGATGCTCTCGTGCTGCTCGTCCTCGATAGCCCCGCCTGGCGAGCCTCTGGCTACTGCCGTCGCGAGTACGCGCACGCCCGCGCACGGGGCAAACCGATCGTGGTCGTCCCGACCGGCGAACCCCCACCGTCGCCAGATCCCGACGCGCCGGTCGCTACATGGGAAGTCCGCGGCCTCGACGACCTTGCGGCCAGCATCGAGGCGAACGAGCGATTGCTCGGTGCGCATGCACGTCTGCTGCGGGCACATCTGCGCGACGAGGGCGGCAGCACGGTGGGCCTGTGGCGGTTGCCGCTGGGCGCTCTGGTGTCTGACGCTGAGCTGGTGTTCGGATCGGATCCGCAGAGCACCGGCATCACCGTCACCGAGGAGATCGTCGCATTCACCGATCGTGTCCAGCAGGCACACCGGCGGCGGCACCGCGCGACCATCGCGGGAGGAAGTGCGGTGCTCGTGCTCATCGCTGCACTCGCGACCACGGCACTGATCGCGCGCTCCGCGGCACTGGAGAGCGAGCTCGGGGCGACCGCGGCAGCATCCACGCAGCAGTCACTCCAGGTGGCCGCCGAAGCGCTCCGGGCGGAGACCACCGCGAACGCGCAGGAACTGGCCTCGGAGGCGTTGCAACTCGCCTCGTCCGAAGCCGCCGTCGCGGCGTCACGCCAGATCGCTGCCGAGGTGGCCGAGCGTCGCCGATTGCGGCTCGACGACCCGGTCGCAGCCGTCGCCCTCTCCGATGACGGCGCGATCGCTGCGTTTGGTGTGGGCCGCCCTCAGCGCGGATTCGAGGTCGTCGCCATCGACGTCGAGCGCGGCATCGAGATGGCTCGGTTCGACGTTGCAGAGGGGTTCCGTGGCCGGTTGCTCGAGATCACGCCGGACGCTGGGCGGGTGGTGTTCGTGGGTGATGACACAGGTGAGCTCCTTGCGGCCGATCTCGCAACCGGGAGCGTTCGTCGGCTCGAGGTCGGGGACTTCACGGCACTCGCGATCGATGATCGAGGCAGGCTCTGGTGGAGCAGACAGGACGGTCGAGTCCTCCGTTCGCCCTCCCTCGACACAACATCCGATGCCGTCGAGATCGCCACCGTTGGGGGACGCCCAACGGCCCTGGCCGTACGCCCATCCGATGACGGTTTCGAGGTGCTGCTGGAGGGAGACGAAGCCATCGCCTTCGAACGCTTCTCCGGCCGCGATGAACCGGCGGACTACCGCCCGGTGTCGACGGAACGACTCTTCGAGGACTTCGGGACAGGCGTCGCCATCACCGACCGCGACGCCGCATTCGCGCCCGACCGATTGTTGAGATGCGGAACGTCGCTGGCGGCGGTCAGGGCAGGCCGCGCCGCACTCGCAACGCCGACGGACACGTTCCCCGTGACGGGTCCGATGACGCAGCTCACCAGGCGGGCGAGCCGCCTCACGGGGCATGCCTGCGTCGGCGATGCGGTGGTAGCGGTCCAGTTTCGAGGACGCCCAGTCGTCGTCCCCGAGCAGCACTGGGTGCCACCTGACCTCCTGGTGCCGTCAGAAGCGGCGGGAGCGAACGTCTTGGCGACCAGTCGATTCGGTGACCATCTGATCTTCAGCAGGCCATCGGGTCTGACCGACGTCATCCGCCTGGCTGCGTCGAGGCGATCGGTCCCCGTCGACGCCGGCTTCGTGGTTGCTCCTCTCGATGGTCTGCTCCTGCAACTCGACGACGACGGCGTTGTGCGCAGCCGGTCGCCGGGGGATGCCCCCGCGCGCGAGCTCGGTCGGCTCGCCTCACCACCGCAGGGCTCGACACCACTCGTGCTCGGGGATGTGGTGATCGTGGGCACACGGGCCGGCGTCTCCATTCTCGATCCCGGCGGCGTTCGTGCCGAGTTCGATCTCGGGACCCCGATCCGGTCGCTCCATCCGAGCGGCGCGGTGGGCGCGGTGGCGGCAGGTGCCACGTCGCTGTACGTGATCGAGGAGGTGGACACGCCCTCGCGTCCGGCCGTGGTCGAGCTCCAAGATGTCGAGACGCCGGAAGCCGTCTCGGACATGGCTGTCGGCGGTGATGGCGTCGCCTACGTCACGACCAACCTCGGCCGCCTCCTGTCGGTCGATCTGTTGACCGGGGAGACGCGGCACGCCAGGAACAATTCGCCGGCGCTCTCCGATACGGGGCTGATCGTCCTGCCCGACCACCCGGACGGTCCGCGGGTGCTCACCCACGGCAGTGACGGCATCCTCCGCGTGTTCGACGCGGACCTCCAGCAACTCCAGCAGGTGTTGCTGCCCGGATCCGGACGCACGCTGCAGCTTGCTCCGGACGGCCAGACCATCTTGGTGGGCACGGCGCAAGGGCAGATCCTGCTCCTCGATGCGCACACACTCGAGGTCGTCCAACGCCTCGCCGAGGATCGGACACACGTCCGTTCGTACCTGTTCGCCGCGTCCGGTCGAGAGGTCTTGGGGATCGAACTCGTCCCCTCGTCAGCGGGCGAGTTTCAATCGGCGAACCGCCTCGACATCCTGCCGGTCAGGCTCCCGCCGGTGGAACCCGACCGTGATGAGGGCCCAGCTCGCCGGGCCCTCGAACGTTCAGCCCCACGATCCTGACCTGCGGCGGAAGCCGTTGGCCGGGTCGATGGTGCTGGACGGCGCGAACAGCCGCGGTGGCCGGCTGGATGACAACACGCGACAATTGCCGCTATTTCGCGGCCTCGAGTTCCTGAAGGCCCCCGTACTCGTCGCCCGTCAGATGCACGAGCAACTCGCTCCGCACGTCGGCCAGCAGTTGCTCGTAGGCCGTGATCTCGTCGACGCTGGCTTCGGCCCGAACCGTCAGCTCCGGGCCAGGATCCAAGGCGTCTCGTAGGGGTAGTTCCGTCGTGAAGACGACCGTGGCGTTGCCCTCGACGGCGACCGAGGCGAGGTCATCAGCCACGACGATGCGGACCTTGCCACCCCAGGTGAAGACCTCGACCGTCTCTCCCGTTGGTACGAGGCCCTGGCTCGCGGCGACGACCGCCGACGCCGACATGGCGGTTCCACAGGCCATCGTCAGTCCCACGCCCCGCTCGAAGGTCGCGCAGTACAGCGACCGCGGTCCCAGCGGGCGGATCATGCTGACATTCACGCCTTCAGGAAAGACGCTCGGCGTACTGTTGGCTGTCGAGCCGAGCCGGACCAGCTCGTCGAGCGAAACCCGCTCCGTCACGGTGATCACGTGGGGATTCGGGAACCGGATCGCGGTGAACGGCAGTGTGTCGTGCAGCGAGGGGATCGGCTGCTGCTTCAACTCGTCGTTGTCGTGCCCGAGCAGCCAGTCGCGGATGGCGAAGCTCACCGCGCTGCTCCGGTAGGCGGTCGCCTGCACGCCCGGAGCGAGCTCCTCGACCCGACGAACGGCGATGGACTCCCGTCGGGTCTCGACGAGCACGCGCTCGTCCGACGACCCGTCGAGCAGGTGGCGGCCGACACACCGCAGACCGTTCCCGCACATCTCCGCCTCGCTGCCGTCGGAATTGAAGATGCGCATACGGGGCCCGACCTCGCCGTCGTCCACGATCAGCAGGCCGTCAGCCCCGAACGGACCCGAGCGGCGTGAGAGTGACACGGCGAGTGGGGCCAGGTCGGACTCATCGATCATCGTCTCGCGGCGATCGACGAGGTAGAAGTCGTTGCCGGAGCCATGGCACTTCGTCAACCTCATGAGGCGATCTTTCGGATGGACAGTGGACTCGACCACACCGTGCAGCGCATGATGGTGCGCGCCTCGCCCGGACCGAAGTAGTCGGCCACCTGCTCGACGGGCCGGAAGCCATGCGAGTGGTAGAACGCTACCGTTCGCTCCCGTTGCGGGTCGACGCTGAGGCGAACGTTGTCGACGCCGCGCTGTCGTAGGTCGTCGAGCGACCGTACGAGCAACGACGTCCCGATGCCGGTGCCCTGCCACGCGCGCTGCACTCCCATACTGAGCATCCATGCGTTGGCTGGCTCGTTGTGAACGATGCCGCAGATGCTGTACCCGACCGCCTGGTCGCCAACGAACGCCAGCCGTGTCAATCCGGGGAAGAGCGCGAGTAGCTGTCTCAGCTGGCCTCGGTCGTAGCCCACGCCGAACGCACTTCGCTCGATCCCGAAGAGCGCCTCGACATCGAGGTGGCTGGCGGTACGCAGCCGGAGGTCGTGGTCGTGCGTTGTCACGCTGGGAGGTGGGTCGTCGGTGAGCTCGTCGCGATGCACCGCATGAATCATGGGCGGGGCGCTCGTGCCTGGAGAACGCGAATCGGGCTGTCGCAACGTGGCTTCGTGCACCGCTCCCAGCGCGTCCAGGGCTTGTCGCGCCGCATGTGCCGACGCGGGGACACGGACCTCGACCCGATGGATGTCCGGGTCGTCGAACGCGCCGCGGACCAACCGCTGCAGACCACCCGCATCGCAGTCACCGTCGACCAGCTCGACCAGCAGGACACCGAAACGTCGTGCGCGCGAGACCTGGAGGTTGCCGCGACCATCGCGCTCATGTCCGAGCGGGCCGTTCACGTGATCCCCTCCCCGAGCATCGGCGGTCTGGCAATCACGACGCGAAACCCCATGTCATGGCTGAATCGGTAGGCCTCGGATCCGTGGAACCGAGCGGTCACCTGAGCCTTGTCCGACGTGTGGTTGCACGAACCGCCCTTGCGGACGTGCGCCACCTGCTCCTCACCGCCATAGACCAGTGGGTCGTCGACGGTGTTGAGACACCACTCAGCGATGTTCCCGCTCAGGTCCTCGAGCTGCTCTGGCGTTCGCCCGCCGGGAAACATACCGACAGCGCAGGTCTGACTCAGCCCCGCTTCACGTGTGTTGGTGGCACTCGGATCGAAATCGTTGCCCCATGGGTAGTGCCGGCCAGGACTCGGACCGCCGGCAGCCAGCTCCCACTCCCATTCGAGGGGAAGTCGGACCTCCCAACCTCCGTCCCCCATCGGGATGTCGTCCGGCATCTGGAGTTCGCCTGATCTCCGCTGATCGTCGAGCCAGCGAGCGAAGGCCATGGCATCGGCCCAACGCACCGAGTCCCGGGGGTGGTTGACGATGGACGTCTGCTGGATCTCCAGCGAGTCGGGTCCGACGCCGAGTCCGTTCCACCAGCGCCCGAGATCGTCGCCGCTTGCCAGGAAGGCATCGAACTGCGCGTGGGTCACGGTGTATCGCGACATGTAGAAGGCGGCCACCTCGATGGTCCGCCCCGCGACGACGCGGGCCCCGGCGTCGACGGGCACCCAGTGGATGGACGGCACCCCGTCCTCAACGCCGATACCCAGGCGCGGATCCCCGACCTGTGCCAGCCTCTCGCCGATCCAGGCGCGGCGCCGAGGGTTCACCGTCGACTCGGTGATTTCCTCCAGCAGTCGCTCGCTCTCCGGGCGGATGAAGCCCGCCGTGACCGGGTCGAGCGGCGGGTCCCCCAGCCGGTGGAGGGTGTCATCGACGAACGTCAGGAGCTCGTGGGCCCACAGAAACGCCGGATTCTTCCCGCGACGGTCCCACTCCTGCGCCGCGTGTCGCACGTGGCGGAGCAACACGAGGTCGTCCTGGATGCGCTCGATCGCATCGGCCAGTCGCTCCCAGCGGTGGAGAAGCGCCTCGTGGGCGACCTCGATGCAGGGTGCTCCTTCTGCGGTCGCCGTGCGGACGAGAAGCCGCGCGCCGACGAGCTGGTCGATGAAACTGATGGTCTGCGGCTGGTCACCGAACTCGGTGAGCAGCGCTCGTCGTCGGACAGCGACCCCTTGCTCGTTCACCGTGACGAGTCGGAAGAAGACTCGCTGACGAAGTTCACGATGCTGGTCCTCGCCGAGATCGAGCGCCGCGATCACGGCCTCAGCGCGTTGCGCGATGGCTCCCTGGACGCCGCCCATGGCGTCGTAGTCGCTTGCCGTGAGCAGAAGGCTTCCTGCTGCCTTGCTGCTCTGATAGAGATTGTCGAGCGTGTAGGCGAGCAGGGGCAACGCGCCGGGGTCGCGCCCGGTCTCCCGCACGATTCTCTCCGCCAGTCCGGGTTCGAACCGAAGGGCCGCCCGCTCTGCCGGTCGGGTGATCATCTCGAGCAGTTCGAATTCGCTCGGGACCCCGAGGGAGAAGGAGCCGCCGCGCAGCTCGTCGCCCAAGATCTCCAGCGCATGTGCGTAGAAGTCCGCGCGAAGCGTCACCACCACCCGGATGCGGGGGCCTGCCTCGCGCAACGCGGCGACGAACGCCGCCACCGTGCTCTTGTCGGACCCGGCGAACAACTCCTCGAACTGATCGATCACGATGAGCACCTGGGCCCAGTCGACGGACTCGCTGAGCGCGAACTCCAAGGTGTCGCCCAGATAGCTCGCTTTGCTGGCGAGGTTGGTCGCGAAGCGATCTCGACGGTCGACGAAGTCGATCGGGTCCCCGACGTCCAGAGCGGAGACGCCGCGCAGGAGGGCGGCGGACATCGACGCGAAGGGGTCCGAGCCGGGACGGAACGCGACCACCGTCCAGTCCTTGCTGCCCGTTTCCTCTCCGGCGATGGCGTTGGCGGCGAGCCGTGGGAGAAGTCCAGCGTGGACGAGCGAGGATTTGCCCGAGCCGCTCGTGCCCACGACCGTGGTGAAGCGGTGCGATTCGACCAGCTCCAGCAAGTCGTCCGTTGCGCGTTCCCGCCCGTAGTAGATCGGCTCGTCCGCCGTCGTGAACGCACGAAGACCGGGAAAGGGGGAGCCCTCCCACACTGACGAGGTGGCGAGGTCCCGGCCCTCGGACACGACGTCGATCAGGGCATCCGGCGTGTCGAACGAGGCCAGCCAGTCCTCAACGACTTCCTCGAGGTGCGTTCGAAGCAGGGCGCGCAAGTCATCGATGGAGTCGAACGTGTTGATGCCGCGAATCGCCTGGCCGTTGTGGAAGAAGAGGTCGGAACGCTTGAAGTCCTCGAGCGCCCGGAGTTGTTCCTGTGCCTCCACATCGTCGGCGGTGAGCTTCACCTCCCGCGTGCTCGCGTAGATCAGTGTTCGGGCATGATCCGCTTCGATGGCATCGAGCAACTCCCAGTGTGTTCCAGACCGGAACGTGCGCCCATAGGCATCGGTGAAGGGCGTCCCGAGCCGAGTCCAGAGCAGCACGATGACGATGTCGCACTCGTTGGGTCGACCCTGCAGCTGTTCCTGCTCGAGTTCCCCGAGGATCTCCAGTTGCACCCGGTGCTGGAGGTCGGACGGTTCCTCGCTGCAGCCGCGACCGGTACGACGTTGCTCGCGATTGGCCTACGCGTGGTCGTCGGCAGGTGGGAGCGATCCCGCATCGCGCGGCTGCGTGGCCACACCGTCGTGATCGGTTGTGGACACACCGGCACCACGATTCTCGAGAGCCTGCTGCACGAGGACGGAGACGGCGACGGAGACGACGAGCAGGATCTGCTCGCCATCGACATCTCGCAGGACGCCCTGGAGCAGGCTGCCCACCTCGACGTCCACATGCTGCAGGGCGACGGCCGCTCGGCTGCTCTCCTGCAGCATGCCAAGGTGGATCGGTCGCGGCGGATCATCGTCGCCGTGGAGGACTGGGGGCCCGCCACGGGGATCGCCCGGATCGTCGCCGAGCAGGCTCCCGGAGTCCCGATCCTGACCCATCTCGACGATCTCACGCTGCTCCACCAGCTGAGGTTGCACGCGCTGGCCGATCCCGACGAGCCGGGCGAGGTGTTCAACCTGCACGAGAACGCTGCTCGGGCGCTGCTCAGTGGCTACGACGACCGGCTCGCAGGTGATCGGGTCGGTCCGACCAGGATCGTGCTCGTCGGTGGTGGCCGGGTCGCGGAAGCCGTGATCGTCCACGCGACCTACGCCTGGCTCGCGTCGCTGCGCGAGTTCCCCCTGCAGATCCAGATGGTCGGCCAGCGGTCCTCGACGCTCCTGGAACAGATCGCCGGGCGCTGGCCCGAACTCGTCGATCAGCTGGCGTGCTGCACGATCGACACCTCCAGCCCGATGAGCTATGCGACCGAAGGCAGCGTCGGGGCCGATGACCTGGTGATCATCGATCTGGATGACGCCGACCACGCGGTCGCGGTCGGTGCCGCGATCCGGACCGGCCGGCCCGACGTCGAGGTGGTCGTGTTGGGCCGTGATCCGCCGGTCCAGGCGGTGCCCGGACTGCGCGTCTGTGACCTGGCGTCGCTCGCCTGGACCCCCAACATCCTCGACGCCGACAGTCTGTGGCAACTGGCCTACAGCCTGCACGAGACCTATCGGCAGGGGGTGCTCGCGGCCACCTCGCCGAACGGGGTCCCGTGGCATGAGTTGACGCCCCACATCCGGGCGGACAACCGCAGGGCCGTGATCCACATGCTGCGGGAGTTGTCCCGACACGGGGGTCGACTGGTGCGCGCCAGTCGGGAGCACGTCGCCCGTCCGGTCGATCAGCTCACCACCATCATCGATCCCGAGCTCCGTGAACAGCTGGCGAGCAGCGAGCACGCCCGTTGGGTCGCGGACCGGGAACGTTCGCCGGATGGGCCTCAGCGTCACTTCCAGCCTTGGGGCGAGCTCGACGACGATGCCCGTGAGTGGACCCGAAACACCGTTGCGACCTGGCCCCGTCTGCTGCTGCGTCTGGGCTACCAACTCGACATCCCTGCGGGTGGCACCGAGGCAGACCGGTTGCTCGCTGCGGGATCCGCCTATCGCCGTGCCGGGGACGAGGTCCGTGCAGCGCGCGTGCAGGTTGCCACGACGTGGCGGACCGACAGTGGCGACGAGATGCAGGCGGCGCCGGGAGATTGGCTGCTCGAGGGCTCGGATGGGTCGCGTTGGTCGGTGAGTGACGCGGCCCTGCACGACACCTATGTCCACGTGGGCGACGATCGCTATCGACCCGTCGGCAGCGTTCAGGGCATCCAACTCGATGCTCCCGCACGCGTTCGGAGCCCGGAAGGCGAGGTCAGCGGTCGTGCCGGCGACTGGCTGGTCCGCAACGAGCTCGGTGACGTCTGGATCGTCGATGCGACGGCCTTCGCCCAGCGCTACGAGCCGGAGGATGCCGGTCCGCAGGTACGCACTCACCAGCCGCCATCCGGCGGTTCGAGACCATGATGACCACGGCGCGTGCGAGGTCCACCGACGTCCCGCGTCCGCCGGTGAGGGTCCCGCTGTCGAGGGTCGGCAACAGCGGGTCGCCAACAGCGGGCTCCACACCATGCAGGGGTCGCCGGACACCGGGGAGCCGAGGCCGCGACGCCGACCGCCACGCAGTTCGGCTGCCCGCCGCCGCTGCCCGAACAGGTGAGCGCTAGGTTCGCCTGAACAGCAGCCACCCGGGGCTCACATGGTGGCGAGCACACGTCAGGGACCGAGGGTCGAGGATGGAACTGCTGCTACTGCTGGCCGGGGGAGTCTTGGGCTGGCTCACGAACCTCTGGTTCGAACGTCGAGCGCTTCGTCAGAGCAGGCGAGAGAACGAGCAACTGCGGGACGAACGTGCTCGGGTGCAGTCGGACCTGCGTCCAGCGATGGTGATGCCCTGAGGCACGGCTCGCGGCGCGGGGGGCGTCGGTGGGGTTCCGCCAAGGCGTCCGCGAGGGTGCGGAGCAGGGTCTCCGTGGTGGAGGGCTTCGGGATGAAGCGGGTGATGCCGGCTGCCGGCTCCGGGTGTGGCTGCGGTGACGTGTCAACCTGGTCTCGGACGGATCGGGATTGCGGACGTTCGCGGCTGGCGGAAGCAACGTTGCTGCGCCGTCGTCCGTCCCCGACCTGCGTGGGCAGCGTCCATGCCCCCAGCCTTGTGCTCGCAGCGCACGTCTACCTAGGGTGTTGGGACAGCGAGTGAGGTTTGGTGTGGTTCACCACGATCCCGATCCGCCGGCACCACCTGTTGGTGCGCGGGCCGTCGCCGAGTTGGTGACCATCGAGAGTTTTCTGCTCTCGCGTCAGCCGGTCGAGGCGAGCGGCGTGCTCACGTCACTGCTCGACGACATCGCGCTCGCCGGCAAGCTCATCGCGAACCGCACCCGCCGTGCCGGTCTGACCGAGATGCTCGGTGCCAGTGGCGACATCAACGTCCAGGGCGAGGAGCAGAAGCAGCTCGACGTCTATGCCGACGACGTCATGGCCGCGATGCTCGCTCGCGGTGGTCGGGTCTGCGCGATCGTCTCCGAGGAGCGTCCGGAGCCGACGATCGTCCCCGGCGGTGGCCGCTATGTCGTGGTGCACGACCCGCTCGATGGCTCGTCGAACATCGATTCGAACGTCAGCGTCGGCACGATCTTCGGCGTGTTCGAGCGCATCAGCGATGCCTCGGAGACCCCACGGCCCAGCGATTGGCTGCGTTCCGGACGGGACCTCGTGGCCGCGGGCTACGTCCTGTACGGCACGTCGACCATGATGGTCTACAGCACGGGCGACGGGGTGCATGCGTTCACGCTGGATCCCGAGGTCGGCGAGTTCCTGCTCACCTGGGACGACATGCGGTTCCCGGCGACCCCGGCCTACTACAGCTTCAACCATGCCTCGTCGCCGTTGTGGGACCAGGGCGTCGGGGCGTTCGTGGAGTGGCTCAACCGCCCCGACACGCCACGGCTGTCCCAGCGCTACATCGGCTCGGCGGTCGCGGACTTCCACCGCAACCTGCTGCACGGGGGGATCTTCGGCTACCCGGCCGAGACCGGGCTGCCCGACGGCAAACTCCGGCTGCTGTACGAAGCCGCGCCGCTGGCCTACCTCGCCGAGCACGCCGGTGGGCTGGGATCCGATGGCCGGCGTCGATTGCTCGACATCGAGCCCGAGGAGGTGCACCAACGCACCCCGGTGTTCGTCGGCGACGACGCACTCGTCACGCGCCTGCAGACCATGATCGGGGAGAGCGCCGGCACCTGACCGTCGGGCCGGTGGTGCTGGACCCGACCGCTCCCCGTCACGACCGCTTCCAGCCACAACCGCCCCCGTCCCGACCGCTCCCGGCCAAGGACGAAAGGACCGGCCGTGTTGGACGTGTTCGTCTCGGAACTGCTCGGCACCGGGCTGCTGGTCCTGCTCGGCTGTGGCGTGGTGGCCAACGTCGCGCTGGCGGAGACGAAGGGTGCGGGCGGCGGGTTCCTGATGGTGAACTTCGGCTGGGGCCTTGCGGTGTTCGCGGGTGTGTTCGCGGCGTTCAAGTCGGGCGCGCACATCAACCCGGCGGTGACCTTCGGGCTGGTCGCCCACGGTGTCGAGGAGTACGTACCCGGGGTCCCGGTGACGGTGACCTCCACGCTCGTCTACATCGCGGGACAGATTGTCGGTGCCTTCCTCGGAGCCGTGCTCACGTGGGTGGCCTACCGCGACCACTTCGGTGCGACCCAGGATGCCGGGGCCAAATTCGCGGTGTTCCCGACCAGCCCGGCGATCCGCAACACACCCTCCAACTTCGCCACCGAGGTCATCGGCACGTTCGTGCTGGTCTTCGTGATCCTGACCTTCGGTCAGAATCCGGCGGAGCTGGGACCGCTCGCGGTCGCCCTGCTCGTGGTCGGCATCGGCGCCTCGCTCGGCGGGCCCACCGGGTACGCGATCAACCCGGCGCGTGACCTCGGCCCCCGCATCGCGCACGCGCTTCTCCCGATCCCCGGCAAGGGCACCAGCGACTGGAGCTACGCGTGGGTGCCGATCGCCGCGCCCATCGTGGGCGGCATGGTCGGCGGGTTCGCCGCTGCGCGTTATGTCGCATGAGCCGATTCTTCTGCAGGCCGGCCGGGTCGAGCACGATCCGGTCGAGATCTGGGAGCGCACCTCGACGGCGATCAGGACCGGGTTGAACAACGCGGTCCTCACGGCGTCGGATCTGGCTGCGGTGGGCATCACCGACCAGCAGTGAGACTGCGGTGGTGTGGGATCGGACGACCCGAGGTCCCTCCGTTCACGGCATGGAGCGCCTCCTCGGGTGCCGAGGGACATCGACCCACGAGCTCCCGGACCTCGTCGCCGAGCGACTGGGAATCGCCGAACCATCGGCAGGAGCCGAGGGGTGCCTGCGTGCCGCGATCGTCTACGCGGCCTCCCACGAGGTCACGCTGCACCTCGACGACATCCTGACACGACGGACCAGGATCTCGATGGAGACCTCCCAACGCGGCGTCGAGGTGGTCGACGCCTGACCGTGCGTCGGGGCTGCTGGCGACGGGCGGTCGCCCCGGAGCGCTGAACCCGAGCCGGGTTCCTCGAGATGGCCACTCGATCGCGCCGGGACGGGGCGAACGCGCAGCGGCCATGCCATCATGGAGACGCGACGACCGATCTCGCCGGGAGGTACGCAACGTGCAGGGACGCCGACGATTGCCTCGCTGGCGCTCGCTCGTCGTCGTCGCGCTCGTCTGGCTCATCCCGATCGGATGCGCGGGTGGGGTGACGGAGCCCGGGGTGGTGCCGCTGGCGGAGCTGGTCGCCGATCAGGAGGCCCACGACGGGTCGACGGTGATCACCGAGGGCATCGTGCAGACCTTCGACGAGCCCCGCCACTACTGGATCGAGGACGCCGAGCAGCACCGCGTCGAGCTGTTCCCGCCCGAACGGGTCGAGGACCTGGTCGGGCTGCGCATTCGCGTGACCGGGCCGTTCAGCTTCCGTGACGATCGCGGACGCGGGATCAACATCGAGGAACTCGAGGTCGTCGACCAGCCGCCGGCAGCAGCGCCCCCACCGGGCTGAGCTCGTCGGCCAGGGGCGTCGCGTCCTGCGGTGCGAGCATCCCCCGCGGGTTGCGCACCGCGGGCCGGGGTCACCGGGGCCGACTCATCCGATCGAGCCCGCCGCACCGGGATCGAGCACGGCCAGATGGCCGACCATGCCCGCTTCGCGGTGGCCGGGGATGGAGCAGTACACGTCGTAGATCCCCGGCTCAGCGATCGTGAACAGGCTCACGACCTCCTCCCCGGCGAGCGCGTGGGCGACGTGGAGATCCTCGCCGAAGTCCTCGTCCTCGTGGCTGTGTCCGCCGGCCTGGTCGAAGGCGCTGCCGGATGGTCCGGTTCCCTCGACGATGAGGTCGTGCTCCACGGCGTCCTCCGAGCGCAGCGTCAGTTCGATCGGGTTGCCGGCGATGATCGCGTGGGCGGCCGGTTCGAAGCGAAGGGTGTCGGTGCCGACCACGGTGAACGCGGGCACGGGTTCGAGCCCGGCGACGGCGTCGCGGGCTTCGTCGGTGCAGCCGACGGTCATGGCAACGACGGTGATCGCCACCATCGTCATCCACGGTCGTGGGCAACGGGTGCGGACGTGGCTGGCCATCAGGGTCTTTCGGGTCGTGGGGTGGGTCAGGGCGGAGGACCGCGGGGTGGCGGGCGAGTCGTGGGGTGCGGTCGTGCACAGGGTCGGCCGCTCCCCGGCCCGTCGCGAGGGCCCAACGTCCTGCGTTCGCGCCGTGTGACCCTGCGCGCCGGCGTCGTCCGCGTGCCACCAGCGTGGCGTGATCGAGTCGACACATACTATGGAGGGGTATAGTATTCATGGCCAGATTCGAAAGGTCATGGTCATGTCCCCAGCCGACGCCGCCCACACCACCGGTGGGTCCGGACGCGATGCGGTCACCACGAACGCCGCCGATCAACGTGACCAGGAGGAAGGTGGCGCCGCCGATCGTGACCCGGGCGGCCACGACTCGGGCGATCACGGCCACGACGGTCATGGCGGCCACGGTGATCATGCGGCCATGTTCCGTGACCGGTTCTGGCTGACCTTCGTGCTGACGATCCCGGTGGTCGTGTGGGCACCGATGATCCAGGACTGGTTCGGCTACACCGCGCCGGTGTTCCCGGGCAGCGCCTGGATCGCGCCGGTGCTGGGCACCATCATCTACTTCTACGGCGGGTGGCCGTTTCTGACCGGTGGCGTGCAGGAGGCGCGGGACCGCTCCCCAGGGATGATGTTGTTGATCGCGATGGCGATCACGGTCGCCTACGTCGCCTCGCTCGCCAACGTGCTCGGGTGGTTCGGCGACGAGCTGTGGTGGGAGCTCGCGCTGCTGATCGCGATCATGCTGCTCGGCCACTGGCTGGAGATGCGCGCGATCGGGCAGGCGCGGGGTGCGCTCGAGGCGTTGGCGGAGCTGCTGCCGGATGAGGCGGAGCGGGTCACCGACGACGGGGACACGGAGACGGTCCGGGTCGATGAGCTCCGGGTCGGCGATGTGGTCCTGGTCCGCCCGGGCGCGCGTGTCCCCGCCGACGGGACGATCGTGGACGGTTCCGCGGACGTGGACGAGTCGATGATCACCGGTGAGTCCAACCCGGTCTCACGGGGTGAGGGCGAGCGGGTGGTCGCGGCGACGGTGGTCACCGACGCGAGCCTGCGGATCGAGGTGACCGCGACCGGCGACGACACCGCGCTCGCCGGCATCGAACGGATGGTCGCCGACGCGCAGGGCTCGAAGTCGCGGACCCAGGCGTTGGCCGACCGGGCGGCGGCGCTGTTGTTCTACGTCGCGGTCGCGGCCGGGACCGTGACGGCGCTGGTGTGGAGCCTGCTCGGTGAGCCGGGGTTCGCGGTCGATCGCACGATCACCGTGCTGGTCATCGCCTGCCCGCACGCGTTGGGGCTGGCGATCCCGCTGGTGACCTCGATCTCCACCTCGAAGTCGGCCCGATCCGGGATCCTGGTCAAGGACCGGCTCGCACTCGAACAGATGCGTCGGATCGATGCGGTGCTGTTCGACAAGACCGGCACCCTGACCGAGGGGGCCCACGCGGTCGCCGACGTCGCCACCGCCGACGGTGTCGGTGAGGACGAACTGCTCGCACTCGCCGGTGCGGTGGAGACCGACTCGGAGCACCCGCTCGCCCGGGCGATCCACACCCACGCCATCGAACGCACCGAGGTGCCGACCGCGTCGGGGTTCCGGTCCATGACCGGCCGCGGGGTGGCAGCCGAGGTCGATGGCGTCGAGGTGGCGGTCGGCGGGCCGGCGCTGCTTCGTGACCGCGAACTCGACGTCCCCGACGAACTGACCGAGCACACCGACGCCTGGGTCGAGCGTGGTGCCGCCGTGCTCCACGTGATCCGGGACGGACAGGTCATCGGCGCGTTCGCACTGGAGGACCGGGTCCGCGAGGTGTCCCGCCAGGCCGTCGCCCAGCTGCACGAGGCCGGGATCACGGTCGCGATGATCACCGGTGACGCCCGGCAGGTCGCGGACGCGGTCGCCGCCGAGCTCGGTATCGACGAGGTCTTCGCCGAGGTCCTGCCCGAGGACAAGGATGCCCACGTCGCTGAGCTCCAGGAGCGCGGGCTGACGGTCGCGATGGTCGGCGACGGCGTCAACGACGCCCCCGCCCTCGCCCGTGCCGACGTCGGTATCGCGATCGGTGCGGGCACCGATGTCGCGATCGAGTCCGCCGGCATCGTGCTCGCCTCCGACGATCCCCGCGGCGTGGTCGCGATCCGGACGCTGTCGGCCGCGACCTACCGCAAGATGATCCAGAACCTGTGGTGGGCCGCCGGCTACAACCTCGCCGCCATTCCGCTCGCGGCGGGCGTGCTCACCCCGATCGGGTTCACCCTGCCGATGGCGCTCGGTGCCGCGCTCATGAGCCTGTCCACCATCATCGTCGCGCTGAACGCCCAACTCCTGCGACGCACCGACCTGGAACCGGACGCGTAGGGGCGCTGCAGCGGCGGGCCGGGCGGGCCACGGGGAGGATCCGGGTCCGGGCCGCCGGACGCGACGACTGTGTCGGGCGCACGCCGATTTCGCGCGCCCGTGAGCGGAAGGTCACGGTCCGGGTGGGTGTTTCACCGGTGTGGCTGTCACACTCGAGGACGACCCGTGACGAACGCACGATCCACGACTCCACGACGATGAGGTGATCATGTCCCGGCGACGCTCGGTGCTGTTCGGCCTTGCTGCGGTGTTGGTGCTTGCGGCGTGTGCGGGTGCGGATTCGCCCGACGGCGGTGCGGATGCGGATGCTGGTCCGGCAGTGCCGGATCGGTCGTTCGAGACGTTCGAGGGGGCGTCGACGTCGTTGCCGGCGTTCGCGGGTGAGCCGTTGGTGGTGAATTTCTGGGCATCGTGGTGTCCGCCGTGTATCGCGGAGATGCCGGAGTTCGAGCAGGTGCACGTCGAGCGGCGTGACGAGGTGCGGTTCATCGGGCTCAACACCCAGGACAATCTCGCGCAGGCGCAGGCGTTGGTGGAGCAGACCGGGGTGACCTATGACCTGGGGTTGGACCCGGATGGGGAATTGTTCAACGATTTCGAGGTGATCGCGATGCCGAGCACCTATTTCGTCAATGCTGCGGGTGCCGTGGTGCACCGGCATGCGGGCATCCTGAGCGAGCAGCAGTTGCAGGATCTGATCGACGAACATCTGACCGGTTGACGGGAGCGTGAGCTGATGGAGATCCCGTTCGCGTTCGCGTTCACCGCGGGGCTGGTTGCGACGTTGAATCCGTGCGGGTTCGCGATGTTGCCGGCGTATCTGTCGTATTTCATGGGGCTCGACGACGCCGGCAGTGGTTCGGGTTCGACGGCGGCCAGCGGCCTGAAGGCGTTGCGGGTCGGTGGGATCGTGTCGTTGGGGTTCTTGACGGTGTTCGGCCTGGCGGGGGCGCTGATCACGTTGGGGGTACAGGCGATCGTTGGGGCGATGCCGTTCATCGCGATGGCGGTCGGGATCGGTGTGGTGGGCCTCGGGATCGCGATGCTGGCGGGTCGTGAGCTGCGGGTCCGTCTGCCCAAGGCGTCGAAGGCACCGTCGGGGCGTCGGTCCGGTGGGGTGTTCGCGTTCGGGGTGTCGTACGCGGTCGCGTCGTTGTCCTGCACCCTGCCGGTGTTCCTGGTGGTCGTCGCGGGCACGATCCCGCAGCTGGGGTTCGTCGCCGGTGTGGCCACGTTCTTGATCTACGGGTTGGGCATGTCGGTGCTGCTGGTGGTGGTGACCATGGCGTTGGCGTTGGGTCGCCAGGCATTGGTGGGCCGGTTGCGCCGTGGGTCGCAACATGTCAACCGGGTTGCGGGGGCGATTCTGGTGCTCGCGGGGGGCTACATCATCTTCTTCTGGGTGGCCACGCTGACCAGCGACATCGGCAGCCAGCCCGCGGCGGTGCGCTGGGTCGAGCAGCTGTCCTCGCGGGCGACCAATCTGGTCGCCGACGCACCGGTGGCGATCGGTGCCGGGGCCATCGGTCTGATCGGAATCGTGGCCGGTGTCAGCTGGTTCGCCGCACGTCGGGCCGCACCCACGTCCACCCCTGACGAGGCCGGACCGCCGGTCGCACGCGACGCCCGCTGACCTCGCCCCACACGCTCGTGGTCGTTGCTAGCGTGGACGGTAGGGAGTCTCCGGGGCGTAGCCGCCGGTACCGCAGGGACGCGGTGACCGTGTGCGGCCCCCGTTCGATGACCCCTGCCGCGGATGCCGACACGGCAGCCGTGACGACGGAGGTCGGGTGTCCGTGTGACGCCCGGGAACAGGGGAACCATGCGTAGCGTGCGTGCCATGACCATGACGACCGCGGCGGTCGCGCTGCTGCTCGCCGGGTGCGGCGGTGACGACGCCGTCGACGAGTTGACCGACGCCATCGCCGACGATGTCGACGAGCACGAGGACGAGACGGACGACGACGCGGA
>LFIK01000695.1_pt1 | contig 25693 bp, 22 predicted proteins | sample 643401 | NCBI WGS metagenome assembly LFIK01 (sample SAMN03777447, study PRJNA286221) | soda lake metagenome | biome: soda lake; feature: Kulunda steppe; material: water; isolation source: sample T5-Br brine of Lake Tanatar-5 | place: Russia: Kulunda steppe | collected 2010-07
CCGGACTGTCGGCGAGAGGGACCTCGCCGACAAGCCTACAGGGATGTATTCACGGCGTGTCCGGGCCCGATGCTCCCGCCGCCGCGACGGCTCGAAGGCACCAGGTTCGTTGCCGACCGCCGTTTCGCACATCCGGATTCCGTTCGGTTATCCTAATCCACCAATCCCGCGATTCATCTGGCAGACCCATGCGCATCATTTCACTGAACTGCAACGGCATCCGTGCCGCGGCCAGAAAGGGCTTTTTCGACTGGCTGCCCGAGCAGCAGGCCGACGTGGTCTGCCTGCAGGAAATCAAGGCCCAGGAAGATCAACTGGATGATGATCCGTTCTATCCGCAGGGCTTCCATACCGTCTACCACCCGGCGGAAAAGAAGGGCTACAGCGGTGTTGGCCTGTATTGCCGGCATGAGCCGGATGACGTGATCAAGGGGATGGGCTGGGAGGATTTCGACAGCGAGGGCCGCTTTGTGGAAGCGCGGTTCGGCCGCCTGTCGGTGATTTCTCTGTACATGCCCTCAGGCTCCTCCAAGGAAGAGCGGCAACAGGTGAAGTTCGACATCATGGACCGGTTCATGGAACCGCTGCGGGACTGGATGCGGGATGATCGCGAATACATCATCTGTGGCGACTGGAATATCGCCCATCGCAAGATCGACCTGAAAAACTGGCGCGGCAACCAGAAGAATTCCGGCTTTCTGCCGGAAGAGCGGGCCTGGATGGAACAGTTGTTTACCGAGGAGAACTGGGTGGACGTCTACCGCCGCCTATATCCGGAGCGGGAACAGTACACCTGGTGGTCAAACCGTGGGCGGGCCTGGGACAACAACACGGGCTGGCGTATCGATTACCACGTGGCCACGCCCGCTGTGGCGCGGACGGCCACAGGGGCGGCGGTCTACACGACCGGCCGGTTTTCCGACCACGCCCCGCTCACCGTGGACTACGACTGGCAGTTCCCCTGAGTCCGCCGCCCGGTTCGCTTCAGGCGAAGCGTTTTTCCAGGTAGTCGATGATTTGGTGGGACTCGTAGAGCCACTCCATCTCGCCGTCGTCTCGCCGGATCTGCAGACAGGGCACCATGCTGCTGCCGCCCTGTTCCACGAGCTGATCCCGGTAGGCGGGCACCTCGCGAATATTGCGGAAGTCGATCTTCAGGTGCAGGCGTTCGATGACGCGCATGACCCGGATGCAGAAGACACAGCCCTCGTGGTAATACAGGGCCAGTCGCGCGGTTTCCTGGTCGACCCGGTCCTGTTCCTGCTGCGGCCGTTGAACGATACGTGGGTTAAGCGTGCTGGTTGACATGACAGATCACTAACAATCCTTTGAATTAAGCGACGATAACTTTTGTAAAAGAATCGGGGCACCGGCAGCATTTTGCAAGGGCGCCCCGCGTATCTGGCCGCTCAGCGCTCACAGCCCGTCCAGGTAGCGCTCCGCATCCAGTGCCGCCATGCAGCCAGTACCGGCCGACGTGATGGCCTGGCGATAAACGTGGTCCATCACGTCACCAGCGGCGAACACACCCGGCACGCTGGTTGCCGTGGCGTTGCCGCCCAGGCCGCTCTGCACCCGGATGTATCCACCCTCCATGTCCAGCTGGCCCTGGAACAGGTCCGTGTTCGGCGTATGCCCGATGGCAATGAAGACCCCCGCAACGTCAATGTCCAGGCTCTCGCCGTTGCTGGTGGATTTCAGCCGCGCACCGGTCACCCCTGAGTCGTCACCCAGCACCTCGTCCAGGGTATGGTTCCACTGCAGGCCGATCTTCCCGGCTTCCACCTTCTCCATCAGCTTGTCCTGCAGGATCTTCTCGGCACGCAGGCTGTCGCGGCGATGCACCAGGGTCACGTGATCCGCGATGTTGGACAAGTACAGCGCTTCCTCCACCGCCGTGTTGCCCCCGCCGATGACGGCCACTTTCTGGCCGCGATAGAAGAACCCGTCGCAGGTGGCGCAGGCGGACACGCCCTTCCCCATGAACGCCTCTTCCGAGGGCAGGCCGAGATAGCGGGCGCTTGCGCCGGTGGCGATGATCAGGGCGTCGCTGGTGTAGGTGCCGCTGTCACCCTGGAGCCGGAACGGGCGCTGGCCGATATCCACTTCGTTGATGTGGTCGAAGATGATCTCGGTGCCGAATCGTTCCGCGTGCTGCCGCATGCGCTCCATCAGGTCCGGGCCTTGCAGGCCTTCCACGTCACCCGGCCAGTTATCCACGTCCGTGGTGGTCGTGAGCTGGCCGCCCATCTGCATGCCGGTAACCAGCACCGGGTTCAGGTTCGCGCGGGCAGCGTACACCGCTGCCGTGTAGCCGGCGGGGCCGGAGCCGAGGATCAAGAGTTTCTGGTGCCGAACGTCACTCATCTGCGTCGCTCCTGTGTGCCCGGGACAAGCCGGGCTGGAAACGGATTTTGCGCATAGTCTACGTGGGATTGGCTCCAGGCAGAAACGGAGAGCGGCTATCGGGCGGATAGCCAACGGTCATGTTCACTGACCGCGTGGATTGGTACCACTAGTGTTCGTTAACGTGGCCAGGTGGATGCACCCGACGAGCGCTGCAGTGCCGTCAGGGTGTGGCGGCCCTTGCCTCAAAATCGGTATATTGCAATGCAGCAAGCTAACTCCGGCCAGGATGCCGGTACTCATCGAATCTGGGCGAAGATGGCATGAACAAACGAGCCGATAACGAGCGAGAGGCCGCGAAGGAAAGGCTCTGGCACACGCTGGAGGCCGACGATGCGCTGCGGACACTGGATGTGGGAAGCAAGGGGCTCGACGATGGCGAGGTTGCCCGCCGGCTTGAGGAAGCGGGTCCGAACCGGCTCCCGCCGGCCCGAAAGCATGGCCTGCTGGTCCGCTTCCTGCTGCAATTTCACAACGTCCTGATCTATGTGCTGATCGCGGCGGCCGTGGTGACGGCCCTGCTCGGCTACTGGGTGGATACCGGGGTGATCCTGGGCGTGGTGGTCATCAACGCGATCATCGGGATTATTCAGGAAGGGAAGGCGGAGCGGGCGCTGGATGCCATCCGCGACATGCTCTCACCCCAGGCCACGGTCATGCGCGGCGGTCGGCGCCTGGAGGTGCCGGCCGAAGAGTTGGTGCCCGGTGATCTGGTGCTGCTGCAGTCCGGGGACAAGGTGCCCGCGGACCTGCGGCTCATCAAGCAACGTGATCTGCGGGTGGACGAGGCCGTGCTCACCGGGGAATCGGTCCCGGTGGACAAGAGCACCGAGACCCAGGAGAGGGACGCGGCCCTGGGTGACCGCAGTTGCATGGCGTACTCCGGCACTCTGGTTACCTACGGCCAGGGCACGGGACTGGTGGTGGGCACGGGTGCCAACACTGAAATCGGCCGCATCAGCGCCATGCTGGAGGACGTGGGTGATCTGACAACGCCGCTGATTCGCCAGATCAACCGCTTCGGCCGCTGGTTGGCGGTGGCGATTCTGGGAATGGCGGCGGTCACGTTCGTTTTCGGCTACCTGTTCCGTGATTATGTGCTGGCAGAGATCTTCCTGGCCGCCGTGGGGCTTGCCGTCGCGGCCATTCCGGAAGGCTTGCCTGCGGTCATGACCATCACCCTGGCGATCGGCGTGCAGCGGATGGCGGGGCGGAACGCCATTATCCGGAAACTGCCAGCGGTGGAGACGCTGGGCTCGGTGACCGTGATCTGTTCCGACAAGACCGGCACCCTGACGCGCAACGAAATGACCGTGCAAAGCATCGCCGTGGTGGGTCACGACTACGCGGTGAGCGGGGTGGGCTACGCACCGGATGGCTCCATCGAGCTTGACGGCGAGCCGGTGGACCCCGGCGAACAGCCACAGCTCCATGAACTGCTGCAGGCGGTCATGCTATGCAATGACGCCACCGTGGAGGAGAACGAATCGGGTTGGCGCTCGCGCGGTGATCCCACCGAGGCGGCCCTGGTCACGCTGGCCATGAAGGCGGGGCTGGACCCGGAGCATGAACACCGCGACCGCCCCCGGGTGGACGCCATCCCCTTCGAATCCGAACACCGGTTCATGGCCACGCTGCACACCCACCATGCGGACGGCGCCGTGGTGTACGTGAAGGGGGCGCCGGAGCGGATGCTGGAGATGTGTGAGTCCCAGCGTGGCGCGGACGGCGATGAGCCGCTCAACGCAGACGACTGGAAGGAGCGCATGGATGCCATCGCCAGCAAGGGGCAGCGCCTGCTGGCCGTGGCCATGCGTCCTGCCGGTGATGACAAGCGCAGTCTGAATTTCCGTGACGTGGAGTCCGGCCTGGTCCTGATCGGCATGGTGGGCATGATCGATCCGCCGCGGGAGGAGGCGATCCGCGCGGTGGAGCAATGCCGGGAGGCCGGTATCCGGGTCAAGATGATCACCGGGGACCACGGCCTGACAGCCCGGGCCATTGGCGCGGAACTCGGTATCGGCGACGGCGAGAAGGTGACCACCGGGGCGGAACTGGAATCACTGGACGACGAGGCCCTGAAGAAACTGGCGGCGGAGACCGATGTGTTCGCTCGAGCCAGCCCCGAACACAAGCTGCGTCTCGTGCGGGCCTTGCAGGCCAACGGCGAGGTGGTGGCTATGACCGGAGACGGCGTGAACGATGCCCCGGCGCTGAAACGGGCCGATGTGGGCGTGGCCATGGGGCAGAAGGGGACCGAGGTATCGAAGGAAGCCAGCGAAATGGTGCTCGCTGACGATAACTTCGCTTCCATCGCGCGGGCCGTGGAGGAAGGGCGCACGGTCTATGACAACCTGCGCAAGACTTTGCTGTTCCTGCTGCCCACCAACGGCGGTCAGGCCGGGGTGGTCATCCTGGCGGTACTCGCCGGCCTGGTGCTGCCCATCACGCCGGTTCAGATCCTGTGGGTGAACATGGTCACGGCGGTCACCCTGGGTCTGGCGCTTGCCTTCGAGCCCACGGAGCCCGGCGTCATGCGACGTCCGCCACGATCGCCCCAGGCGTCGATTCTCAGCCGCTACATGATCTGGCGCATCGGCTTCGTCTCGCTGCTATTGGTGGCCGCCACGGTGGGCATGTTCCTGTTGCGACACGGCGGGGATGACAGCCTGGATTATGCGCGGACCCTGGCGGTGAATACGCTTGTGGTCTGCCAGGTGTTTTACCTGCTGGCGACGCGTTTCGTGATCGATTCGTCGCTGCACCTGCGCGTGCTGGCCGGTAACCGCTGGATACCGGGTTCCATCCTGGGCATCGTCGTGCTGCAGATGGCCTTCACCTATCTGCCGCCGATGCAGCTGCTGTTTGGCACTGCGGCGATCGGGCCGGAGGACTGGGGCCTGATGCTGCTCATCGGCGTGGCTGTGCTGCTGCTGGTGGAACTGGAAAAGGCCCTGGTCGGTCGCCGCATGCACCAGCCCGGTACATAGCGGCACGAGCCTATTTCGTTCAGCGTGACGAGGCTTGCGTGGCCTTGCTTCCAGGTGGGGCCGCCTTGCCCTTGCTGAAGGCATCGCCCATGCGCCGGGTCAGTGCAGTGCGGATCAGCAGCAACAGGATCAGCCCCGGCGTGACCATGATCGTGGTCATGACAAAGAACGTCGCCCAGTCACCGTCCAGCCAGTCCACCAGCGCGCCGCTGCCGGCGGCAAGCGTGGTGCGGCTGAGATTGCCCAGCGAGGCCATCAGCGCATACTGGCTCGCCGTGTACACGCGGCTGGTCAGGTAGGAAATAAAGGCGACGAAGGTGACGGTGGAGAAGGCCGTCGTGAAATTGTCCACCACCACGGCCAAGGCGAACAATTGCAGATCCGGGCCCACAACGGCCAGCAGGGCGAATAGCAGGTTTGCCAGCGCCATGGTGATGCCGCCGATGAGCAGGCCGCGGAAGATGCCCAGGCTGACATTGACCAGCCCGCCAAGCAGGGTGAACAGCAGCATGGTGGCCCAGCCCATGTACCCGGATACCCAGGCGATCTGCTCGCGGGTGAAGCCCACTTCCAGGTAGAATACGGCCGCCATCCGCCCCATGAAGGCTTCACCGATCTTGAACAGGACGATGAAACCCAGGATGGCCAGCGCCAGTTGCCAGCCGTTGCGCCGGAAGAACTCGGCGAAGGGTTCCACGGCGGTCACTGCCAGCCAGGCGGTGCCGCGGCCCAGCAGTCCGGGCTGCGTGGTGCCGGTGAGTGCCCGGCGGATATCCTGTTCGGCTTTGGCCTGCTCCTGTTCACGGTTGGTTTGCGGCTCAGGCAGGCGGAAGACCACGAGCATCAGGCAGGCCAGGATCAGCCCCATGAACAGGTAGGCCCCGCTCCAGCCCAGCGGGCCGGCCAGCATGAAGGCAGTTGCCGACGGCAGGCCGGCACCCGTCCACCAGCCTGCGGTGGTCATCGCCGAGGCGGCGGCCATCTTCTGCGGTTCCATGGCAGGAACCAGTTCGATGCGATAGGCATCCACGGCCACGTCCTGTGTGGCGGAGGACGCGACGATCAGCAGCGCCGCCAGCGCGGTCGGCAGCGTGCCCAGGGCCGGGTTGGTGGTGCTGATAGCCAGCGTCCCCAGCAGTATCCCGGCCTGCGTCAGGATGATCCAACTGCGACGCTGCCCCAGCCTGCGATGCAGCAGCGGTAGCTTTACCCGGTCAAGCAGCGGCGCCCACAGGAAGTTCAGCGCATAGATCATGGCCAGGCTGCCTAGCACACCGATGGCGGTGCGGGTCAGGCCGGACTCGTGCAGCCATGCCGAGAAGGTGTTGCCGATCAGCGCCCATGGGAAGCCGCTGGCGAAGCCCAGGATGAAGATGAACAGCAGTCGCCGGTCGTATAGGAGGCGAAGGTACGCGGACATGGACGGCTCATTTGCCAGAGCGAATGAGGTGGCATGGTCGGGCAAGTTGCTTTTTTGGGCAAGAGCGGCGATGGCTGTAGGGTCTGTGGTGCTGACACGGAGTGACAGCCGCGGCGCGGGAAACTGACGCAGGGCGGCAACCCATGATCTGCCGTGGTGTGGAAGAGTTGCGGAAAGTTGTTGTTTTTGAATGTTTTGTTATTTTTGGCATGTTGATTGCTAACAATACTATGCAAATGACACACGCCTGCCAGGGCACGCAGGAGACAGCAAAAATGAGTCACAGTCAGGACATGGCAATTGCCGCCTATCAGCTCGGGCGCCGTTACGAAATGGGGGATGGGGTTCCGGTCTGCATGGAAACCGCCGCTCGGTTTTACCGGCAGGCCGCCATGCGCGGGCACGCCGATGCACAGCACGCGCTCGGATTTCTGCATGCCACGGGCCAGGGGATTGCGCGCGACGAGCGCTTGGCCGTGCAATGGCTGACCCAGGCCGCGGAACAGGGTCATCCGGATGCCCAGCATAACCTTGGCGTCATGTACACCGAGGGCCGGGGCGTGGAGGTGGATTACGGAGCCGCGGTGAAATGGTTCTACAAGGCCGCGCTGAACGGCAGCATGTATGCACGCGAATGGCTGGAAAGCCGCTCCGAGGAACAGCACTCCGCCGGCTGAAGCCGGCGGCAGTCAGCGAACAACAACAACACAAAGACAACAACGAGCGCCAGGGTAATGACCTCGCAGTCACGCTGCGGGGTTTTTCTTTTTTGTCCCCTTGTGATCGCTGCGTCAGTAGACTGGGTGACGGGCTTGTGCGTGCAGGCGATGTGTAAGGGCGGCCTGTGTTTGATTGCTGATTACATGATTTGTACAAGGGGGAGTGGCGAATGCGGGTCTGGGAAGTGCAGAACGAGTGGGGCATCGACAACTTGCGCCTGGTGGAGAAGCCCGAACCGGAGCCCGGCCCCGGCGAAATTGTTGTCGCCATGCGTGCGGCGTCGCTGAATTACCGGGATCTGTTGACGGTGCAGGGCATGGGGGCCGCGTCGAAACCGCCGCTGATCCCGTTCTCCGATGGTGCCGGCGAGGTGGTCGGCGTGGGCGAGGATGTGACCCGGTTGGCTGTGGGCGACCGGGTGTGCCCCATGTTCTTTCAATCCTGGCTGGATGGAGGCCCTGCCGCGGAGAAGCGCAGCCAATCCCTGGGTGGTCCGCTGGCCGGTGTGTTGCAGGAGCAGATGCTTGTAAGCGCCGAGGGCGTCTCGCGCTTTGCACCGCACCTGGATTTCACCGAGGCTGCCACCCTGCCCTGTGCGGCGTTGACCGCCTGGCGGGCGCTCATGGTGGAGGGTGAACTCAAGCCGGGCCAGACCGTGTTGCTGCAGGGTACCGGCGGTGTATCCACCTTCGCCCTGCAGTTTGCCAAAGCCGCCGGTGCCCGGGTGATCGTCACCTCAAGCAGCGACGCCAAGCTGGAGCGGGCCCGCGCCCTGGGTGCCGACCACTTGATCAACTACCGCAGCACGCCGGACTGGGCTAAGGCGGCACTGGAGATCACCGAAGGGCTGGGGGTGGACCACGTGCTGGAGGTGGGGGGTAAGGACACCGTGAACCAGTCCCTGCAGGCTGCACGGGTCGGTGGACGGGTCATGGTGATCGGCGTTTTGAGCGGCTTCGCCCAGGAGATCGCCATGCGCTCCATCTACTACAAGAACATCCGCATGATCGGCATGTCCGTGGGCAGTCGCAGCCACTTTGAGGACATGACCGCCGCCATCCAGGTCAACGGCCTCAAACCCGTGATTGATTCGGTGATGTCTTTCGACGCGGTGCCGGATGCGCTGCGCCGCATGCAGTCGGGGGAGCATCAGGGCAAGCTGTGCATTGCCTTCTGATCCAGACGTGGAATCACGCCCCGCGCTGGCGCCTGGCGCCACGCCGGGCGTTCAGCCATTGCTGCGCGAACTCCTTGGCCGGGGCGGGGCGGCCGTAAAAATAGCCCTGGGCCTGTTCGCAGCCCAGTTGCCGAAGCCGCTGCGCCTGCTCCGCGGTCTCGACGCCTTCGGCCACAGTCTGCAGCCCCATGGTGCGGGCCATGGCGATGATGGTGTTGACGATGGCGTGGTCATTGCTGTCCTCCAGCATGTCTCGCACAAAGGACAGGTCAATCTTGAGCCCCTGTACCGGGAAGCGCTTCAGGTGGGCCAGGGAGGAGTAGCCGGTGCCGAAATCGTCGATACAGATAACGAAACCGGCATCGCTGAGGCTCTGAATGGCGGTCACGGCCTGATCCGGGTCGTGCATAATGCCCGTCTCGGTCAGTTCCAGCGACAGGTGTGCGGTGCAGGCCCCGTTGCCATGGATAATGTCCTGAAAGCGGCGCGCGACCTCGCTGCCTTCCAACTGCTGCGCGGCCATGTTCACTGCGATGCGACCGGGTAGCGCGCGGCCTTCCGCTTCCCATTCGGCGATCTGGCTGCTGACCCGGGCCAGTACCCAATCGCCCACCTGGTCCATCATTCGCCGTTCTTCCGCGATGGGAATAAAGCGACCGGGGCTCACCCAGCCCAGGTCCGGGTCATGCCAGCGTAACAGCGCCTCCGCACCCACGGCCGCACCTGTCGCCAGATCCACCTGTGGCTGGTAGTGCACCTCCAGCCGGTTTCCGCGCAGGGCGGCGGCAAAGCGTTTGGCCAGCTCCACCCGCTCGGCGATCTCCCGCGCCATGGCGGGCCGGAACACGCAGTAGCCGCCGCCGTTGGTCTTGGCCTGGTACATGGCGATGTCGGTATGCTGGAGCAGCGCATCAGCATTGGTGCCATGATCCGGCGCCAGGGCGATGCCGATGCTGGCGTCCAGCGGGAACGCCTGACCCGCCACCTTCACCGGTTCGGCCAGTGTATTCAGCAGGCGTCTGGCGAAAGCGATGGCATCCTCGGCGCTGGGTACCGGGGCCATGAACACAAACTCATCACCGCCCAGGCGCGCCAGCGTCTCACCCTGGCGCACATGACTGCGGAAGCGCTTGGCCACCTCCCGCAGCACCAGGTCACCGGTGAGGTGACCCTGGCTGTCGTTGATCTCCTTGAAACGGTTCAGGTCCATGAACAGCACGGCTAGCCGGCCACCCGCGCGGAGCGTCAACTCCGTCAATTCCTGCTGCAGGCGTTCCTGGAACAGTGCACGGTTGGGCAGCGTGGTGGTGGCATCCTCGTAGGCCAGCCGATGAATGCGGGCGGCAGCCGCCTGCCGCTCCAGTTCCGCCGCGGCGCCGGCGGCGAAGATGCGCAGCGTGGACTGAACGAAATCGGTGTCTTCGGGTGGTGTGTCGAACAGCACGGAGAGCACGCCCAGGGTTTCGCCGCCGGCGCTGCTCAGGCGCTGGCCGGCGTAGGCTTGCGCACCATGATTCCGGATGATGGGGCTGTCCGGAAAACGCTCCTCCAGTCCTTCTGGAATCAGGACTTCCGGATTCTCCAGCAGGCCGTGGCAGACCGATGTGCGCAGGTCGAAGGAGAAATTCGGTGCAAGCGCCCCGTGGGAGATGGCTGCGATGCTGGTGGCGTAGCCGGGCCGCTCCGGGTTGATGCGAGCCAGCACACCGGCCACGGCGCCCACTGCCGCGGTCATGTTGAGGGCCATTTGCTCGAAGAAGTGGGTGTCGGACTGGGCGGATACGGCCGCGGAGGTGCGAATCACGGCCTGCTGCAGTTTGCGCTCCCGCTCTCGCAGTCGCTGGGCGTGCAGGCCGAAGGCCACATCGGCGGCCAGATCCCGCAGCAGGCGTTGCTCCTCCTGCAGAAACGGCTCCGTGTGGTCCTTGTAAAGCATCAATACGCCGAAGGTCCGCTGCTCGTCCTTTAGCGGCAGGCCTACCAGACCGCCGTAGCCGCGCTGCCGGGCCTGCTCCAGCCAGGGGCGGAACGGGGCATGCTGCCCGATATCGGCCAGAAACACCGGTTCGCCCGTGCGAATGGCCATGCCCGCCGGCCCCTGACCCTGGAGGCGTTCGGCGCTCCAACTGAACCGGATGTTCCGGAGATACCCCTGGTCGCGCCCTGCATGGGCCATCTGTTCGATCCAGCGGTAGTCATCGTCACGGGCGTAGCCGGCCCAGGCCATCACATAGCCGCCAATCTCCACGGCCAGCCTGCAGACGCGATCCAGCAAGTCCTTTTCGCCCTGGGCGTGGATCAGAACCTCGTTGCCGCGGCTGAGCAGGGTGAGTGCCCGGTTCGTGGCCTTCAGTTCCGCTTCGTTGCGCTTGCGTTCGGTAATGGTCTGGAAGTAGACGCCCACCCCCGAAGCGGAGGGGTAGGCATAGCTCTCGAACCAGGCGCCCATGGTGTCCAGGTAGAACTCGCAGTGGCGTGGTTCCTGCAAGTCGCGTGCGGCGCGGAATTCCGACTCCAGCTTCTGCCGGCTGGTGGCGGCCAGCACATCCCAGATGCGGCGGCCCAGCAGCTGCTCACGCGGCTTGCGCAGCAGGCGTGCAGCGACCGGGTTCAGGAAGGTGATGCGCCAGTGTTCATCAAGCAGGTAGAAGCCATGGGGCATCTGCTCCAGCGCTCCATCGAGCTGCTGGGTCAAGACGCCCGAGTTGGTGCCCCGGGTGCCTGTCCTGTTCTCCCCCTCGGTGCTCATCCTGTGCCCCTTGTGCCCGACGTACATGCCACCTTGGTTCTGCCGCGACGTGCGTTGACCTATTCGTCGTTGTCCGCTCACGAGCCATAAGGTGATCCGCATGTCACCAGAATCAGCATGCTTGATTTTTCCGGGTGAGACCAGTGCGGCGCCTTAGCTGGCCCGCCTGCGCGCCAGGTACCGCCACACCAGGCCGTCCGGCTCGTGTCGACCGGTCTGCAAATAACGCAAGGTGTTGAGGTTGCGCACATTGAGCCCCATCAGGGAAAAGCCGCGATGGGAGCCGCAGAACAGCAGCCGATCCCCACTTTCCAGAGCCGTATCGTCCTCGGGCAGCAGCGTATCCTCATCGCCCCGGCGGAGCAGCAGTGGCAGTGCGGGAAGCGTCCGGCTCCGGTTTCCCGGATCGCGGCGGATGCAGCCCAGGCTCACCGTTTGGTCATGCTCCATCTCAAGCATCACAGCCGGGGCGCGCTTCTTGCTGATGCGCAGTGTCCAGGTTTCCGGCGTCACACCGTCCGCAATGGTGCGCAGTTGCTCGGCCAGTGCGCGGTTCCACTGGTCGCTCTCGCGTTCCGCCTTCTCCAGGAATTCGGCAAGCAGCGGTGAACCCAGTACCGACAGTAGCTTGCTCGCGATGAGGTAGCTGGGCTCCATCGTCAGGTCCGGATCCGCCTTGCGGAACAGCGCCTTGTTGTGCAGGCGGTTCTGACGCGCCACCAGGTAGACATCCGCTTCCATGTCGCGGGCGGTCATGATGATGGAGAGGTTGTCCGCGTCATCCTGGCTGCCCGCCACCAGCGCCGTCGCCTGGTGGATGCCGGCTTCCTCCAGGGTGCGCGCCTCGGTGCCCTTGCCCTTGATCGTGCCCGGCGGGCAGCCGCTGCCCTCCGGGTCTTCGTCCACGATCACAACCTCGAGGCCCTCGGCCTCCAGGGCCCGGTGCAGGGCGCGGCCCATCCTCCCGTAGCTACAGAGTATCCAGCGCCCGCGTGGCGGGGGTTTGCGCTCTGGCAGTGCCACATTGGGGACCGTCGAGAGCCAGTCATAGACCCGATGGGTGTCCGGTTCGCGGATGGCCAGGGCGACCCGCTGCGCGAAATTGTCGTAGGGGTTGACGATGGCGTCGGTCCCGAACGACGCCATGTTGTTCAGCGCCTCCCGGGTCTCCGCGCGGCAGTAGACGCGGGCTTTCGGGTTCAGAAGCTTGGTGGTGATGGCGATCTTCAGGTTTGCATGATCGTCGTCCGTCACCGCCAGCACGCCGATGCAGCGCAGGTGCTGCAGCCCCGCTGCGACCAGGTTTTCAGGGATGCGCGCGTCCAGTTGGAAGGCCGGTACAAAGGAGCTGAAATCCCGTAAACGCAATTCGTCGATGGTGGCCTGGTTCGCATCCACGACGACCACGTGGCGGCCCCGCTCGGTCAACGCCCGGACCAGCAGGCGACCGGTGTCACCGAAGCCGCAGACCAGATAAAACGGCTGGTTGATCTGCGTCAGGATGCGCTGCAGCTGACGACGGACCACGGCCTGACGGAAGGTGCGGTCCTGGATCAGCGCGATGATCGTGCCGACCGAAAACAACCAGGCAAACACGGTCAGGTAGATGCTGACGATGGTCCACAGGCGCTGCCCATTGGAAAACTCGTACGGAACCTCTCCGAAGCCGATGGTACTGCCGGTATAACTGACCACGTAAAAGGCTTCGAAAAAGCTCATGCGCCAGGGTTCGCCCTGCGCATCCACGCCGGGAATCAGGGTGAAGCCGAGTACCGCGATGCTGTAGGCGCTGATCAGCACGATCAGCGGGGTTCGCATGCGGCGCAGGAACAGCGGGGCAACCGGGTGCATGGCGTTCAGTGCTGCAGCCGCACGGTTTCCACCGTGAGCAGCGCGGCGGAGACCAGGTTCGCCAGCAGGGCGCCGCCCGACAGCGACACGATGCTGGCCATCACCGCAGGTGTCAGGCCCACGTCGGTGACATGCACGGCGACTGCCCACACCACCGCCGCGGCGATCAGCTGCAGGTCGGCAACCAGGCTGGCCGACAGAAGTACGGCGCCGATCTGGGTGCGCTCTCCGAACTTCAGCACGGTGGCAATCAGGCTGGCGACAATCGCGGCAAACAACTCATAGACGTTGTGGTGTGCCGGATTATCGATCTCGCCGATGAAAAAGCCGAAGTTAAGCGTCAGTGCCAGGAGAATGAAAAAACCGAACGCCACCTTTCCCAGTTCCATGCCCCATCGTCTCCGTTGTTGTTCTCTCTCCATAGCGGCCTGTGCCACCATGGCAGTGCGCCGCGCAGGTCGGTTCTCACAGCCTAGCATTGCCCGGCCGTGAGAGGTGGCGCGGATACAGAGTGTGAACCGGGGCGCAGCAAGGACTACTGCCCCATGGAATAGTGCATCAGAAGGCGGGCAAGGCCGGACTGGAGGATTACATGGAAATCAGCAGGGCCCTGGTGGTGGATGACTCAAGGCTAGCGCGCGTGGCGCTCTCCAAGCTGCTGAACCGGCGCGGGCTGGAGGTGGATACCGCGGATTGCGGGACCGATGCGTTGGAGTACCTGTCGCAGACGTTGCCGGACGTGGTGTTTATCGACTACATGATGCCGGACATGGACGGTTTCCAGGCTGCAGAGGCGGTCCGGCGCCTGCCTGGCGGCGATGTATTGCCCATGGTGATGTACACCTCCCAGGACACCCCGGAGGATCGCCAGCGCGCACGGGAGCTGGGGATCTCAGGCTTCCTGGTAAAGCCGACCAGTGATGAGGGGCTGGATGCGGTGCTGGCGGAACTGCGGAGCGGCGTATCCGCGGAGACGACCGGTGAGCCGGCACAGGACGATTTCGACCGGGAGGAAGCCCAGGACGCGCTTTCCGAGGTTGCGGAGCCGTTGGATGAGCACGCCGAAGCCGCCTCCCCGCCAGCGGGGGATGAGACATCCGCCGAGGGGGCGCTGAGCGCCTGGCAGGTAAGGGGTATAGCCGAGGAAGTTTCCCGGGCGAAGCAGGATCAGGCGGAAAAACGCTGGCTGCAGCACCTGGAACAGAACGACCGGCGCTGGGAGGGGCGGCTGGAACAGATCCAGCGGCAGGCGCGAGATGCAGCGGTGGACGCAGCCCGGCATATCGCCCATGCGGCCGCTGAGTCTGCAGAGGCCGCTGCCCGTGAGGCCTCCGCGCAGGCCGAGCGTGCAGCCCGGGAGGTCGCGGAAAGCGCCGCGCGCGAAGTGCAGGCGGAGCAGCCGGTGCCTGAGCCCGATACGGCTGCGCTGGAACAGATCGCCCGTGCGGCGGCGGATGACGTGGCGCGGCAACTGGTGGAACGGGCGCTGGCGGAGCTGCCGCAACCCCAGGAACAGGATCTGGAGGCAGCGACCCATGAGGCGCTGGATTCAGCGCTGCAACAGTTGGGGGAGCAGGCCGTTTTCCGCGAGCAGGTGATGGCCGCGGTCAACGAACATGCGGTGCCCTTGCTGAAGAACCGCCTGGAGTCCTGGGTGGAGGAGCGTGCCCGGAAGGCGGCGCTGGCTGCCGTGGACGATTCCGTGGAACAACGGCTGGAGACAGTAGTGCGAGAAGCGGTGGCGGCCAGTGCGGAGGCAGCCGCGGACGAATCCGCCCGACTTTATCGCCGATGGCGCATGCTGTGGCTGGGCACCACCGTGGTGCTGGCCGTGGGAATCGGGCTGGCGCTGGCCATCGCCGTGTAGCGAAGACCGGGGCCGGGCACCGGTTTTACCGGGACCGGCTCAGGGCTCCAGGTCCAACTCATCCAGCGGGTTTGTCGCGTCCAGGCGATAGGCCTGCTCGGAGTCCACGAAGCTGTCCTCCCGGGAGAGGTCGAGGGAGCCGCTGTAGTCCTCCGGGGGTTCAGCGGCCATCAGCTCCAGTTCGAGCCAGGTTTCCATCTCCAGTTCCTCGATGGAACCGTCGAAATACTGGATCTCCACCGTGCCGTCGTCCTCGTCCAGCGCCACCACCTCGAACAGGTCACCGTTCGGGGTTTCATACCAGTCGCCGATTTCGGGTCTGAACTGCCTGCCCATCGTCTCCTCCTCCACCCAAGGGTGGCCTCAGCGAGCCTACAGGCAGTTATAGAAGTGGAACCGGGGGCTGGCAAATGATCTGGGTCGAATCTGCCACCGACGGCGCCGGACGGGCGCCGTCGGTGGTGCCTGGCAGGGCTCAGGGGCAGGGGTTGGGGATGCGGGTCTGGATGGCCTCGATGCCCCGCAGCACCTCATTACCCAGTGTGAGATCGGCGCTGGCGATGTTGGTTCGCAGCTGCTCCATCGTCGTGGCGCCGATGATGTTGCTGGTCAGGAAGGGCCGCGAGGTCACGAAGGCCAGCGCCATCTGGGACGGATCCAGGCCATGCTCACGGGCCAGGTTCACGTACTCGGCCGTGGCTGCCTTGCCTTGGTCGTTCAGGTAACGGCTGAAACGCTCGTACAACGTCAGGCGGCCCTTCTCCGGCCACTGGTCGTTCATGTACTTGCCGGTGAGCATGCCGAAACCCAGCGGCGAGTATGCCAGCAGGCCGCATTGCTCACGATGGCTGACCTCAGCCAGGCCCACCTCGTAGGTGCGGTTCAGCAGGTTGTAGGGGTTCTGCACGGACTGCACCCGCGGGAGCCCCTTCTGCTCGGCCGTGGCCAGGAAACGCATCACGCCCCAGGGCGTCTCGTTGGACAGCCCCGCATGGCGGATCTTGCCGGCATCCACCAGGTCCTGCAGGCCTTCGAGGATTTCCTCGACGGGGGTAAGGATGTCGTCCTTTTCGGAGGGCTTATAGCCCAGCTTGCCGAAGAAATTGGTCCGGCGCGCCGGCCAGTGCAGTTGGTAGAGGTCGATATAGTCGGTCTGCAGGCGCTGTAGCGAGGCATCCACGGCCTCGTGAAGCTGGGCTTTCGTGAAGCGGGATTTGCCATCGCGCACGTGATCCATGCCGGGGCCGGCGACCTTCGTTGCAAGCACCAGCTTGTCCCGATCGCTGCGCCCCTTGAGCCAGGTGCCGATGTACTGCTCGGTGAGCCCCTGGGTGTCGGCTTTCGGCGGCACCGGGTACATCTCCGCGGTGTCGATGAAGTTGATGCCCTGGTCCACGGCGTAATCCAGCTGTTCGTGGGCCTCGGCCTCGGTGTTCTGTTCGCCCCAGGTCATGGTGCCCAGGCACAGCGCGCTGACCTGAATGCCGGTGGTGCCCAGCGGACGGTATTCCATCGTGACTCCCCCTTCTGCTTGTTGTCAGGCGCCGCTCCGGCGACACCGGTAAATCAGATCCCATACACCGTGACCCTTACGGCGGCCCCGGCGTTCGAACTTGGTTTCAGGCCGGTTCCCCTGGTGGGGTGAAAAACGGCCGGCTCCCGCGGTGTTCTCGAAGGCGGTGCTGGCTTCCATGACCTCCAGCATGTGCAGCGCGTAGTCTTCCCAGTCCGTGGCCATGTGCAGCAGCCCTCCCGGGCGCAGTTTCCGGGCCACCAGTTGCACCCAGGCGGGCTGGACGATGCGGCGCTTGTGGTGACGCTTTTTCGGCCAGGGGTCGGGAAAGTACAGTTGCAGGCCGGCAAGGCTGTGGTCGCTGATCTGCTGCTGCAGCACCTCCACCGCATCATGGCAGATCACGCGGACGTTCTGCAGCCCCTGTTCTTCCACCAGGTTGAGCAGGCGTCCCACGCCGGGTCGGTGGACTTCCACGCCGATGAAGTTGGTGCCCGGGGCCGCCGCTGCCATCGCGGCCAGGGATTCCCCGTTACCGAAGCCGATTTCCAGCACGGTGGGTGCATCGCGGCCGAAGGCGGCGGCATAATCCAGCGGCTGGTCGCTGAACGTGATGCCCCAGCGTTCCTGCAACTGTTCCAGCGCGCGCAACTGTGCCTCGGTGAGGCGCCCTTCGCGGCGCACGAAGCTGCGGACGGCGCGATGGTGGGCGGGGCGTGTCTCGCTCATCAGAAGAAGGTTCCGTCCACCGGCGAGGAGGCGCTGGCGTAACGCTTGCGCGGAATGCGTCCGGCAAGATAGGCCTCGCGGCCGGCCTCGATGGCCTTGCGCATGGCCGATGCCATCAGCACCGGCTTCCGGGCGCCGGCGATGGCGGTGTTCATCAGCACGCCGTCGCAACCCAGTTCCATGGCGATGGCGGCATCGGATGCCGTGCCCACGCCGGCGTCCACCAGCACCGGCACCTGCGCCTGCTCGATGATGGTGCGCAGGTTGTAGCGGTTCTGGATGCCCAGTCCGGAACCGATGGGCGCCGCCAGCGGCATGACCGCCACGCAGCCCATCTCTTCCAGCTGTTTGGCGGCAATGGGGTCGTCGGTCATGTAGACCATTACCTGAAAACCATCGGCGATCAGCTGTTCGGCGGCGCGGAAGGTCTCACGCATCTCCGGGTACAGGGTCTGCTGGTCACCCAGCACTTCCAGTTTCACCAGCGAGTGGCCGTCCAGCAGTTCCCGCGCCAGGCGGCAGGTACGAACCGCATCCTCGGCCGTGTAGCAGCCGGCGGTATTGGGCAGAATCGTGTAGCGCTCCGGGGGGATCACGTCGAGCAGGTTGGGCTCGTTCGGGTCCTGGCCGATATTCGACCGGCGGATGGCCACGGTCACGATTTCCGCGCCGGATGCCTCGATGGCCGTTGCGGTTTCTTCCAGGTCACGGTATTTGCCGGTGCCCACCAGCAGGCGGGACCGGTAGCTCTGACCGGCAATGATGAGCGGCTCGTCGTGCATGGGCTGATCCTGTTGCTGGCTGCGATGGGGCGATCGCCGGTGGCTAACCGCCGCCGATGGCGTGAACGATCTCGACGCGGTCACCGGGCTGCAGGGCATGTTGCCGGTATCGGCTCCGGGGCACGATATCGCGGTTGACCTCCATGGCGATGCGCTTGCCGCCCAGGCCAAGCTGTTCCACCAGGTCGGCCGCGGTGGCCCTGTCCGGGATGTCGGTTGGCTTTCCGTTGACGATGACTTGCATGGTTGCCGATACCTGCCTGTTCCGGTGCAATCGATGCGCCTGTCGGGCACAGGATTCTACACCAAACCGGTGGTGGCACGGCACGGGGCTTGCCAAGCCGAACGGCGAGCACGCAAAATAGCCAGGCACGCGGGTGTAGTTCAATGGTAGAACCTCAGCTTCCCAAGCTGATGACGTGGGTTCGATTCCCATCACCCGCTCCAGAGTTTCAGAAATGGCCCGGGCAAGCGCCCGGGCGTTTTCGTCAGTCCTCCGCCCCCGGCTCGCCGTTCTCCATGTCCTCCCTGGCTGACTGCCAGGCGCGCTCCAGTCGTTCCATGGCCTCGCCCAGGCGCCCGCGCGCCGTGTCCCACTGGTGGCGGGAAGCGTCCTGCAGCTTGTCCCACTGGCGTTGCGTGTCGTCCCAGGCGTGATCGAGTCGTTCACGGGTTTCCCGTGACAGTTCGTCGGCACGGCGGCCGAGTTCCCCCATGCGTTGCTCCCAGGTGCGCATGGAAGCATCCGCCTCCTCCCGTTCCTGTTCCATGGTGTCAGTGGACGTCTGTGCTTCATCCTGTCGTTCGCCCGCCGTGGCCGGGGCGAAAAGGGCGCAGCCGAGGAGCATGGCAAGCAGTAGATGCCGGATCATCGTGTGACCTCCAGATGTGTTGCCTGGGTTCAGTTATGGACCGTGGCCCCGAGGATGCAAGGGGGCGGTGCAGGAGGGTCGGGCGGGGGATACTGCTCCGGCCTGTTGGGCCGGAGCAGTCGGGCGAGCCTTAATGGCCTTTTAGGCCCTTGCGGCGCGGAATGTGGCCGTCCTTCGACAGCCGTTCATGCAGTTGCCGCGCGGAGAGCTTTGCCAGGTCCTTGGGAATTTCGCGGATATCGACGCCGGGCGGGATTGAACCCTGCAGGGTTGGTCGCAGGAAGCCCAGCATCTGCTTTTCAGCGCAAAGTACCACGCGTTGGGTGCCGTTGCTGCGGGTCATCTCGTTCAGGTGCCGTGCAATGTTGCGTGCGAAGCGGCGCTCCACTTCAGCATCGTGCTGAGCGCGATGGTCATCGAACCCATGCCCCTGGCCGTGGGCGGTACGGTTGCGACCGGAACTCAGGTCGGCGTAGATCGACTCGCCGCGGGCCTGGTGCTCCGGGTTGGTCAGACTCATGTGCTCCACCAGGTTGGGCCCGGACTCCATCTCTGGAATATCGGCAGGCTCGACGGTGAAAAAACGGGCGCGAGACCCCTCGGCAACAACCACGCAGTATTCGCTCATAAGCCTCTCCTGTCATAAGGATGAACGTTGATCAGATGATCGGAATGAATGGTTTTTTGATTGGTCCTCTTGTTGCGACGTGTCATACGGTCTTCAATACATAGAGAGCCGCGTGGACGTCTGCCAGTCGTTGACGCAGGTCATCATTGCCGCAACCCTCGGAAACGGGCTGCGGCACCGACTGAGACGTCCTGTTGCTTTTATTGTGACGGTCACGTTTCAGTATAGAAGGCATTTCCGGCTTTGAAGGAATCGCTCAATGATAAGGCTTTTCAAATGGTTAGCCGTTTCTGTCGTGGTTCTGGTGCTGCTGGTGGCAGCCCTGATCGCCGCTGTGCTGATCCTGGTGGACCCGAACGACTACCGGGATGACATCAGCCGCCTGGTGAAGGAGAACACCGGCCAGGAACTGGTCATCGAGGGCGATATCCGCTTGTCCTTCTTCCCCTGGCTCGGGCTGGACCTGGGGCGCACCCGCCTGGAGAACCGCGAGGGCTTCGGTGACCAGCCCTTCGTGCAGATCGAGCGGGCGGGCATCGCGGTGGAGGTGCTGCCCCTGCTGCGCCGCGAAGTGGTGATGGACGTGGTGCGGCTGGACGGGCTGCTCGTACACCTGGTGGTGAACGAGCAGGGCGAGGGCAACTGGGAGCTGGGTCTGCCGGAAACCGGAGACGAGGTGGTGGACGAGGCGCCTCGGGAGCCGGACGAAAGCCCGGACGAGCGCGCGGCGCCGCCCGTGCGCATCGGTGAGCTGGGCGGTGTCGAGATCACCCGGATGCACCTGATCTACGAAGACCGCCGCGATGCCACGAGGCAGGAACTGGGTCCCGTGAACATCTACATCGGCCCGCTCGCGCTGGAACGGGATGTGCCGGTGGATATCGACTGGATCGCAACGCTGGACGAGCACACCCGCATGGAAGGTGGCCTGAGTGCCAAGGCACAGGTCAACGAGGCGCTCAACCATGTGCGCCTGGATCTGAATCGCCTGGACTTGGAACTGTTCGCCGAGGGGCTGCCTTCTTCGGGGCTGCGGGCCCGTCTGCAGGCGCTGGTGAGCGTGGATCTGGATGCCGATACCGCCGAGGTGCGCGATGTGCTGCTGGAGGCGGCCGGCCTGCGTCTTGAGGCGGAAGCGGACGCGGCCGCACTGACCAGCGATCCGCGGGTGACCGGGCGGTTCGAGATCCCGGGTACAGATCTGCGCCAGGTCCTCACGCGGCTGGAGCAGGACTTGCCGGAAATGGCAGATGATAGCGCGCTTACGGACTTCGGCCTGGAGGCGGCCTTTAGCTTCGCCGGCGAGCGCGTAAGCCTGGAGGACCTGGTGCTGCGGCTGGACGACACCACCTTTACCGGTGGTGTGTCCGTGGAAGATTTTGCCCGCCCCATGATTGGTTTCAACCTGGAAGGTGATCGCCTGGACGCCGACCGCTACCTGCCGCCGCCCAGCGACGAGGAGCCCGCTCCGGCGCCGCCCGAGGATGCGGAGGAGGCCGAGCCGGTGGAGCTCCCGGTGGAACTGATCCGTGATCTGCGACTGGACGGGAGTTTCCGCCTTGGCGAGCTGGTGATCATGGAACTGCTGCTGGAGGACGTACATTTCACCGTCAAGGCGGATGACGGGCAGTTGCGGGTGCACCCGGTCGGTGCCGATCTCTACGGCGGACAGTACCGCGGCGACATCCGTGTCGACGCCCGCGAGGACGACGCCGTGGTCAGCGTCAATGAGCGGATCACCGGCGTTCAGGCCCGGCAGATCGTCCAGCAACTGATGGGCGATGACCTGCTGCACGGCACCGGCAACGTCTCCATCAATGCCACGGCCCGTGGTCGCGAAGTCGATGCCCTGTTGCGCAGCCTGGCCGGCCAGGCGGAGTTCCGCTTTGCCGAAGGGGCGGTGCAGGGCCTGAATATCGCCCAGCTGATCCGTACCAATGCCGCGCGACTGCAGGGGCAGTCAGCCCCATCGGAACCGGACGCCCGCGAGACGGACTTCACCGAGCTGGTGGGCACGCTGGTCTTTGACGGCGGCAAGATCCGCAATGATGATCTTGCCGCCCAGTCACCGCTGTTCCGTATCAACGGCTCTGGCGAGGTGGATTTGCTGGAACAGACCGTGGACTACCGCCTGATTATCAACCTGGTGGGCACCCTGGAGGGCCAGGGCGGACAGTCGCTGGATAACCTGCGTCGGCTACCCATCCCGTTGCGCTTCCGGGGCGACCTGATGAGCCCCAGCATCAGCCTGGACCTGCAGGCGGCACTCAGCGAGCAGCAGCGCCAGCGGCTGAGGGACGAGGAGGAGGCGATCCGGCAGCGTGCCCGGGAGCAGGAGGACGCCGCCCGCGAGCGTGCGCGCGAGGAGGAAGAGCGCGCCAGGCAGCGGGCCGAGCAGGAGAGGGAACGCGCCGAGGACGAGGTGCGTGATCGGGCCAGGGACGAATTGCGCCGTCTGCTCCGCTGATGGTGGCCGTGAGCAGCGCGGAGGCTGCGGCCTTCCGCCACGCCGTGCTGGACTGGTTCGACCGGCACGGCCGGCATGACCTGCCCTGGCAGCAACCGGCCACCCCGTACCGGGTCTGGGTGTCGGAGGTGATGCTGCAGCAGACGCAGGTGGCCGTGGTCATTCCGTATTTCGAGCGTTTCATGCAGCGGTTCCCCGATGTGGCCAGTCTGGCGGAGGCCGATCAGGATGCCGTGCTCGCGCACTGGGCGGGGCTGGGCTACTATGCCCGCGCCCGCAATCTGCATCGTGCCGCCCGGGCGATCATGGAAGAATTCGGTGGGCACTTTCCAGACAGCCATGCGGCCTGGGAGGGCCTGCCGGGCATCGGGCGTTCCACCGCCGGCGCTATCCTGTCCCTGTCCATGGGGCAGCGCCATGCCATCCTCGACGGCAACGTCAAGCGCGTACTGGCCCGCTACCGGGCGATACCCGGCTGGCCGGGCCGAACCGGGGTGCTCAAGACGCTTTGGGAACTCTCCGAGGCGCTTACGCCGGACGAGCGCTGCCACGACTACAACCAGGCAATGATGGACCTGGGCGCCACGCTCTGCACGCGCGCACGTCCGGCCTGCTCACTCTGCCCGTTGCAGTCTTCTTGCCTGGCTTATGTCCGCGGTACCCCGACGGCTTTTCCCGAGCCCAAACCGGCGAAGGCACTGCCCAGGCGCGAGACGCGGATGCTGCTGCTGGAATCCGATCGCGGCTTGCTGCTCCAACGTCGTCCGCCCCACGGCATCTGGGGCGGGCTCTGGAGCCTGCCGGAATGCCCACCGGAGGCCGACCTGGCAGCTTACTGCCGTACGGAACTCGGGTTGGAGCCCCAGGTGGTGGAGACCTGGATGCCATTTCGCCACACCTTCAGCCATTACCATTTGCAGATCACACCGGTGCATGCCCGGGTAGCACCGCTGGCCTCCGCGATCATGGAACCGGCGGAAACGCTCTGGTATAACTCGGGCACATCCTTGGGCAAGGGCGTTGCCGCGCCGGTGCGCCGGCTGCTGCAGCGCTGGCAGGCCTGACCATGAACCCCGGATTGGAGGCGCACCATGGCGCGTATGGTTCAATGCGTGAAGCTCGGTGAGGAACTGGAGGGGCTGGATCGCCCCACCTATCCCGGAGAACTGGGCAAACGAATCTATGAAAATGTCTCGAAGGAGGCCTGGCAGCAATGGCTGGGCCATCAGACCATGCTGATCAACGAATACCGCCTCTCGCCGGTGGACCCCAAGGCGCGGAAGTTCCTGGAGGCGGAAATGGAGAAGTTCTTCTTCGGCGGCGGCTCCGCCCCGCCACCCGACTTCAACCCGAGCGAATAGGCACTTGACGCGCGCGGCCGGTTCCGTTTGAATAGGCGCCCTCGGCCGGGTAGCTCAGTCGGTAGAGCAGGGGATTGAAAATCCCCGTGTCGGCGGTTCGATTCCGTCCCCGGCCACCAAAATAATCAGCCGAATCAACGACTTATCAATAGTCTGTTGGTTCGGCTTTTTTGTTCTGGGATAGCGGGATCCGTTGAAATACGCTGGAATACGTGAGCGTACGCTACGGTTCTCCCCCTGGATTCCCCCCCTAAATACCTCTGTTAGCCCAACAAAGGAGGTATTTATGGCTAGTAAAAACAATAGTGTACGTTTCACCACGGCTGAAAAACGCAAACTCGCTCCGGGGGAGGAGATGACGGACGGGGAGGTCATCTGGCGCAAGTTGAAGGACGGTAGCGGAAGTTGGCGGTACGACTTTCGCATGCACGGTAAACGCCATAAAGGCACCTTGGGGCGCGAGAAGGATGGCATGACCCTTAGCCAAGCCCGCACAGAATTGCAACGGATTCGGGCGAAAGTGACCCTAGAGGCGCCAAGGCCGACAGCCGCATACGGCTTGCAGAAGCGCCCTTTCCATGCTGCCGCGGATGACTTTCTTCGCTGGAGCAAGGCTCACCATCAAGATTTCCGGCACAATCTGGGACGGATGCAGAACTACCTGCTACCGCACTTCGGTGAGCAACCGATCGGCGCCATTTCCGTTGGTGACGTAGAGGTGTTCCGCACCGAGCTATTGACCCAGGGGCTCAGCAATACAACGGTAAGACGTGTCATTAGTCTGCTTTCCAACGTCTTCGAGTATGCGAAGCAGACAGATCAATCTCTTGTTAATCCGGCGCGCGGTCTCAGGAGACTCAGGGCAAAGCCGGAGCATGTTGACGTGTTTCCAGAAGCTGACGTGGAGAAATTGTTGAATCCCGGGATTAATCCGGATGTGGACGGGCGTGCGATGGTCGCTTTGGCGCGTTATGCCGGTCTTCGAGCCTCAGAGGTGCTTGCTTTGGAATGGGCGTGCGTTGATCTCAAAAAGCATTGTATCCACATCAGACAGACAGTCGTGGACGGCGAACTCATGCAGACTACTAAAAGCGGCAAAGCCCGTTCAGTGCCGATCAGCCGTAGTTTGTTACCTGTACTCCAAGAACTCCATAAGATTCGATCGACCGACAAATGGCTTTTCCCTGGTAAGGATCCTGCGCGGCCGAGATATCAGGTTCAGCCTGTCTTCAGGAGAATGAAAAATCGTGCGGACCTGTCGGATGCGCCTGGATTCCATGCCCTCAGGCATCGCTTCGCCACAAGTGCTCTGGAGAATGGCGTGACCGTGCATAACGTAAAGAATTGGATGGGGCATAGCTCTATTCGGATGACGGAGCGCTATGTGCATCTCACAGGTTCTCACGAGGAGAACATGGCTACGCGCTTGGCATGATGTAGGAGGGGTTGCCGATTCTCCCTTCTACTTTCCTTGTAATCAGGCAGGGTTCAGAGGAATGAATGGCTTGACATAAAGCCGCAAGTGTGCATACTTCCACCCTCGCGCCGATTTGAGTCTCAGCTTGCGGGCGCTATATAATTTCAGCTAAAGCGATGGGAAACCCCGCTTTGGCGCATGCTGAGCGGGTTTTTTCATGCGTGAAAGTCAGGTAGCCGCGGTAATCCCCCCGGATAGTAGCAGCAGCCAGAAGTAGAGATTATGCGGCCATGGTCAGTTTCTGCTGCGGGGTGATCCCGCCCAGCGCCATGTTCGGCCGTTCATGATTGTATGACCACAGCCACTGTGTGGCGAATAGCTGAACCTCCTCGATGGACTCAAACAGGTAGTGAGCCAGCCAGTCGTAGCGCACGGTGCGGTTGAAGCGCTCCACATAGGCATTCTGCTGCGGCTTGCCGGGCTGAATGTACGACAATGTGATGCCGACTGTCCGGGCCCAGGTGGCCAGCTTGCCGCTGATGTACTCAGGGCCGTGGTACATGCGGAGTAAGCGGATCGGGTGGCAGTCACCGCCAGCAGGCAGGGAGAAGTCCACATCGATGCCCAGACCCTCGCGGTTGTAGTCGTCGATGACGTTGAGCAGCCGGAACCGGCGGCCATCCTCCAGTTGGTCGTGCATGAAATCCATCGACCAGCATCCGTTGATCCCTTGCGGCACAGCCA
>LFIK01000696.1_pt1 | contig 25642 bp, 23 predicted proteins | sample 643401 | NCBI WGS metagenome assembly LFIK01 (sample SAMN03777447, study PRJNA286221) | soda lake metagenome | biome: soda lake; feature: Kulunda steppe; material: water; isolation source: sample T5-Br brine of Lake Tanatar-5 | place: Russia: Kulunda steppe | collected 2010-07
ACTTCATGAACCTGAAACACCAGCCGACGAAGTCGGTTAAATCCCCTCCGGACCTCTGCAGCACCCTTTTTGCCATGACAGCCTGATCCCATTAAGACCAATCTCCAGGCGGCGGCTGAAGCCGCCGGACGTGAGAGGTTGTCAACTTCGGAATGCACCGCGTCCGATCGTCCGATCGGAGTGTCAAAATCACCCTTGCCAGCCAAGCCGGGGCGCACTACGGTCGATAGCGAATTGAGTGGGCGGAATCGCGAGGTGCGGTTCGCCTTCGTGATAAACCGGAACGAAGAAGGAAAAAACGATGAGCGAACATACTTACAAGATTATTACTTTGGTGGGATCGTCGCCCGCGGGAAGCGATGAAGCGGTGAAAAATGCGATCGAGCGCGCCTCGAAAACGGTGCGCAACATGCGTTGGTTCAAGGTCGTGGAGACCCGCGGACATCTCGAAGACGGTAAGATCGGGCATTGGCAGGTCACGGTCGATATCGGATTCACGCTCGACGAGTGATGGGTCGAATGTTGACGGGATGATGCGTCAAGGGGGTGGGTGGATGCCAGCGTTTGAGTTTTTTCGGTTGCTCATCCCCCTTTTCGCCGCTTGGGTCTTAGGCTTGACCGACAGATCATCACGTCTTCATGAACATACACGAATACCAAGCCAAAGAACTTTTTGATAAATACGAGATTCCCGTTCCCGAAGGATATGTTGGGAAGACGCTGGAGGAATTTCCCGTTGCCCTGGAGAAGCTCCCTCAAGGAACGACGGTTGTGAAGTCGCAGATTCACGCCGGTGGACGAGGGAAAGGGACTTTTGTCGATGGATTGAAAGGGGGCGTGAAGCTCGTGAAGTCGCGCGAGGAAGCTCAGGAGCTGGCGCGGCAGATGCTGGGCAACACCCTCGTCACCCACCAGACCGGCCCGGAAGGTCGGATGGTGCAGACCATCTATTTTACCGAGGCGAGCGATATCGCGAAGGAGTATTACCTGGCCATCGTGATGGATCGGGCGACTTCCTGCCCGGTTGTGATCGCGTCCACCGAGGGCGGCGTCGATATCGAGACGGTGGCGGCCAACACGCCGGAAAAGATCATCAAAGTGGCGGTCGATCCGACTCTCGGGCTCAAACCGTTTCAAGCGCGCCAGGTCGCTTTCGGCCTCGGGTTCAAGGATGATCAGGTGAAGCAGTGCGTCAAAATTCTGACCAATCTCTATCGCTTGTTCTGGGAAAAGGACGCGTCCCTGATCGAGATCAACCCTCTGGTGACGACTCCTGAGGGCCAACTCCTCGCTTTGGATGCCAAAGCCAATTTCGACGATAACGCTCTGTTCCGGCATCCCGACATCGTCGCTTATCGCGATCTCAATGAAGAGGATCCGAAGGAGATCGAGGCGTCGAAGTCGAACCTCAACTACATCGCCCTCGATGGAAACATCGCCTGTATGGTCAACGGCGCCGGCCTGGCCATGGCGACCATGGACATCATCAAACATTTTGGCGGGTCTCCGGCCAACTTCCTAGATGTTGGCGGTGGGGCCAATGCCGAGCAGGTCACCCAAGCCTTTAAAATCATTTTGAGCGATGCCAATGTGAAGGGGATTTTGGTCAATATCTTCGGCGGCATCATGAAATGCGACGTCATCGCCACCGGTATTTTGGAAGCGGCGAAAGCGGTCCATCTTGATCGTCCACTGGTGGTGCGTCTCGAAGGGACCAACGTGGAGGCCGGGAAAAAACTCCTGGCGGAAAGCAGCCTGGAAATTGTGCCGGCCGACAGCTTGAGCGAAGCGGCTCGCAAGATTGTTGAACTTGTGGGAAATGCCTAAGGAGAGGGTCCCCCCGATCTGTCACACCAAATTTTATAGCTCATGAGCGTTCTGGTAAACAAAAACTCGCGTATTCTCGTGCAGGGCATCACCGGCAAAGCCGGTTCATTCCATGCCAAACAGTGTCTCGACTACGGCACCAACATCGTCGCCGGGGTGACTCCCGGTCGGAGCGGCTCCAAGTTCGAGGACCAGGTGCCGATCTTCGACACGGTGGCCCAGGCCGTCGAAGCGACCGGCGCCAATGTCTCGGTTATTTTCGTGCCGCCTCCGTTCGCTGCCGACTCGATCCTGGAAGCGATCGACGCGGGCATCGACCTCGTCGTTTGTATCACCGAGGGAATCCCGGTCCGCGACATGACGGAAGTGAAGGCGAAACTGAAAACTTCCAAGACCCGTCTCATCGGACCGAATTGTCCGGGAATTATCACGCCGGGTGAATGCAAGATCGGGATTATGCCCGGATACATTCACAAGCCGGGTAAAGTCGGGGTCGTCTCCCGCTCCGGAACGCTCACGTATGAAGCCGTTTGGCAGTTGACCACGCGTGGGCACGGACAGTCCACCTGCATTGGAATCGGCGGCGACCCGGTAAACGGCACCAGCCATACCGATTGCATCAAACTTTTCAACGAGGACCCGGACACCGAAGCGATCATTATGATCGGGGAAATCGGGGGGACCGCGGAAGAGGAGGCGGCCGCCTACATCAAGAAACACGTAAAGAAACCGGTCGCGGCCTTCATCGCGGGAACGACCGCTCCTCCCGGCCGGACCATGGGTCACGCCGGGGCGATCGTGTCCGGTGGCGAAGGAACGGCCGAAGCCAAAGTCGCGGCTCTGCGGGACGCGGGGGTTGAAATCGCCGCGACTCCTTCGGAGATGGCCGATTCCCTGTTGCGGATTTACAAGGGATAGGCACCTGGGTAGCTGTGCCCGTAAGGGCGCGGCCATCCGAAATTTATGGGCCAATCCGGGAGGGTTGCCAGCTGGTAGCCGGAGCTCGCAGACCTCCGGTTTGCAAGACGGGAACAATCCCACCCTGGAGGGGTTGCAGCAGGGGACGGCGCAAAAAAACGCACGTCTGTCTTCCCGCAACGGCGATCTCTGCTAGCACCCCTTCAGGGTGCATCCTTTCTTATTCCGTGTCCCGGGGGTGTCGCCTGCCATCGCGGGCTCAACCCCCGGCTACAAGCTGAGATCCCTTCGGGATCGATTGACCTATGGAAGAATTCAGTAATGGCATTGCCGCTCACGGCGTGGAAGGCGCCGCGTGCCCACGAAGGAAAGCATTCAATCCTCGCGCCGACAGCCCGGTCCGACTATCGTGAGAGGATGAGTTCGCGATTCGAAGGAAAAGTGGCCGTGGTCACAGGCGGAAACAGTGGGATCGGGAAAGCGATCGCCCAGGTTCTGGGCGGAGCTGGTTGCCGGCTGGTAATCACGGGGCGAAGGCGGGAGGAAAACGAAAAAGTCGCTGCGGAAATCGAGGAACAGACGGGCGCACCGGTTACTCCCATCACCGCCGATGTGTCGCAAGAGGAGGATTGCCGACGGTTGATCAAAACAGCAATTCAGGAAAGGGGCCGTATCGACATTCTCGTGAACAACGCTGGAATTGGCGGCGGTGATTCGGTGGAAACCACCGGGACCGAGGTTTTCGACCGGGTAATGAAAACCAATCTGTACGGTCCCTTCTGGTGCTCGCGCGAAGCGTTCCCGCACATGAAGGCGAACGATGTCGACCCGGTCACCGGGTTACGGGGAAGTATCATCAATATTTCGTCCGTGGCCGGAAAGGAAGCGTGGTCGGGACTGGCCGCCTACGGCAGCTCAAAATTCGCCTTGATGGCGCTCACCCAGGCTCTTTCCGACGAGGGGCGCGAAGCCCTGATCCGAACCACGGCGATTTGCCCCGCGCTCGTGGCCACTCCGATGACAGGCGTCGCCGGTCCTGATTACATTAGTCCAGAGGATATCGCGGCGACAGTCCTTTACCTGCTCAACCTATCCGCCGCCGCCTGGCCTACCGAAATCGTCCTGCCAAGGCGTGGGGCTTCTTAAGCTTAACAAAATCGGGACATTTGTGCCCGGGAAAAAAACGGACAGATAATGTCTGTTGCCGAAGGAAAATCGGAAGGAGTCGGTTTCTCCCGCGAACTTTCGGCGTTCACTCAGGCGGCTTTCTCCACCGCCGCGGGGCGCGTTTGCAGTTCGGGCGGGGTGACCTTCCGTCGCCTTTTGCCCTCTGTGTCGGCGGTTTTCAGCGCGGCCACAACCGCCTCGGGCGTGATGGGTTGAGGTTCATTGTGAATGGTCTCGCCGTCGATACAGGCCCGCTCGGCCACGCGCGCGAGTTTGTCGGACGAAGGGTCCGAGATCCCGATTTCGTCCAGTGTTACCGGCAGGCCGACCGCGAGGCAAAACTCGTAGATTTCGTCAATCATCTCCCATGGTCTGTCTCCGAGAAAGAGTGACGCCAAAACCCCGATGGTCACTTTTTCTCCATGCCAGTAGGAGTGCGTTTCCGGCAAGACCGTGAGGCCGTTGTGAATCGAGTGGCACGCCCCGAGTCCGCCGCTCTCGAAACCAATCCCACTGAGCAGCGTATTCGCTTCAATGATATGCTCCAGCGCCGGGACCACTGAGTCGCTTTCGCAAGCGTTCTTGGCCGCCAAGCCGTGCTCCAGCAAAACGTGGTAGCAGAGTTTTGCCAGCGCGTAAGCAGTCATGGAACCCGGTTTCCCCATCACGTTGGAAGCATAGGTTTGTTGGCAGGCCCTCGCTTCAATCCAGGTGGAAAGCGCGTCGCCCATCCCGGCCACCAAAAATCGGGTCGGGGCCTTTGCCACAATCTCGGAATCGACCAGAACCAGATCCGGGTTTTTGGACAGAAAAAGATAACGATCGAATTCGCCCTCCGGCGTGTAAATGACTGACAATGCGCTGCACGGCGCGTCGGTGGACGCGATCGTTGGAAGAACCGCCACCGGAAGGTTGAGGTGGTGTGCCACGGCTTTTGCGGTGTCGAGTGTCTTGCCACCGCCAGCCCCGGCAATCGTGTCGCACTGATCCTCCCGCGCTTTTTCCACCAGCTTCCGGATCTCGTCATCCGAACATTCACCGCCGAAACGCTCGATTTGAAGGTCCACCTTCTCATCGGCCGCCTTGGTGAAAGCCGAAGCGAGATTCTCGGCGACGAAGGGGTCGCAGAGCAGAAACACCTTTTTTCCCAACCGTTCGAGTTCATCGCCCAGTTGCGATGTGGCACGGAAGCCCTGAATATACCTGCCTGGAAACGCGGTTCCTGTAATCATAATTTTTTCAAATCCTCCCAGTTTTCGATTCAAAGAAACCATAAACCATGGACGGCCGACGGCAACCGGGCATCGTGCCGAGAGTCGGCTCAGGAGAAGCCTGAGAGACGAGCGAACTGAGGCGGCATTCCGGCGAACTATTTGCTATCCGGGCGAGGCGAATTCCCCGGATTCTGGGCGGATGGGGGAGGCGGGACATGCCGGACGGGTTCATGACCGAAGATGTCGGCCAGCTCCGCCATTTCTTCCTGGGCGCGGAGGATTTCGTCGAAATCGAGCTCCGCCCATCTCCTGAGTTGCTCGCGGCGGCAGCCCTCCCAGGTTGTGAGTGACCAATCGATGTCGTCCGGCGAACTACTCATCGGGGTCGTGATCCTTTCGTTCGATGCGCGCCTCAAGTTCCATGACGTCCAGGCGATCCTGCGGACGGTCGGCCTCCTTCTTCATTGCGATCAACGTATCATACGAAACAAAAGCGATGTCGCCAATCGCCTTCATCGATTTTCGGGGCGCCACACGGTATTCTTGGTCGAAGTCGAAAGAATGGCTGACGAAGATATCGACCGGGGTGTCGGGATGCTCGTCAGACCAGAATTGAAGAACTTGCATGTTTCTTTCGGCGATCAGCCGCTTTCTCGTTTGAGCGTCCGCCAGCTCTTTTGCGCTGACCGGGACGTTCGGGTGATAGCCAATTGCCGCGAGGGCGGAAAAGGTCTTCTCGATAGCTTCAGGCACCAGTTCGACGGCGAGATCCACATCGCGGGTAAATCGGAGGTAGCCATGCGCGTTTACCGCCAAACCGCCCGCCACGAGAAATCGGACATCGGCTCGGTTGAGAGTGTTGCAAATCGCCTGGAAACTGGTTGCCTTCACAAGAGGCCCACAAATGAGAGAATTTCGGTTGAATACGGTTGTCCCCTCCCCGCCGCCGGTCACGTGAGCCTGCGTATTTGAGGGGTTGCCCCGATTGCGTGAACGTTTACCCCGGAGCTAAATTGAGTCGACGTTCAGAATACTCAAATCTCGCTAAGAAAGAAAAGGAAATATGTGGCTATCCTGTGTGAGCGACCTGATTCCCAGATACGCGCCGCAAGCGGGCTGAATATTCTTGTTGGCTTGTGGCTGGTTTTGTCCCCCTGGGCCCTGGGTTATTCCGCAGTAGTAGAAGCAGCTACATGGAATGCCGTAATCGTATAGGGTTAGTCGCCCTCATTCTGGCGGCCTGGAGCGCAGGTGCCACAAGAAATGTAACCGGTGGAAGCGCACCGGACTGAATCGATCGGTCTGGCCGAACGGGTGGGCCGTTGAAGCCCGAAAAGGTATGGGGGGGCGAAAAGCGCTTTTGCGGAAGTGTTACCCCCACAGGAACGGCTGAAGGGTAAAGGATTGTCTCAGGGATTCGTGAGCTCTCCCCCGCAGCGGAAAAACAGGCAGGCGCTACTGTCGCGAAAGTTTCCTTACGTGGTTATCTTGTGACTGACTTTAGATGAATAAAAAACGGGTGTCCGCCTTCGGAGGGCTGGGGCACCTGACAAACTCAGGAGACTTATTAGCTATGGAAAATCGAAAACATCATGAAACCAGAGGCGAGGAACCACAGGAGCTAAATCGGCTCTTCGGTTCCGAAGTCATGGACCGCGACAAGGAGTCGATCGGGACGATCGAAAATATTTGGCTCGATCACACCGGTCAGCCCGCCTTCTTTGGGGTTCAGACCGGCTGGCTCTTCGGCAAGATCAACGTGGTTCCCGCACATCACGCGGAAGTGAACTACGGACGTCGGCGAGTGCGCCTGCCACACTCCCAAGAGAAAGTGAAAGACGCCCCTTCATTCGAACCATCGGAGGATCTGTCGCCTGAGCAGGAGAACGAAGTTTACCGGTATTACGGCTTGCCCAGCGGGGAAACTCAAACCCACACCGCGTCCAGGGAAAAAGCGGAGACCGAGGAGAAGCCGCCTCGTCATACGGAGGCGGATCCATCAAGTCATTCCGAGGACGAACGGAATATCCAACTTAACGAGGAGCGCGTGGACGTCCGTAAGGAACAGAAGGACATCGGGGGCGTCCGCTTGAAAAAGATTATCCGAACGGAGACGGTGAACAAGCCGGTCGAACTGACGCACGAGGATATCGAGGTCGAGCGAGTTCCGGCAAAGGAAGGGCAGAAAACTGCACCAGGCAACCTCGAGGAAGATGAAATCTACATTCCCCTGCGGAAGGAAGAAGCGGTAACACACAAGGAGACGCACCCGAAGGAGCAAATTCGGGTAACCAAGAAGACCGAGCGGGAGCGGAAAGATGTTTCCGAGACGGTTCGGCGGGAAGACCTAGAAGTTAAGCGAGAAGAGGATAAGAAGAAAAAATACGGAACGTAACCGTAAGTTGGAGGTCAGTTTATTCGACCGAATGCTGCCAGGGGTTCATCCCCCTGGCAGCCTAACTTTATTTGCGGCCTGGTTCATTCAGGCCGCTTGGTCGTCGGAATCATGCCGGTGTTGTTTAGGGGGAGTTTGAATACATTCCATGAGTTCGTCCCCGATCATCTGTAACAACCATTTTTGTTCCTTGGTGATTTTCCTTCTCGTGTGAGATGTCCAGATTGTCGTGAAGGCGGTCTTTATTCAATCAGTCATTGGCTGCGGAAAATACCGTTCAATAACATCTTGCACCGTATGGCGAACACGGTCTGCCTCCTCTTCGTCATAGGATTCCCATCTGGCGGCGTGATTGCGTTCAGTCGTATGTCCTTCCGGGCTTGGCTGCTTTTGCCACCAGTTAAGGGCGAATTCGCGGAAAGCTTCATTGTTCGCGGGCACCAGGCTCTTATATTTCCGTAACAAATGATAAATCCTGGAAGATGGGCGGAGACCGGCGGCCTCGACCGCGGCATCGGACTTCTCATCGTCAGCCGTCGGAATTCCCCAAAAATGGATCAGCGGGCGCAGGTCAAGTCCGGCCTGTTTTGATAAACGAATTGTGTATTCGTCAGTGTCGCTAACATTGCGGGGCCAAGGGTTGCCGTCCTCGTAATCCTGGTTGGTCGAGAGCCAAAAATCATCCAACACCTTCCAGCCAAACAGCCTTACGATATCAACAAACTTAGCGTGCCCCTTTAGTTGATACTGCCTTTCAACCCCTCTCATGAATCCGTCTTCGATAAAATGAAAACTCATCATCCAAGTGATGGCCGTGGTATCCAGGGTCTGGAATTCGTTTTCCTGTCCCCGCGAGTCTCTGAACGCTTCATTCAGTTCAACGTCGAACGCGCGATTCATCACCGCCACGTGCGGAAGGTTGACGGCGGCCTCCTGGTCGCCTATGTATTTTGGAAAAAGATACGCATGGCCAAGCTCGTGGAACTCATAATCCATGGCGTTTCGCGGGCCGGATATCAAGTGATGGGCGCGGAAATACCCGCCATAGTCCCTGGTCGGATTATAGCCTCGATTAACGGCCGGATAACCGGGATGGTAGGCTCGTCCCCTGAGCTGTGTGTCAACCTGCGTATAGATCGCCTCCCTGCCATGCCGCTCCGGATATCCCATCAGCTTGTCGGTCACCTTCACCGATTTATCCCATTCCTGCATAAGGGATTTTGGATCATCAAGCTTGTATATCCAGCTTGTCGGTACCTGCATCATAAACCTTTCGGATTGGAAGTCAGCCCAGGGAGCTTTGTGGTTCCGCTCCACTTCGCGCCATTCCTCAAGCGTGGTTTTATGAAAACTCTTGTAAGAAAAGTAAGGGGATCGAGCCGCGTTTTCGATGCCGATTTCGACGATCCCGGCATCCGCCCGGTAGGGAACCTCGATGTAAATTCCGCCACCCAGCGGATTGGCGACCTTCACCTCGGCGTCGGTGATATCATACAAGGTTGTGCACCGATAGAGACGCGTGACGCGGGGTTTTGAGGATAGATCCCAGGAATGTGCTCCGACTCTGACCTGATAGCCTTTCTCAACCAGGGAATCGGGAACGGTTAGGGTGGCAATCGCGCCCGGCGCCAGGTAGGCTCCAGTCGGCTTGCGGGCCGGACGGTCTTCGTGAAAGACCGGGCTTCCCCAAGTCTCCGGGTAGCTTCCGTCGATTTTAACGGTGTAAACGTCCCCGGCGTCTTCCGGCCACTCGACCTTGCCCGGGAAATGATCAGCGCTGCCGAACCTAAACCCATCCAGGAGACTCTCGAAACGCGAGATGTTTTCCTTGGTGTAAACTTCGTCCATGATATGCTGCATCACCCAGAAGATCGCCCAGTGAATTTCATCGCCCGGTTCGCGATTCCTGTTATTCAAGCCTTGGTAGGCTATCCACAGAGGGCCTATTTCCCTTTCGTAGGCAGTCACTAAATCGAAGGCAGCTTCAATCAAGGCGGGGTCGGCACCGATCCATTCTTTCCGTTCGTCTATTTCCTCCTGAAACGCGGTAATTTGTTCACCCTCCAGCTCCTCTTCGCCCGTGATGTGCTGATGCAAAGCTTCAATTGCGGAAGTTGTTTCAAGCATCGGCTTATCAGCCCGCGCCGAAACCCAGCCGCTGGCGGCCACGAACAGCAGGACTAAGATGAACAATAATTTCGTGGTGACGGTTTTATCAGTGGCGGCTTTGAACTGCATGGCTAATTTCGTGTCTTTTACTTTGAAAGAATTGTGCGAAACGGGGAAGGATAAGTGACTGATAAACGACCTTGAGTGTTACAAAAGTGACCCGGCGGGGTCAAGGTGGATTGTTGTCAACTGTTTTTCGAACCCCAGCCATCGTCTGCCAATTCGGCCACTCATCCATTGACGCCCGACTGAATAAGTCGTTAAATGGGGCACCATGAAAGCTGTAAAAGGTGCGAGTCGTTATTTGATTACCGGAGTGTTCGTTCTCGCTTCCATGCCTTTTATCGTCTCGGTGGGGGAGGGGCAAACGAGTGACGGGATCCGGTGGAACGAACCGCTTGAAGTCGCCGCTGGCGGTGCCTACCGGGGACCATGGCGTATGAATGAATCAGATTTCAACTACATCGACGATCCCTCGGTGGTTGTCTCGCAGGAAGATACGATCGGTGTGGTTTGGGTGGATAACGCGGAACAGGATATTTTCTTTCGGGCTTTCGATCACGAAGGCGAACCGTCTTCAGACGAAGCGGTCAATGTCTCCCGGAGCCCCGATGTCTTTTCGTGGACGCCCCGTATTGCGTTTTTGAATGCGGATACCGTTCTTGTCCTTTGGCAGGAGATCGTGTTTTCCGGCGGATCGCACGGAGGCGAAATTTTCTTCGCCCGATCAGAGGACGGAGGCGAGAGTTTTAGCGATCCGTTGAATATGTCCAATACCCAAGCCGGGGCCGGCAAGGGTCGCTTGACCGGGAGCATTTGGAGCAACGGCAGCTTGGACATTATCACCGGTCCGGCCGACGACGTTTACATCGCCTGGACGGAGTACGAGTGGAGTTTGTGGTTTCAGCGTTCGGGCGATGGGGGACGAACCTTTTCCGATGCCAGACAGATTGTTCCGCGCGACACGGATACCCCCGCTCGCGGTCCCTCCCTGACGGCTTCCGATGACGGGACCATTTATCTGGCCTGGACGACAGGGGAAGATTCCGCGGCGGACATTCACCTCGTTCGTTCGAAGGATCGCGGCGACTCCTTCTCCGAGCCTCGTCCCGTCGACGAAACCGGCGGCCATTCAGATGCTCCGTCCATCGCCGTTGACCACGCCGGGATCTTGCATCTCGTTTTCGCGGAAAATCCCCGGGGCGACCGCGAACAATACGAAATTCGTTACACGCGCTCGGATGATGGCGGGGAATCGTTTGGCGAAACGCGGCTCCTGGTGTCGGCTGATGCGCATGACGGGGTCAGCGTTCATTACCCGCAACTGGCGATGAGCCGAGATGGGAGGCTTTTTGTTAAATGGGAGAACTTCCCCGATCACACGCGCTTGTCGGGCGAGTTTTACCAGACCCGCCGTCCACTCGGTCTCGGCATTACCTGTTCTGAGGATGGCGGCGAACATTTCTCTCCGCCGTCCCTGGTCGCCGGCACGGAGAATCCGGCGCTCGGGAACAATGGGGGCCAGCAGGGACTGCTCCTTCGGAAAATAGCCGTCGATGCAGCGGGCCATCCGGTCGTTGTCAACAGCACCTACCGTCAAGGAGATAGCAGCCACATCTGGTTGATCCTCGGAGAGGTCGAGTAAGGGATTTCAGCCAGCACCCACACCTGCTCGGCGGGTTTGAAGGAAGCGGCTCTCTTTGGCGAAGGAGTCAGTTCCGGGGCCCGGGCTGCGAATCGGTCCGTAACGCGAAGGGGCGACGGTAGCGAAAACTAGCATTGACGCTATCTCCAAGTTTGGCTGTTTCTTGGGCTGTGGTCGAAAAACCTTCAGAAGCGGACAGGGCGGGACTAAGGCGATGTTTATAAGATGGCTCTTCATCTTGGCCTTGGTTGTGGCGGGCTGGATCATCTACCGGCGGCTACGCACGCCGCCTGGGGAACGGAAGGGGCAACTGCCATTGAAACGTGGTCAGAAACGGACGGCGTGGATCCGTGGGTTGGCTACCTTTCTCCTGGCATCCACGCTCTTGGGCTTAATGGTGAAGGTTGCGTTTTCGGACCCAGTCGCGTCGGTCTCCGGCTACGCGGATGGCGGGGGGAAGATAGGCGTTGGGAAAATGTTGCTGGTGTTTTCTCTGGCAGGGATGGCGGGGCTGGCGGAAGGTCGAAGGTGTTTTCGGGCGGGGCAAAAGAGTTCTGAACCTAAATCCAGCCGTGGAAGAGGCTTGTTGAAACACTGACGGAGTCGCATGCGGTTGATTGCCGATACGAGCCGACTCTTGGGGCATTGAATCTTTAACCGGTGGTGTCGCCCGTGCCTCGCTCAACCACCGCCTAAAGGGCGTGAACCCTCCGGGTTCGGGACTCGGGAAGAAGCGAAGAAATATGATGCCGTCAAGCCCTCGCCTGGTAGTCAGCCGCGATTCTGACACTTTGGGCGTGCAAGGCGCCGGTGACTCCGGCGGTTCGGTTGTATCCGCCGCCGTAGACAACCACGGTGGGGGCTGCAAAATCCCGGCACAGTTCGAGGACGAAACGGTCACGCGCGGCCATTTCCAAACTACTCAGGCTCATTTGGCCGAAGCGGTCGTCGGAGTGGCAGTCGGCGCCGCTGATCCAGAAGATCAAGTCAGGTTCGGTTTGCGCGAAAACCGGCGGCAAAGTCGCTCGCAAAGTGGCCAGGTAATCGCTTCCCGTCACATATCGATCGAGGGGGATGTCGCAATCGCCGCGTTCTTTCTTCGCGGGATAGTTCTTTCCTACGTGAATCGAGTAGGTGAATACGTGTGGATCGTTGCTGAAATAGGCATTGTTGGCATTCCCTTGATGCGCGTCGGTGTCGACAATCAGGATTTGGTCCAGAGGGTAGTTGGCCGCGCGCAGGTATTCGATCGTCACTGCGATATCATTCAGCACGCAAAAACCGAGGCCCCGGTCGGGAAAGGCGTGGTGGGTGCCGCCGGCGAGATTGGCCGCGATGCCGTCTTCCATGGCGGCCAATGTGGCGGAGACGGTGCCGGCTGTTTCCAGCATCGACCGTTCGAGCAGTCGCGGATGAGCGGGTAGACCCAGACGATTGCGATCATAACGGGTTAGGCCCGGTCGTTCGTCGCCATTGAGGTCGAAGTTTACCGCTTCGAGATAAGCTCTGCTGTGGGCGCGTTCCAGATCCGCGAGGTTAAGGGTCAGGGGGGATTCCACTTGGACAACATCATTTAACAGGGCATGGGCTTCCGGGAATTTTTCCATCGGAAAGGGATGTCCCGGGGGGAGTGGCAGGAAATAATCGTGATGGTAAAAGCAGCGCATTGAACGAATCAGTCGCGCACCGCCGGGAGCTTTTGGCCGGGTCTCGGCTGGGTTGGAATGGGTTTGAGGATAGCGGGTGAGCCGGTCCGTTCAGTAGTCCTCACCCTCAACCGAGACGGTGATTTCGGGCGGGCCGAGTTCGATTCCAGGGGCAATCTCCTCTGCCTCCCTGGGCTCCTCTTGGCGCTGTTGGCGTTGCTGGCGCTGTTGGCGACTCGGGCGTGAGGTTTGTTGGGTTTGGGCGACCTCCTCGGTGCGGTCCTCCTCCTGCCATTGCGCTGCGCCCGGAGCGGAAGCTGCGCCCGGAGCGGAAGCGGCGCGAAGGTCGACCTCTCCGGTTGCTTGTTGGATCCAATTCGGGGAGGTCTCTTCGTAGACTCGTTGCCTCGTGCAGCCACTCCACGCGATCAACCCGAGCGCGAATGTGACCGCGATCAAATTCTTGGGAAAGGAGGATCGAAACATGGGTGGAAGGAAACGGGAGGGGCGAGGGAGTGTCAAGAATCCGTCACGGTGGGGCGGCTACCCCTGACGGGGAAGGCTGCCTGATGCTAACGACTCTGGCAAGAGGCACGGGTGAGCTCACTTACAGCGAATGGGCTTTATCATTAAAACCATGTCTTGATTGTCTCTCTGGGGGAGGTTGTTTCAGAATCTACTTGCAGAAGCGGCGCTCCGGGAAAGATTAATGAGGAGTGGCAGGCGATACTTCCAGCACAGAGACTTCGGCCGGTAACGCGTTGATCGGCGTGCTGGAGCGGATCATCTTTTTCAACGAGGAGACCCACTTTTGCATCGCGGAATTGCGACCCGACCGTCAGCAGGCTCCGGTGACGGTGACGGGAGCGTTGCCGGGCATTCAATGTGGCGAGACGCTGCGGCTCGAAGGGGAGTGGGTTCGACATCCCCAACATGGGCGGCAGTTTAAGATCCGGAGTTTTTCCTCGCAGTTGCCGGGCACGGTATACGGGATTCGTAAGTATTTGGGAAGCGGGTTGGTGCCGGGGATCGGTAAAGTCTACGCGGACAAAATCGTCGATCATTTTGGGACGGATACGTTTCGGGTGATCACGGAGGAATCCGCGTTGCTGCGGAACGTTCCGGGGATCGGCAAGACGCGGGCGGTGGCTTTGAAGAAAGCCTGGGATGAGCAGCAGGCGGTGCGGGAGGTGATGATGTTTCTCCAGACCTACGGGGTCTCGACCGGCCAATGTGTTCGTCTGGTTAAACGTTATGGCAACGAGGCTCAGCAAATTCTGCGGAACGACCCGTATCGCATCGCCCGGGAGATCGATGGAATCGGTTTCAAGACCGCGGACCGGATCGCCATCAACCTGGGATACGCCAATGATAGTCCGGCCCGGTTGGACGCCGGTATTCTGTTCGCTCTCGGTGAGTTGGAGGGGGAGGGCAACACCTGCTATCCGCGGCAGGAGTTCGCCGACCACGCGGCGGAACTTCTGGAGGCGCCTCACGACAAGGTCTGTGATAGAATCGCCGCCTTGATCGAGTCACGCGCCTTGTTGGGCAATGCCGGGAAGGAGGGCGAAGTGATGTTGCAGAGTCCGTCTCTCGATCGGGCGGAACGAAAAGTCGTGGCTTCGGTGGCGGGGATTTGCGCGGGGGGCTCCGCCTTGCCCGCGATCAAGGTCGATCGAGCCCTGGAGTGGGCTCAGGAAAGGGCGGGTTTCGGGTTCGCGGCCGAGCAGACCATGGCTTTGCGGAACGCATTGACCCACAAGTTTTCCATCATCACCGGCGGTCCCGGCACGGGGAAAACGACCATTTTGCGGGCGTTGGTGGCGATTCTTAAGGCCAAAAAAGTGCGGATTCAAATGGCGGCGCCGACGGGCCGGGCGGCTCAGCGGATGGCGGCCACCACCGGCGGTTACGCCCAAACGATCCATCGGTTGCTCAAGTTTGATCCGGCTCAGGGCGGGTTCACCGCGAACGAGGAAAACCCGCTCAAGGTCGATTTTGTCATCGTGGACGAAGGCAGCATGCTCGACGCCCGGTTGGCGGCCAACTTGTTGCAGGCGATTCCGCTGCGCGCCCATTTGGTGTTGGTCGGTGACATCGACCAGTTGCCTTCGGTCGGTCCCGGCAACGTGTTGCGCGATTTGATCGAGAGCGGCTGTCCGAAAGTGACCCGGCTCGAGTCGGTCTTTCGGCAACACGAGGAGAGTCACATTGTCCGGACCGCCCATGCGATCAATCGCGGACAAGTCGGTCTGCCGGCAATCATCAAAACCGCGGGGGAACTCGATCCGGAGTCGGATCTCGCCTTCTTGCAAGCGACCGAGCCGACGGAGTGTCTCGATAAAGTCCTGGAGTTGTGTTTGGACGTGCTGCCGCGACGCCTGGGGATTGATCCGCGCGGAGAAACGCAGATCCTCGCTCCGATGCATAAAGGAATCGCTGGTGTGGCCAATCTGAATGTTGCCTTGCAAAAAGCGCTCAACGGAACGAGCCCCGCTTTGACCACCGCCAGCGGCGTGTTCCGGGAAGGAGACAAATTGATTCAGCTGCGAAACAACTACGACAAAGGGATTTTCAACGGCGATCTCGGCTCGGTGGTGTCGGTTTCCCCTGAAAGCGGCCAGATGACCGCTGAGTTTGACGGGGAGCGCCACCTGTTTGAGCGATCCGAGATGGGGAACCTCGGATTGGCCTATGCGATCAGCATTCACAAGTCCCAGGGGAGCGAATACCCGGTGGTGATCATTCCCTTGTTGAAGCAGCATTACATGATGTTGCAGCGAAACTTGCTCTACACCGCCGTCACCCGCGGCCGGAAAAAGGTGATTCTGGTCGGCGACCCGGCGGCCTATGCCATGGCGGTGAGCAACTTCACCACCAAGGAACGCCACACGAATCTGAACGCGAAATTTTGAGCGACCGGACTCGGACGGAGATGAAACGGAGAGACGCCGAAAGCCATTTTTTGATGAAGCATCGCGGTCGATGCGGGCTGGTGGGCGATTGTCGCCGCAGCCGATTCCACGCCCTAACGGGCGCGGCTCCGGCGACTGAAGTCGCCGCTCCCTGCGGCGCTCCGCGCCGGAATAGGGGGCGAAGCCCGCAAGGAAAGGCGACTTCAGTCGCCTATTCTCGGAAGCCAGCTCAAAATCAAAAAAAATCGCCCCACCCGCAGACACCGGAAAATGTCCAAACTCTAGCCCGCGCCCTGACGGGCGCAGCTACCAGGCGGCCACCGGGTCGGCATCCGGTCGTTTCCCGGGAGCGGGCCCCAATCTTTTACTTTTATGAAACCACGTGTGGAAATTGAGTATTGCACCCAATGTCGGTGGCTGATGCGGGCGGCCTGGTTGGCCCAGGAGTTGTTGAGCACCTTTTCCGAAGACCTCGGGGAGGTGGCCCTGATTCCGGGACGCGGAGGGGTGCTGGAAGTGCGGATTGATGGAAAAACCGTCTTCTCCCGGGCACGGGAAGGTCGTTTTCCGGAGGCGAAAGAATTGAAACAGCTGGTAAGGGACGTGGCCGATCCGCGGCGGGACCTCGGCCATAGCGACCGGTGAGATTTGTTCTTCGCGGTGTCGGTCTCCGCGCGCGGGATCCGGGCATCGACCTTCTTCGGACGGCTTTCACGCGGGCAGGAGGGGGAAATTCCCTGTTTGCCAAGGCCTAAATCCATTTTAATGGTGACACCCCGCCATCGCTGGCGCTAGCTTTGTAGATTCCTTATGGACGTGACCTATGTTCTCATCACAGTGGTAAAAGCGGTGGCCGTCGTGGTCGTCTTGATGAGCCTGTGCGCGTACGCCGTGCTGGCCGAGCGTAAGGTTTCCGCCTGGATCCAGGGACGGGTCGGGCCGAACCGAACGACTTTACCGTTTATCGGCGCAATTCCCGTCATAGGTCCCTTTTTGACTCGCCTCGGCATTTTCCAGCCGACGGCCGACGGGTTGAAGTTCCTCTTTAAGGAAGACATCATTCCGGGGCACGTGAACAAGTTTTACTACGTGTTGGCTCCGGCCCTGGCGTTGGTGCCGGCGCTGACCACGGTGGCGGTCCTTCCATTTGGCCAATTCATGGATGCGGCGGGGCAATGGCAGCCGCTGGTGTTGGCCAACGTCGACATCGGGATTCTCTTCATCCTGGCGGTTTCGTCCCTTGGGGTTTACGGCGTGATTTTGGCGGGTTGGTCGTCCAACAGCAAGTATCCGTTCTTAGGGGGGGTGCGGGCTTCCGCCCAATTGATCTCCTACGAGCTGGCGATGGGTCTTTCGATTCTGCCGGTTTTCATGTGGTCGGCGGGAACCGGTGAAATGGGGTTGAACCTCTTCCAGGTGGTCGATTCGCAAAAAATGGTTTGGCTTGTCATCTGGCAACCGCTGTCGGCCCTGATTTTCCTGGTCGCTCTTTTTGCTGAGACCAACCGGCTTCCGTTTGATATGGCGGAGGCGGAAACGGAGTTGGTGGCCGGTTTTCACACCGAATACAGCAGTTTCAAATTCGGCCTCTTTTTCGTGGCGGAATACGCTCACATCATCATCGGTTCGGCTGTAATGGTCGTTCTCTTCCTCGGTGGCTGGCATCCGTTCCCGGGAGTCCCGCTGCAGATCGGCGGTGTTCTGGGAGCTGTCTTATCCGTCCTGATATTTCTGGCAAAGGTTTTTGCCGTCATTTTCTTCTTCATCTGGGTCCGTTGGACTTTGCCGCGATTCCGTTACGATCAGGTCATGACCTTGGGGTGGAAAATTCTTTTGCCGCTCGCGTTGGCGAATCTGATATTTAACGCCATCCTGATTGCAGTCATCGACACCGTCTTCTAGTTTTCGTCCTTATGGCATTGGTAATTCAGAGGAAGCCGCTCTCCTGGCTCGAAAAGACGTATATTCCGCAGATTCTCGGCGGGTTGAAGACCACTTGGCGCCACCTTTGGTCTCCGGGCGTTACGCTCCAGTATCCCGAGGAGCGTCCGGCCCTGCCTCCCAATTACCGGGGAGTTCCGACGCTGGTGAAAGATCCCAAGGGACGGGTGAAGTGTGTTTCGTGTCAGTTGTGTGAGTTTGTCTGTCCTCCCAAGGCGATTCGAATCGATCCGGGCGAAATTCCACCGGAAGCGTCCACCGCTCATGTGGAGAAAGCGCCGCAAGAGTTCGAGATCGATATGCTGCGCTGCATTTATTGCGGCTTGTGCGAGGAAGTCTGTCCGGAAGAGGCGATTTTCCTTCAGAACGTGTTTTCCGTCACCGGTTACCATCGGGACGAGTTTAAGTTCAAGAAGGAAAAACTCCTGGCGATGGGCGGGACCTTGCCGGACAAGCATTTCAAATGGGACAAAAAACGCCGCGCGGCGGAAGAAGGCAACGCGGAGCATTGAGGGGGACGAAGGCGCTGTAGAGGCGCCGGCTGCGATTACCCCTTTGCTCGGAACGCTCGTGCGCGGTATTTTCAGTGCATCCCGGAGTTATCGCCTTTTTCCGGCGTTCTTGAGAGCCCTGTAATGGCGACTGAAGTCGCCTGTCCTTGCGGGCTTCGCCCGGAATTTCGGCGCGGAGCGCCGACTTCAGCCGCCATTCCTTGTGGGCTTCGCCGGGTATTTCGGCGCGGAGCGCCGCAGGGAGCGGCGACTTTAGTCGCCGGACGTGAGAGGTTGACAACTTCGGGATGCGCCGCTTGCGCGGTATTATTTCACTTCAACCTTGCAGATAGCCTTCCGGTCCCTTCGATAGCATGGATGGATATCTGGTTCAATCTCGCGGAGGGGATCGATCAACGCGCCAAAGCGGCGGCTGCCGGCTTGGAGGGATTCGACGAGTCGTTTGCGGCTGACGTCCGTCTGGCGGACCCTCGTTTCGGTGATTTTCAGGTCAATGGCGTGCTGCCTTTTGCCAAGAAAAGCCGCAAAAATCCGCGGGAGTTGGCGCAGAGCCTCGTTGCGGCCCTGCAGGAAACCGACATCGATCCGGAGTATCTGAAAATCGACATCGCCGGCCCCGGGTTTATCAATTTTACCTTCACGCCCCGGTTTCTGGTCGATTGGCTGAAAAAATTCCGGAGCCGCGACGATTTGCACCAGGCGGCGTCGAGCATCAATCGGGGTCGCCGCGTGGTGGTCGATTACAGCTCGCCGAACACCGCCAAGCAGATGCACGTCGGACATCTCCGTTCCATGGTGATCGGAGAGAGCATCGCCCGGTTGCTGGAATTTTGCGGCGCGGAAGTCATTCGCGACAACCACATCGGCGACTGGGGAACCCAGTTCGGCAAACTGATCTACGCCTACAAGCGGTTTCTCGATCCGGAGGCCCTGGAAAGTGAGCCCTTGGAGGAGTTGGAACGCCTCTACAAGAAAGGGGACGCGGCCACCAAGGAAGACGAAGGGGCGCTGCGGGAGGCCCGTCAGGAATTGGTGAAACTGCAGAACGGGGATCCCGGGAACACGGCGCTTTGGCAGAAAATCAACGACGTCAGCCGGGAGGCGTTTGAGGACATTTATCAAAAGCTGGGGCTCCGCTTCGATCACCAGCTCGGGGAAAGTTTTTACCAGGACCAAGTCGACCGTGTTTACCGGGAGATGACGGAACACGGGATCGCCGAGGAGAGCGAAGGGGCGCTGGTCGTGTTTCATCGCGAACATTCGCGCTTCGCGAAACAACCCTTTATCATTCGCAAATCGGATGGCGCGAGCAACTACGGCACCACCGACCTCGCCACGGTTTTGTATCGAGTGGAAGAATTCAAGGCGCAGACGCTGGTCTATGTGACCGACGCCCGGCAGCAGGATCATTTTCAGCAGCTTTTTCTCTCGGTCGAGAAATGGTTCGCGGCGCGCGGCACGCCGGTTCCCGAAATGAAACACGTCTGGTTCGGCACGATTTTGGGCGAAGACGGAAAGGCGATTAAAACCCGTTCGGGCGATCCGATTAAGCTAAAAGAGCTTTTGCGGGAAGCGGAGGACCGGGCGTTTCAGATTGTCACGGAGAAGAATCCGTCGTTGCCGGAAGAAGACCGGCGGAAAATCGCCTCAACCGTGGGGATCGCGGCGATCCGTTATGCCGATTTAGCCCAGAACCGAACCGGGGACTATGTCTTTTCCTGGGACCGCCTGCTCAGTTTTGATGGCAACACCGCTCCCTACCTGCTGTATGCGGTGGCGCGGATTAATAGCATCTTCACAAAACTCGGCGACCTGGATCCGGAGGCCGAGGAAAGCGCCAGTCCGTTTGAAACCGACACGGAAATTGCGTTGGCGCGCAAGTTGCTCGGATTTGTCACGGTGCTCAATATGTCGATCGACGATCTGCGTCCGCACTTTATCTGCACCTACCTGTTTGAGTTGGCGGGACAATTCAGTAGTTTTTACAACGCGGATCGAGTGATCGTGGACGCGCCCGATGTGCGCGCCCGTCGCCTCGTCTTGTGCCGCCGGACGTTGGTCATCTTGGAAACCGGCCTGCAGCTTCTCGGGATCCAGCCGCTCAAGCGGATGTAGGTTTCTGGTTTGGGGTTTCGCGGAGCGGGCGGGGATCGTGTCCCGGCGGCGGGGAGGATGGTTTTTTATGAACGAACAAGATCTCAAACTGCTTCACGAACTCACCGCCATTCCCACCGCAGCGGGAAAAGAAGACCGGGTGATTGCCTGGGTAGCCGATTGGGTTGGCCGGCGCAAGCACCTGGAGCTTCGCCGTGACGAACACGGGAACCTCCTCATCACTCAAGCCGGGGGGCGGCGAGCGGATAAGCCCGTGGTGAAACCGATCTTCCTGACGGCGCACCTCGATCACCCCGCCTTTGTTGTTCATCGAATCGTCGATAACACGACCGTCGACCTCGAATTCCGGGGCGGGGTTCGGGACGTGTGTTTTCCGGAAAAGGAAATCGAGATTTTTGACGGAGAAGGGCGGCCACATTACGGACGAATCATCGAATCGGAGAAGGCGACTCCCTTTCGGAGGATCACGGTCCGGATGAACCGGAAGAGCGCCTCGCTGAAGGCGGGCGACATAGGGCGTTGGCGATTGAAGGGACGAGGGGCGAGACCCTCGATTGTTAAAGGCATTTTCTACGCTCCGGCGTGTGACGATCTGGCCGGTGTGGCGGCGGCGCTTTCCGTGTTGGATCGATTGCGACGGCGAAAGGGATTTTCGCACGTCGGGGTTCTTTTGACTCGGGCGGAAGAGATTGGATTTGTGGGGGCGATTGGCGCGGCGCAAAGCGAAACCGTTCCTCGCGATTCCCGGCTGATCTGTTTGGAAAACTCGCGCAGTTTTCGCGAATCCCCGATTGGCGGCGGCCCGATCCTGCGGGTGGGAGACCGGGTCGGGGTTTTCAGTCCCGGGTTGACGAACAAGCTGAGTCAGATTTTGCGCGAGCATGAAAAAAACAATCCGGACTTTCGTTGGCAACGCAGGCTGATGCCCGGCGGCGCGTGCGAAGCGACCGCTTTCGCCGAGTTCGGGTATGACGCCACCTGCGTCTGCCTTCCCCTGGGGAATTACCACAACATGACCGACGCCTCGCAAGCCGACGATGCGAAGCCCACCGGAGGCGTTGGGCCGGAGTTTATTTCGGTGGAGGATTACGCGGGAATGATCGATTTGTTACGGATTTGTATCGAGAAGATGGATGATGAGCGGCCTTCGCTGCGCGTGTCTCTTCAGACCCGTTTCGAGAAATTGCGGGGTGTTTTGACGGGCTAGACACCCGGGTTCCCCGGGGTCCGTAGCCGCGCTCGTGGGAGCGTGGACGTTCTCGTAGCCGCGCCCGTCAGGGCGTGGACGAACGTTTGGGTGTGAACGAATGGCCCACGGTCCACCGCCCGACGCCCAATACCATTGCGAAATTCATGGAGTCAACCCGGAGGGTTGTTAGCTTGTAGCCGGAGGTCGCAGACCTCCGGTTTCCGACGAAGGAAAATGCCACCCTGAAGGGGTGGCAGAAGGCGTCGGCGGGGGAAAACGCACCATTGACCTGAACAATCGAACGTCTTCTGGCACCGCCTTCGGGGTGCATCTTTCTGGTTATCCTTTTCCGGGGGTATCGCCCGCATTCGCGGGCTCAACCCCCGGCTACAATCTGTGATCCCTTCGGGATCGGCTTGGGCAACCGATGAATTTAACAATGGCATCGAAAGGCGGCGAAGGCTTGAGGAAGTTGAAAAGGTCCGCGTGTGAATCGTGGAGTTCCGCAAAAAAGGGATGGCTGGGCTTAGGAGTCTCCGTCCATCGCGAAGTTAACGGCGGTAATTCCCGCCGCGGAACAGGCGTCCATCACGCGGATGATGGTTTGGTGGGTGGTGTTCAGGTCCGGTTGAATCGTGACCGTGGCATCGACCTGGTTGGCTTCGCTGGCCTGCCGAAAGCGAGTCAGGGTGGCGGTCAGTTGGACCATGCGGCCGGCGCCGGGAGAGTCGTATTCAAATTCATTGACGACGAGTGTTCCATCGGCCCGGATTTCGATAATTTGCTCGTCGGGCATCTCCACCGGTTCGGACTGTTCGACGACGCCGGGGAGTTGAAAGGAGATGTCGGCTTCCTGTCGCTCGAGGGTGGAGCTGACCATGAAGTAGATCAGCATCAGAAAGACGCAATCGATCATCGGAGCGATTGCCATCTGCGGCTTGGGGCGGTTTCGTTTGCGGAGGGCGACAGCCATCGGGGAGGGTTAGCGGGTTTGGTGGGTGGAGTAAATGACATCGACCACACCGGCTTCGGCGCAGGCCTTGAGTACGTCCTGAATGTGTTCGAACCGGGTGTCGTGATCGGCGCGGACTTGAATCCGCAACCGCGGCGTTTCGCTCAGGTTGCGGGAGACGCCCTCCTTCAATTCGCCCCGGCTCACTTCGTTGGCGCCGAGAAAGATGGCGCCATCCGCCCGGACGGAAACAATGCCGCGATCGGAGAGGTCGTCCGGAACCTCACTTTCCTCCGATTCGGGCAGGTCGACCTCGACGCTTTTGTCGGCTTGGGCGAGTGAACTGACGCACATGAAGAAGACGAGCAACAGGAACACCATGTCGATCATCGGGGCCATCTGGAAGTCTTCGGTTTCGCGTTTCTTTCGGAGCAACTTCATTCGTCTTGGGGTTGGGGAATTCGTTTTGGGCTCGTCGGCCGTCGTTTGGCTGGAGCCGTGGCGTTTCACGATGGATCATCGGGGAGATGGGTAAGGTTGAGGGATAGTTATTGGAAGAAGGAGAGCAAGTTTGGCTTGGTCTGGCAAGCGAGGAATCGCCATCCGGGGGAGGGTGTCGCGCGAGGGAGCGCGGTTCCGGTATTGCCCGGATAGATCGGGTGTGCCAATTTGCGGCATGAAACGCTCCGACGCCGTCGTCACCGCCCATCTCTTTCGCCAATTAAAGTGGGATGAAATCGATCCCGCGTTTGTTCGCCGTCTGATCTCCGTGGCCCATGCGGAAGATCTGGCCGGTGAGGGGCTGGTCGCGCCTCCGTCGGCGGGGCGCGCGGGCGATGTCACCACCATGGCCGTTCCCGTTAACGACGATGCGCGGGCGGATTTGGTGGCGCGGGAGCCTTTGGTAATCTGTGGATTGCCGTTGCTTCCGTGGGTTCTGGAGGTTTATGGGGGTGGCGTTGAAATCGAGCTGGTTGCAGCCGAAGGGGAGTCGGTGGTTGAGGGAGCCCGTCTGGCCTCTTTGCGGGGGCCTTCATCGGTCTTGTTGCAGGCGGAGCGGGTTTTATTGAATTTCCTCCAGCACCTGAGTGGAATCGCTTCGGAGACCGCTCGCTATGTGGCGGCCCTGGCCGGGTCGGAGACGCGGTTGCTTGATACGCGAAAGACGACGCCTGGCTGGCGAATGCTCGAAAAATACGCCGTGGCGCGTGGGGGAGGCTGGAATCACCGGTTGGGGCTGTTTGATCGGGTCATGTTGAAAGACAACCACCTGGCCGCGGAAGGGGCGAGTGCCGGGGAACGGCTCGGGGCGGCGGTGTCGCGGGGGCGAGAACGGGCGCCGGACCTGGTGATTGAAGTGGAAGTTGACCGGTTGGAGCAGATTGCGCCGGTGTTGGAGGCCGGGGCGGATGTCATTTTGCTGGATAACTTTTCTCAATCCGATTTGGTGGAGGCGGTTCGACTGATTGAAGGGCGCGCTTATACGGAAATCAGCGGGGGGGTGACGTTGGCGAGTTTGCCGGAGCTGGGACGGCTCGGAGTCGACTTTATTTCCTGCGGAGCGATCACTCATCAAAGCCGGTGGGTGGACATCGCGCTGGATTGGGATGGGTGAGGGCCGGATTTGAAACATCTAACTGATTACATCAAAGGGATCTACGGTTGAAGTCGGGACGGGCGGTTGACAAGTGGGCGGCATTATGAGCAGTTTCACATCGAAATGAGCGCCATTTTGTATGAATCTCACATGCACACGCCCTTGTGCAAACACGCCGTCGGCCAACCCGAAGAGTACGCCGCTGTCGCTGAACAGCGGGGGTTGAAGGGGATTATCGTGACCTGCCACAATCCGATACCCGGCGGTTGGGCCGCCGGGGTGCGGATGGCGCCGGAGGAATTGGACGACTACGTGGCGATGGTTGACCGGGCGCGGCTGGAATGGGCGGGCCGGGTCGATGTGCGTCTCGGCATGGAGAGTGATTTTGCGCCGGGGATGGAGCCGTGGCTGGAAGAACTTCATGGCAGCCAGGCGTTCAATCACGTTCTCGGTTCGGTGCATCCGCAGGTGCCCGATTATCAAAAGGTTTATTTCAACGACGATTGGTTCGAATACCAAAAACTTTATTTCGAACATGTTGCGCAAGCGGCGGAGACCGGGTTGTTCGACACCATGGCGCACCCTGACCTCATCAAAAACCTCGCGCCGCACGAATGGAATCTAGAGCGGATCTGGCCTTATGTTCTGCGCTCGCTCGATCGGATTCGTCAAGCCGGGGTCGCCATGGAATTAAATACCTCCGGTGTGAATAAGACGGTGCCGGAGATGAATCCCGGTCCCCGGATTCTCCGGGAGATGGCGGAGCGGGAAATTCCGGTGGTGATCGGGGCGGACGCCCATGTTCCGGAGCGGGTTGCCGACGGCTATGAAGAGGCGCTGGACCTGCTGGAAGCCGCCGGTTACCGAAGGATCAGTTTCTTTCTGGACCGGGTGCGACGGGAAATCGAGATCGGGACCGCGCGGGCCAGTTTGAAAAAAGCGGCGGCCGCTCAGTAGAGACTGGCCTCCCACGGTTCCCCGTGGTTTAATTGAAGGATGAACTCGCAATTAACCTTCAATGCAATGTTTGTCCTCTACTCGTCGCTGGCGGGAGTTATCGGAGCTTTGGGAATGACCCTCATTCTGAGTCTTTTCGGTCGAGTCGGATGGACGCGAGCGAATCTTGTGGTGGCTCTGGGGCATTTGTTTGTGACTTCGAACCGGCAGGCGATCCTTGTCGGGGGGCTGGTCCACTGCCTGGCCGGTATCGTTTTCGCGATGCTTTACTCGACGGTGTTCCTTGTGCTGGGGCTCAGCACCTTTGTTTCGATTTTGTTTGTCGGGCTCGGTCTCGGCTGGGGGCACGGAATTGTGGCGAGCCTGATTTTCGTGGTGGCCACTGTGATCTACAATCCCGAGGGTGAATTCCGAAAAGTGCAATTCGCGGGCGGTCCGGCCTACTTTGTGGCCCACATGGTTTTCGGGTTTTTGGTCGGCCTG
>LFIK01000697.1_pt1 | contig 25640 bp, 24 predicted proteins | sample 643401 | NCBI WGS metagenome assembly LFIK01 (sample SAMN03777447, study PRJNA286221) | soda lake metagenome | biome: soda lake; feature: Kulunda steppe; material: water; isolation source: sample T5-Br brine of Lake Tanatar-5 | place: Russia: Kulunda steppe | collected 2010-07
CCAAGATCACGTTCGGCTTGGAGCAACAGGCCCAGCGCGTAATACTTGAGCTGCGGGTTGCCCTTGGCGTCCACAGGAACGCCCGCGCCGTGCTTGTAGTCCACCACCATCCCGCGACCATGCTCGACCAAGCTGAAATCCCCGGTGCCGAACAGGGGAAACTTCTCGGCCAACTCCTTCGGGTCGTTCTGGAGGTAGTCGCCAAACACATCGTAGAGTTCGTTCAGGTCGAACGTGCTTTCGATGCCGATGTGCACAGCTACGTTTCCGGGGTGCGCCCACAGTCTTATGGTGTCGAGCACGTGGTCGATGCACAGCTTGGTCGCGTCCGCAAACTCCTGCGGGTCGGCCACGGTGACGTTGTATGCGTCGGCCAAGGCTTTCGAGTAGAGCTCGACCTCGCGCTCCCCCTTTTTCAAGATGCGCCACAGCGCGTTCTCGATAATTTCGTGGGCCGCGCTGCCCTCGCGGGCGTAGACCCCACTGACATCCTTGGTCGGCAGATGACCCGCTTTCTGCGCGTCATCCAAGAGTCCCCACATGCCGGGGCAGTTCATCCAGATCGACGCGGAACTGGCCCCGAAGATCGCGTGGGCTGCCGGGCGCTCTGCGCGCCCGGCGTTCTTGGTGACGGTGCTGCCCTTGGGCAACTCCGGCACTTTGAAGGTGTGCTTGATGACATCGGTCATGCGAACGGATCATCCTCGTTTTCGTCTTCGGGCTCGGGCTCGGCCTCATCCTCGCCCTCGAACAGCGCGGGCACCGCCTGCGCCAGCTCCAGCACGAACCGCTCTTGGTCCTCGTGACTGGTGATCTCGCTGGTCTTCTTCACGCCGTTCATGTTGGCCATGACTGCCGACAGGGCTTTCTTGACACGAGCGGCCAGCTTCGGATTGGCCTTGTCATGCACTGCCGCCTTGGCCTTCGCTACCGCCGTGTCGAAATCCACGTCGGGGCCTTCGTCGTCGCCTTCGTCGCCCTCGTCTTCGGGCTTCGGGTCGGGCTCGACGGTCTTGGTCGCCTTGCTGTTGCGCTTGGCCCGGATCACGACAGTCTTGCCCTGCGCGTCCAGCAGCTCTTGGAGCTGGCGCAGCAGCGCAGCTTCGTCTTGGGGCTTGGCCGTCCCGCCGCCGCGCAGGATGTCGTCCAACGCTTCCGGGCTGTCGGCCTCGATGGTCAGCGAATACTTGGTCATTGGGTCTTCTCCTTGAGGGTGTCTTCGACGGCTTTGTGCAGAATGTCGGGGTTGACCTGCGCGCGCTTGGCGAACGCCACGAAGTCCCCGTAGGACAGCCCGGCGATGGCCTTGGCCGCGTCCAGCTGTGTCGTGCGCCGGATGAAGGCGCTGTCCCCGGTGATGCGGCGGAAATCTCTCTCCCGCTGCATCCGCTTCATCCCCGGCACCAGCGGGTGGGTCTTGTCAGTCATTGGTTCCTCCTTCTCTTGGTTCAGCCCCACAGGGCCTTGTTGCCGGATAGCTTCCGGCGGTTCACGCCGTAGACCATTTCCTCTATGGCGCACGGGACCGTGAGGTAATCCACCAGCACGGTGCCGGTCTGGCCGTAGCGCCGAAGGCGGGCGATCACTTGAAGATCGTCCTTCGGCGTCCACGTGCTTTCAACGATGACCATGCGGCGCGCAGCCGTCAGGGTAATCGCCTCCCCTGCCGCTTGAATGTTCCCAAGGAACACGCGGCATTGGGGGTAATCCTGGAACATCTTGACCTGCCCTTGGCGCAGCTTGGCCGGGGTCGATCCGGTGATGACGGCGGGCTGATACTTCATCAGCTCCGACCGCAGGCCCTCGATCACGGGCGTATGCACGCCGAAGACTGCGACCTTCCGTTCGCCGCCGTCCAAGAGGTCGCGGATGTAGTTGGCCGCGCTGCGCACCTTGGTTTGGCCCAGCAGCCTGCGCACGCTGGCCACGGGCAGCTCGGCTTCGTCCATGATCTGGGACAGAAGCTCGGCGTCGGTCTTGCCTTGGCTGTGCCCGGCCATGATCCAGCGCGAGATTTCCTCCAGCCCTTGGCGCAGCTCGTCGCGCACGCCCTTGTGCCCGGTCAGGTGTTCTTCGAGGGTCTGCGCCAGCGGCACGCGGTTGATCCGCGCCGGGGGCATCTGGTTGCCCACGTCCTTGTGTGTGCGCCAGATGGCGATCTTCTCCAGCATGGCCCGCATTTCCTTGGTCCTCCGGTTGGCCCTCGGCTTCCACTTGCCGGTCCTCGTGTCGATCACCCCTGCCGTATAGGCGCGGGCGAACTGTTCTTCGGTCAGCTGACGCCCGGTCGGCGTGCGCAGCAGCTTTGGCCAGAGCCGGGCGAAGTGCGTGTAGAGCTCGGTCTGGTAGTTGGGCGTGATTGACCCCGACAGCAGCAGCGCGCCCTTGGTCACGCGGCCAACCAAGCCCTCGCCCGGCCCAAGTTTCTCTCCGTAGACCGCCTTGGTCCGTTGGCTGTCCGAAGATTTCAGCCGGTGCGCCTCGTCTATGATGATCGCGTCCTTCTCGGGTGCCGACGCGAGGTTCCACTTCACCACGCGGTCGTGTGTCGTGATGCACACGTCTGCCGTCCAGTCATCCACGGCCACGCTGCGCGGGATCGTCTGCCACTTCTCAATTTCGGCAGCGAACCCGTAGGTGTGGCTGGCCGTGGTCAGGACGTATGCCGTCTTGGCCCCCTTGAGGTCGAGCCAATGGACGCTCAGGGGAGTTTTTCCCAAGCCCGGCTCATCGAAGCACCCGCCAGCTGCGCGCTTGGCCAAGGTCTCCGCGCCCGACTTCTGATAGGACAGGAGTTGGTCTTTGGGCATCACTCGATCCCCGCCAGTCCAATCAGCGCCGCCTCGGCGGCATCGGTGTCCTTCACGCGCTTGAACCAATCGGCCCGATCAGGCCAAAGGCCCATCGCCCGCTCCCGACATGCCGCCTTGAGCTGCGACCGCTCGCGTGCCGCGTCGGGCACGAGAACACCCACCGCACCGCGCCAGACCGAGACCGGCACCGTTCTGACGGTCGTGCCTCGGCCCTCGATCACCGCGCGCACCGCGCCGTAGGCCCGGCCAAAGGCGAACGCCTGCGGCGCTCGGTCCTTCGGTAGCGCGCCAACGCGCTCGATGGTGCATGTCAGGATCGCGCCGTCGTGCTTTGCTTCCCAATCCTGCAACATTTCAACCAGCCGCATCGCGTCCAAGATGATCGTGTCTCGGGTGTTCACGCGCTCGCGCGCACCCGGCAGCTTGGCGACCTCCAGCAGCGCGGGGACGAAGGGCCGGGAGCGGGGCGCAAGCAGCGCCACCGCCCCGTGGGCACCGGGGTCCACGCCAAGGTGCAGCGGGATCAATGGACCTGACCCTGATACTCGGCCTGACGCTTGGCCATGTAATTCTTGCGGAACACGTCGGGCAGCTGATCCCACTGGAACACGCCCATCCCGGTCAGCTTGTCGAGGACCGCATGGCGGTGCGCGCACTCATCCAATTTGTGCGAGCACGCGGTCAGGACTTCCGATGTGTTCACGACCAATACCGTTGTGACGCCCGCCTCGGCCAACTTCTTGTGGGCTTCGTGGGCCTCCGTCGCACTACCGGGAACCCCGATCCGCTCCGGCAGCTCATCCAAGGGGCAGATGAGGACTTCCGCCGGGATGTCGGTGTCGATGATGTGTTCCAGCATGATGAACAGAAGTGTTCGCGTCACAGGGTGGCCCATCGGCATTGTAACGACTTCGTTGGCCTGCATTGTAAATCTCCAGAAGTGGTTTTGGTTCAACGCAAACGGCACACGACCGCGCCGGGGCGTTTGTCTCGGACCTCGGTCCAACACTGAAACTCCCGGCCAAGGCGCTTTTCTGCGTGTCGTCTGGCCGACGCCAGCTGCGACGGCGTTCGACCCGGAACGAAGAACGTCTGGCCGACAGCCAACTCGACCCACGGGTAACGCCTTGGTCTCATTCGCTTTTCGAGGGTCACGGCCTTCTCCAGTGCTCGCTTGCACTGTCTGCCTACACCCAAACAAAACAGTCCGTCAACCAAGTTTTGTTTCTTTTTTGTATTTTTCGTCTTGCTTTGCTGTAAACTGTTTCCTACATGGTTGGTGAACGCCACACGACCGAGAGGGGGAGCTCCCATGAGCGGCAACACTATTCGTCGGATGGACCCGGAAACCGACGCCGACGCAGGCGCATACATCAGCGTCGAACAGGACTTCGCGCGCCGACTGCACCACTACATGACGCAGCGGGGGTGGACGCAATCTGACCTCGCCCGCGAAGTTTGGGGCGAGCGCACGAACACCCGAGGCTACAAGGAAGCCAAGGGGCGCGACCGCATCAGTGTCTTCCTAAAGGGCAACACCATGCCGGAAACGACCACGCTCGAAGCGCTGGCGAAGGCCCTCGACGTGACGCCCGAAGACCTCTGCCCGGATCAGCACCGCAAGGCAATGGCGTGGGAGCCGCACGCCATATCCCTGACGGTCGCGCCGGGGCACACCGACAAGGCGCGACTGGTCATCGACAGGATTGTGCCCTTCGCTATCGGCGCAGAAATCATCGCCATTCTGGCCAAGCACGGGCTGACAAACTGATGGCCCACGTCATGTTTGGACCCGACCCGCTGAACCACAACGCGCGAAGCACGCCGCGCTTGGCCCCGCCAGATCGGTCGAACCGATGTTGGACCGTCCGATGGGCCGAGCGCGAGGCCGATGGGAGCTGGCGCACGCGCCGGTTCTCCACTCGGTGCAAGACCCGTGCCGATGCCGAACGTGTCTATCAGGACTGGCTGGAGGGGTTCTTGACCCGGAACCCCACGACCAAGGCCCGCACCTTGCGCGACGTGGCCGAGGAATACCTCCGCGACCATGCGGCACCGCGCGGGCTGGAACGTTATCAGCGCATGGCGATGCGCGCCGCCCTGTTGGCTTTCGGGGACCGCACGACCGACACCCTGACCCCGCAGGTCTGGGATCGCTATGCGACAGCGCGCATGGAAGGCCAGTATGCGGGCCTGCGGGGCGGGGTGGCCAAGGCCAGCACCGTTCGGCGGGAGCTCTCTGCCGTTCGGGCCGCGCTGAATTGGGCGGTGCGCAAGGGGCGCACGCTGGCGGATCATATCCACCCGGTCCCGATGCCCTTGGACAGCTCGTCGCCCGCGCGCGAGGTTTGGTTGGACGAAGAACAGGCCGAGGACTTCTTGGCCAAGGCCGAAGCCGAAGGCGGCATGATCGAGCTGGCGGTGTTCATCCTGATGTTCACGGGTGCCCGGCGCGGCGCACTGATGGATTTGGATTGGTCGCGGGTGGACTTGGCCAAGGGCCAGATCGACTTCCGAAACCCGTCCAAGCGAGTATCCCGCAAGCGCCGCGCGGTGGTCCCCATCGCCAAGCGCCTGCGCCCCGTGCTGGAGCGGCACCGCAAGAAATCCGGGCCGGTGATCGAGGGCGGGGGCATAGACTGGTTCGGGGTTCAGTTCCGCCGGTTTGCCGAGCGCGCGGACTACCCGCACATCACGCCGCACGCGCTGCGGCACACCTTCATCACGCTGCGCCTGCGGGCGGGCGTCGATCCGTGGAAGGTCGCCGGGGTTGTCGCGGACAGCCTCCAGACGATCCTTTCTGTCTACGGGCACCACAGGCCCGATCACCTGAGCGATGCGGTGGACCTATGAGCGATGGACCCTTTCCGAATTGGCGCTGTTGGTTGTTGGGGTCAACGGAGCCTGCGAAGTTCGACCAGCGGGTGGCCGAAATCCGCACGGCCAAGATGCGGCCCGGTCGAAAGAAGGGGGGTTGGCCGACGGGCCAGCCCTTGGACGAAACGCAGCGGGACGCCCTGCGCAGGCACCTAGAGAGGATAGGACCGAAATGCCCCTGACCAAAAGGTTCGGCCAGCCGCACGGCTGTCTTGTCGTTCACCCCAGCCCACCTAAGCCGAAGGTCATCACCACGCGCGTTCTCCAGATGCCCGACGGAACCCAGCTGGTGTGCCGGAAGCGGGAGAGTCCGAAGCAAGGCTACGAATGGACGGCGGAAATCCCCCTTGAAGTGGCCAAGGAGGTCTTCACGAATGACTGAGACCAAGAGAAAGAACGGCCCGCCCGGCGTGCCGATCACGATCCAAGGGGTGACGTATCCCTCGCACCGCGCGGCGGCACGCGCCCTTGGCGTGACGCCCGGCGGGTTGAGCCTCGCCAAGAGCCGGGGCCGACTTGATACTGTCGGTAGTCGCAACCGGCACGGCCAACAGGAGAAGGAGACCGACCAGTGACCGAAGGCAAGACCCCTGCCGCCAAGGCCCTGATTGAAGCCGCCGAGGTTCGGAAGGCAGACCAAGCCCTCAAGAACGCCCGCGCCGAAGCGGCCAAGTGGCAAAAGAAAGCGCAAGCCCAGCGCAACCGGATTGGCCAGCTGGAAAAGCAGGCCGAGGAAGACGCGGTGTCCAAGCGCGACCATGTGTTCCGGCTGCGGCAGTTGATCTATCGGGCGCTCCACGACCATCCGGCTTGGCGCGAGGACGCGCAACGCGAGCTGAGAGGGAGGGGCTGATGATGAGACGCGACACAGAACGCTTTGAAGCGCGGCAGAAAGCCGCCCTGCGCGCCATCGAAGGGCCAAAGCCGTGAAAGTCCCAGCGGTCATGCGCGGCGTCGAGTATCCTTCGATTGCCGGTGCGGCACGGGCCGCGGGGGTGACGCCCCGCAACGCCCAAAAGCATCTCGATACCTATGGTCATCTGGACTTCCTTGGCACCGAGAAAGCCCGGCGCATGAACCGAACGACGAAGCCCGTGACGATTGGCGGCGTCACCTTCGCGTCCCGCGCCGAGGCGGCAGAGCAGCTGGGCATTTCCAAGGCGACCTTGTGGCGGGCGATGTTCCGCCCCAAGGACTACCCCCGTGCCGCACAAACCGTGATGATCGCCGCGATGTCGTTCGGTAGGCGTTCGGAGCGCGAAAATTACTGACCAATCGGGGCACCTTTTGTAAGGCCGTGCAGGCCAAGGTGCCCCGATAACTAGCTGTTAGTTTTGGACAAGTCCTTGTTTTTTGGCGGCTACAAAGCCAGCAACAAACGGGTTTTAGTCCTCCGAAGGCAGAGGTCACAGGTTCGAATCCTGTCGGGTGCGCCAACAAACCAAAAGCCAAGCCCCTATTTTTCCTCGGACATTTAGTTTCTGTCGCTTTTGCTTGGCCGGTGCTTGGCCGTTTGTCCTACGACCCATCGGGGCACTTAGTTAGTGCGCGGGAAGTCCTGCGTTACTCCCGTGCTGGCGGCGAAACTGCGCGTCCCGCGCGCGCATCCTGCTCTCGAACATGCGGTCCATTTCCTCAATGGACATGATGTGATCGGGGGGTTCCTCGCCCGTCCACTGGTAGTAGAGCATTTCCGCGATGGACTGGTTGGGCGTGAAGTTTCCCCGGTTCAGCTCGGTCGGGGTGTATGCGTCCAGCACGTCGTTTCGAGACCCACGGAGCGCCTGCATCCCGGCGATGGCCACGGGCGACGGCGCGTAGCGGGAGAGGATGCCGTGTGCGACCCCCGTGCCCCAGAACCAAGCGCTGTTGAGCGCCTGCCGTTCGGCGTTGAAGGTGTCCGGGTTGTTGTTGACGGCGAGGTTCATGCCCTTGTCGAAGCTGTCGGCCAAGGCCCCGAAGTGCGGACCAAGCGCAGTGTCCGCGATGCCCCGGTTATACCGAGTGCCGGTCAAGGTCTGGATGATCGGGTCCACCCCGCCGGTCAGGCCCGACCGCGACACGGCCCGTTCGACCCGCGCCGCGTCGGTCATGTTCGGCAGGTCTTGGCCGAGAACTTCCTCATCGAACCCGTCGCGCATTTCATCGAACAGGAACCGCGAGGCCACCAGCCACATTGCGCCCGCGATGGCCGGGGTGGCCAATCCGGCAGCTTCCATGACCTCGCCCTTGGCCAGTCGTTGGCCCGACCGCTTGAGGTTGTCGAGCTGGTGGTAGATCACGTTCTTCGTGAACGAGTAGGGGAACGACATCAGTGAGAACACGATCCGGCCATAGGGGTTGTTGGCCCATGCCGGTTTGACCGCGGGCGTCGGACGCTGCACTGACCAGACGTTGGCGAACCGATAGAGCGCCTGTTGCAGCAGCTCGCCTTCTCGCCCGGAGAAGTCGCTCGGATCGGGGATGTCCTTCTCGATGCTGCGCAGCCGGTCCAAGACGGCCTTCTGGTCGCCTTCTTGGATGCCCAAGGACGAGAGAACCCGCGCCCCGTCGTCTTGGCTCATCAGCGCGCTGTTGCCGTCCAGCGCCCGCGCCGCCTTGCGCAGATACTTCACGCCTTGGAGCATCGCGCGCATCCGGTTGCGGTTGTCGAACTGCGTCATCTGGATCGCGGAGAAGTAATGCCCGAGGACTTCCGCCTGCTTGCGCGACACTTGGTCGGTGCCGTGGTGGCGCGCGATTTGCGCCGTCATCACGCTGTCGGTCGAGACCATGCCCAGCGCCTCGGCCAGCTCGTATGCGGCCTTGGATTTCTCGGTCGGCCCAAGCCGGGAGATATGCCGCATCAGGTCGCGCACCCCGACGAAGGTCTCGGATATGACTTCGCTCACCCCGCCCGATTGGATCGCGGCCATGTAGATTTCGGTGAACGAGGTCTGCGTCGCCCGGTCCAGCAAGCTCATGGTGCCCAGCGTGTGCATCCAAGACAGGGCGAACTGGAGCGAGTTGTTGGACACCGCAGGCACGATCCCGGCTTGGACGCGGGCGTAATCCCAGAGCGCGCTGATGGCATCGTTCGGCACGCCTTCGTCCACCATCTGGAGGGTCAGCTTGTCCATTTCGCTGAACTGGTCCCCATACTGGCGGGCGATTTCGGCACGGCGGGTGCCGCGTGTGAGATAGCGGGACATGATGTGGTCGAGGTCATCGGACATGAACTCGGCCAAGCCGCCCTTCGCCGCTGGCTGATCGGCCTGCGGCCCGAACTCCCGGTCCTTGAAGATACTCGCTTGCTGGTTGGCCCGCTCGCCACCGAACGCGGAGTTGTCCCCGGTGGTCAGGTGGTGCGCGAGGGCCTTGGCCTTCTCGCGGGCGTCCGCGCGCGAGACCCCCTTCTTCCGGTAGAGCTGGGTCGTGCGGTCCAAGAACGTGTCGTAGTCGGCCAAGATCGCGCCTTCTTCATACTCCCTCGGGAAGTAGTTTCGACGGACCTCGCCTACTTCAACGCCCGCATCGCGCATATACCCCAGCATGTCGTTCAGGACCGCGCGAACCTCGTTGGCCGCGTGCTGCTCGGCCTTGGTCAGAGGGGTCTTGGTCTTGCGCCCGCGCAGCGTTGCGACCACCCGGAGCTTGCTCTCATTGGACAGCCCAGACGTGGCCTTGGTGTATCGGTTCTGATGCTTGGCCAGCTCCGCGTCGATCCGCTCCCGCACGGTGCCGCCTTCTTGCGTCGTGCGCCGCCCCGGCGGGTTGTAGATCGAGCCCATGATCCGGTCGAAGGTTGGCGAATTGCTCCCTTCGGCCAAATGGCTGACATACCCGTGATAGGTCGCCGTGAACTGGTGGAACAGGGTCATCGCCCGGTTGCGCCCGGCCTGTCGCTGCGCGGCAGTGCGCGGCGGTGTCAGTGCGGTGGACCCCTTGAGCCGGTTGCGCAGCCGTGTGCTGGCCGCGCGCAGCGAATTGAACGCGGCGCGGTAGAGGCGGGGGTCGAAAAACGGGTTTGAGAACGGGATGTCGGAGATGTCGCGCAGGTAATCCCGGATGCGGTAGTCGCCTTCCTCGCGCGCCTTTCGTTGCTCGGGCGTGAGCTCACTATCCGGCACGAGGTTGGGGTCGTTCATGGCCTCGCGGTTGGCTGCGGCCACTCCCTCGCGGAGCTGTTCCTCCCGCGCCCAAGGGTTGCGTGGGCTCTCGCGCGGCTCCCCTGCTGCCTTGGCTCCGGCCTCCCCGAACAGGACTTCCGCTGCGCTGTCGCCGTCCTCGAAGGCGTCGTTGGCCTCCGCGATAAGGTCTTCGAGGTCAGTCTGGCGCTCGCCCACTTGGTCGCGGTTGTCCCCGTCGAACATATCCGACTGCCGCGTGAACATATCGCCGTCGCCAAACGCATCTGCGAACTCGGCACGTTCGGCCTCGCTCATGCGGCTGGTCGTGTCGTCTCCGAACGAGGCGTCCTCGCCTTCGGAGATGCCGCGATCTTGGATTTCGGACAGCTCGGCCTCGGCGTCCCGCACTGCTTGCGCTTCCGGCAGTGGGGAACCTTGCGTCAATTCTTCGGTCAGGTAGTCGATGAACCCCTGCCGGTCGAGATAGTCGGCGTCCCGCGCGGTGCCTGTCGCTTCGGTGATACCGGGGAAGGTTTCCTCCATTTCGGAGCGGGACAGGTTGTCCGCGTCGTCCATCCCATAGCGTCGGTCGAACAGGCCCGGCGGCACGCCTTGAGCGCGAGGCGTGATCCCTGCGGCGCGCAGCTCTTTGCCAAGCCGCCCGTCCGGGTTGATCTGCATGGACTTGCCGCCGGTCGTCGCGGGCTTGGACCGGGCCATCATCGTCGCTACGGGGCGGTCGCCGCCGCGCCCGGCAGCGGCATGGGCCTCTCGGACAGCCTCTTGCGCTTGGCGGATTTCCTCGGGGGTCGCTTCGCGCCGTCCGGGCTCGGTCGTTGGTTCAGGCAGGCCCAGCGGATTGCCGTCTCGGTCTTGGCCGGGCTCGGGGCGCACGGTGTCGTCGCGCGGGTCGCGCTGGCTTGGGCGGTTCGGGTTGACCGCGCTCGGCCCTTGGCCCGCGGCCTCCTGCGCGCTTGGACGGCCAATCGTCCGACGCCCGGTGCCCATGTCTGCGAACTCGGCATCCTCCGGGGTAGGCCGGGGTCGGTCGGGCTGCGGCGGCGGGCCATCCGGCGGGATGGTCTCTTGGCTGGCCGGGCGCGGCTCGGTCATCTGGCGCGTGGTCACGTCGCCCCCGGCCTGCGGCCCACCGCCGGGTTGGCGCGGGCGCACGTCGTTGGGCGACAGCCGGGTGCGCGGCTGCTGCGCCTCTTGGAACTCCTGCGTTCGGCGCAGCTCCGGCGACCACTGCCGGGTGCTCAGAAGCTCACGCGCTTGGTTAGCCGGGACGCGCACGGGCTGGGCGTCTTCATCCATCACCAAGCTCTGCTGCTGGTGCTCGCGCCGCCCGGTCGTCTGGGTCATCATCGGCACGACGATGACGCTTCCATCCTCCAGCGTGGCGGCGACTTGGACGGGCTGCTCGCCCTCGGGCGTGCGCAGGAACGTCACGTCCTGAGTGCCTTCGCCCTCCGGGCGACCGGCGGGGCGCGGGTCACGGCTGGTCGGCGGCGTGTCCGGGGTGGCGGTTTCTTCCATGCGCTGGCGACGGCGTTCGGCCAGATCGAACGTCGGGCGCGCATCGCGCATCATGTTCTCGCGCCGGGTGTTCTCGCGCTCCGCTTCCAGCTCGGCCAAGTTGGCGCGCGCCTGTTCGCGGATCGGGCCTTCCTCGTAGCCGCGCAGGATTTCGGCTTCGAGCTGTGCCCTCCGGGTCGCGTCCCGCTCGGTCTCCAGCTGTTCGAGGTTGGTCCGCGCTTGGTCGCGGATCGGGCCTTGGCGGTAGCCCTCAAGGATTTCGGCCTCAAGCTGCTCCCGACGGCTGACCTCGCGCTCCGCTTCCAGCTCGGCCAAGTTGGCCCGCGCCTGTTCGCGGATCGGGCCTTGGCGGTAGCCGCGCAGGATGTCCTGCTCCAGCCGGTCCTGCGACAGCCGGTCCCGCTCCAGTTGGGGCGGGTCCATTGGACGCCCGGTCTCGTGCCGGTAGCGCGCCAGATCGAACTGGCGGCGGGCCTCGGCGTCTGCGGCAGCTTGCTCTTGGGCAATCGTGCTGGCGCGGGCGCGTTGGGCCTCGGTCGCGGCCTGATTGGGGTCGATAGGCTCCCGCTCCCGGTCGGGTGCCGGGCGGATTTCCGGCATGGGGATCGTGTCGCGGATGGCCTCGGGCGCGGTGCGGCCAACCGTGGACGCCGCTGCCGGGTCCATTTCGCCCGCCTCGATAGCCTCTCGTTCGGCACGGGCCTGTTCGGGGTCGGGCGGTGCCGCAAGATCGCGCCCCGCTTCTGTCTCTCGGCGCGCAGCCAAGCGTTCTTCGGCGCGGGCGCGCAGCTCGTTCGGCAGGTTGTCGGGGTCCAGTCCGATGTCCCGAAGGAACTCGTTGGCCGTCGGGTCGCCGTCGAAGGCATCCGACACCACGTCGTCCACCGTCATCGCGTCCGGATTCCCCCCGCGCTCGCGCAGCTTGGCGAAGGCGTCTCGCATCTGCTGCTGATACTGGCCGCCAACGGCGACCATCTGCGGGGTCGCCATCGCGGCGTCGGCCAAAGCCGAAAGGGTCATGGAGCCGGGGTTGGGCATTTCGCCCACGACGGCGCTCATGCCCGCGTCCGATGCGGCACCGATACCCGCCTGCGCGGCGGTCTGGTTGGCCACGTTCACGACCGGGCTGCGGCCCATCGGGAGCCCTGACACGAGACCCGACAGAAGCGATGCGCCGCCCGCGACCGCGCCTTGGTTCAGTCCCTCGCGTTCCAGCGTGGCATGGAAGTTGGGGTCGGCAACGGCAGCTGCGCGGCCCTCGTCTGTGCTGATGTCGTAGCCCATGTTTTGCGCGACACGAAGCGATTGGTCGTCGCGCACGCGGGCAAAGTCCATGCCGCCCATGACCCCCGCGCCAACCGCCGGGTTGCGGGTGGCGGCGGTCCCGACAGCACCGGCGGTGAGCGTGGGCAGCTCGCGCATGACGGTCTCGACCGCAGCTTGGCCAAGGTTCCGGCCACCAAGCGCATAGGCGCGCTGATATGTGTCGAGCGCCTGCTCCAGAAACCCGTCGCCCTCCGGGTTCATCAGGGTTTCGACGGTGGTTCGGGAGCGGTCGCTCATCGGGAAGCGCTCTTGGGTCTCAAGACGCTGTTCGACAACATCGCCAAGAGCCGCCGCCTGAGACGCTTCCGGGCTGACGAAATCCGGGTCCATCAGCCCTTGGCCGTAGAGCTCCGCTTGGCCCATCGCGTCGTCAGGGTCCATCAGCCTACGGGCGCGCTGCTCATCGACGTTGGTTCTGAGGTCACGAAAGCCCGCGACAATCTGGTTGCCTAGACCTTGCCAACCCCCCACACTGTCGTCCTGCGCGGGTGCCGCCTGCGCCTGCATCTGCATGGCCTGCGCGCGCAGGCGAAGGGCGCGGGCGCGCTCCAGTTCATCGACCATTCAGAAGGGCCTCCATCTGATCGTTCCACTGACGAAGCTGATCCGGGCTCATGCTGTCGGTGTCCATCGACAACAGGGCGTCCAAGTCGGCCTGCCCAACGCCGCCCCCGGCGTTTGGTCGGAGGTAATCTTCCCCGCCGCCCAAGGCCGTTGGTCGCCATCCCGTCCGAACGCGATCTGCAAAAACGCCACCGCTGATAATCTCGTCCATAGCAGCGGCAACCGCGTGCGTCATGTCGGACGGGCCGTTGGGGTCGGACAAGATTTCCCGCGCCCTGAGCTGGACCCGAGACAAAAGCTCTTGGCTGACGCTCCCGGCGGGGATGCTCCCTTCACGCTGGGCTTGCTCCGCCATCGCTTGAACTTGCGGCATGAGCGTGGTCACTGTGGCCTCCCGGTCGAACAGGTTACGCCCGTCTCCGACCCCCATGCCCGGCGGTGGCCCATCCGAACCCGACAAGGCGTTGGCCAGAAGTTCCGGGTTGTCTCGGAACAGGGCGTTCCCGAGCCGGGTCCGATCCGCGTCTGCCATATCCACGGCGGCACCCGCGCGAGTCGCGGCCATGTCGGCCTCGTTGAAGCCGGGAACCGCGTCCGCTTGGACCCCGAACTGACCGTCTGGGCCAAACCCGGTCTGACGCTCATCGGGGCCGAGCACTTCGCTTCCCATGCCGTGGAACAGGACTTGGCCTTCGGGCGAAAGCATGATGTCGCCCTCGCTGGCCATGATGTTCTGGCTCGCCTCGAACTGCGCCATTTCCATCGCGGCCCGCTGTGCCGCCGCCGCCTGCGCCGCCTGCGCGCCCAGCGCCCGGTTGACGCCCATCTCGGTGTTCTGAAACGGCACCTGCGCGCCTAGCGCGAGGTCTGCCGCGCCGCGCTGGCCAAGCCCTTCGGTGCCGTAGATGCCCATGCCCGCGCCCAGCGCGAAGTCGGGGGCGAGGCCCGCCATGCCGTCCCCGATCCGCACGCTGTGGCCGTAGATGTCGGCCATCGCCTGCCGGGGGTCGAGCCCGCTTTCCAGAGCCCCGGATAGAATGTTGCCCAGCTGCTCGCGGGCCAAGGTCTCTTGGTTCTGCCGGTCCATCTGGGATTTGGCCAGCATGGCTTGGCCCTCGGCCTGCGGGTTGCCGAACAGGGCGTTGCCCAGCCCTTGGACCGATTGCCCGAAAGCGGGATTTGCGAAGCGCATGGGTCGCTCCCCTTATCTGAAGCCCTGACCGGGCATGTGTTGGCTGGTCTGACCGTAGCCGGTGTTGTAGCCGCCGCGCTGGAGGCCAAGAGAGCCCCCGGCCAAGAGCAGGTCGCCCAAGAACCCTTGGCCGGGCGTGACGGTGGGCGGGGCGATCTGCCGCTCGCGCATCGACGCATCCATCGACCCTTGCATGAAGTCGCTCAGGAACCCCATGTCAGCTGCGCCGCGTGCCAGCGCGAGGCCCGCGCCCGGTGCCGCTTGCGCCGCTCCGCGCATCCGGTTCTGCGCCGCCAGCTGGCCCTTGTTGCCTTCAATCTTCTGATTGGCCCGGCCCGACATGGGGGCCGCTCCCCCGGTTCCGGCACCGTCCAGCCAACTCGGCATGGGCAAGGAGTTGAGCTTGGCGTTTTCAGCGAGGTTCGCCTCTTGGCGACCGTCGAGCTGGGCTCGTTCCTTGCCGGGATCGGCCTGCTTCGCCGTCCGCGAAAAAGCCTCCAGCTGCTCCCGCCGAAGGGCTTGCTGTCGTTCACGCTCCGCGCGGCGGGCTTCTTCCGAAGCCTGCATTGCCTTCGTGTTGTGTTCGTTGACCGCGTTGATGTGATTTCGCTGGGTCTGGTTGTTGTAGTAAGTGCCGCCAGCCGCGGCCAAGCCGCCCGCGATGGTCATTGGATCACACATGGCGACCTCCGTTACCTGATGATCTGACTGCTGCCGCCGCCGCCCCCGGCCATCGACGTGATGTTAGGCTGGGCGTAAATCCCGCCAACGCGCCCCTGCTGGTAGCCTTGGCCGTATTGGCCGATGGCCCCGAAGGCGTTGGCGAAAATATCCCCGAGCCGCGAGGTTTGGGGCTGCTGCGAATAGAGGTTGTTGAGTTGGCTCATGCCGACGTTCATGGTGCGCGCCGCGTCACCGCTGGTGGCCAAGAGGTTTTCGAGGTTCATCCTCGTATCCTCGAAGCGGTTTCTCGTCTGGTTGATGTCGCCGTCGATGTCCCCAAGAAGCGACGTGCGCTCTTGGTCGGCGCGGTTGGCCAGCTCGCCCACGTTGTCTGCCGCCATGCTCGACTGGAGCGTTCCGGCCCGCGCGTGCGAGAAGGTCAGATCGTCCTGCGCCGACTGGAACCGATCATCGAACTGCGGCGTGTAGAAGTCCATCAGGGTGTTGCGCCGGTCGTCCAGATAGGGCTGATACCCCTCGAAACTCTGGGTCTCCGTGCCGGGCTGGAAGCTGACACCCCATTGGGCCTCTCCGGGCGCGTCCCCGCCGGTGTTGGTTGCCTCGTGCCATTGGCCGGGTTCCGTGAACTCACCGCCGTCGAACAAGGCGTCCAGCATGGTCCGACCCTTTTCGATCTGGGCTTGCCGGGCTTCTTCTTCGGCACGGGCTTCCGCCGCCGCGTCCTGTTGCATCAGGATCGGGGTGTCATCAATCTCGGGCGCGCTGCCTCCGAAGCACATGGTCTTTCTCCATGATCCGTGTGGTGTCTGAACGGTCCCACACAAGAAGGTGGTAGTCCTCACCGTTCCGACCAAACCCTCGGTGCGTTCCCTCGATCCGGGCACCAAGGCTGCGCTGCATCCAAGCGTGCGCTTTCGTATGTGATGCCGCCGACCAAGCCTGAGCTCGGTGAAACCCTGAATGATGCACTGCGGGGATCAGGAACCTCCGCGCGTGCTTGGTCAGCGTCATCGCCGCATTGTCCCATTTGTTGGTCCCAAAAGCAAACACGTTCCACACCCTCGGCCAAACCGGCATTGCGCCGATAACCGAGGTTGGCTCGTTGTCCACATGGGCCACAAACATCAGGTCTTGAGGGATGCGGCACAGGTGTTGCGCGAAAGCGTCCGGGTCATCATCCCAGCGCAGGGCGAAGATTTCGGCGTGGTCGCAGGCGCGCAGGTTGCGGGCGATGTAGAACAGCGCCTCCCGGCTTGGGGTGCGCAACTCCACCGTCACGACGCGCGCCCTTCGCGGAAATGCACCGCCGCTTGGCTGACCTTGGGGATGCACCGGTTGTCGGTCGTCGTCAGGCGCAGCGCGATATGCGTCGAGCGTCCAGACAGCGGTATGTTCTGGAGATTGGTCGTGGTCCCGTCGATGGTGCCGACATGGCTGAACAGGTGCGGCTGCGACGGGTCCAGTGCAATCTCGACCCCCCAGCGCCCCCGGCCCACGATGTCGATGCCGTAGAAGAACTTGCTGGTGCCGGGCGTGCCCATCGACATGAAGGGGGTTTCGACCACACAGGGCTGAGTGTCGTATTGCTCGCCATCGTCGCCCCCGTAGACATACGCCTCGCCTTGGCTGGTGCAGATGAGCAGCTTGTTCTGAGCTGCCGCCGCGCCCCGGACGTATCCGGCACCGCCCCCGAGCGCAGACGCCGGGAGCTCGCCAAGAGACCACGCTTGGACGTTGGAGCTGAAAAAACGCGAGAAGATGAACAGGGACGAGCCAACCACCACCCACAACTGCCCGGTGATCGGTTCGGTGAGCGCCAGCATTTCGCCCGGCTCGGGCTTGGCCACGCTACCATTGCTCGCCGGTCCAACCGGGCTGCGTGGACTTCCAGTCTGGAGCACTGCGCGCACCAGTTCATCGACCGGCGATCCGATGTCATCCCCGCGCGCGAAGGAAGTCTGATCCCGCGACCGCAGCGACCGGATGCCGTTCGGGGTCACATAAAGGATGTCCCCGTTGTCGTAGGTCAGGATCGTGCGGCCCGAGACCACGTTAATGCCGCCGATGGACTGCACGAATTGGGTGCGATCCGGGTCCGGGTCCACGTCCCAGATTTGGACGCCGTTGGTCCCGAACACGGCCAGCTTGCCGAGATACACCCCGAGACCCCGGATGACGCCCACGGCACCCTCCGATGTCGTCACGTCCAGAGACCCGGAGCCTGCGCCCGTCTGGTCGTCGGGCGCGGCCACCGCGCTGAAACTCAGCTCAGACCCGCTCGCCCGGAACACCTTGGATGCCAGCGTGCGAACGTGCTCGTCCCCGAGGGGGGTCGTCCCGTCCGCGCGGAACACCTTGTTCAGAACCTCGCCGGGTTGGCCGAAGAAGTGCTCGGAGTAGGCCGCATCGGAGAGCATGTTGAACCGCGCGGCGATGTAGATGTTGCCGCCGAAGACATCGGCGGCTGAAATGCCCGAAAGCGACTGCGCCGCGCCCGAGAGCTCCGACCACAGAAGCGGCACTCCGGCGACTTCCGAGGGAAACTCGGACGGCTGAGATGCCGGGCCTGCGAACAGAAACCGACCGTCGGATGTCCGAACCGGGCCAAGCCAACCGCCGCGATCTGCCGCGTCCTTGAGCGCGGCGGTCAGGGCGTCATCCTTGATGAACCCGCGCAGCTTTTCGACTTCGCCGCCCGAGTTGATGAACCCGCCCGAGAGCCAACGCAGCGTGCCGCTGTCGGCGCTTTCGGAAATCCGGCGCGTGTCCACGCCTTGGCGAAAGTCGTTGATGAGGTAGTAGCTCACACGTCACCTGCGTAGTCGCGGCCATAGCGGAGCTTCTTGGCCCGTGTGTATGCGCGTCCAAGCCCCCAGATGTTGCCCTTGGTCTCTTGGCGGGCACGGAGGTTGCGCGACAGACTTTCAGCCATCATGCGCTTGGATTGCGCCATTTCATCCCCTTGCTCGCCCAAAAGCTCGGACGCGACATAGAGCGCCACGATGTCGCCGGGGAACGCCAGCCGCGCGTTGTCGTTGCGCGCCGGGAGCAGTTCGCCCGCGCCCTCGATGTCGATGTGCGTCTCGACCTGCGGGGTCGGCCAAATCTGAATGCGGTCAGCCGGGCCGTTGCCGCTCAGGGCGTAATCCCATGCGCGCGGATGCGCGCGGCGGGAGTTCTCGGCCTCCGGGTCGAGATAGGCCCGCTTGCCGGGGTCGATCCCATAGGTCAGCTCGAACGCGGCACCGTGCCGGGCGTGGGTAATCCGCCGGATGCCCTCGAACGTGAGAGGGTCGGGCAGATCATAGCTGTGCTGACCGGGGATAAGGTCCAGCCGCGTCGTGTGTTGGCGGCGGGGCCAGTCGTGTTCCACTGCCAGCTGGGTCTGGACCCGGTTGATGAGATGGATCACCTTGGCCCGGTCGCCGCCGTGACCGGCATGGGCGCTTTGGCCCGCCTCGTGGCGCACCTTCTCGATGGTTTCCCCGAGGGTGTCATACTGCCGCATGGCGGGCCTCCAGCCTTATTCGGTCACGGGTTCGAGCGCGGGATCGGGCGCGGGATCGGGCTTGATCGGCGCGGGCCGGGGCGGTTCGGCGTTCACGAAGTCGCCAATGACGCACTTCTCGCCGGGCGGCGGCGTCATGCCGTCCACCGGGACCAGCGTTTCCATCGCGGGCGACTGGCCGGGGTAGACTTCCTCCACGACGGCGCGCTTGTATTTGGCCGAAAGGCGGCGCTTCTCCTGCCGCACCGACCGCTTGATGTAGCCAAGGTGCTCGACCTTGCGCACGGCCTCGGATCGACCGGGCCGGTAGTGCAGGCGCTCCAGCACGAGCACTTCGGGGTAGGTCAGCGGATTGCGCGGGCCGCGCTTGACCACGGTCTCGTGGTTCTCGCCAAGGGCGACTTCGCAGCTCACGAGCTGGATCAGCCCCGAAAAGTCAGGTGCGGGTTTGGGGGAAGCCTTGGGCATTTGGTTCTCCTTGGATGAAAGGACACCCCGGCCAAGGCCGGAGCGTCCAAGAGGGCACCGATCAGTCGATGTCGATCACCAGCGCCGAGTTCCGGCGGCGGCACACGAACTGGCCGGTGCAGGTGACGGAGCGGTAGAGCACGAAGCGGTCGTGCGGACGCGCCGGGCTGTGCTGCCGGTTCCACTCGTTCTGCATGGCGTAGAGCATGATGTCGCGGTTGTCCCAGAGATAGGCCCGCTTCTCCAGCCCCAGATCGTCCAGCGTCGGGTCGTAGATCACGCCGACGCCTTGGAAGCGCAGGTCGCCAATGCTGGCGTCCCCGCCGCCGGTGAAGCCCGTCTGGCTGTAGTAGCCGTTGGCCTTCATTTCACGCTCCATCGCGGCGATGAAGTCGCTGCCCGCGAGGAAGGTGTTGGGTTGACCGCCATAACGGCGCAGCTGGCGCATCTCGTGCTGGAGCACTTCGTAAAGCGCCCCGCCGTTGGCCGGGTCCGAGCTCACGGCACCGCCGCTTGCGGCAGTGCGTGCGCGGTTCCGCCACCACGAGTTCTTGGCCAAGCTGGCGTCGATGCCGCCAACAGTGCCGACTTCGGGCTCGTCCACGATGATCGACTGAATGCCAGCGATGGCCTCCGGGTCGTCGGTGCCATCGCCCCAGAACATGTTGTTCAGCGACCGGGCATACATTTCCCCGAAGTCACTGAGCTTGCTGTCCAGAAGCCCGGCCAGAGCGGTCTGCTCACGCTGCGAGTGGCTGCGCGTGCTTTCCCCGTTGGTATCGACAACCGACAGGCCATCCTTCTTGAGCTCGGTATGCGTCATGGTGAAACCCATGTGCATCTCTTTCCAGGAGTAGTTGGCCCGCATGATGTTCTCGGGCGTATAGAACGCCACCTGCTCATCATGGGTGTAGCCCACCAGATGGTCGTCTTGGCCCTCGGCCCCGTAGATGCCCTTGATGCCCAGCGACAGGGTGCCGTCACCGGAGGCAAACGACTTCTTGCCGCGAACCATCATGTCCACGAGGGGCTTGTTCTGGATCGACTGCTCGTGCAGCTGACCCTTGTCGATATACCACGCGAGGGTCGCGTTGGCGATGCTGTCGAGTTCGGATTGGGTAAAGGCCATGCCTTACCTCCTTGGCTGGGGGTCAGCCCGCCAACGTCTGCGCCACGATGTCATGGACCGACGTGGGTTCCTTCGGTGCTTGGACCCCTGAGTTGCTGTGACCCGAAGCAGGACGCGGCGCGGTCGGTTTCTTCGGGGCCGCAGGCGCGGCCAGCTTGCGCACACGCTGGTATGCGCGCTTGGCCATTTCATTCGCCTGTTCAACCGACCCCGGCACGCCGCTGGCCTGAACTTCAAGTTTGACTTGCTCTTGAACAGCCTCGCGGAGCCGAGGATAGTCCGGGTCAGACGACATGAGATTTTGCTCCCATGCGTTGAACGCATCCCGAACGGTGTTGACCCGCTGCTGTTGCTGCACCCGTGCCGCGTCCTGCTGACGCTGCTGCTGCACGGATGCCAATTCCTGTTTCTGACGCTCGCCCTCGTAGCGGCGGCGCGCGAGTTCGCGCGCAACGTCAGCTGTGACATACCCGGCATCGACCTGTGACTGGAGGTCATCAGGGAGCCGTTGGCCGGTGGCCTGCTGGGCGCGGTCGATGTAGGGCTGGACCGCCTTGGCGAAGCCCTCGTAGTCCCCGCGACGGAGCAGGGCACCCACTTGGATGAGCTCCTGCATGTTCTGCTGGTTAAGGCCGTGCTGCTGCATGGCCTCGTAGATGGGCTTGGTCGCTTCGACAACGGGCGTCGTCTGCTCGACCTGCCCGCTCAGTTCGCGGACGCGCTCCTTGAGCTTGAGGATGCGCTTGAGGTTCTTCCGCAGCCCGCCGGTCGTCTTCTTGTCGTCCAGCTTGGCTTGGATTTCCTCGTCGGACGCGCCTTCCCAGAGCTTGGCGTCGTCGTCTTCCCCGTCGGCATCCGCGTCGGCACCACTGCCGCCCTCGGTCTCTTGGCCGGCACCGTCGCCATCGCCGCCTTCGGCCTCTTGGTTGGCCGGATCAGGGGCCAAATCACCACGGGCGTCAGCCTCATCGCCGGGGTTGGCCTCCTGCGACCCACTCAGTTCGCGCGTCACGACATCGGCAATCGACGCCGGTTCGCTGGAATGGGTCTCGGGAGCGTTCTCCGGGGTGGAGGTTTCTGTCGCCTCTTGGTTGGCGTCCTGATCTTCGCGGGGCATTTGGCGGTCCTTTTCACCGTGTCACTGCTTTGTCTCTTGCGAGAAGCTACACGGCCAACATGCCCGATTTAATACCCTGTGACAACCTCTTGGCTTGGATTTGGCCGCATTTGGTTGGTTGGCCCGCCCGGCGCACCTTGGACGACTTGGCTTGGATCGCCGCCTTGGCTCTGTCCAATCGCCGCCTGCTGCGGTTGGCTTCCGGGATTGGCCCCCGGCTGACCGCCTTCTCCGGCACCCTGCCGCATCTGCTGGACAAGCTGCTGGTTGAGGGTCTGGATCGCGGGCATCCCCGGCGCGAAGGCGTCTTCGATCCGCAGGTTGTCGTCCATCCGGCGCAGGACTTCCTTGGCCAGCCACTCGGGGGAAATGCCCGGTATCTGGAGCAACAGCGGCACGATCCGCTCGGCGGCTTGAAGCTCGACCGCTTGGTTCGGACGCCCGGTCGAACCCGCCTCGATTTCGAGATAGACCTCGCGCGCGATTTCGCTGTTGGACAGCTCGGGCCAGATCGCCCCGCGCCCGACGATTTCCATGACGGTCTCCTGCGACATCTCGGCCAAGAGAACCTGACCGGCGCAGCGCGATAGCTCGCTCAGAAGTTCGTCCAGATCGTCCACCGCCGACGTGCTGGACTGCTGCCGGGACTGCTCCGCGATGCTGCTCTCGGTCGCCGTCGCCTTGGACGTGCCGCCAAGGTTGGCCTCTTGCGTGCCCACCGTCCGCATCACGTCCTGATAGGCTTGGCCCACGTCGTAGAGGTTCGGGTCCACGCCCGGCGGGTTGAACGGCTGGAGCAGGTCCGCGACCTTCTGGTTGGGCTGGAGCGCTTGGAGCTCCAGAACCGGCATCCCATCCTCGGGCACAGACTGGAGCGTGTCCCGGTCGGTCTCCGACAGCTGGCCCGCCGCCGTCACGATCTTGGGCCGCGCGGCCAAGCGGTGCTCGCGCAGACCTTGACGCGAACGGTTGACCTCCATCTGCTGGTGCCGGATCAGGCTGACATCCGACGGCGGGAATGGGTTGTCCTCGCAATCGAGCGGGTTCAGCGCATAGGTGAAGATCGGCCAGAACCGATCCAGCGCGACCTCGGGCGCGTGCGGCTCGACCAGAAAGGCGGGGTATCCAGAGCAGACGACATACACCATGCCGTCGGATTTGGACCAGATTTCGTAGACCGACGCGAAGGGCGCGCTGTCGTTTTCGGCACCGTTGAAGGCGCGCGGCATTTCGATCACGGACCCCCGCCGCTCGCCTTCGTCTCCGTCGTAGTCGTCGCCCACGTCCACGCCATAGATTTCCTCGATTTGCGCCGTGGTCAGGCGGTATTCGCGCGCCACCCAATCGCAGCCAAGGAACCCGATGACGTTGGTGCATTTCGGGTCGGGGATAATCTCGGTCGGGCGCGGGAAGTCGAAGATGAGCCCTTCGCGCAAGATGACCTCCGGTGTGCGCTGGAGCTCCGCGAGTTGAGCCTGTAGCTCTCCGGCCTCGGCGCTGTCGGGGTCGTAGTCCCCGTCTTCCAACTCCCGGCTCAGGCGCTCGATCCGCGCAAGCCGGTCCCGAACGTCCTTGATCCGCCCTTCGACCTCGGGCGACATCCCGACCATGCGCTGGAAGCCCAGCTGGACGTAACCAACGCCCGTCACCACGGCGCGGCGCACCATGTTCTTCATCTGCTGCTTGAACGGCACCGGCTGTTCGAGCATCTGGTGCTGGAACACCCGCTCCATCGTCGTGCCGACCTTGGCCAGCATCCGGGTCTTCTGCTGGCCTTCCATCGCGTCTTGGATGATGAGCTGCGCCGTCATGCCCATCGTCGGGTCCACTTGGCCCGCCTGCGCGGCTTGCATGACCTGCTGCGCCATCTGGAGGGTTTCGGCCTTGCCATCCCAATGCACATATTGCATCCGGTCGGCCTGCCGGGCGACCACGCGCGGGTTGCGCGCATACAAATCGCTCACGCGCTGCTGGACGTGGCGGATGGTGACGTTGGCCACATACTTGAGGTCTTTGTCGTCGCCCGGCCACTGGTGGCCGCGCGCGAACTTCTCGTCCTTGCGCATCTGGTCGAACTGCTTGGACCAGTGCTCCTTGGCTTGGTTGACCGCCGCCGACCAACGATCTACCAAGTGCTTCTCGGACGGCGCGGTGTCGCGCTCGGCGTCGTAGTCCGCGGGCGGCATCTGCTCGATAGGCTGTTCCATTCTCACCACCCCTTGGTGTCACGGTTGCGCGTGCGTTCGGCGTCGATCTGAGCCTGATGCTTCACCCATGCGAGGGTGCCCGGCTGCGGCCCCTTGGGCTTGTTGACCTCGCGCTTGGGCGCACTGGCTCGTGTCATTTGTGCCAGACCTCGGCCAAGATGTCCAAGCGTGTCCACGAAATCGTCGTGCGTGCCGGTCGGGAACTTCATCAATTCCTCCTTGGCGGCACTCCACCACGGCGCGAAGCTGGGAAAGAACACCTTGCCGCCCATCGCGCGCCCGTGGATCGCCTGCGCTCGGGCCAGCTTGTCACTGCCGGGGTTAACCTCGTGGATCGCACAGTAGGTGCTTTCCTCTTGCATCCGCTTGCGCAGGAACGGGCCGAGGGACTTCCCGATGGCCCCGGCCTCGGCCCACCAGATCAGCGGCTTGTGCTTGGAAATCATGTCCAGCATCCCTTCGACCACTTGATCGGCACTGGCCTGCCGCCAGAAGATGTCGGGGAGTATCCAGAGGTTGTCGTCTTCGTCCACGCCGCCCGCGATTATGCAGCTCTTGTCCCGTTGCTGCTTCATGGAAACGGCATGGTCCGACGCCATGTAGATGCGCAAGTTGGACGGGAGCTCGTGGCGCTGGTAGGTGCGCAGGCACTCCTTGGTGAACATGATCCCCTCGGGCGGGGCAGGAGAGCACTGGTAAAGTGCCGAGAAGCCCACCGGGTCGCGGTGGCGCAGCCCTTCGAGGTAGGTCTTGTTGAACCGCTGCGGCCAAAGCGGATCGCCAAAGTCCCGGCCAAGCGGATCGTTGTCCGGGTCGGTGCAGAGCGCGGGCAGGTCGATTTTGTGCCACTGCTTGGCTTCGCTGGAGCTGTAGTCGGGGTTGGCCGGATCGCTCAGACGCCCGATCAGATCGTCCTCGTGCCAGCGGGTCATGATGCACATCACGCGCACCTTGTCGGTCATGCCGCGCGTCATGAACGTCTTGTTGAACCACTGCCAAAGCACCTGCCGGATAGTGGGTGATGCGGCCTCTTGGTCGTCCTTCAAGGGGTCGTCCACGATGAGCAAGTCACCGCCGCGCCCGGTGATCGCGCCCCCGCGCCCGACGAAGAAGACGGCACCGCCTTGCGCGGTGCGCAGCCGGTCGGCGGCGCGACTGTCGTCCTTGAGCGTGACGCCGGGGAACACGAGCTGATAGGCCGGGTTCAGCATGAAGTCCCGAACCTGTCGGCCAAGGTCGGCGGCGTAGTCGGAGTTGTAGGTTCCGACGATCACGGATTTGGTCGGGTTCCGGCCAAGGAACCACGCGACGAACCCGATGGTGGCCAAGGCCGTCTTGCCGTGCCGGGGCGGGCAGGTCAGCAGCACCTTGCGCTTTAAGCCTTCCTCCATCTGCTCCAGCGTCTCAGCGATGATGTGGTGGTGGTAGCTGGGCTTGTATTCCGAGGTCGTGGAGTTGTTCGGAGCCTTGTTGTCGGGCATCATCAGCTGCATGAAGTGCAGCAGGCTCTTGCGGGCGTTCTCGATAGCGGCCAAGCGGGCCTTGGCTTGGTCGCGGTGCGTGCGCAGGGGTTTCTTGACCCAAGCGTTCGGGCACGGCGGAATGATCCCGTCGCGCACCGGGTCGCCCGTGGCGTAGCCCTCGGGGTAGCGTTCGCGCTTGGCCTTGGCTTCCGCCGCGCCGTGCTCGGTCAGGAGGGTCGCCTCTTGGCGGTGGCGCGCATCGCGCTCCACCTTGAGGTTCTGCTCTTGGCGGCGCGCGGTCGCGGCATTGGCCCAATCGCGGACCTTCTCCCCTTGGGTCTTTACGCGCTTATTCTTTTGCACCGGAACCCCCGACAGCAATCTCGCCGCCGCAGGCCGAGTATCCAGCCTTGTCGATCCAGTTGTCCGGGTGTCCGGGATTGGACCTGATCCGTGCGGTCTTGAGAAGGTCCATCATTACCGCGACATCGACCGCCGTGACCTCGATGCCAAGGTGGATCGACCAATAGGCGGCGATGGTCGAAAAGTTGTCCTCCATGTCGCCGTGGTCGGCGGCACGGTCCTTGGTCACGTATTCCTTGGCCGTGTCGAGAATTTCCGCTCGTCTCATGCGTCGTCCTCCG
>LFIK01000698.1_pt1 | contig 25617 bp, 29 predicted proteins | sample 643401 | NCBI WGS metagenome assembly LFIK01 (sample SAMN03777447, study PRJNA286221) | soda lake metagenome | biome: soda lake; feature: Kulunda steppe; material: water; isolation source: sample T5-Br brine of Lake Tanatar-5 | place: Russia: Kulunda steppe | collected 2010-07
AAAAATACTCTAGCAGGATCTGGGGGAATAACTAGCAGCAACTTTATTTTTTGGGGAACTGCGTCTAACACACTAAAACTAGGAGGTGTTGATGCAAATAACTTTGTACAGACCGGTGATGCAGGCTTCGATACTCTAGTAGAATTTTCTGACGTTGGTTTTGCAGTAGGTGATTCAAACGACCTTAGAGTATTCATCGAAAACGATAACCAAGGTGTAATATCAAACGAAGTTGGCGGTATAATAAGATTACGAACTAAAAATCTACAAGGTAATTCGATAGAAACTGTAAAAATCCAGCCAGGAGAATTGCTGCCAGGTGATGCTGCTTCAGGAGCTCAGGCTGTTAATATCGGAAGCGGTTCGACACCGTTCCAAGGAATATGGGCAACCAATTTCTTCGGAACAAGTGAAAAAGCCAGTGCACTAGTAGTTGGAGGGCAGTCCAGATTCCCTAGCGTGCCTACAAGTCCTAACACTGTTGTAGTTAGAGATAATTCAGGAGATATACGAGCAAATTTGTTTAGAGGTGTAGCATTAACTGCAAAATATGCTGATCTTGCAGAAAAATACACTAGCGAATCTAATGATCTTCCGGTCGGTACACTAGTATCGGTTTGTAAACACGGTGATCACGAGGTCTGCGAAGCAGCCGCTGGCGATGTTGTGATTGGCATAGTTTCCCATAAACCTGCTTTGATAATGAATGAAGACAGCGAAGGACAACCGATTGCACTTGCAGGACGTGTACCTGTTAGAATTGTAGGATCGATCAACAAAGGCGATCCTGTTTGGCTGCACAACAAAGGAACAGCATCAAATACCCCTAACGGAGTGATTGTAGCAGTTGCACTTGAAACTAGCACAGACGAATCAGAAAAATTAATAGAGTGCGTGCTAAAGATATAAATAAAGTACGCAGTTAAAGGAAATAGTGTATGGCGATAAATTCAGGCGATAATATTACAGCGGCGCAGTTTAACGGCTTGCAGAGTAGGATTAATCAAGTATTAGGCGTAGGCAGCGGCGATTTTGGATATGGCCAAGCAGTTTCTAGCTCTCAAGTATTATCAATAACTGATCCCGATATTCCAGACGGTGATTCGGTAACTGCTGCACAGTTTAATAATCTAAGATCCGACATGCGAAAAGCATTTATACATCAGAACGGTACCGAAATTCCTGTTAACCCCTTTAATGTTGGTGATATAATCGGAGCAAATGCATCAGGAACCGACGTAAACTCTGACACTGGTGCAATAATAAATCCAGATGCTACGAAAGGATTTAACGACTTGCTTGATGTAATGAGCGATCTTGAAACAAATAGATTTAATATACATCCAGAAGAAGCTGAAGTGCAGGTAAGAGCAGCAGACGAAAGAACCACAGACTGGAATAATACTAAGACAAGCGAGTGTACTGTGAGTTTTTCTAATGCAAACGCAAGACGACACTTTTTTAATGCCGGAGGACAGATTAGAATTTCTGGCTCTAACGATATGGATACCTCAACAGGAGACAGTGAGGCAAGAGACGAGGGTTGGAATAACTTATTAGATAATCCTGGAGAGATTCATTTCGATCACAATTCTACAACAGTAACTGGAAGCACATCAGGTGTTTCGTTTCCGGACGGTACAATAGGAAACAGCGATCTTACAAGTTCTTATCAAACAATATTTAGAAAAGATGCCAGTGGCGGATTGTACAGCGATTCGTATTGGAAAATAGATGCACGGGAAGATTCTTCTACGCAACTTAGATTTAGAGTTGTACTTGTAGACGACGGCCCAGAAAGCGACGACGACTTCGGAGAAGTCGGAGGCACCGACGGCGGTGTACAAGAACCTATAACTGCTGATTTAGAATTTGAATATGCAGCACGCAGAGCCAATGGTGAAGTTGTACTACCCTTTCCTACCTTTAATATCGTAAATACATTCGAATAACAGTTGACAAAAACTCCCAATTAATATATAATATATAAAACATTGGGAGTTTTTATGGACGAACGGCTAGAAAAAGCATTAGAATTTTCAAACTACATGGTTACTTTTAACAATCAGAAAAGGGTTATTCGCAATCAATATCAAGAAAACATCGTACACTATTTTAATGGCGGGCAATTTACTGTTACAAAAGAACTAGTAACTTTTGTAAATATGTTGGTAGAAAAAGACAACACAGATGATGTAGTGTTAATTGACGACAACGAAACTCCGGTCTTAATCCCAGATCTTGAGGACTTTTTAAGCAATGTCATTGACCAGTATTTTACTGCAGCTAATACCTATTATACCGAATATCAAGAATTATTAAAAAACAGATCCACGGAAAAATTAGTCAACTATGAATCATAATCGCGGAATTGTTACATTTGCAAGAAATAATTCAAAAGTTGATTATATCAAACAAGCTTTATTTCTTGCAAAAAGAGCACAGCAGTACCTCGGATTGCCTACTACTCTAGTAACAGATTCCCCAGAATATCTTAAGGCAGAGTATCCAGAATACACTCGAGTATTTGACAAGGTTATTTTTTTAGTGTGGGAAGAAAAAGACGTTACGGAGAATACAGTATTATGTAACAAAGAACACAATAACATTAAAAAGTTTTATGATGGCTCGTTAGTGTCAAACAACCTTAAGTGGAAAAATGATGCAAGAACTCTAGCATACAATGCTTCACCTTATGAAGAAACCCTGCTACTAGACACTGACATTGTTATTTCTAACAGCAACTGGTCAATCTGCTTTGATCAGCCTCACGATTTACTTGCATATTCAGAGTGCATCGAACTTCTAGATGTTGATCGAGAAGATATTTTTCGCAGAGTTAGCGATACTTCGGTAGATTTTTATTGGGCCACTGCTGTTTTTTTTAGAAAAACACAGGAAAATAAAATATTTTTTGATTTAATTAGACACATACAGGAAAATTGGCAGCACTACTGTGCAATTTTTCAAATCAACACACCCTATTACCGCAATGACTATGCTTTTTCTATTGCTGTGCATATTATGAACGGTTATGACAGCGGAGATTTTGTTAAACCGATGCCAGGCAATTTATATTTTATAACTGATAAAAGTATCTTATGGGAAATTAACAAAGAATCTATGCTAATACTGTTAGAAAAACCATCATACGATGGAGAATATACTCCTCTAAGAATCAAGGATATCACGCTACACTGTATGAACAAATTTAGTTTAAATAGATGCATTGACAATGAGTAAAGGATTTGTAATTTTTGCAGACGGGAAGCAGTTTGTAGAACAGGCATATTTGTGTGCACTGAGTATAAAAGCAAGCAAAAACGCTTATCCGGTATCCCTGGTAACAAATAATCAATTAACAAAAAAACAAAACAGTGTTTTTGAGCATGTTATTAAAATCCCTTGGCATATTGAAGATAAGTCTCGGTTCAAAGTCGACAGCAGACGCAAAGTATACCATGTATCGCCGTACGAAAGTACTATTGTGTTAGATAGCGATGCACTTGTTTTGCAAAATCTTGATTATTTTTGGAAATATCTAGAAAATTATGATTTATATTATCCTTCAAGAGTGTTCACATATCGCCAGGAACAGGTAAATGAAGCAGTAAATCCGTATAGAAAAGCATTTTTTACAAACAATCTTCCTAATTTGTACAATGCAATTTATTATTTTAAAAAATCAACGTTTACTAAAGAATTCTATGATTGGATAGAAATAGTAATTAACAATTGGGAGCTGTTTTATAAACAATTTTGTAAACATCATTGTCCGAAAGAACCGTCCATGGATCTAACTGTGTCAATTGTGTCGAAAATACTAGATTGTGATACGGAAATTACTAACTATAAGCAAGACCTACCTAATTTAGTACATATGAAATCTTTGATTCAAAATTGGAAATCTCCGACAACTAGGTGGCAAGATCGAGTAGGAGTTTATCTAACTGAGAATTTAGAACTAAAGATAGGAAATCATAAACAATCAACTGTATTTCATTATACAGAAAATGATTTTTGTAATAAATCCGTTATTAAAAAGTACGAAACTGTATTATGTATGTAATTTTTGAAAAAAGCACTGGAAAAGTATTAGGTATATCCCCTAAAAAAGAGGTAGAAAATTGTATCCTAGTAGACCTTAACGAAGTTAAAGGACTACTTACAGGGCGCGAGCGAAGAAAAGACTATAGAGTTGAATATAATCCAAAAACTAAACAATTAGAACTAAAAAATTTACATTTACAAAGTCTAGACGGATTTACTGTCAACGACTTTATATATGAAATTCCGGAAACTGTGTCAGAGGATCCTGACATTACTATAGAACAAAATCAAAAAGAAAAATGTTGGAAAATAATTTTAGGAGACAGTTTTAAACATTGGAAAATAATGTTAGGAGGCAGTTTGACTAGTAATACAAAAAATCAGGGAATACACTTTAATAATAAACTTAGTTTTTCTGTAACAAAAAAACATGATCCTAATATTTTATATAAAACCCTAGTAGTAGATTTTTCTGAAATACTACAGGATAACTGTGCAGTTTTGCCTTTTACTATGCCGTTTGAGTATAAAGATGCAGAAATTTCGATTTTTACTAGTAAAAGATTCGGCATTTACTATTTTAAAAGGAAGTTAAATGAATAAAATTAGAATAGTTGAACAAGACATAATCTTTTTGTCGTACGACGAACCAAATGCAGAAAAAAATTATGTAGATCTTTGCCAAAAAATACCGTGGGCAAAGCGTGTTCACGGAGTAAAAGGATCAGATGCAGCACATAAAGCCTGTGCTGAATTGTCAGAAACTGAGCACTTTGTTACAGTGGATGGCGATAATCTAGTAAATCCTGATTTCTTAAATGTAGAAGTTGATCTAGATGAACTAGGAGTAACAAAAAATCACGTGTTTTCATGGTGCGGAAATATTCATGTTAACGGTCTTATGTACGGCAACGGTGGCCTAAAATTATGGAATAAATCGTTTGTAAAAAATATGCGAACGCACGAAGCGTCTGACGGATCAGATGCTAGATCTCTTGTGGAATTTTGTTTTGACGATTTGTATTTTCAGTTTAATGAAAACTATTCTACGTCCTATACTAATGCTTCGCCTTTCCAGGCTTTTAGAGCAGGGTTTAGAGAAGGAGTAAAAATGTCTCTTAACCAAGGTGCAAAAGTAAAAGACATAAAATCTGTATGGTGGCAAAATCTTGAAAGATTGTTAATATGGTGCTCAGTTGGTGCAGATGTAGAAAACGGACTATGGAGCATTTACGGAGCCAGAGAAGGCTGCTATCTTACAAACTGCACAGATTGGGATTATACACAGGTAAGAGATTTTGAGTACCTAACCGAGCGATGGGAAGACACATATTCTAAAATTACAGACTCTCAGTTAGAGGATAAGTTGATCCAGTTAGAAAATGAATTAACTGATAAGCTAGGACTAGAAATTGCCATGCTGGACAAGACTGCAAGCAAATTTTTTAAAAAAGTTTATAAAAACACACCTAGAACGTACAAAAGACTCAAATGAGTGAATTAGAAAAAATAAAAAAAATTATTCCTCTTACGAATAAAGAAATTTCTCCAACCTTCTGTATGGCTAAGTGGCATCACACTACAATTTACCTGCAAACAGGGGAAACTCACTCTTGTTATCATCCAGCACCTCATCCTATACCCCTTGAAGAAATTGAGAATAATCCTTCTGCACTGCACAATACTGTGCAAAAAAAGCACGAAAGAGAATTAATGATTAGAGGCAAGCAGCCGGAAGGTTGTTCTTATTGCTGGAAAATAGAAGCAATGGGCAAGGATTATGTGTCAGATAGACATATTAAAACAGCTTCTATTTATACACCCGAACGGTTAGAAGAAATTAAGCAAGGCGGTTCGAACTACAATGTAAATCCTGAATATATCGAAATTTCTTTTTCTAATGAATGTAATTTTAAGTGCGGATATTGTCATCCTAAAGCAAGCTCGCGTTATTGGAAAGAAATAAACGATCATGGACCTTATACGCAATCAACAGATCATAGGCAAGATATAGATTGGTTTAAAATATACCAAAAAGAAGAAGATAACCCTTATGTAGAAGCATGGTGGAAATGGTGGCCTAAAGTTTCTAAAACTCTTAATATTTTAAGAATAACCGGCGGCGAGCCTTTAATGCACAAAAGCACTTGGGAACTGTTTGATAGATTAGAAAATGACCCAAAACCGCATATACAAATAGAAATTAATTCTAATCTAGGAATAAAAACTGCACTGGTAAAAAAATTAGTTGAAAAAGTAAATTATCTATTGTCAGTCAATGCTATAAAAAGTTTTAAATTATATACTTCAATAGACACATGGACAAAGCGAGCAGAGTATGCAAGGCATGGTTTAGACCTAGAGTTATGGGAAAAGAATCTAGATTATTATCTAACCAATACTGTGTTACCTGTAACTTTTATGATTACATTTAATATTTTTGGGGTTACAAGCTTTAATACTTTGTTAGAAAAAATACTAGAATGGAGAGTAAAATATAGTATAGACGGTGGACCGCAATGGCAACGAATACGGTTCGATACTCCCCACCTCAAAGAACCTTCTATTTTTGATATGAATATTTTGCCTAAACACGATTTTATGCCATATATGCACTCCCATCTAGACTTTATAAAACAGAATCAAGACACTACTGATAGAACAAAATTTACAGATTTAGAATACGAAAAATTTAAGAGAGTTGTAGACTACATGTCTTCTACTCATTACGATGATGATAAATTAACTGTTGCAAGAAAAAACTTTTATGCATGGTTTTCAGAGCACGATCGTCGACGAGAAACTAATCTAATAGAAACGTTTCCAGAAATGAAAGATTTTTGGAATTTCTGCAAGGAGCAATAGTTTTGAATTATATTGATTTTCCTTTGGAAAACGGAATTTCTTTGAAAGATTTTAAGAATTTTGTTAAAAAAGTAAAAGATCAAGATAAAGACAACCTGTGTATTATAATCTCTTCTGTGTATGAAGCATATAATTGGGAAAATCGAGAAAAAGAGCTCATTGAACCAATAAACAAAATTTTAAACCGATATAATATTGTTAATCGGATTAATTTAGTAAACTCTACGTATAGCGAATATAATACTCCCCAAATTGAATCAATGAAACCTATTATTTCTATAGAGTTTTTTGCTCTTGCAACATATTATAGGATTAAATATCTTAAAGTCGAAACAAATTTAAAATGGAATCAGAATGCTAAAAAAGCATTGTTTATGACCGGAAAACCAGACAGAATAAACAGAATAGGATTGTTAGGACATTTTGTAGAATCGGAATTAATTAATAAACTTGATTGGTCTTTTTTTCCTTTTAATTATAATCCTGTATATTCGGAAAACAATAAAAAAGAACTAAAGAAATTTTCGTCGATAAATTATAAATTATTTTGTAAAAAATACAGCAGATCAGCAGGAGATTTTTCGATCATAAGAAAAGAAGACTCGAATCACTACTCTGGATTTCCTTACAATGTTAGGTTGTTTTCAGATAATTTGTTTAGTATTGTTTCAGAGACAGATTTTTCTCCAGGACACAAAGTGTGGCTTACAGAAAAAACATGGAAAACAATAGCAAATCGACATCCTTTTATTATAGCAGGTGATGTCGGATCTTTAAAAAAATTAAAATCATACGGATTCCGAACTTTCGAGCAGTACTTAAAAATACAACACTATGACGAAATTGCTGATCCAGTAGAAAGGATTAAATCTATTTCCATTAATACAAGACATTTTTTAAAAAATTATCAAAAGTTTTCTAATGAAATAAATGACGATGTTGAATATAATTATAAAAGATTTGAATCATTTTGTGAAAAAACCCTTTCTCGATATGATATGTTTAAAGACGATCAGTTTTTACATAATTTTTTTAAGTATAGACTTAATGATTCTTAATTTGTTTTTGTAGTTTTTTAATCAATTTTTGAATTTTACTTTTAGTAAGGTTTTGATCCTTCATACAATTATAATTATGAATTAGTTTTTCTTTATTTTTAAATTTCCAATTAATTTGTTCTGTTCTATTCATAGTTTCTAGATTTCGACATACCTTTTCTAATGATTTTAAAATCTTTGAATATCTAATAATATAGTTTTCTTCGTAGTCGAATTCCAGGTCAAACCAGTCGTCGTATAATTCAAATCCTAAATCTTTAAGATAATGATTACAGCCTGGTTGACCAAAAATAACAAAAGGTTGGAAGTTGGCTATCGGTCTAAAGGTTTTTTCGCTATAAAAAAGAGAAGTACCGCATAGGTTATCAACAGTTGTTTCATTTACTAATTGAAAAAGAGTTTGGTCGTGTATATGAGAAAATGTTCCTTCTATTGCCCAATTTTTTTTAAAATCTGTTTGATCAATAGTTAACGGTAAAAACTTATTCCATTTAATAACTTGATCCTTATTATAATTAGAAAAAACTTCAAATAAAGGGCATAAATCTAGTTCGTTCTTATATAACTTATCTTGACTGATAAGAGCATATCTTCCTATTTTGTGATGACTAAGTAAAAATTGTGAAATAATTCTGTGTTGCCTTTTTAGTCGACTTAAACTTGAAAAATATTTTTCTTGAAAATTATTTTCAGTGCTTATGATACTCTTTGATAATTCTTTTTTAGGATCATCATTTAAGTTTATGCAATTTTCAAACATGGTAAATGATATTACATGTATAGGAGGAAATGTTTTTTTTCTTTCTAGATATTTTTTTAAATTTTTTTCATCTTTTAAGTTAGAAGAAACAAAAATAATTTGTTTTGGATCTACACTATATTTCTTACAGTTTTGATATAAAATATCAAACCAGTTTTCTTTAAAAGGGCTGAGTCCCTCGGCAGACGCATCAAAAACAAAAAAGCATTCTTTGTTTCGAAGTTTTTTAATAGTTTTTCGACTAAAGAATTGAAATAGATTAAGATCTTTTGGCCAGCCCTTAGGATATTTTATTAATGCATGAATAAAATATCTTCGATTCAATACAGAATTTAAAAAATTATTTTCTAATACTTGTTGTAATCGAACTGAAAATATAGTAGTCTCCGGTTCTTCTAAATAATCATTTTCTACCAGCCAGTTTTTAATATTTTTCATATATTATATTATAAATACCTTTAAGTTAATATATTTATAATATTTATTTGAGCACAATGAAAAAAATTTTAAATTATAATATTTGGACACCTCCTCCTATATCTACTTCGATTTGGAAAGATATTAAAAAATATAATCCAACTAAAGTAAATATTTTTGCAGCAGAAGAATACGAAATAACAAACGAATGGACTACTGAAAATTATTTAAAATTTAGAAATTTATTTGTTGAAAAAAATATTTCAGTAGACTTTATTTTTGGATCAGCAGACAAAAGTTTTTATCATGGAATATATAATTTTCCAGGGGATAACATTAATGTTCACCTTTGGCCTTTCTTTTTTTTGTTTTTTACGTTTTGCACGTTAGATAAAACAAAATCGCAAATAAGTAGAACTCAGTCTTATAAAAATTCTTTTATTTCTATGAACGGTAATCCTCATGAACACAGATGCTTATTATTAGACTTAATGGCAAAAAACAATCTTATTAATGCTGGACATATATCCTGGAACTCGCTAAATTTTACCTGTGAATATCCATGGAAATGGTGGGAAAATCCAAGGAGCAAATACCTTACTGATCGTTTTAGAAACACAGGACATCAATATGATTTACCTTTAGAGTGGCACGAATCTCTAATTAATCTTGTTTCAGAAACTGCTACTAAAACAGTATTTTTTACTGAAAAAACCTGGATTCCGATTCTTTCTAAAAAACCTTTTATAGTTCAGGCTAAATCAGGATTTTATAAAATATTTCAAGATCTTGGATTCGTTTTATATGACGAAATATTTGATTATGCGTTTGACCAAGAAACGGATTTAGAAAGAAGAACGCAGATGATTTTAGATAATGTAAAATCTTTAACAGACGCCAATTATGCACAGTTGTATAAAAAAATTCTTCCGAAAATAGAGCATAACTTTAATCAAGCAATTACTATTATGAAAGATCGAAATAAAATACCTGATCTTATAACCGAAACTAAATTTGGAAAGAGAAAGTACGGGGCGTTAATTGCTAATGTTAAACAAGAAATAAAAAAACAGAAATTATAATTTATTTGCCACTCCGGTTATTTGTAATGTATAACGATCCTTTACTCCTATATTTGCAGCAGAATGCGGCTCTTCATGGCTCCATAACACATACTCTCCGGCACTATAATTTGTAATTGCTTTAATTATTAAATTTTTCTTGATAATCAATAAATGCATGCCTAGTTAACACAGTAAATTTAGTATCAAGGGTGTTACGACAGTGCGATTGTATTTTAAAAGAATTTTGAAGTATTATCATAAAAATATACCTTTTATTATAGCTTCTATAGAATTAGACTAGTTTAACTTGTCGGTTATTATAATTTCGTTCATCGGTAAATTTTTTAAAACGGTTCGATTATGATCTAATATATCTGCCATATCTCGATAAATATCATTTAATTCGTCAAGCGATTTAGAATTTATATAGTCTATCACTCTAAAAATTTCACACATTCTTTGAGAATGATTTTCGATTTTATCGTACTTCTCACTCCAATACTTATCAAAAGTTTTAAACCCGAACTTTTTTAAATACTCTAAGGTTTTTGGTGGACCTGCAACTACAAACGGTTTTCTATAATTTATAGCATCCAGTGTTTTTTCTGAAAAATTTGCTGTAGGTTGCGCAAACCGTGTCTCGTTAACTATACATACAAAACAAGGATCGAATGTATGTTTATAATCTAGCCCTGGGCTAGAAAATGTGCCATCGAGAATGTAAAAACCGGATTTTTTGTGTACTTTAACTGTATTAGCTTTGAAATCTAAAAAAAACTTATTCGAGTTTAAAATTTCATTGTTTTTAGCCAGATATTCTTGATCAAATATATCTTCTATCCAGGTATGTTCGATATTCCAGTCCATGTCAGACTCGTACCACCAACTATAATTCCCCAGTTTGTCTGCTAGATAACACATTATCATATGCCTTGGTATAGTATAACGGCCGTTCCCGCACCAAAATCTTTTTGTAATTAATAAAGATTTCTTGTCATCTAACGGCATGTAACAATTAGCTGCCTCCCTTATAAAAATATCTCGACAATGCATTTTTATATAGGGATACTTCCGACCTAATGTATTCGACAATCCATAGTCACAATGGTTAAGAGTTATTTTTCCTAATTTCTTTCCTAATTTGTTTATGCTATCTAATTCGGCAGCAGCTAATTTTTTTGAATTATTATACTCTGAATGAAATTCAGAATAATACCCTAAGTTGTAACCGTAATTTTTAAAATAATAAGAAACTGGTTCATATAGATAAATTTCTACGTTTCTTTTCGAAAGTTTTTTTAAAATTTTAGGATCTTTTTTTAAAAGACCGAAATCAATAGATCCAGTTCCGGTATATATAAATATAGGAGTTTCAACCTTTTGTAAATAAGTTTTTGTAAAAAATTTAGGAAATTGTTTAGAATTCCTAACTCTTAATTTTTTTGAAGGCATATTTTTATAAAATAAACCTTGAACAAATCCTCCCATTTTATATTCCTGTTATTTGTAATGTATAACGATCTTCTGTGCCTATATTTGCAGCAGAATGCGGCTCATCGCAGCCCCAGATTACATATTCGCCTGCAGAATAATTTGCAATTAACTCGCCTCCTATTTCGAAATAATGACCACTTTTCCAATCTTCAAGAAAAACTATTGCTCTTTTTACGTCCGATCGATTCTTATTAAAAATTTCGCAATATTTTTTAAAATGATCAACGTGTATAGGCATAATATCCCCTGTTGACATTTTATAAAATGTAAATCCTGGGTTAGATAATCCTATTTCATTAGCAACCTGATGCACCCACTCGGGCATTGGATTTTTACTACTATACATTTTTCCTGTAAAACTATTGTGTTTGTATCCTAACTCTCGCCATTTTTGTATTTCTTCATCTGTAATAGGCTGACTAACATACTGAAATAGCTTGTACTCGTCATTCCAAATTGGGACAACTTTTCCACGTTCAACAGTCATCGAAATACCGCCATTTTGGATATATCAGGATAATCTCGATAAGACCATTTCTGTGGTTCTGTTTTTATAGCATCAGGCAGTAAAGATAGTCCTAGCTTTGCAGTCTCGGGAGTCATATAATAATGATATCCGATTTCCGTAATATCCTGTTCAGCCCACGGTGTACTAAGATCTCTACCATCGTAGCTCATTCTTTTAAGAGCTTGATATGATTCTTTGTCATCTAACAGTATGCAACCGCCCCTGCCTAATTTTAAATGCTTTCTAAATTGAAAACTAAGGCACATAAAAGTTCCAGGAATATAGCCATTCTGTTTCCAAAATACAGCAGCGTCTATGATGCGATCTGACACATAGTAATAATCATGCCATTGTTCCTGTTTCCAACTCCATTGCATACCGAGTTTTTCAAAAGTAAAGGGAACTGACAAATAGGTATGGGTCGGAGATACTGCATGCTCAGGTTTAAGATGCCTTAGACATAATTCTAAAGCATGAGTGCAGCAATCGGTAGCAACACAATACGGTGCTCCGAAAAATTCTGCTAGCTGTTTTTCTAGGTTTTCTACTATATCAAACATTACAAATATTTATTAAAAAAATACATTACAGATATTTTTTACGAAATTTTTTTACGTTCAAATAAACTCTACAAACCAAGAAAGAGCACTAAAATTATAAAACAGTTTAAATATTGCAACACAATACTGGAGGAAATATAATGCAGATCGGATATATTGGCGTAGGAAAATTAGGATTACCTTGTGCAGAAGAAATTGTAAAGAAAGGGCACACAGTTAAAGGATACGATCTAGCACCTGCAGACAGCGATCTAGTAAAGTTTCAAACGTCTATCAAAGAGTGTGTGGAAGATACTGATATTGTTTTTGTAGCAGTGCCTACTCCGCATGACCCTGCATACGATGGTAGAGATCCTAGTTGTGATTTAGAACCAAAAGATTTTGACTACTCAATTGTAAAAGAAGTACTAATTGAAGCTAACAGTTACATGAATAAAGATCAGTTGTTAGTACTGATTTCAACAGTATTACCAGGTACTACTAGACGTGAATTTGTTCCCCTAATTACAAATACAAGATTTGTATACAACCCTTATTTGATTGCAATGGGATCAGTTGCATGGGACATGGTAAACCCAGAAATGGTAATGATCGGTACAGAAGATGGATCAGAAACAGGTGATGCAAAACAGTTGGTGGATTTTTATAAGACTGTTATGGAAAACAATCCTCGCTACGAAATCGGAACCTGGGACGAGTGCGAATGTATTAAGGTTTTTTACAACACATGGATCAGCACTAAAATTGGCCTGGCCAACATGATGCAGGATGTTGCTCAAAAGCAAGGCAATATCAATGTAGACGTAGTTACATCTGCACTGGCAAAATCGACCATGCGCATTATGAGCCCTCAATACATGACTGCCGGGATGGGCGATGGTGGAGGGTGTGTATTAGGTGATTTTCTTGTGAACGTTGACAATAATGAAATTTGTATTGCTGAGTTATATGATTGTTATATAAACGATACTAATCAAACTCGAATTATTAAATCAGTTAACTACGCTTGTTCCAAAATTGATTATAAAAAAATAGATCAAGTAACGTCTAGGCAGTATACTGGAAAAATGTATAAGTTTGTAACAGATAGAGGAGAGTTAATAACAACTGCCGACCATTTAATTCCGGTGTGGCGTAACAATTCAAGAATTGTAGTAAGAGCAGACAATGTATTAGAAACCGACAATTTGTATGTATTGGGCGATTGAACTACTTGTCATACTCGTTTTTATTTTTCTTAGATAAATAATACTATGATTGTAAACGAATATATTATAAGAAAAAAAGAAAAATCTAAGCAAAATAAAACAGGATACCGAGAAGTTAATCTTCGATATATTAAACTGTTATGTGATTCTTGCGGTAACTCGCACGACAGATTAAAAAGTCATTATTATAAAATGAAAAAGAATGAATATTTTAATAAAGATTATTGTAACAAATGCTGGAGCCCTATATTAGCAGCAAGACCGGGAATTAAAGAGAAAGTAACACAAGGAGTAAGAAATGCATATAGTACTCGCGGCACTGAAATAAAAGAGAAAATCTCCAAAGCATTAAAAGGTGTAAACAGCGGAGACAAGAATGCAATGAAACGTCTTGAGGTTAGGAAAAAGGTTTCTAATACAAGATCTAAGCTTATGGAAGACCCAGAATTTCGTGCTAAATTTAAGCAAGGTTCACTTGATGCATGGAAGAGAGGTTGTTACAACCATGCTAATACCTCTGGCCAAACACATTGGCACGAATACAAGCATAGCAGCGGCGCTACATATAAAGTACAAGGAAGATACGAATTAAAGTTTATAGAATACTTAGACAATAACAATTTATCCTTTGAATGCCATAAAGGCAAAATTCCTTACATAGGAGATGATGGGTTAACGCATCATTATTTTCCTGATTTCTATGTGTTTGAATGGAAATCATACGTTGATCCAAAAGCAAGTCATTGGTATAGGATACAAAAAAGAAAATTTGAATTGATTGCAGAACAAAATCCAACTTTGAAATTAAAAATACTACTAGAAGACGATCTAAGAAAATTAGGAATTAAGTTATGAAAACAAGAATTAAAAAAATAGAAACTTTCGATTACACCGGCCCTGTTTATAACATAGAAGTTGAACCAAACCATCCAGTAAAAGATGATCAATTCTTTTTACAAAGTAATACTGGACTGGTAGTTCATAATTGTCACCCTAGAGACAATATTGCTCTTCGCTATATGGCACAAGAATTAGATTTAGGTTATGACCTATTTGATTCCATAATGAGAGCAAGAGAAATACAGGCAGAAAACCTAGCAAAAGAACTAGTCAAGTATGCAGAACACCGTAATATGCCAGTATATATTCACGGTAAAGCATACAAGCCAAAAGTTCCTTATCTTGACGGCTCTTACAGTTTGTTAGTAGGACATTATGTAGAACAATTAGGAATAACCCCAACCTATATTGATCCTTATACAGGCGACGACGTTCAGCCTGCAGAGCCAGGCGTATTTTTAATGGCACATTCTGCAAGCATTACATACGACTATACTAAAAAGAACACGCAAGATGAACTGTATTGTTCTATACCGCCAGGCAGTGTCATTGTAGACCCATGGCGTAAAATTTCAAGCTCAGTCAGCGATGTTGTGCACTACGGAAATACTCGAAATAGCTGATAATGTTAAAAACAAATTATTCGCTTGACATATTAATATAAATTAGTTATAATATCTGCATGTATGATATTGTTTTTATTTCTTATCACGAGCCAAATGCAGATTCCAATTGGAGTTTGCTGAAGTCTCGATTCCCTTCTGCAAAGAGAGTAGACGGTGTTAAAGGAATACACCGAGCTCACATTAAAGCAGCTAAAAAATGTTTTACTAAGATGTTCTGGGTAGTTGATGCTGACGCAGTTCTAGTAGACGATTTTGATTTTGATTACGAAGTTGACGAATACAATCTAGATACGGTGCATGTCTGGAGATCCAAAAATCCTGTTAACGATCTAGTGTACGGATACGGAGGAGTAAAACTTCTTCCAAGAAAACTTACTCTAAATATGGATGTTTCGAAACCAGATATGACTACTAGCATCAGCAGTAAATTTAAAGCAGTGCAGCAAATATCGAATATCACTGCATTTAACACCGATCCGTATAATACCTGGAAAAGTGCCTTTAGAGAATGTGTAAAGTTAAGCTCTCGAATAATCGATCGACAAAAAGACGATGAAACTCATCGTAGATTACGAACTTGGTGTACTGTTGGCGCAGACCGCCTATATGGGCAATATGCTTTAGAAGGTGCAAAAATGGGAGCACAATACGGCATTAAAAATCAACATAATGCAGAAGAACTAAAAAAGATTAACGACTTTGGTTGGTTAAAGGAGCAGTTTGATGCTAGAGATACATGAGATCCTTGATAGATTTGAATTACTATATCCAGCTAGTTTAAAAATAAGTGATTTAAGAAGATCTTATATTGACCGGGACTTATTAAGTATTTTCAGATTAGTCAACGATGATAACAAGGAAGATTTTCGAAAATTGATTATGGAACATAACATTTGGAAGCTGTGGACATTATTAGAAACGTATTCATCGACAAATTTTACATCAGCATTTAAAACTTTTTACATTAATGATATTAAATTTAATAAAGATTGTTTTAGTAGAGGACAATTATATAGTAAAAGTTGGCTAGTTAAAGAATTATCAAAGTTAGATGTCGATTTAGGAACAGTATTTTTATGTGCAGGATGGTATGCTACTCTGTCTACTATGCTATTTGAAAGTAATATAAAAGTGAATAAAATTCGTAGTTTCGATATAGATACAGATGTAGTAAAAGTTGCTGAAATTTTTAATAAGCCGTGGGCAATGGACAATTGGAAATTTAAGGCAATTACTGCAGATATTTTAGACATAGACTATGCTCAGCATACTTGGTCTGTTTGGAGCAACAAAAATCAACGGATGAGTTTTCCGATATCAGACACACCTGACACTATTATTAACACAAGCTGTGAACACTTAGATAACTTTGCAGAGTGGTACGGTATTATACCAGTGGATAAACTAGTTATTCTTCAAAGTAATAATTTTTTCGAGGCAGAAGACCATGTTAACTGTGTAAAAAGCTTAGAAGAATTTAAAAATCAAACACCGATGACAACAGAATTATACGAAGGTGAATTAGATCTAGGAAAATATAAAAGGTTCATGAGAATTGGATATAAGTAAATTGTCCTTAAGAGAACTGCAACAAGAGAGTGCCAAAGCATTGCAAACAATGCAGGCTACTAGCGATAATATTTGGCAGTTTAATAAACAAGCTCATCACGATAGTCAAAACTGGTATCGTGCAGTGATACAATGGTATATCGATCAATACGGTGACCTACCTAGTAAATGCGGCCCCGGAAAAGATATAAAGTTAATAACCGATGTATAATTATCAAGATATTAAAGCAATTCACCTAGAGGTCACACAAAACTGTCAAGCCAGTTGTCCTATGTGCGATCGAAATCAAAACGGCGGTGCACTAAACCCTCATATAAATCTAAACGAGTTAACTCTAGAAGATTGTAAGCAAATATTCAAGCCAGAGTTTGTTAAACAACTTAACACAATGTATATGTGCGGCAATCTAGGAGATCCTGTTGTAGCACGAGATACACTGGAAATTTTTCGATATTTCCGCGAGCATAACTCCAGCATGTGGCTCAGCATGAATACAAATGCCGGCGCAAGAGACGCAGCTTGGTGGACTGAGCTTGCAAAAATCTATGGCAGAATGGGCGCAGTAATATTTTCAGTTGATGGCTTGAGTGACACAAATCACATCTACCGTCAAGGTGTAAATTGGGCAGCAGTAGAAAACAGCATGCACTCTTTTATTGCAGCAGGCGGTCGAGCACGTTGGGATTTTTTGGTGTTCGAACATAATCAACATCAGGTCGAAGAAGCTGAACAGTTATCGAAAGAATGGGGATTTGAAAGATTTGTTGCCAAAAAAACTGGAAGATTTATAACAGCACAGAGCGACAAAAAAGAACAACACCAAGCAGTAAATCGAAAAGGAGAAAACACTGCCGAACTTAAAAAACCCAATGAAAAATATCAAAATCGTGCACTGTCTAAACAGGACAATATTATTGCAAAACACGGCTCAATGGATGCCTATTACGATGCTACACCTATCCGTTGCAAGGTAAAACAGGAAGGAAGCCTATTTATAACTGCTGAAGGTTTAGCAATGCCCTGCTGCTGGACTGCTGGAAGAATGTATAAATGGTGGCACAAAGATCCTCATGTCGAACAGATATGGGATTTTATAGAAGCAGCAGGCGGCAAAGAAAAATTAGATGCTCGACAAGGTCTTGATACTGTATTCGAAACTGGTATCTTTGATAATATTGAGCAGAGCTGGACTAAAAATAGTGTAAGTGCAGGTAAACTAAAAGTTTGCTCTATGAAATGCGGAGTCGACTTTGACCCGTTTGGCGAACAATTCAAAGATTAACATTGATTATATATTTTTTCGAGATTAGGAAAAGTTTCCAAAAAATTTGTTTTTCTTAATTCGTCGTATTTGTCTATACTTTTCTTAAAGTTGTTTTTACCAGCAACAATTTCTTTATCAGTTAATTCTGAATTAAGAAAAGACCGTAAATAACCGATGTCCCATCTAAGATTGTATTTCTCTAAGTAGTCAAGTTGTTGATTAGCAAATTTATGTAAATTCTCATCTATTTGAATAAACCTTGCAGTATAACATAACGGATCGTGCCAGGGATTAATTTTTCTATTTCTTACACCTATATCGGTATTGTTTTCGTACCATAAGTAAAGGTCGTGTATACTTGTAGCATTAAATAAATTATAGCAAGTTTGAATATTTACATTTATGTTTTTTTCTAATAGACGTTTAACGGTAGATAACCATTTTGATTGTTTAAGACCATATCGAACATATTCTCCTTGCACCCCGTGTCCGTCGTGGCTCACTGTCACGGTACAATTATCCCCCCAATGTACAAGATAATCGTCAATTATGTCTTTATTTTTATATTTGGTTATACTACCGTTTGTATGGCACCATATATGAATAGTTTTATGAAGATCGTATTCTAATAACTTATCTAAAAATTCATATATGCCTTTTTGCATAAAAGGCTCCCCACCGTTTAAATGAATTTTTCTTATTGTATCTCGGTGTTTAATAACGTAATCTATTTTTGTTTGATTTTTGTTTTCCCAAAGTTCTTGATTAAAATAATCTGAAGGTAGTCCCCAAGATAACGCATGAGCTTCGGAATATTTTGTTGCTATAGTGCTTGATAAATCTCCATGACACCCTAAGCATGCAAAGTTACAATTATTTGACCAAAGAAAATCCAAAAAGACTGGAACTTGTTTTTTTAAAGACCCGTCGGGATTTGTATTTTCTAATGCTAGTTCTATACTGTTTCCAGCTAAACGGTCAGCATCGTTACGAACATCGGCAACTATTTTGTGTTTTCTTTCAAAATTTTCACATACAAAACACTGCTTTGGAAATTCGTTGTTTAAAAAGCTTTTCCTAATTTTACTAAATTCTTTTCCGTTAAATATTTCTTCTAAGGAATGTTTATTTGTATTCCCTATAGAATCGGCCATGGCACAACAAGGAGATACTTTACCGTGTTGTCCTTCGTACACTGACGTAAACGGAGCTGCACAAAATTTGTCTTGTATAGATTTCATAAATAAATTTAGTTCTTTAATAAAGTCATAAGTATTTATATGAGCCTACCGTCTGCTATTAACAAAATAGAACTTGAAATTACTAGTGCATGCAATGCAGCATGTCCAGGTTGTGCACGAACTCAAAATCTAGATATTTTAAAAATTAATTCGATTACAATAGCAGATATAAAACGATTATTTCCTACTGTAGAATTTATTAAAGACAAGCATTTTAAATTTTGTGGTGTTTTAGGAGACCCTATCTTAAATTCAGACTGTTTAGAAATGATCGAATATTTTTCCACCCAAGGCGGCCGCTGTGAAATAAGCACAAATGGAGGTTATCAAAATGTTAACTGGTGGAAAAAGTTAGGTGCACTGAGTGCAAAGACTGGAAATGTGGATGTTCACTTTTGTGTAGACGGACACAAAGAAACAAACCACATATATCGTGTTAACACGGTGTTTGATGTCATAGATAGGAATATGAAAGCATACTCAGAAGGTGGAAATGGATCAGCATCTGCTACATGGATTTTTATTGTGTTTGACCATAACGAACACGAATTAGAGATTGCAAGAAATCATGCTAAACAGCTAGGGTTCGAATTTGCAACAAGAACTGGAATGAGAAACAGTTATCATCAATGGGTTGCTAAAATAAAGTCAAAGAATTCGAAAACTAAAAAACAAGAAACTACCGAAAAAATTATTACCACTACCGGCACAAAAGAACATTCAAAAGTAGACACAGTTAGATCTTTAGAAAAGTTTATAAACGATTATCAAAACACGCATGTTGATACCGAAACAGTGAATAAGATTGTATCAACAATATCGTGCAAATATGCTCATCAGGCAGAAATTTTTATATCGGCAGATCTAAAATTATGGCCCTGTTGTTTTTTATGGGATTCCTATTTTAAAAATAAAGAAAACATACAAGAAAAGTTGTCAGAATATCCCAACGGATGGAACTGTCTAAAAAAACAAACTATAGAAGAAGTGACTCGGCAAGAATGGTTTAAAAAAACATTGGTCGAAAGCTGGTATCCGGACCACACAAAACATCTTTCTAGATGTATTTTAACCTGCGCTCACAATCAGGCCTATCATAACGAGATTAATTTGGAAAATTAAATGGTATGTATGAAAAGAAACATACAGAGGAAACAAAAAATTACTCAAATCTCGCAGTGCTAAGAAAGATTGTACTATTTTAGAATGGCATCATGACAGCGGAGACGTTTTTATTGGAACAATGGTTGATTTTTATACAAAATATAATCTTTGCCGCGCATGGACATCTCGGGTTCGCAGAGGTATAAAAAAGAAAATTAAAGGATGGAAATATGTCAGAGAACTTTGAAAAACCAAGCGATACTTTTTGTGTTCTTCCGTGGATGCATTTAAGTACACGCCCTGATGGTAGCCTTCGCGTATGTTGCACTGCTAACGCCAGCAGCGTAGGACCGACCAACGATAAAACACATGGAGGCCAAGTCGGTATCCTTAAAACAGAAGACGGTAAACCTAACAATCTAAATGTAAGCGATTTCGAAACAGCATGGAATAGCAGTTACATGCGTAATGTAAGAAAGCAAATGTTAAACGGTGAAAAACCTCCTAGCTGTTTAAAATGTTTTAAGGAAGAAGCAGCTGGGCATCGCTCAAAACGTATGTGGGAAACACGCTACTGGAGTGAAAGAGTTAATGTTGACCAATTATTAGCCAATACCAAAGAAGACGGCTCAGTTCCGCCTAATCTAGCATACATTGATCTAAGATTCGGAACAAAATGTCAGTTAGCTTGTGTTATGTGTAGCCCGCATGACAGTAGCGGTTGGATCAAAGACTATAAAGAAATTTTCCCTGCAGTAAAGAACGAATCTCTAAGAGAAACTATGCAGTGGGACAATAAAGGCAGTTATAACGGCAGCACTTACAATTGGCACAAACAGAATCCTGTATTCTGGAAACAGTTTTACGAACAGATGCCTCACATGCAACAGATATATTTTGCTGGTGGTGAAAGTCTAATCATCGAAGAGCACTATGAAATTCTCGAGCATGCGATCAAAAAAGGTTATGCTAAAAATCTCGAGCTTAGATACAATTCTAATGGCGTAGAATGGAGAGAAGATTTATTTGATCTGTGGAAAGAGTTTAAGCTGGTAAGATTCCACTACAGTGTAGACAGCATACAGGAAATGAACGAATACATACGATATCCTAGCCAGTGGAGTAGAACTGCAGAAGTTTTCCATATTCTCGATAAAGAAACTAGCAACAATGTTGAAATAACAGTAGCCTGTTCGGTTCAGGCACTAAATGTCTACTACCTACCAGATTTTATTAAATGGAAATTAGAACAAAACTTTAAAAAAATAAACATGTGGCCCTTTGGTGCAGGAGGCATAAATTATCACTTTGTATACCATCCGCCCCACCTCAATGTTAAGGTATTGCCCGCATGGTTCAAAGAAGAGTGCGAACAAAAATACAAAGAATTTTATCCGTGGTGGGAAGCTAACTGGGAAAAGTCTATACCAAGCTGGCATAAAGGCAAGGTTGATTACGACACATGGAGAAATGCTGATTACGGTATAAAGAGGCTAGAAGGCATAATACAGTTTATGAAAAGCGAAGACTGGAGCGTCAGATTACCCGAAATGAGAGAATTTCTTGAATTATGCGACACTCAGAGAAATCTAAATTGGAAAGAAATTTTCCCCGAAATGGCTGATATATAGGAAAACAAAACGTGTTTGAAAAAATTAATGCTTTATATAATGATATAGAAACTTTCGAAGTTAATAAACTAAAAATTCCTTTTAATAGCAGTTGGAAAAAAATTGGAGTTAATCTAAGCGGCGGCGCCGACAGTGCTTGTTTGACAATGTTGTTATGCGATTATATAGTAAAAAATAATTTAAACACTAAAATTTATGTAATTACGTTTATTAGATGTTGGAATACCAAACCTTGGCAAAAACCTGTTGCTGAAAAAGTATATCGATATTTAAAAGAGCTATATCCTTTAATTATACAAGATCAATTTTTTTGTTTTATTGCTCCAGAAATTGAGCATAGCAGCATAGGAAATATTGTTGATAATAGAAGTGCCGATCAGATTACAGTATCTAGTTTTAATGAATATGCAGCATTGGTGCATATTCTTGATGCAATTTTTAATGCTACTACTAGAAACCCGTCTGGTACTGAATTTAAAGACAGAATGAAAAATAGAGATATAGAAATAGACTCTGCAGAATTACAACATTTATATTATTTTAAAAAAGAAGTTGTGTATTCAATGCCTTTCAAATATGTCGAAAAAGATTGGATTGTTGCACAGTATAAAATATTTAATCAGTGGAATTTATTTGAAATTACACGCAGTTGCGAAGGAGACTTTTTAACAAATGCAGAAATAAGGAAAACAATTAAAGATCTAACAGATTATCGACCAGGTGCGCCTGTGTACGAGTGCGGGTTATGTTTTTGGTGCCGAGAAAGAGAATGGGCATTAGACCGTCTTGATATTACTGTAGAAAAGATAACGGAGAATACATGAGTTTTGATACTGTGGATTTATTAACAGGAAACGTTTTTCAAGTAACTTGGGATTTAGGGCGACGCTGTAACTACGACTGTAGCTATTGCCCTCCTGAAAGACACGACAATTTTAGTCCTCACGCTACACTCGAAGAGTTAAAGTCGAACACAGACTTTTTGTTTGAGTATATTGATACTTATATGCAATATAGAAAGTTTAAAAGTGCCAGTATAAGTTTTACTGGCGGAGAGCCCACAGTTAATCCAAATTTTATTCCATTTATCAAGTACCTAAAAGAAAAGTACCAAGCAGAGTACTCCGATAAATGGGAAACTAATTTTGCTTTAACAAGTAACGGGGCAATGGGCGCAGTAATGGCTCAAAAAGTTATGGAAAATATGAAACACTGCACTGTTAGTTATCATGCCGAAAGCGACAATAGACTAAAGCAGCAGGTTAGAGATCGAATTTTGCAGTTTCATACAGAAGGCCCCGAATACGATTTTACTGTAAGCGTAAATGTAATGTTTCACGCTGCATATTTTAACGAATGCAGGGAGTTGTGCGATTGGCTACACGAGCACGGAGTAGCTTATGTACCAAGAATAATCGGCGAAGAAAAAGGAAGCCGCAGTAATCTTTCTCACCAGTATACCGAAGATCAGTTAGACTATATAAAAAATTATTGGAAGTACAAGAATGCAAAAATCAATAACGAAATAGAAACTGCTGATAGACTGAGATCTGCAGGCGAGCCTCAGCAAGAACAGCATAAAGCAAAAACTTTTGACAACGTAATAGCCACAAGCGAATCTAAAAAGAAACACGGCTATGCTATCGGAAGACCTTGTTGCGGTAGTAGAGACATGTGTTTAGGAAATTCTAATACTGGAGAGGAAAGGAAAGGAACTTTTGTAGATTTTCGAAATTTTAAAGGATGGTATTGCAGCGTTAATTGGTTTTTCCTTCACCTGGAACAACAAACAGACAGCGTGTATCATCATCAGACCTGTCAGGCTAAATTTGATCAAACAAGAGGACCGATTGGTAAAATTTCAGAGGGAAACCAGATACTGAACACTCTTAAAGCACAATTAGAAACTAATACTATGCCCACAGTAGTTTGTCCAAAACAGACAGAGTGCGGCTGCGGACTGTGTGCTCCAAAGAGTGCATATCACAATAGCTATGAAAAAGTTCTTGCTAAACATGTCAATATGGGGGTTTTTGAAAACGCAGTAGTTCCTGTACCAAAAGCATATCCTATAATTCCAACGGAGAACACCTAACATGTGGACGATGGACACAATTGAATGGTTAGATATAGAACTAACTAGTTTTTGCAATATAAGATGTAAAGGCTGTTTTCGAGAAATATCCAACGAAGCTGATAAGATATTAAACAAAGAGTATCTGGATCTAGACACAATAAAAGAAAAGTTTAAAAAAGAACACTTTTCTAATATAAAAATTGTTAATTTTTGCGGCAGCGTAGACGAACCAACTACTCATCCGCAATTTTTTGATATAATACGGTATTTTGCTGATTGGAACGCACATATTAATATTGCAACTAATGGTAGTCTGCGAACAGAAAAATGGTGGGCAACATTGGCAACTCTACTTCCTGAAAGCCATAGAGTAACCTGGGGAATTGACGGAGCAGACAGTGTAAGCGAAATATATAGGGAAGGTTCTAATTTTGAAAAAGTAAAAAAGAACTTTAGAGCATTTAACGGTGCCGGAGGAAAATCAAACTGGCAATTTATTGTATTTGAGCACAACGAACATCAGTTAGATCAAGCGAAAGAGATTGCAAAACAAGAAGGATTCAAAGACTTTAAGACCATTATTAGCCATCGCAAAGACACAAAAACTGTAAAACCGAAGCAAGACGAAATTGATACTGTTGAGGAATTATCCTATATTAGCTGCAAGTACAGCAATCAAAAAAGAATATTTATCAACCATATGGGCAACGTTATACCCTGCTGTCATTATAATAGCAAAATGCTAGAGTACAGTGTAACTGGTAAAGTGAAGGATCAATTTGAAGAACTGCTAGATAAGCATAATTACAAAGACACAATAAATTTAAAATCTACCACAGTAGATCAAGCTATAAACAGCGATATTTGGAAAGAAATAATAAACTCGTGGAGCACCGATTCCCCAGCTCCTCGATGCAATCAGGTTTGCAAACAGTTAAAAAGAGACAAGTTTATAAAAGAAAAATTGTAATCTTATATAATATTTACTGTTTTTCTTAATGGTTTCTACAGTTCTAACAACAACATTGTTTTTAACTATTTCGTTATGATTATATAATAAATTTGGTTTCCCTACACCTAACATTAGCATAACTTGATTTGTAGTTATGCTAACATCTTTTTTAACTTACTGCAAATAGGTTCTTGGTCGATGCAACGACAAAATCCAGTTCGATACCCTAGTAAATTTGATATATATGCAGCTACCCCACAATAAAGTTAAATTCTTTTAACCTCAATAATTTTTGTTTCAGGTTCGATATGCTTAATAATTTTATTGT
>LFIK01000699.1_pt1 | contig 25613 bp, 23 predicted proteins | sample 643401 | NCBI WGS metagenome assembly LFIK01 (sample SAMN03777447, study PRJNA286221) | soda lake metagenome | biome: soda lake; feature: Kulunda steppe; material: water; isolation source: sample T5-Br brine of Lake Tanatar-5 | place: Russia: Kulunda steppe | collected 2010-07
AGTTTATGATGATCCGTGAACGTTTGCCCATCTGGTTTCAAAGTTATTTGTGTACATTCGGGTGAGTTTGGGATCATTGATAAACAAAATATTTTCAGCATTCTTTTTCCAGGCTGAATACGACCAATTGTAGGACCCCGTAATGGTCGTTCTTTGATCTATGATCATGACTTTATTATGGGCAATTCCTTCGACAGGATCTATTCTGTACCGAATATTTTTGGTTTTCCTCAGACTCCCTAAGGCTGAATAACGGTCAGTTTTATTACTTTTATCCAGCAACAAACGAATGTGCACGCCCCGACGGGCGGATTTTTTTAATTCTTGAGCAATCACTCGACAGGTAAAAGCATACCCCATCAAATCGATGGACGTTTTGGCTTCCTTAATATGCCTGACAACAAACCGACGGCATCGTTCATCCGGGGAAAAACACACCTTCCACTCCCCTTTTTTGGGTATGGGGGGATAGATCTCCCACAAAAATTCTTTTGCCACATGTCCACATGTTAAAATAACCGCAATCACGATTGCGTGGCGCCCGTTAACCATCAATTTGCGCTTCATTCCATCCCCCCATAATTCAAAATCTACCAGAGGATGCAATTCGATGCATGACGAACGCGTCCCGATATGTCAATCTTACACAAATTTCATGTAAATAGGAACATTCAGATCATCGATAATCATGCTATCAACCGCACATCGTTCACTGCAGCGGAGTGTGGATTCAGTGATATTCGTGTCCGCTTAGAAAAAACCATTCATGAACAGAACTATTAATGTTCACCATTTATCATTATACACAACCTATGTATTGTTGTTATCTCGCGACCTGGAAAAAAGTTAACGCCACGTTTCTTTTCGGTTTAGGATGAATAGATATATTTCTTAGCTAATAACCTTCCAACAATTGCACCTGTAAACCTCCCATTTATAATACCAAATAGAAGTAGACAGATTTACCGGGGAGGCACTCCCAAGGGATTTTATGATTGAAAGGTGAATGGGGTTTATCACCATTATACATGACCATCCAGTCATCTGTAATTCGGCTGACCTGTTCAAGGTCTTTAAACCTATATTGGTTAGTAACATCTTCCCGATACGCACGATTAAAGCGTTCAATATATCGATTTTTCGCTGGTTTTCCGGGTTCGATATAATTGATCACGTTATTTTTTTCAGACCATTCAACGAGCTTTTTCGAGAGAATCTCAGGGCCGTTATCAAACCGCAAGATAAGCTATCAGACATGAACACCATTGACCAAAATAGGTTGTGCTTCTAAGGCTGTCTCAAATGTTTTGAATTCCGAGTTTCTAGGTTAAATTGTATCGGGTATTCGGATCAATAAAATGAACTGGTTATCAGGGGAAAAACCAAAAAGTTGGCAACTGTAATTGCAACTTGATATATCCTTTATAGCTTCACGACAATATCTAGCAACATGTTCCTCAATTTTAAAGGATAAAAGTTCATTTTTATTCAAATAATCGATTGCAGCTGTGGGGCGGTCATCATTTACAAGATTAATCATTTCTTTAGGGGCGAATAAGAAGGCATCCCTTACAACTTGGCATTTTTCATCATCAAAATTGTAAAACGATATTGAGTGGAACACTGAGTCTTCATAGTAAGTTCTCCCTTTTAGAGGATCTTTATAACTATATTCAATTAGGTCTATCAAAACTTTTTTTGCTTCCTTAGCTGGATATCCTTGGGATTGGTCAAAGTCTATGTGGCAAGCATTCAATGAAAATATAGTTAGAATAAGGTATAAAAAAGGCATGATATAATTCTGTTTGTTTTCAGATAATTAATATATCTTTTTTATTAGTTAAAGTCAAATAATATTTCCCGGATAGGCATCAGGCTCAGCGTCATATTTCCTTAAATTTCGATTTTGGTGGGGATCGGTTTTCAAATCTTGCCATCTATATATACGGTGACCTGACTAAATCACCCTCTCTTGAGGGTGATTTGTAAAAATTTCCATGGTTTTAAATTGCACTTTTTACGTCCTTTATTTCTTCAGGCCTTAAATTGTAAGTGGAGAGACCCCCTTTCTTAATCTCCTCTTTAGCTTTATCAACGACCTGATTATACCATTTTGCTATTTCATCCACATTGTCTTCGGTAATGTTTTTTGCACTCAGATTAGATCTTAAAAATTTTATTAATTTAGCTTTGAACTTTTCTCCATTAGTTTGATTTTGAATTTGTGCAGCCAAAAGTTTTATCAAATATCTTTCATGCCCATTAGGTATCAGGTTATTCCTTATAAATTTATGATAAATGACAAAATGAGCGATCACCTGATTCAGTACGTTTGCTTTTTCTTTATCCAGTTTCTTGTGACTAATATCTTCTTTCTGTTTAAGATAATACAAATAGGTCATTTTATATTTAAAGTAATTTGAAAACGCTTCTGCCGAAAAATTAGTATTTTTTATATACACCATAAACCTATGCAAAATCGATTGCCCAACTTGATAATAAATGTCTTTTATCTGATTTAAGATCTTCTTGATTTTAGATGTATTGCGATCGTTTTTATTATTCAATGTTTCTAGTTTTCTTTCGAATATTGTAATAAGTCTATAGGCGATGTATTCAGATATCAAGTGTGTATTTATAATATCACCACGACTATTCTTTTTGTGCCGAAATTCTGTAATCCTAAACTTCATCTTCTTAATTAAATTATCAACACTGCTATCGTCTTTTTGTGGGTCGCCATAAGTCTTTTCAATCGTATTTAGTTTCGGAACAGCATCTTTCGTAAACGTGTCATAAAAACCAGTGTTATTAGCTTTATTTACGGCATCTTCATAACGAATTTTCTTTATTTTTTTTAGTTTGTAACTTCCATCGGCAATGTTGTTAATAACATCAATGAACCCTTCTTTAATTGTTGACTGAAGTGGTTGTCCATCGCCTCCGATCTTTTTCTTATGTTCAATTTTTCTCCTTTTAGCCTCACGACTGATCCCAACAGAACCGTGTGAGTTATCACGACCTCTTTTCGTTGCAAATGCCTCGAAACATCCCCCGTATAGTATTACACTAAGTATAATCAGCGTTTTTTTCATTTTTTTCCATTTTTTTATTAATAACAGGTTTAATGATACACTATTTATCATTTTAGTGAAACCCATTATTGTTAATATCCTGTGAACGGGAGGAGTAATACTATTGGTGTTAACCTTTATTTTGGGTCAAAGGTAGATTCGGCAGATTCTAGGATGAGGAGGAACGGCCGCAATCATCCTGCACCCATGACACTAACGCCCTGGCGGTTGGATTCTATTTCATAATCTATCGAATTTTTCAGGATTGTCTATTTATGATAAGGATGGCCCATTCGGATCTTTTCGGCACGATAAATTTGTTCGATCAGCATGACGCGTGCCATTTGGTGTGGCCAGGTTTGCTTGCCAAAGGAAAGGAATAGATTTGACCGTGCTTTAATCTTGGGATCAAGCCCCTGAGCTGCACCAATTAGGAATACTATATCTGTTCCCTCATGGTGTTCAAGTAAGCTTGAGAATTCCGGACTTGACATTGTTTTCCCGGTTTCATCCAAACATATAACAAATGCTGTGGCAGGGATATGTTTGACAATCCCCTCTGTGTTTAGGGCTTTTTTTTCGGAGATTTCTATCCAATTCAATCTTGTTTGTATTTGCTTTAGATAGAATTGAAATAAATTCCGATAATCGGAGTTTAGCTTCCCTATGCTGATTCCTATCAACACACTAGGCCGCCTGCTTTACAGATGCATCCTGTTGAAGGGACCGCAAGGCCCCCTTTTTTCGGTAATAATTTCCGAATTGATTGAAACACAGTCCTAAAATAATGCAGGTTATCGCAACGACATCAAATATTGAGATCGTCTCATCAAGGAATAAGATCCCTGAGGTAATCCCAAAGACAGGCACCAAAAGGGAAAAAGGAACGACCATTGCTGGATCGTAGGCTCTCATTAAAGTTCCCCATATGGTCGTACCGATTAACGTTGATACCCAAGCGGAATAAAAAAGGGCAAGATAACCACTCATTCCCATATTCGCACAGACGTCAATAATGGTGGACCAACCCTCTAGGGATAAGGAGAGCAAAAACATAGGAATTGGCGGAATGAGACTGCTCCAAGTAATGACCGATATCATCTTGGCAGACTCCGCTTGTTTGAAAAGGATATTGGCCGAACTTACGCTGAAAGCTGCGATGATTAAAAAGAAAAAAGCTAATAAGCTTCCTTCTGCTCCAAACTGTAAAGCAATCAATAAAATGCCAATGAATGACGTCACCATTCCAATTATATTAAAGTAGTGGGGTTTGTACCCGTAGATCATGACAGATAGAATGACCGTAAAAATGCTTTGTAGCTGAATAATTAAGGACGCCATCCCCGATGGGACGCCCATATAAATTCCCAGAAATAGAAATGCAAATTGACCAATCCATAAGGTGGCACTGATTTTTGTCAACACCCACCAGGACACGTTCGGTCTTGGAATCATAAAAAGAATGGGAACCGTCGTCACGATAAACCTAAGTGTCAAAAATAAAAACGGAGGCATATTATCAAAGCCAACACGAATGGCTGTAAAGTTCAAACCCCACAAAGCCGTAGCAATAATTGCCATAAAAATATGTTTCATTCCCATAAAAACACCAAAATTTAGAGATTTCCATTCATCAAGAGTTATAAACCCTATGGTGCTATAAATAAGCTTATTTAGTAAAAATGCAATAATAATTTATAAAAAAAGCAAAGAAAATATCGGTTGAAAAGATTTAGGTAATCGATAACATCAAAAAGCGTTATATCTCAATCGGGAAAACGACATATCACCAGATTCTGTCGCTTCCGGACTTGAAAAAATAGCCTTTACATATGTTTAAATAGATACTTTATGATTTCTGAAGATTTATGTACCAATGGATCCGGATAGATGGCAAAACCCAAAGACATAAGCGCAGTGAGAACAATGACAAAAGTTGTTTGTCGATGGGTGGGATCATCATATTTCAATGTTTCGCAATAAGGGGGGTCAAAAATCATAATTTTGATCACTCTTAAGTAATAAAAAGCAGCTATGACACTCATAACTCCCATATATATGGCTAGACTGTTGTGCCCATTCTTCAATAACGGCACGAAGATCATTAACTTACCAAAGAATCCAGATAAAGGAGGAATCCCAGCCATTGAAAGCAGGATAACGGAAAAGCCAGCTGCCATGGGAAGGTTATCTTGCGATAGCCCTTTTAAATCGGATAACGTCTGCGGCATCACATCATGGTGTCTTAAATTCAGTAAAATTGTAAAAAAGCCAACAACCATGAAGAAATATAAAATCATATAAATAAATAATCCTTGGAAACTTACTTCTGTACCACTCAACATCCCCATAAGCATATAGCCTATGTGAGACACTGTACTGTACCCAATAAGTCGTTTTAGGTTGGACTGGAATAACGCGCCAAAGACGCCAAAAAATATTGATGCACAGGCAAGACAGGCAACAATGTAAAACCAAAGATGATGAAAAGTCTGTAAGGGACCCGTTAAAAACCTGACTAAAAAAAGAAGAATGCTCATTTTCGGCAACGTCGCCAAAAACATCGTAACAGGTGTGGAGGCGCCTTCATAGACATCGGGGGTCCACATATGGAATGGGGCGGCGGATATCTTCACCCCTATGCCTGAAAAGAAGAAAATGAGCCCTAAGGAAAACAATAAGGGCAGGTTATCTAGATTATCCAGGCGATTTGAAAGTTGAGAAAAGTCTAAGGTTCCTGTATATCCATAAATGAAGCTTATCCCATAAAGGATAAAAACAGTTGAAACTGTTCCGATTGTAAAATATTTGATCGCAGCCTCCCCGGCCTTTACCTTATGCCGCTTTAAGGCAACCAAGGCATAAATAGGCAAGGTTTGAAGTTCCAGACCAATAAAGAAGATGATCAAATTCCCGCTGGAAAGAACAAAAAGCATCCCCAAAATCGATAGCAAACAAAGGACAGGATATTCCATCGTGCTGACTTGGGATCGAATAAGATGCTTGTAAGATCCATAAATAACGATAAATGACAACAATAAAATCACAGCTTGGGCAACGCCGATATAATAATTATTAAACACATATCCGTTCCATATGCGGGGAATCGAATCTTTCGTAATATTGAAAATCGTAAACAATAAAGCCATGCTGACGATATACAGGCTTATTTCAAACAGCACCGACAACCTTACGTTTTTCTTGAAGGAAATGATGAGTAAAAGCGATAATATTCCCCCTAAAATAGTGATTTCCGGGGAAAGGCTAAGGAAGGGATGATAACTTTCTTTAAACACTTTTTACATCCTTTGAATAAGCAGCTTTTATATATTGTGTTTCGATTTTTTTGACAGGTTGACTGACCAAATCGAAGATGGGTTTGGGATAGATGCCCCCCAGCAAGACAAGACCAGCTAATGGGTAAAGAACGCCTTTTTCTTGTAGAGTTAAATCCTTGAGTTCCCGAAGAGCCTCTTTTTCTAATGGGCCGAACACAACTTGTTTATACATCTGCAGCATATAACACGCACTTAACAAAACGCAACTTACGGCAATAAAAAGGTAAGGTCCATTTATGGGGAATAATGATAAAAGAATCATGATTTCTCCGACAAACCCAGACGTTAACGGGAGGGATATGGCCCCCAAAGTCAGGATCATAAAAACGACAGCAAATTTTGGCATGACCTGGACAATGCCGCCAAAGCTATCCATATCTTTAGTTTGCGTCCGTTTGGTTAAAAGTCCTACGGTCCAAAACAACCCGGCTGATAACAAACCATGGCTTATCATCTGAAAAATCGCGCCTTTTATACCCGTGGATGAAAAGCTAAAAATTCCAAGGGTTACAAACCCCATATGGGCTATTGAGGAATAGGCAATTCGTTTTTTAAGGTTTGTTTGGGCAAAAGCGACACATGAGGTGTACACCAAACCTATCAAACTAAGGCTCATAACAAGGGGTTGAAAGTACAAACAGGCGTCGGGAAACAGTGGCAATGAAAATCTTAAGAACCCATACCCAGCTAGTTTTAATAACACCCCTGCAAGAACGACTGACCCTGACGTCGGGGCCTCCACATGAGCATCAGGTAGCCAAGTGTGAAAGGGCCATAGGGGCAACTTGATGGCAAAAGATATAAAAAATGCTAACCAAAGCCATTTTTGGGTTGTATCCATGAATTGAGATTTCAGGATAAGGTCAAAATCTCCGGAACCAACTTGATTGTAAATGACAACCAAAGCCATGAACATAAATATGGACCCGAAGAAGGTATAAAGAAAAAATTTATAGGCGGCATAAAACCTTCTTTCCCCCCCCCATATTCCAATGATTAAGAATAACGGGATAAGACTGCCTTCGAAGAACAGATAAAAAAGCAAAATGTCATTCGCACAAAACGCTCCAATGACAAAAGTTTCGAGCATTAGGAATAAAATAAGGAACTGTCGGTATCGGGGGACCCTTTCTTGACTTATGAAGAGAAAGATAAGGGGGGTTAAGAACGTTGTCAATAACACAAGGGAAAGGGAGATCCCATCAATACCAATATGATAATAAAATTTATAGCTAGGAATCCAGTCATACTTTTCAATAAATTGAAAGCCTTCATAATCAGCATCAAATTGGATCCATAAAACTAAAGATATAAAAAATGTCGCCCCGGAAATGAGCAATGCGACCAAATTTGCCTTGTGCTGTTCAAACTTATCGTCTCCAGAAATGAACAAGATAAAAAGACAGCCCACAAGGGGTAAAAAGATAACTAAGGATAGTAAAGGTAACTCACTCATGCCAAAAACCTATTAAATCCATATGAAAAGGGCCCATAAAGCAACGATGCCAAAAACCATAGCAAAGATATAATGATAGATATAGCCTGTCTGACATCGGGATACACAATAAGAGAGTGTTGATACAATCTTTGGGGCTTTGTTCGGCCCCCATTGGTCAAGGGTTTTTACATCCCCGACAACCCATAAAATGTTACATAATTTTTCAAAGGGGCGTATAGCTATACAGTGATAAAGTTCATCAAAGTACCATTTACCATGCACAAATGTGTAAATCCCCGAAAGCTTCGTCACCAATCGATCTTTCCATAATACATACCTTGTATTCACAAGGATTCCCAAAATAATTCCAGATACAATAAGTATCAAAGATCCGTAATCAATAATTTTAGGCATAGGCCATTGGGTTTCAGGTGTCGCCATAAGGCTACCCCAAAATAGATCGGAATGGAACCAACCTAGATGCTCAAAATACATACCAGAGAAAACGCTGCCTATCACCAAGACCCCCATAGGCAGCTGCATAGATGCCGGAGGTTCATGAATATGAGCAATGATCGTTTCCGAAGAGCGTGTTTGCCCAAAAAAAGTCAAAGCAATCATTCGGAACGTATAAAAGGCTGTCATGAATGTCCCCAAAACGGCGACCCCGAAAGCCCCCCTCCCAAGAACAGACATATCATTCCATGCCGCTTCAAGAATAAGGTGCTTTGAAAAATACCCGGAAAACACAGGAATCCCAGTGAGTGCAAGGCTCCCAATACACATAAACGCATAAGTTAAAGGAATTTTCTTTTTTAGCCCCCCCATATTGCGCATATCCTGTTCATTTGACATGGCATGAATAACAGACCCAGCCCCTAGAAATAGTAAGGCTTTGAAACATGCATGGGTGACCAAATGAAAAAACGCCGCTGTATAAGCAGATAACCCTGCGGCAAGAAACATATATCCTAATTGACTGCATGTTGAATAAGCGATGACCCGTTTTATATCATGTTGGGTCATAGCAACGGAGGCTGCGAAAAACGTCGTACACCCGCCAATGATGATCATCAGTTGCCTTACATAAAAAGCATCTTCAAATAGAGGGGATAAACGTAAGATCAAAAAGAGCCCCGCACTGACCATCGTCGCTGAGTGGATAAGAGCCGAAACAGGCGTAGGTCCTTCCATAGCATCAGGCAACCAGGTGTGAAACAGAAATTGGGCTGATTTTCCCATGGCACCAATCAGAAAGAATAACGCAATCCATTCCGACACCGCCCCTCCCAAAAGCGTTTGGTCCTTAGGAAGATGATGAACAAAATACGCGATCTCAAAAGACGATGTATAGGTAAAAACCATGCAGATGGCGCTTAAGAACGCCATATCTGCCACGCGGTTAATAAGAAAAGCTTTTAAGGCCGCTGCATTCGCTTTTTCTTTGTGGTTCCAGAAACCAATTAACAAATAAGATGCTAAGCCAACCCCTTCCCAACCTACAAACAGTTGTAGAATGTTGCCTGAGGCCACAAGGAGGAGCATCATGAAAGTAAATAAGCTCAAATAAGCCATAAAACGGGATGCCGCGGGATCTCGAGCCATATACCCCACAGAATAAATGTGAACAAGGAAGGAAACCCCCAGAACAACAATCATCATGATCAACGACATTTTATCAATATGTAGCCCCCAGTTTACGCTATAAGAATCAAAAGAAATCCAAGGAAAAAGTGTAAAAAGTTGGATATGATTCAGGATCATTATATCGTGTATCCACGTGAAGCAGATCCCCAAGGACACCCCAATCATGGCGGTTGTCAAGCCCTGGACCCCCTTTTTTCCAAGGTAATCTTTGAACAGCAAGCTACTGATAAACCCGATGAAAGGAGATAAAACAGCAAAGGCTAACATATTTATCCCTTCATTACGCTGATATCATCAATGTCGATGTTCTCGCGATTTCGATAAAACACAAGGAAGATCGCAAGTCCAAGGGCAGCTTCGGCAGCTGAAACGGTTAAAATCATAAGGGTGAAGACCTGTCCGGATAAATCCTTTAGAAAATGAGAAAAGGCGACAAAGTTAATATTCACAGCCAATAACATCAATTCAATACACATTAAGATAAATATAAGATTTCGACGCGTCAAAACCAACCCCATAAGCCCGATAAAAAAAAGAGTTCCAGCGACAAAAAGATAAGCAGCAATGGGGATGTGAATGTCCATTTATGATATCCCTTCTTTAAATTTTAGATTTTTAACCTCGATTGCGTCTTCTCTTTTACGGTGAACTTGATCATAGACATTTTGTCGTTTCACATTTTTTCGGGTGCGTTGAGTTAAAACAATCGATGCGATCATCGCGACCAAAAGAATCAAGCCTGCCCCTTGAAACGCAATAAATGAGTCCTCATAAAGAAGATGTGCCAAAGCTTCCGTATTGTTTAAGGGGTCAGATTGCGGGGAATCCCTAAGGTGGACTTGAACCGCAGCCGGGGAAAAGTTCCAGCTTAAAAATCCAGAAAAAAGCGCAGATACGAACAAAACAAGGGATGTAAGTTGTGAGAACAAAGGTCGGAAGGTTTTTACCAACAACTCCTTTGGTCGATACCAGAAAATCAAGGTCGTCGCATAGACGGAAAAGGGGAAAAAGATTGAAAGATAGATAAGGTGAAAAACACCGCCAAAGCCTAGTGATCTAAAAGATTCCATGGGGGACAAAAGGATAAACAAGGCCTGGGGGTTAAGCTGAAAAAACAGACTCATAAATACGAAAAAGACGACAGAGTAACCCACGAAGCGCCAGGCGAAAAAAATCCAGACGGAGAAGGACTGGTAGAGTGCCCCTTTGCGTTTCGGCTCTGTTTGCAGGTCGAGCATCATGACGACAAACAAAAACAAAACAGCAATGGCCCCGACATAGACAATAATCATAACCATGGCTATAAATTCAGAATTTAAAAGGATAAACAGCCCTGCGCTTCCAAAAAAAGACAGAATGAGGTATAATACTGAATATACAGGATTACGATTAAGCACGACCATTAAACCCGAAAAAAGTGTTACGCTAGCAAACATGGCAAAGGCAACTACGTGCATTGAAAGTGTTTTTATTTTTTTGAAACATCTGAATCATACCTGTAATTCGGGGAATTCACAAGAGGGCGATCTTTTTTAAAATTTCGTTTGAACATTTTAAAAAAAAGAACTTGAACTCTTAAAAGAAATGGGTAATATCGAGGACGAAAGACAAGAACCCCTTTTGGGATATGCGGGCGTAGCTCAGTGGTAGAGCACAACCTTGCCAAGGTTGGGGTCGAGGGTTCAAATCCCTTCGCCCGCTCCAATTCATATGATGAAAAATCAATCATTAAAAAGCTCAAAAAAATCTCTGCAGGGAATCACCTTGATGATTCTTTCTGTGTTTTTATTTTCATGTGTCAATGCCGTTGTAAAAAAAACAACCTCAGCCTACCCTATCGTTCAGGTTGTTTTTTTTCGTAATTTTTGGGCTTTGATTTTACTCGTGGGATGGGCTGTGTTGCAAAACCGACTGGATCTTTTAAAGCCTAAAAATATATTATTTCTTGGGGGGAATGGCGTCATAGGCTTTATTGGACTTACCAGCATGTTCTACTCCCTTAAAATCATGCCCTTGGCTGAATCTGTGACAATTCAATTATCTTCGATTTTCTTTTTGACGCTTTGCTCTATTATTTTCTTAAAGGAAAAAGTCGGAAGGTATCGATGGTATGCCGTTGCCTTTGGCTTTTTAGGTGTCGTGATTGTGATGCAACCGACGGGAGAGTTTTTTTCACCTGGTGCAATCTATGCGCTTATTTTTGCCTTGTGTGAAGCTCTTGTGATGGTGAATGCCCGAATCCTTACAAAATCTACCCCCCCCTTAACCATTGTCATTTATTATGCCCTCTTTTCAAGTTGCCTCGCAGCGGTCTTTTGTATTGATCACGGAGTTCCCCCCTCTTCTACTCTCGACTTTAGTCTTTTGGTTTTCCTTGGGGTTGGGGGAGGAATTGCCCAACTTTTGATGACCTATGCCTATTCGCTTGCCCCGGCCTCTTTAATTGCACCCTTCATTTTTACAGCCTTAGTTTGGAATGGGGTTTTTGGATATTGGTTCTGGGGAGATCACCCCACAAATTCCCTGTTTTTTGGTGGAAGCCTGATCGTTTTAAGCGGTTTATTCATTATTTTTCGAGAAAACAAGACAAAACCAACCTATGGAAAGGTATAGTTCTCGGGGCGCATATCTAGGGGGATAATTTTTTCCTGAGTCATGTTCGACCCCCCTTTATGAGCGTTATAGCCCATAGTCTCAGCCCTTTAAAAAACCCGCGAGGTCAAACCTGTTCACATACGCAATATTGGCCTTCATACTGAATGTTGCCCTTCGCAGAATCTTATATATTTTTTGACTGAAAAGATTGATTTCACTGTCATTGTTAACTATATTTTCACCGTAAACATTTTTTAGGAATAGTTATGAGAAGATATTCACTGCCATCTTTCGTCCTGATCGCCAGCTTTATGGTGTCAAGCCCCCAACACCCCAAAGCTAGCAATTTTGACAACTCTTCCCCCTCTTATCAGCCTTGAAGATACCGACTTTCCTCTCAGAGGATGGATGAGGGTGCGGACAGTGCGAAAAAGCGTAGAAGAACACGGACCGATTTTGTCTGTGACGACTGCTTAACGGTCGTTTTGTCATTTGTGCCCGATACGTTCTTTAAAAAAGCCATCTCGCCTCCTTCGAAACATTTTTTGCACATGATGGGGCGGGAGGCTAAAAGAAGGAATGATGTTCTTGTTTTTGGCAACCTAGAGTGGAAAGCTCACATCCCAAATACTCCGGAACATGATGGGGTTGGCAGTGATATTGCCTTACTTCTTCGTTTTCGATACAATCACGCACTTACCCAAAGTTATACTTCCGCAGTATATTCTAAATCTTCCTTAACATGTTCTAAATCTTTCATAACATATGGTTTTGATTTACCTCGCCTTCCCAGCTGGAATGACGATATGCTGATCTTGAAAAAATGTAACTTTTCTTCTGGGGGTCCTGACCTCAATAACGCTACAGGCGCAAGCACATCATCAACGGAATATCGTCTTTACAAAATACTTAAAATGATGCTCGAAAAGAATCCCCTCGGGACAATACTTACGCAAACAAATGACAATCTATGGGGGACGTGTCCTGAACTTGGCCCCATGTTGTATTTGTATAACCGTTTTTTTAGACGTATTATTAGCGGTTGGGCAATTGCAAAGCTTAACAAAATCATGCACGAAACCGAAAACAAACCCTATATGTTAATCCAAAATTACTACAGCAATTCAGAAAATATAGAGAATGTAAAAAGACAAAGTATAATGGGACTTATCAAATACTATACCAAAGAAGACCCCCCCCTATCAAACCAATAAAGAACCTTATACTCCTGATTTTTACAACCCGATTATTTCAGGGTTTTTCATATCTACCAAAGACTGGGATAATTGTCGCCTTTATCTCACTAGGCTTGTCAAACAATACGGTGAATACACCCCATATGGTGTTTATTCCGAGCTAGGTAAATGTTATCAAAAATTAAATCAGCTAGAAAAAGCTATTGAGCTGTATTCTAACGTTATAAAAAACCGAGGAGATGAGACCCCAGCCTGGATGCATAAAAAATTAGGCGATTTGTATCTGAACTCGAAACAGTGGAAAATAGCTATTGAGGCGTATTCTAGTGCTATAGGTAAATCTGGAGAAAACCGAAACCCAGCTGGTGTCCATTCGAATTTAGGCTTTTGTTATGCAAAATTAGCAGATTGGAAAAACGCCCTAGACCAGTTTTCTATCGCTAAAGAAAAATGCGGAGACAGGGCCACAGTAGGTGTTCTTGCTAATTTAGGCTTTTGTTATCAAAAATTAGAAAAGTGGGGAGAAGCGATTGACCAGTATGATGCCGCTATAGTCAAATACGGAGATGACGCTCCCGCAATAGTTTATGGTTGGTATGGTCACGCCTCCATGAAGCTTGGAGACTGGGAAACTGCGCATCAATCTCTTCACAGGGCAATCAAGTCGCACACAAAAGATAACGTCCCGGACGAGCTAAGGAGTTTGTTGGATCAGCCGTTCGGTAGCGAGCAAAAGAAACAGTTACGTGAACTTTTAGATGATGAGACATACTTAGATTTTTTGAAGACCTAACAAAGAGTAGGGCCGCACATAGCAAATAAGATTCGTATGATTCTTAATCCAAGGCCGGTTTGGGCATAGGTTTGAACATGGCAAGCGTCCAAGGGGGGGGCTTCCCCCCATTTAAAAACGTGTTCCTGATAAAATGCTTGGGCACAGCGGGTTCAACGTATTTAAATACGTTGAAAATTATCGCGGGTTTATAGAAATAGTTGATTCCGATTTTTGGATATGAAATTAGAAGAAAATATTAATTGTAGCGCTTCGTATGCTGATTTTGGTATCCCCAAGGGGAGTCGAACCCCTGTTTCCGCCATGAGAGGGCGGCGTCCTAGGCCTCTAGACGATGGGGACCTAATGACTTCATGAAGGGTTTTCAATACATAATGATCTAAAATTTCCTTCAAAACGATATTAATGGGGAAAATCGAAAATTTCAAGGGAAGAAATAATTTCTTTTAAGGTTTGTTTTTATCTTGATTCTTTGACAGAAAAAGGTTAGCTAAATTTGTAATATGAAATTTATTGAGATATCCCTATGCCGGTTCCTACGAATGCTTCTCAGTCATCTGGAGAGAAAGCCGTTTCCCCTACGCGCAAATTTGTATGGTCAGGAGCAAAACCTCTTCCCACTCTTCTCACTTTATTCCTAGGGTTAAGTTTGTGGTTTAGCCCGATCCCCACGGGACTCGATACAAAGACTTGGCATCTTTTCACAATCTTTGTGTCCACCATATTTGCGATCATTGCGCGTCCCCTTCCTATGAGCGCCGTTGCCTTAGTCAGCATGACATTATGTATTTTATCCAATACCCTTACCCTCACTCAAGCGATGAGCAGCTTTAGTCACCCTGTGGTGTGGTTAGTTATAGCGGCATTTTTTATAGCCATTGGCTTCATTAAAACAGGACTTGGTCCCCGCATTGGATACTTTTTTATCACATTACTCGGAAAAAACTCCATTGGCCTTGCCTATGGACTCTCATTTACCGATCTCTTGCTATCTATGGTGGTGCCAAGCAACACAGCCCGAGGAGCGGGAATTCTTTTCCCCATTGTTCAGTCCTTATCCTTGGAATATGGAAGCCACCCTAAAGATGAAAGTGCCTATAAAATAGGGCGTTATTTAATAGCCACAGTTTTTCATGCCAATACAATTTCCAGTGCTACATTTATGACGGCGTTGGCGGGAAATTCCATTGCTGTTTTACTTGCAGGGCAAGCGGGGATTAAGATTTCCTGGGGATCTTGGGCCTTAGCCGCTATTGTTCCGGGGTTGTTGTCTTTAATCGCTTTGCCGTTACTAATGTATTTCGTAAATCGCCCGCAATTGCTCATGACCCCACAGGCTCCAGAAATGGCATCTGCACAGCTTCGAACTATGGGACCGTTAAAATTTGAGGAATGGATTATGTCCGGCACCTTCGTGATTTTATTGGGGCTATGGTCTTTTGGCGATGTTCTGGGGGTTCATGCGGCAACAGCTGCCTTTTTAGGTGTCTGCATTCTTTTACTTACAGGAACGCTTCAGTGGGACGACTTAGTAGAAGACAAAAATGCCTGGACGGCTCTGATCTGGTTTGCGATTTTACTCGGAATGGCTGGGTTTTTAACTGAATTTGGTATGATGGACTGGTTTGGAGAGCATGTGAAGGTTTTGGTCGGCGGCGTTGAATGGCCCCTAGCCTTGGCACTTTTGTGTGGGCTTTATTTCTATGTTCATTATTTCTTTGCAAGTGTGACAGCCCATATCACAGCTCTTTACAGCGCATTCCTTATCGTTGCTTTATCCACGGGGGCCCCACCGGAACTCTCTGCCCTTGTTTTAGCCTTTTTATCGTCCCTTTCCGGAGCCTTGACCCATTACGGAACGGGTCCAGCCCCTGCATTTTATGGGGCAGGATATTTCTCGGCTAAAGATTGGTGGCGCACAGGTTTTATTATCTGCACATTCAATTTTATCATTTGGGCAGTTTCTGGGTTTTTATGGTGGTCCTTACTGGGGCTTATTTAATTCAGAGAGTGCGATACAGACTGTAAAGTAGCAAGAAGATCGGACATGCCGCTGGCTTTTTTCACATTGTTGACACACGCATGTTCGTTTGCCCCAAAGGTCACTAACGAAATTTCACGTAAGTCAATTGTATGAAGGTTTCTTATTTTTCGTCCCGAACGATCTTGGTCAAAGGAAGATTCCATCACGTGGTATCCAATGGATAATCCATCAATTGCCTTAGCTTTTAAAAGGGCATAAATCTCTCGCCCTTTTTGTAACTCTAGTAAAATTTTGCCTTTTACATACAGTCCTTTTTCATCTTCATAAATATCGTGCCAAACCCCTATAGGACAATCCTGTTGGTGATGCCATAACATTTTTGGAAGTTTCTTTTTGCTTTTCCAGATACTTAGGGATGTTTCGAACGCTTTTGGCATAACACGGTCTCGATGGTCATCAACAACATGAAAAAAGCTGGCATATCCTTCAAAGTCGCCATTATCTTTGATTGTCTGAAATCCTAATTTTGCATCTGATTGTTTCAATATCGAGTTCATTTATTCCCCCTATTTGGAAAATGATCCCCTCCTTCGACGGGGGGATATCCTAAAGCGTACCGTTTTTCATTAAGCGTTAAGAAGTCAGCATTCTGTATCCGTGACCAGGTTTTCTCGCGGCGATCTGACAAGGCCGGAATTCCATCAATATCGTACGTTAACTTCAATCCACTCCCATACTGCGGCACAAGCCAGGAATTGAATGCATCACACAAGTGGTCGAGCAAAGGCAGAATTGTATCTTCCCACAAGTGCAAACGAGCCTCACGATAGTTGGCAAATGTCGAATCACCCGGGACCCCTATAAGCAAAGCAGGCACACCAAAAGCTTGGGCAATTTCACGCATTGACATATGCTTTCCCGATACAAAATCAAGGTCTTTCGGGCTTAACCCCATTTCTTGCCACTGGATATCTCCTTCAAGAAGTAAAACGCGTCCAGCATTATTTTCTCCACTGTACATCTGCCGCAATTCATTGCGTAACATGTCACGATATTCATCGGTTAGGGGCATAGAATCATTTTGAGACGCGTTCATCTTCAAGGCGCCTGAGGGACGTCCACCATTTTGCAAAAGCGCCAGGTTATGAGAAGACACTGCATTATGTTGATCAATCGCGCAAGCCGCCGCTTCGATAGGGCTCATCCCATACCAATCGTTTAAGGGGTGGAAAGCTTTTAAGTGTAAAATATTCGATGTTCCTGTAAGCGGGTCGGCAGGAATCATCCGATCTTGGCCATGGACTTTGTAGACATAGCCTTCGGGCAAGCCACTGGGGCCAGGAATTGTCTGCATCCGGTCCGGACGCAATACGTACAACTCCTCCGGCAGTCCCCTTGCATTCCTGACCATTTCTATATAGCTATTTCCCGAAAGCAACTTAAACCCGAGAACCGATTCAATAAAAGCTGCTCCACTTTCCACTGGGTTGGGGTGATGTAATAAAGTTAATAGGGGGTGATCCTGCAATTCCTGATCATTATGATGCAAGCGCCAGGGAACACTTGCTGCACTGCGCGAGATTAAAGACACGCAACGAAATACAATCACATTCTTCTGATATCCCTCTTTCGTTAACTCTTCATAATTTTTGGGTGTCCACACAGCTTTTCCAGGTACATTCCACGCCATCATGTTCCCCACAGAACTGGATTTTTTTTGGGGATCCTTCTTACGATTCCAAAATGATTTCATAATTTCCTCCTTGATATAAATACAATGACATAGGAGGACAAAGATCGAATTGATAAATTGTTTTTGACATTTTTTGTTGGGGTCTTCAATCTATGAAGGCGATTCAACGACTTCATTATTTATGAAAATTGATTTTCAAACATTTGCACGCTTTTCTTTACCTCTGATATTTACGTCCCTATCCGGAAATATTATGTTGTTTTCCGACCGTGTGATCTTAGCGCATTATTCTCTGCACTCTATGAATGCTGCGGCTCTTTCGGGAATGATCTGTGGACTTATTCAGTTTGGTCTTGTGGGGGTTACAGCTATTGCAGAAGTGTTTGTGGGGCAATTCAATGGGGCGAAACAATTCAAAAAGCTGGCCCACCCTGTGTGGCAAATGACCTGGTTCGCGCTTAGTGCCTTTATGCTTACAATCCCTTTAAGTTTGTGGTCAGGGCCTTATGTCATTCAAGAGCCTTATTATGAAGTCGCCCAGCCTTATTTTCGTTTGCTTATGGCCACGACCCCTTTACTGGGGGTCATCACAGCTTTTTCTTCTTTTTTTATTGGCCAAGGAAACGCTAAGATTGTTACGTGCGCCGCTTTTGTCAGCAACATTGTGAATGTGGTTTTAGATATCGTCCTTGTCTTTGGATATGGCCACTTTCCAGAAATGGGTCTATTTGGAGCTGCTTTGGCAACGCTTATATCCCAATGTGTTCAACTTTTAATTATTTTAGCGGTCTATTACAATTCTCATAATCGTAAACATTTTTTTACTCATAAAATGATGTTTGATTGGCGTTTATTAAAGGACTGCCTTCGCATAGGGTTTCCCAGTGCCGGTGGCCATATGCTCGAAATCTTAGCATGGACCTTTCTTTTTTATCTGGTCACTCAAAAAGGGGAAAGGTATCTTACCGTTATTGCCGTAGGACAAACCCTGTTTCACTTAATCGCCTTATTAAATGATGGGCTTTATAAGGGGTCTTCAGCCCTTGTAGCCAATTGCATTGGTCAAAAAGCGTGGTCTGAAATTCGTAACGTTTTAAAATCAGGATTGTTGCTGCACTTTTCGATTATGGCTGTATTTTCATTGTTAATATTGTATCCACAGCTCGTGATAAACCTTTTCCTTACAGATAAAGTTAGCAATGACATCAAACAGCAAATGATCTACACGTTGCGCTGGATATGGTTGTTTGCGGGCATTGATGGTATCAGTTGGATTGTCGGTGGGGTGTTAACGGCCGGAGGAGATACCCGATTTATCATGATATCTGGAGGAATAAGTGTATGGCTATTTTCCATCGTTCCCATCTATGTCATTATGGCGTATTTTCCTGACTTTCCACCCCACATAACCTGGAGTGTGTGTGCGTTCTACAGTGCGATTCTTTTGCTGATCTTTTCCTGGAGATACCGTTCCGGAAAATGGATAAAATCAATTCACAACTTTTAAGGCCTTAAAGTTAAGGTCTTAAAAATTTTTGTTGGATGCCTGCGTCATATCATGGCTTTCTGAGGGGGATTCATAATGACACAAAAACAAAACCCTTCTCATCCGTGGGAATGATGCCAATATAACCTTCGTATGAGAAGTAAGTTTGCATCTCGTGGAAAATACGCTTCTGGAAAATCAGCAAAGGAAAACTGCGAAGACGATATAGGGACGAAAAGCTTGCAAACGGATTTGAAAGCTTTTCGTCCCAGATAAATTTCGACAGGTTTATACTTGTTCCGTTATGACTCAGGCTAAAAGCCTACGCCTTGGAAGGGGTTTGTCCAAAACTACCCTTTTTGGATATATCTTAAGGCACCGACAAGTAAGCTAGACTTTATGATCCCAGGAAGAATGAACGGCAAGAGTCCCCCCATAAGGGCTTTTTCTACCCCTAACAAGGTGCTTAGGTATCCCACTCCACACAAGAAAATGCATGCCTTTCCAACCATACACAATCCAATCATCGATAACCCAGATCTGCAGTTGAAATGCTGCCTTAAGGTTGTCATGGCCCAAACAGCCATATAAAGACCTACTAAATACCCACCCGTGGGTCCCATAAATTTGTACAATCCCCCTGTATAGTTTGCGCACACAGGAAACCCTAACGCAGCCAAAAGCAAATAGCCCCCAACGGCTTTTAACGCGCATTCCCGGGAGTACAGCAAACCAATTAACATAACAGCTTCGGGTTGAAATGTGACCGGGACAGGATGTAACGGAACACTGATTTGCGCCACTATCATAAGCAAACCGATACCGATGCTAACTTGGCCGATGTTTGTTTTAAGAAAATTACGTTCTTTATATGCCTGGATAATATTTATCATTTTTCCACCTTTCAAATTAAGATATTTTCTTTTAGCCTTAATGGTTGATTTTGTAAAGGCTGTAAATTTTTAATAACTTTGTAATGTTGGATCAATTTCGGCAGACCAAGCAATAATTCCTCCATGTAAATTCTTAACTTTTTCAAATTGATTGTGTAACAACATTTGAACGGCTTGGAAGCTTCGCATCCCGGATCGGCAATACACAACGGTGAAGGATGACGGATCCAGTTCTTGAAACCGTTGAGACAATTCACCTAAAGGAATATGTATATATCCCGGAAGGTGACAAATTTGGACCTCTTCGTGTTCCCGTACATCTACCAATTGGATGTTTTGTTTTTGATCTATTAATTCTTTAAGCTGAAATACGTTAATTTCCAATTTTTCCACGATGCCTCCCTAGGTATTCAAATCATTATAAATAGCTGTCGAGCTCCTTTTGTAAACGTCTGACATTTTCCAGGCTATTTGCCTCGACACGCATGACAATCTGGCTTTCGGTATTTGATGCCCTTAGCAACCACCATCCATCATCGGTTTCATAACGAATGCCATCGATATCCCGATAGACCTTACCTTGTTTTTTCAAGTCTTGTGCAACATGATCCACGATTTCAAACTGTGTCCCTTCAGGAACTTTTTGGCGAATTTCAGGAGTATTATAAACAGCGGGTAACGCGTTTCGAAAGCCGGCCAGGGTTTGATCCTGTGACACCAGGATTCCCATCAAACGTACCCCCGCATAGATTGCATCATCAAAGCCAAAATATTGGTCTCGAAAGAAGTAATGAGCACTCATTTCCCCTGCCATTAGGGCATCTTCTTCCAACATCTTTTGACGGATTAACGAACGGCCTGTCTTCCACATAATGCCCCGTCCCCCACGTGCATTGATTCTTTGGGTGAGTAAAGAGCTGACCTTCACATCAAAAATAATCGTGGCCGTATCCATACGGCTTAATAACTCTTCGGCATAAAAAAGCAAAAGTTGGTCTCCATCAATTCTGTGGCCATCTTCATCAATGACCCCGAATCGATCGCCATCTCCATCAAAGGCGAACCCTAAATCACAGTTTTCTTTTTTCATTATTTCCACAAGCTGTGCGAGATTTTCAAGCTTGGTTGGGTCCGGGTGATGGGCCGGAAATCTTCCATCGATTGTGTTATTTATTAATACGTGTTGTCCCGGCAATTGACGCACTAATTCCGTCACAACCTCAGCTGCGGCGCCATGGCCGGGATCCCAAGCAATTTTAAGCTCTTTCTTGGGGTGATAATGGGACTGAAATTTTTTGACGAGCATGTCAACATACGTGTTGAAAATATTGACATTTGTAACGTTGCCCTTGTCCACAGAGGACGTCATGCCCGCATAGCAGTGTTGAGCTAATGAGAAAATTTGGTCACCGTATAAGGGCTGTTTTTGGAAATTTAACTTAAAACCGTTGTATTCGGACGGATTATGGGACGCCGTGACCATAACCGAACCACATACCTGTAATTTCTCCTCAGCAAATAAAATCATTGGGGAAGGGCCAACCCCCACTTTCAGTATATCTAGGCCTTCTTCCGTAAGCCCAGCGATAAGGGCGTCTTCTAACGCCGGAGAACTTAAGCGCCCATCTCGCCCCACACAAATTTGTGTCCCGGCATGGGCCTTCACCCACTTGCCAAAGGCCCTTCCGATACTATAAGCTTGATCTTCATCCAATTCTGTCCCATAGATGCCTCGTATATCATTTGCCCGCAAAATGTCACGATTCAGTTCTTGAACTTTATATTTAACGCTCATTATCTACGCATTCCTTAGATTTTTTTGCAAATACAGAACCTCGGCCAATAGAAACATAATCAATTTCCTGCTCCTGAATGGTATCCAGTCGATACATATTCCGTAAATCAATAATTAATGGGACATGCATTTTCTTCTTAATTTCTTGAAAATCTAAGGCCCGGAAGACATTCCATTCTGTTAAAAGCACAAGCGCATCAGCCCCTTGAGCCGCAGCTGCGATATCCTGACAATAGGTAATCTCGGGAAGTCGTGATTTTGCTTCCTCCATTCCTTCGGGATCAAAGGCTTGGATATGGGCCCCTTTGGCTTTTAAGATAGGTAGGATTTCTAAGCTGGGACTTTCCCGCATGTCATCTGTGTTGGGTTTAAATGTTAAGCCAAGTATGCCTATCGTTTTTCCCTGGACATCGCCCCCGCAGGCTTGAATAATTTTATCAGCCATGCGTTTTTTCCGATTGGTATTACTTTTCACAACGGCATCGACAACAGAAATATCGACGCCTTGCTCCTTGGCAGACTTCACCAATGCCAGGGTATCCTTTGGGAAACAAGACCCGCCATATCCAGGCCCCGCATGCAGGAATTTGGGTGAAATACGTCCATCAAGCCCTAAGCATTTTGCGACTTGTTGGACATCTGCATCTACCTTTTCACAAAAATCTGCGATTTCATTAATAAAGGTTATTTTCGTAGCTAAAAAAGCATTGGTTGCATACTTTATCAGTTCTGCAGTCTGAACTTTTGTAAACACAATTGGTGTTTCAATAAGGTATAGGGGTTGATAAAGCCTTCGCATTAAGGTTTCAGCTCTTTGGCTATCTGCGCCTATAACCACGCGATCTGGACGTAGAAAATCTTCAATCGCAGATCCTTCTCTCAAGAATTCAGGGTTGGAGACAACATCAAAATCAGCATGGGGGTTTTTGTCTTGGATAATTTGCTTAAGCCTCTTTCCTGTTCCCACAGGTACCGTAGATTTTGTGGCAATGACAGTATATCCATTTAGGAAATCAGCTATCTCTTCAGCTGCTTGAAAAATATAGGAAAGGTCAGCCTTCCCCGTTGAAGGGTCTGTCGGCGTGCCCACAGCCAAAAAGACAATATCCGATGTGCGTGTGGCTTCGTGTGCATTCGTTGTGAAGTCTAATCGTTTTTGGGAAACATGCTTAGTGACTAAAGTCTCAAGACCCGGTTCATAGATCGGAATCTTTCCTTGCTTCAAGTTCTGAATTTTTTCAATGTCTTGATCTACGCAGGTCACATGGCTGCCAAATTCAGCAAAACAAGCCCCTGAAACAAGCCCCACATACCCCGTTCCTAGCATGGTTATACGCATTTTTTACTCTCCCATTCTTTTAGCAAGTTTTTGAGTGGTTCTTGAATATTTTTCGATAGATCTGGACGTTGGAGAGCAAGATATACGTTTGCTAATACATAGCCATCAGGTGTCCCACAATCAAATCGCTCCCCTTCAAATTTCACCCCATGAAAGGCCTGTGTCTGACACAAAGGAACCAAGGCATCGGTAATTTGCACCTCACCTCCTTGACCTGGATCCTGTTTTTCGAGGTGCTCAAAGACCTCGGGTTGTAAAATATAGCGCCCAATGATAGCTGTTTGCGACGGCGCGTCCTTGAATGAGGGCTTTTCGACCATCCCCTTTACGGATACACATTTTGAATGTTCAATGGCACAAGGTGTGTCTTGGATCTCTAAAATTCCATATTTTTCTGTATCTCCAGCCTCCACATCCAAAGCGGCCACAATATTCCCACCAGTTTTGGCATAAACATCTACCATTTGTGCAAGACATGATCGCCGTTGATGGATGATAAGGTCATCAGGCAGTAAAACAGCAAAAGGCTCATTGCCCACAAAGTGCCGAGCGCACCAGATTGCATGGCCCAAACCTTGGGGAGACATCTGTCGGATAAAAGATAATCTCCCAGGAGCCAACAACGACGATTGTACAGACGTTAAGACAGTGTCCTTCCCCGCTGTCTTTAAGATATCTTCAAGTTCATACGCATGATCAAAATAATCTTCAATGGCGCCTTTGCCTCGTCCCGTCACGAATACAATTTCTTCAATGCCAGCTGCCAAAGCCTCCTCAACGGCATAGTGAATTAAGGGTTTTTCGAGAATAGGAATCATTTCCTTGGGAACTGTTTTTGTTGCAGGTAAAAAACGTGTTCCCAGACCTGCTACGGGAAGAACCGCCTTACGGATAGACATCATTCAGATCTCACCTATTATAGTATACCCTGGTTTATAGCAAACAAACTCAAGTGAAATCAATAGCCCCAAAAAAACTTCTATTAAGTCAAATATCCTAGACTTGAGGTTGAGTATCCCCTTATTCAATGCAGTCAATAAAATCAAAAGCCCTCCACTCTTAAAATGGAAATGCGCCCCGACAGCCTTTGTGAAAAGAATTTTTTTCGCAAAACGCATTCTAAACATCACGGATATCTGGGTGGGATGATGATGTGCATATGTCCATGATCTTGCATGCAAATGCTTTTTTGTACATAAATGCCTGTATGAAACGGCAGAAAGCAAAGCCCCTTGGATACGGCAAGAAAGGCCTACGAACAATCTTGCAATTCAAGCACTAGAAACTATTTTTTTAATGAAAAATCGGCAGACACGACAATTTTAGCCGTTTTATCAATATAACTTGTATCGTTTATACCGCCACTACTCACATCCGTTGATAACCTTGGGGTAATTTGAAAAATACCTTGTCGGACATGGCTAATTTCACCGACATTGGACCCCCCAGCCCTGGCGATCACCTCTGCCCTCTCTTTGGCATTTTCGACAGCATGCCCTAAAAGATCCAACTTTATTTCCCCTAATCCAGAAAAGAAATACTGAGGGGGATGCGGATGATAATACATGCCCTTTTCAATAAGATCATTTGACATTTTTGTATTTAAATCTTTAATCTTTTTTACATCATTCAATTCGATACGAATAGGAAGGGACACAGTGTAATAATCCAGCTTATTTGTAAATTGGCCTTTATCCATTTTATTGATCGTGATGATATTCGGTGCGCCAAAGTCAAAGGCCTTTTCATCAATTTCTTGGGATCGTAGGTATTGGGAAACATCCTCCTTATCCTGTCTTATTTTCTTCATAGCCAATGTCAGATCTTGTTGATTCACTTCGAGAGTTCCTGTGATAATTCCAGTATCGGAAATTAAATTGATTTCTGCATAGCCTTTGACAGTGATTTTTTGATCAAGGGCCCTCATCTGCCTCAAAATCTTTCCCCCGGTGATGGTTGAAAGTACAAGTCCTGCAGCTATACAAAGCCCCAAAAGAAATAAACCAATATTAGACCCTTTGTTATTTTGTAACATCCCTTACCCCTATTAAACTGGCTGCATTTACCGTACCGTAGATAAAATATTTTGTAAACTTTCATCATTTATCGTTATAATACGAAAACTTTCCTTTCGAAAAGTTAGACATGTTTCAAACCCTTCGTGCCTGTGGAAATACCGCTTTCCTATCTGTATTTTTGTTAAGTTTTTCCAGCGCTATTCCCTTCCTTCTTGTGCTTGGGACACTTCATGCTTGGCTGAGTCAAATTGGAACGTCAAAAACAACCATTGGTCTGTTTGCGTTTGTATCCACACCTTATGCCTTGAAGTTTTTATGGGCGCC
>LFIK01000700.1_pt1 | contig 25572 bp, 24 predicted proteins | sample 643401 | NCBI WGS metagenome assembly LFIK01 (sample SAMN03777447, study PRJNA286221) | soda lake metagenome | biome: soda lake; feature: Kulunda steppe; material: water; isolation source: sample T5-Br brine of Lake Tanatar-5 | place: Russia: Kulunda steppe | collected 2010-07
CGGGTGCGCAGGCCTTCCTCGACAAGCTCGTGGCGAACCGCCTGCCGGGCAAGACCGGACGCGTCGGCCTGTGCCATTCACTCTCGCCCGGCGGCGGGGTGCATTCGGAATTCACCATCCAGCGCGAGGGCGAGGACAGCTTCTACCTCGTCTCGGCGGGCGCGTTCCAGCGGCTCGACCATGACTGGATCGTCAGGCATCTGCCGCGCGACGGCTCGGTGCGCTTCGAGAATCTGACGAGCACCATGGGCGTTCTCGTGATCGCCGGGCCGAAGGCGCGCCAGCTGCTGGAGCGCGTCTGCAGCGACGACGTCTCCAACGCGGCGCTGCCCTGGCTCGCGGGGATCGAGACCAGCATCGGCCTCGCCCCGGCCAAGGTCTTGCGGGTGAACTTCGTCGGCGAACTCGGCTACGAGATCCATCACGGGATCGAATATCAAAACCACATCTTCGACACGCTGATGGAAGCGGGCGCCGATCTCGGCCTCAAACCCTTCGGCATCCGGGCGATGGAGTCGATGCGCATCGAGAAATCCTACCGCATGGTGGGCACTGAAATGTCGATCGAATATCCGGCGCTCGAATCCGGGCTCGACCGCTTCATCCGCCTCGACAAGGGCGAATTCCTCGGGCGTGAGGCGCTCCTCAGGCGCCGAGATGAGGGGCTGCGCAATCTCTTCGTGACGCTCGAGGTGAGCGGCCATAACGACGCGGATTCGCTGGGCAACAACCCGCTCTTCTGCTCCGGCGAGATGATCGGGCGCACCACGAGCGGCGCCTATGGCTTCCGCGTCGGCAAATCGCTGGCGCTTGCCATGGTCCGCCCGGACCACGCGGAAATCGGCACGCAGATGGAGATGGACCTGCTCGGCGCGCCCTGCATCGCCACCGTGCTGGGCGAAAGCCCCTATGATCCGGAGAATGCGCGGCTGCGGGGGTGAGGCGCAACCTCACTCCATCGCCAGGGCGAATGACGCCTCACTGCGTTTGCGTGTTCCGACGACGACGCAGTTGCGCCCCCGCTCCTTGGCGCGATACAACCCGGCATCGGCACGGTCCAGAAGGGATTGCGGGTCGTCATCGGCGCGTCGCGTGGCGATCCCGACCGATATGCTGACCTTCGCCATCACCGATCCGGAACCGCGCTTGACGATCTTGCGCGCGGCAATCGCCTTGCGGATCTTCTCCGCAACGATCAGCGCCTCGCTTTCGCCGGCGCCCTCCATCACCAGAGCGAACTCCTCACCACCGATCCGCGCGACGAGATCACCTTCGCGCACATTGGCGCCGATCACGGAGGCGATCAAGCGCAGTACCTGATCACCGAAACCGTGACCGTGCTCGTCATTGATCGCCTTGAAACGATCGACGTCGACCATCAAAAGGCCGATCTGACGCGCTTTCTCGAACAGCGTCGCGAGCTTCTGATCGAAGGCGCGCCGGTTTGCCACGCCTGTCAGGGCATCAGTAAGCGATTCGGTGCGCCTCAGCGCGACCTCCTCGCGCAGCCGCGCCAGCTCCGCGCGCGTCTGCTCCAACGCCTCCTGGAGAGCGCGGTTCTCGAACGCCATCAACCGGCTGCCCCGCAGCAGGCCGCGCACCGCATCGGCGAGATTGCCCGTATCGACCTGCGCCTCGATCGACGCCACCGCATCATCGACGGTCGATGTATAATGTGACGTCACACGGTGATGGCGCTCCACCGCCCCGCTCATGCGCTCGATCTCCTCACGCAGACGCGCACCGGCCTCATCGTGAATCTTCACCAGCGCCCCTGTCGCATAGGTCCCGAACAGCCTTTCGCAGACGGCGTCGTCGAGCACCTCCCCCCGCTTGGCCATCTCCGCGATGGCATCGCGGGCCATGGGCGCGGCGCCGGAAGCGATCGCGTGCATCAGCGCAAAATTCAGGGCCGAGGGTACCAGCCCGTACTGCCGCAAGAGCCGCATCGCCGCATCGGCATGTGCCCAGGCATCGGCATGTTCTGCCGAAAGAGCCGAATCATCCTTGAGTTGCATCGTCATCAGCAATTGACCGATCTTCCCGGGCTGCAACGGCCCTGCATCAATTCCAGAGTGTCATGATATTCTTTTTCAAAGATGAATGAACTGCGCGAAATCCGCGCCAGGGCCGCCTGCCCTGTCCCTTTCCGGCCTTGCCCGATCCGCCCGCCCGGTCTATCACCCCGGCTCGAAACAGGAGCCGACCCATGCGCCCGTCCAAAAGACAGCCCGATCAATTGCGTCCCGTCACCCTCGAACGCGGCGTCGCGCGCTATGCGGAAGGCTCGTGCCTCGTCTCCTTCGGTGAGACCAGGGTGCTCTGCGCCGCCTCGCTCGAAGAGCGCGGTCCGCCCTGGCTGCGCGGCACCGGCAAGGGCTGGGTGACGGCGGAATACGCCATGCTGCCGCGCGCCACGCATGAGCGCACCCGCCGCGAGGTAACCTCCGGCAAGCCGTCCGGGCGCACCCAGGAAATCCAGCGCCTGATCGGGCGCTCCCTGCGCGCCGTGGTCGATCTGCACGCTTTCGGCGAGCGCCAGATCGTGGTCGATTGCGACGTGATCCAGGCCGATGGCGGCACCCGCACCGCCGCGATCACCGGCGCCTGGGTCGCGCTGAACGACTGCTTCGCCTGGATGATGAGCCGCTCGATCATTTCGATCAATCCGCTCAAGGACCATGTCGCGGCGATTTCCTGCGGCATCTACCGCGACACGCCGGTGCTCGATCTCGACTATGCCGAGGATTCCACCGCCGAGACGGATGCTAATTTCGTCATCACCGGCAAGGGCGGGATCGTCGAGATTCAGGGCACGGCGGAAGGCAAGCCGTTCTCAGAGGAGGAATTCCTCTCGCTGCTGCGCCTCGCGCGCGGGGGCGTCGAGGAGCTCGTCACGCTCCAGAAACAGGCCGTCGCCTGAGCGCCTGCGGCCCTGTCGGGCGACGACGCGGCAACCTCTTGACGCGCAGTGGCTTCCAGCGCTTGCGCGGCCTCGGCGGATAGGGCTGGCCGCGATTCCAGTCGAGATCGACGACCCGGTCATAGATCCGGTCCTCGCGCCACATCACCTCGTGGCGCGCTGTGGCCGGGAGCTTGATCGGACTGTTGTAGCGGGCATCGGCGGGATCGTCGCACCAGCCGTCCTGCCGTCTTGTCGGTCGCGCCGGCAGAGGCGAAGACGGTCGTCGCGGCAACCCGTCCGGGCGGAAGAGCAGTTGCAGCGGCAAGAGCGCTCCATAAGGCGTCGCCCCGTCCCCCTCGCGCTTGCGCCGCGTGAACCCGCCACGCCCGACGGCACAGGGCAGGATCAGATGCCCGGCGATCAGCCAGCCACGCCGGCGGTCGCGCGGGGCCGGCAACACCCTGATCCTTGATAAGACACCGCTTTTCATGCGATTTCCCTGTGGTTGAAGCCATGCTTGCGCTGCGCAGGCTCTTGCCGGGTGAGCGGTCTCGGCTAGTGTGGACCATGGGCGACGACTCGCCGTATCGTGTCAAGCTTCGCCGCAGAGCATCGACTGCGCAACGAGGATCGAGGTTCATGTCAAAGGCAAACCATCTGCTCGTCGTCGATGATGATCAGGATCTGCGGGAAACGCTCGCGGAACAGCTCTCCCTGCACGAGGAATTCGCGGTGCGAACGGTGGAGACCGCTGCCGAGGCCATCGCGACAGTGCGCGAAGAGCGTGTCGATCTGGCCATCATGGATGTCGGCCTGCCCGACATGGACGGGCGTGAGGCCGTGAAACTGATGCGCAAGCACGGTTTCCGCTCACCCATCATCATGCTGACCGGGCAGGATTCGGATTCCGATACCGTTCTGGGGCTTGAAGCCGGGGCGAATGATTACGTCACCAAGCCGTTCAAGTTCGCGGTCCTGCTTGCGCGCATCCGGGCGCAGTTGCGGCAATACGCGGCCAGCGAGGATGCCGTCTTCCAGATCGGGCCCTACAGCTTCAAACCCGGCGCCAAGCTGCTGGTGGGCGAAAACGGCTCGAAACTGAAGCTGACCGAGAAGGAAACCGCGATCCTGCGCTTCCTCTACCGCGCCGGCCAGCAGGTCGTCAGCCGCGACACGCTGCTGGCGGAAGTCTGGGGCTACAACGCCAACGTGACGACGCACACGCTCGAGACCCATATCTACCGCTTGCGCCAGAAGATCGAGCCCAACCCCTCGGATGCGAGCCTGCTCGTCACCGAGGGCGGTGGCTACAAACTCGTCCCCTGACACCAGCCGAGAGGGCCCATGTCGCTCGACGACGACATCGCGATGCTCGCGCAGGCCCCGCTCCTGGGTCTTCTCGAACGAGACGCTTTAAGGCTGCTCGCCTTCGCCGCCGACAAGCGCCGCCTGCGCCAGGGCGATGTGCTGTTTCGCAAGGGCGATCGCTCCGATGCCGGATATATCGTCACTGACGGCGAAATCGGCCTCGATATCGGCGGCGGCAAGCCCGTGACCGTCGCGCGACGGGGCGATCTGATCGGCCAGACGGCCCTGTTCGTGCGGGGGCACCGCCCGGCAACGGCGACCGCGCGCGCGCCCAGTGTCGTGCTGCGCCTGTCGGTAAGCCTGATCCGGCGGGTACTCGAGGAGTATCCCGATGTCGCAGCCGAGATGCATGCCGCGCTGGCGGCAGAGCTCGGAGCGTTCAACCGGGATCTCAGCCGCATGGGCACCCGGTTCAACTGAGTTACGCCCCATGAGCGACGAACCCGGCATTCGCATCGCCACCAGCACGGATACCCCCGCAATCGAGGCTCTCGTTCAGGAAGCCTACTCGCCGTATCTCGCGCGCATCGGGCACAAACCTGGCCCGATGCTGGATGATTATCACGCGCATGTCAGTCAGGGCCGGGCCCGTCTCACGGAAGATGCTGTCGGGATCACCGGGCTGCTGGTGCTGATCCCGGGGCCGGATTCACTGTTGCTGGACAACATCGCCGTGGCGCCGCGAGCACAGGGGCGCGGCCTCGGCAGGGCCCTGATCGCCTACGCGGAGCGAACCGCGCGCCAGCAAGGGCATAATGCGATCACCTTGTACACCAACGCCGCAATGGTCGAGAACATCGCCCTCTACCAACGCCTCGGCTATACGGAAACCCACCGCGCGACCGAGAAAGGCTTCGCACGTGTCTACATGCGCAAGATGCTTTGAAATGCGCAAGACGCTTTGAAGATGCATGCCGTGCCGGCAGGCAAAGGGGGTCAGTCGGCCTGTAAGCCGGGTTCTGTACGATCCGCAGGCCCGCAGGCCCGCAAATGTGGCGACCATTCATCTTGGGTGATCGTCACCGACCACCTCATGCAACCAACCCGGACGGCGAGCTGGAAAGCGCTCCGCGACACGCCGGAGCGCGCCGCTTGCCGTCCCTATTCGGTTTTGCTCCCGGTGGGGTTTGCCGTGCCGTCCGCGTTACCGCGTCCGCGGTGCGCTCTTACCGCACCCTTTCACCCTGACCATCGCAAGCGATGGCGGTCTGCTTTCTGTGGCACTTTCCCTAGGGTTTCCCCTGCCGGACGTTATCCGGCACCGTCCTTCCATGGAGCCCGGACTTTCCTCTCCCGCGTGACGCGAGAGCGGCCGCCCGGCCGACTGACCATTCCTGATGTGGGCGCGCGACAGTGGCCGCGTCAAGGAAAAAAACCCGCGTCCCAAAACGGGAACCACTACGCGCATTCACGGGTTTCATCATCAGTGCGATCGCGATACAAGGGGAGATGCCCAGAGGAGGCTATCCGCTCTCGAACGGTCAGGGATGGAATCATGAAGAAGATCTTGGGATTAACCGCAGCTGCGGCTTTGGCGTTCTCCGTCGCCGCATGTCAGACCCCCGGTGAACGTGCCGCAGGGGGCGCCTTGATCGGCGGCGGCGCCGGCGCAGCGGTCGGTGCGGCAGCCGGCGGCGGTCGTGGCGCGCTCATCGGTGGCGCCATCGGTGCGGCCAGTGGCGCGATGATCGGTGCCGCGACGGCTCCGACCGACGGCAATTGCCCGAGCGGCTACTATCTGGCCCGCGACGGCCTGTGCTACCCGCGCTGATACGCTCACCAGCGTCGAACGAACCCCCGTTCGGGAAACCGGGCGGGGGTTTTTCTTTGCTCGCAATAAGAACCTTTACGTCAGACCAAAACAGCCAGATCACTTCATTTACTGTGCTTTTTTGCATAGCTATCCGCCACCAGATGCACGCTACCTCGGCATTCGAATTAAGTTTTCTTAAACACAGTATGTGCCAAATCTGACACAACTTGGTGGAGCAAATTGCTTCGCCGCGCTAATCAACTAAGGACACGGGGCAATCATGGGCAGTATTCTGAAAAATTCATCGATCAAAACGCGTATAAGCTGGGCTTTTGGGCTGGTATTTTTACTTTTGCCTGGAATGATACTGATTGGTTCGCACGGTATGTCCAGTGTTACCGCAAGTCTTAAAACTGTCTACGAAGACCGCGCAGTACCACTGGCTCAAATCGCTGATGTGCGTAATTCATTTCAGCGCATCCGAATGCGAACCATGATATTAGAAAACTCAAGAAATGCAGAAGAAATTTCCGAATTAATTGCCCAAATTGGAGCGATTCAGATCCAAATTGAAAGTATTTGGCAAGACTATTTGGGCACTTACCTCACACCTGAGGAAGAGCGCATCGCGAGAGATGTTGAAGGGGCGATCGACAATTATATTTCCATCATGGCTGAGGCTCTCAGAAGTGCTCAGGCCGGACATGATGGGACGAACACCGCACGTATGGGCAGTGAAGGAGCGCGAGCTTATGCGCAACTTGAAGAAAGTCTCTCGGATCTCGTCGCATTGCAGGTTTCTGTTGCCGCCGAGGAATACTCACAAGCAACAGTATCGGCGAATCGCCTGACAACGGCCATGACTGCGCTCGGCATTGCAGGTGGTCTCGGAGGTCTGCTGATTGCGGTTGTAATCACTAGCTCCATCGTCACCCCCGTGATCGGTTTGACCGCCGCCATGAAGCGGGTCTCCGATGGTGACCTCACCACAGAGATCCCGGCGCGCGAGCGCAAGGACGAAGTCGGCGCCATGGCTGCCGCTCTGGCTGTCTTCCGCGATGCGCTGCAACGAAACAGGGAGATGGAAGATCGGGCCAAGGCTCGCGAGGCCGAGGCCGAGGCGGAGCAACGGGCAGCTCTTGCCAAAATGGCGGATGAGTTCGAATCGACCGTCGGCGGCCTCGTGCGCCAGCTCTCCTCCTCTTCGGCAGAGCTCGAAGCCACGGCCCGTTCGCTTTCCTCCACCGCGGAAGAAACCAACATGCAATCGGCCTCGGTCGCATCCGCCGCCGAACAGACGGCGGCCAATGTTCAGGCTGTCGCCACGGCGACCGAACAGCTCGCAGCGTCATCGCAAGAAATCGGCTCCCAGGTCGCGCAGGCTGCAACGAGATCCGCCGCTGCCGTCGATCAGGCCCGAGAAACCAACGATCTCGTCAGTGAACTGTCGGATTCTGCCCAGAAGATCGGCGAAGTCATCGCCATGATCCGTGCCATCGCCGAGCAGACCAATCTGCTGGCGCTCAATGCCACTATCGAGGCCGCGCGCGCCGGCGAGGCGGGTAAGGGCTTCGCGGTGGTCGCAGCCGAAGTAAAGGGGCTCGCCGACCAGACAGCGAAGGCGACGGATCAGATTGCCACGCAGATCACGGGGATGCAGGGCATTTCGGAGAAATCCGTGGCGGCCATCGGGGCCATTGCGCAGCAGATCGAGCAGATGAGTGCGCTCGCCGGATCTGTCGCGGCGGCAGTCGAAGAGCAGCAGGCAGCGACCGGCGAGATCGCGCGCAACGTGTCGGAAGCGGCGCGCGGCACGCAGGAGGCCACGGGCAATATCTCTCAGGTGCGGGAAGCCTCGGGTCATACCGCATCGGCCTCCGAGCAGTTGCTCACCTCCGCCAACGAGCTCTCGCAAAATGCCGGCACCCTGGAAACGGAAGTCTCACAGTTTCTTCAGCGCGTGCGCGCGGGCTGAGGACCAACATTCCGACCGCGCCCGCAACGGGCGCGGTCGCTCGTGAATAACAAGAACACAGTTCGCCGGATCAGGCGGCATCGTCATTGAGGATTTCACACATGGCTTCGCGCCCCGTCGATGCAACGACGACTTCACCGGAGGCTTGGCAGCGTCTTGAGAGTGAAAGGCTTGCCGCTCTTTCGCGCTACGATCTTTTGCATAATGAATCGGAAGAGGATTTCGATCACGTCGCCCGGCTCGCAGCGCACATGTTCGATACGCCGATCGCCGCCGTCTCGCTGGTTGGGCGCCATGACCAGACCTTCAAGGGGCGCCACGGCCTCGCAATCCCCGGAACATCCCGCGATGTCTCGTTTTGCCATACCGACATCCTGACGAGCCGCGAGACCCTCGTCATCGAGGATGCGACGCGGGATCCGCGCTTTGCCGACAACCCGTTCGTTGCCGGTGACGCAAATGTGCGCTTCTATGCCGGTGCGCCGCTGGTGACCCGGGATGGTCATGTCCTGGGGCGGGTCTGCATCATCGACACCAAACCGCGCCCGCCACTGGATGCGCGTCAGAAAACGTTGCTCGAGGATCTGGCCGTACTTGCAATGGACCGGCTCGAGCGCCGCCACGAGGAAAGACGTCGCGCCCAGACGGAGGATCGCCACGCCTCCTTTGTGCGCAGCTCGCCCAATGCCGTGATCTGTATCAATTCCGACGGCATTGTCACCGAGTGGAACGCTGGTGCGGCAGCGATGTTCGGCTACGAGGCGCATGAAGCAATCGGGCAGAACCTCGATATCATCATCCCCGAGGAAATGCGCGCGGCCCATCATGCCGGGATGGAGCGCAACCTGCGCGGAGAATCAGCCGGCATCGTCGGCAATACCGTTGAACTGACCGCCATGCGCCGGGACGGCTCGCAATTCCCCGCCGAAATCACCGTCTCACGCTGGGAAGAGGGCGGCAGGATGGCATTCGGCGCCATCATCAAGGACGCCACGCAACGCAAGCAGGCCGAGGACCAGCTCTACCGGCTCGCCCATTTCGACCCGCTGACCCGCATCGGCAACCGCACCCTCTTCCAGAAGGACATGCGTGAGGCGCTCCAGGCGCATATGCCGGGCGCCCTTCTGATGATCGATCTCGACGGCTTCAAGCTCGTCAATGATTGCTACGGCCATCTCACGGGTGATGCCGTCCTGCGTGAGGCCGCCCAGCGGATCCAGAGGGTATGTTTCGCGACGGGCGGGGTCTATCGCCTCGGCGGCGACGAATTCGGGATCATCATCCGTGACGTCGAACAGGCCCGCATCGAGGAGGTCGCGGCCTGTATCCTCGAGACGTTGGACGAGCCCTTTCATGTCGACGGGCAAATCTTGCGGCTCGGCGCCGGCATCGGCATCGCGCCGCTGGTCGCGAGCGATCCCGAGGCGCTTCTCGGCAATGCCGATCTCGCCTTGTGTGAAGCCAGGAATCTGGGCCCGGGGCACAAGGCTTTCTACACACCGGCCATGCGTGCCCGGCTGGAGGAGCGCCAGGCCCTGCGAATGGCTCTCGATACCGCTTTTGCGGATGGACAATTCACCCTGTTCTTCCAGCCGCAGGTCGATCTCGCGAGCGGGACGCTCACCGGTGTCGAGGCGTTGCTGCGCTGGCAGCACCCCGAACGCGGGCTTCTGGCGCCGGGCGCCTTCATCACCGAACTGGAGAAAGCCACTATCGCTGCGGATGTCGGCGACTGGATTCTCGTCGAGGCCTGCCGACAGGCAATGCGTCTGCGCGAGGCTTTCGGGCGCGACATCCGCATGGGCGTCAACCTCTTCGCCGCCCAGCTGCGCCGCGGCGATCTCGTCGCCAGCGTGGAGCGGGCTCTTGCCGAAACGGGACTGTCGCCACAGGCGCTCGAACTGGAAATCACCGAGACCATCTTTCTGGATCAGGACGACCTGGTGATCCCGCAGCTGCATGCCCTGCGCGCACTGGGTGTCGGGATCGCCTTCGATGATTACGGCACCGGCTGGGCCTCTCTCAGCCAGCTCAAACGCTATCCGCTGACACGACTGAAGATCGATCGCAGCTTCGTCAGCGACGTAACGGAAGACGAGGATGACGCCGCCATCGTCAAGGCCGTGCTGGCGCTCGGGGGCAGCCTCGGGCTGGACGTGATCGCCGAGGGCATCGAAACCCCTGCCCAGGAGGATTTCCTGCGCGCCCATCACTGTCGGAGCGGACAAGGCTACCTCTATAGCAAGCCGATGCCCCTTGCGGCGCTTCAGGCGTCGTTCCATGGCGATGGTGAGGCTTGAGGGAACGCTCTGCGCGTGTCGCGGCGCCGGGGTCGGATCGCCATGGATATCATTGTCCAGGCGGTTGCGGGCACCGAGCAAACGCGATGCCGGAGATGGTTGCGCCTTCGCCCTCAGCGATGTCGCCGGCGCTCCAGCAGGATCACCGAGACGCCGCTGGCGATGATGATTCCGGCGCCGATGAAGGTCACGCCATCGGGCATTTCGCTCCAGATCACCCAGCCCAGAGCGGTCGCCCAGATCAGCGCGGTATAATCCAGCGGCGCGACCACGGAGGCCGGTGCGAGCCGGAACGCCTGGGTCATCAGCGTGACCCCCGTCGTGCCGAACAGGGCGATGGCGACGAAGAGCCAGAGATCCTCGGCACGCAAGGGTATCCAGACCAGGGGCACGATGAAGGCGCTCAGCAAGGCGCTGGTGCCGGTGAGATAGAGCAACAGTGTCCAGACGCTTTCACGGCTATCGACGAACCGCGCACCGACCATCATCAGGGCATAGACGAAGGCCGTGGCCACGGGCAGCAGAAAGGCGAGCTGGAAAGCCGCACCACCGGGCCTCACCACGATCAGCACGCCCGCGAAACCGACGATCACCGCCAGCCAGCGTCGCCAGCCGACGACCTCGCCGAGAAACGTCGCGGAAATCGCGATGATGAAGAACGGCGCGACGAAGATCAGCGCGGTCGCCTCGGCGAGCTTCAGATGCATCAGACTCGTGAAGAACAGAAACGTCGCCGTGATCCACAGCGCACCACGCAGCAGATGCGTGATCGGGCGATAGGAACGCAGCGCCCCGACGCCACCCATGGTGAGCGCGATGACGAGAGCCACCGGCAAGGCGATGACGTTGCGCACGAAGAGAATCTGCAGAGGCGAATAGGTCTCCGTCAAAGTCTTGGCGATCGCATCGTTCACGGTCAGGAACGCGACCCCGATGCACATCAGCACGATCCCCGTCTGCTGGCCCGCAGGTGCAGCGGTCGAAACCGGTTGCAAGATCGCCACCCCTCGTCACGCGTCACGCCGCTCCCGCATAGCGTAACGCAGGACGCGGCACGGCCCGAACACACCCGCACGGACCTCCCTGCGGCAGGGCATGCGCCGTGACGGCGAAGCCGTCAACCCGTCTCGCTCAGGTGCCGCAGAAAGTCGTCGTCACGCGCTCATGCGCGCCCGCCGGCTCGGCGAAGCGGGCAAAACGCGGCTGCTCGTCGAAAGGATGCGACAGAACCGAGAGCAACTCGTCGAACAGGGTATAGTCCGAGCGCTCGACGGCAGCGGCGATCATCTGCTCGATACGATGATTGCGCGGGATGAAGACTGGGTTCACCCCCCTCATCTGTTTCGCGATCTCCGAAGGATCCCGCGCCTCGTGGCCGAGCCGCTCGCGCCAGCGGGGGATCCAGCCGTCGAGCGCCTGCGTCTGCCTGAACAGGCTGCGCAGTTCCACCTCGCCTTCCGGACCGAAGACGGCATCTGCAAGGCGGCGGAAGGTCAGGGTGAAATCCGCTTCACCCTGATGCATCGCGTCGAACAAAGCCTCGATCAGCGCATCATCCTCGGCCTCCTCCCGGCGCAGACCGAGCTTGCCGCGCATGTGCCGCAGCCAGGCGGCACGGAAGCGATCAGGGAACGTGCCGAGCACGTTGCCCAGCGTCTCGATCCCCCGCTCTGGATCCGTATCCACATGCGGCAGCAAGGCCTCCGCCAGCCGGGCGAGGTTCCACGGTGCGATGCGCGGCTGGTTGGCATAGGCGTAGCGACCGAATTCATCGACGAAGCTGAACTTCGTCTGCGGCGCATAGGCCTCCATGAACGCGCAGGGGCCGTAATCGATGGTCTCGCCCGAGATCGCCATATTGTCGGTATTCATCACCCCGTGAATGAAGCCGAGACTCATCCAGTGCGCGACCAGTTCCGCCTGGCGATCGAGAACCGCATCATAGAAAGCGACGTATTTCCCCGGCTCGTCGGTGATCTGCGGAAAGTGCCTGGCAATCGCATGATCCGCGAGGATCCGCACCGCTTCATGGTCGCCCTGCGCAGCGAAATACTGAAACGTACCGACACGGATATGGCTGGACGCGACCCGTGTCACCACGCCGCCCGGAAGCATCGTCTCGCGCGCGACCAGATCCCCCGTCGTCACGGCGGCGAGCGCGCGGGTCGTGGGTACACCGAGGGCGTGCATCGCCTCGCTGACCACGTATTCGCGCAGGACCGGTCCGAGCGCTGCGCGCCCGTCTCCCCGCCGCGAGAAGGGCGTGCGACCCGAACCCTTGAGCTGGATGTCGCGCCGGCGCCCGGAGCGGTCGATCACCTCCCCGAGAAGAATCGCGCGACCATCACCCAGTTGTGGCGTGTATCCGCCGAACTGATGCCCGGCATAGGCCATGGCCAGGGGTTCCGCCCCCGCAGGAAGCCGGTTCCCGGCAAAAATCTGCGTCGCCTCCTCCCGATCGAGGGCCGAAAGATCGAGCCCGAGTTCCTCGGCCAGGGCATGGTTGATCCGGATCAGTTGCGGGCGGGAGACGCGTTCCGGCGGCAAGGAGGCGAAGAAGCGCTCCGGCAACCGGGCATAGCTGTTGTCGAACGCGAACAGCGGCGTTGCATCAGCGCGCCCGGCCTGCGCCGTAGGCGCTTCAGGAGAAATCGAGGGCATGGGCTTTCAGCTCCGTCCAGTCAATGATGTCGAGGGCGCGCTCATGCGTGGCGGCGAGAATGACGGGCGGCGCGACGCCCGCGAGCGCCGCCTCGCGCCAGCGCTCGGCACACAGGCACCAGCGGTCACCGGGCTTCAGACCCGGAAAGCCGAATTCCGGTCGCGGCGTCACGAGATCGTTGCCGCGCGCACGGGAAAAGGCGAGGAATTCCTCGCTCACCTGCGCACAGACCACATGGCGACCTACATCTTCCGGGCCCGTCTCGCAGCAGCCGTCGCGGTAGAAACCCGTCACGGGGTCGTGCGAGCACGGGGTCAACGGCTCTGCGAGCACGTTGCGTGCCTGCGTCTGTGCGGCGATCGGTCGGGCCATGAAAACTCCTTGCTGTCGATGGCGGCAGGCGGGTTGCGACCGGGATACCGGGTCGGGCAGAACCATCGTCACGCCTGCCCGGAAAATACCGCAATCGGCGGATCGCATGCACGGCGCTTCCCGACTAGAATGGGATCGCGACGCGCCTTGTCAATATGATAGCGAAACGATACATTGAAACTATGTCACAGCCGCCCGGACCCCAGTCAAGCGCTCATATGACTCGCCATGATCCCGGGCAAGGCACCGCCATGGCCTCCGGGCCGGGTTCCGGCAAGCCCGATGCCGAACTCGCCGCCGATCTGATCGTGCATCTGGCCCGTCTCGCCCGCGCCCGTGACGACAGGCCGGACAACGCGACACTTCCGCGTCTGAGCGCGGCCCAATGGGCGGCTTTGCGCTACATGGCGCGCGCCAATGCGTTCTCGCGCACCCCCTCCGCCTTCGCACGCTATCACGGGACGACGCGTGGCACGGCCTCGCAGACGATCAAGTCGCTCGTGGCGGCTGGCTTTCTCGTCTCCAGCCGCGATGAGCGCGACAGACGCTCCGTCCGCTTCTCTCTGACGACGGCGGGTGAAGCCCTTCTTGCCGATGACGGGGCCTATTCCCTGGTCGAGGCCGTCTCGGCCTTGCCGGGCGGCCAACGCGAGATGCTGATCGATGCCATGCGCCGCATTATCGGCGAAATCGCCTCGCGCCACGGTGAACCGTGTTTCGGCTGCTGCCATGATTGCCGTCACCTGCGCGAGGGCGCGGATTGCCCGAATTTCTGCGAGCAGGTGGGCGCACCCGTCAAGCTCGAGGATCAGCATCTGCTCTGCGCCGATTTCGAAGCCGTATCACCACAGCGCTGAACCACCCCGCTTTCACGGACGCGGCCAGGCCGGATCCCTGAATTCCTGCAGCTCGAACCTGTAATTCTCGATCCCGCCGAAAAACGTCGCGTAGACATTGAACTTCTGCGAGAGCCGCGGCGGCCCGTCAAAGACGACGCCGCGACCACTGAGCAGCTTGTAGGCGGCATCCACGTCGCGGGCGACGAAAGTGTAGGTCACCCCCGGATCGGGCGGCGGCTCGCGATTAACGCATACGCCCAGAAACGAAGTCCCCGTCACCCGGTAGATATGGCAGATGCCGAACTGGTCGAGCACGCGCTCCAGCCCGAGCTTGTCCGAAAGGAAGGACGAGGCGGTTGCGAGATCACGCGTATAGATGAAGGTCACCTGCTGATCGATCAGCCAGCCGTCATCCGGGCCGGCTTTCCCAGCACCCTGCACATCCACCATCGCCATAGCCTCCGCTCTCGCCAATACCGGATCATGCCATAGCCGCGAAGGGAAAGCGTGCCCGTTCTTGGTGCAGAAAAGCCCGCGATACGATCGTATCGCGGGCTTTAGGATGTTGCGGGCTTCGGGGCTATCGGCAGCTCTGGCGGAAAGACTTACCCCGCGCGCACGCGGTCGAGGAACTGGCTGACCTCGCTTTCCAGCGCGCCGGCATTGTCGGAGAGCTCGCCGGCGGAGGTGAGCAATTGCTCGGAGGCCGTTGCCGTTCTGCCGGACGCTTCACGGACCTGGCTGATATTGCTGGTCGCCTCCTGGGTGCCGCGCGCGGCTTCCGCGACATTGCGGGCGATCTCGCCGGTTGCCGCCTGTTGCTCCTCCACTGCTGCGGCGACCGAATTCGTCAACGACGACATCTCCTCGATCTGCCGGGCGATCGCCGCAATCGCGCCGACAGACTTTTCCGAGATCCCCTGCATGCCGGTGATCTGCGCCGCAATCTGATCCGTCGCCTTCGCGGTCTGATCGGCGAGCCCCTTCACCTCGGCTGCGACCACCGCGAAGCCCTTGCCGGCCTCACCGGCACGCGCCGCCTCGATCGTGGCATTCAGCGCCAGCAGATTGGTCTGCTCGGCAATGGCGCGGATCATGGCGATGACTTCGCCGATCTTCTGCGCGGAGTCGGAGAGCTCGGAGACCAGCGTATTGGTCTCGCGTGCCTGGGCGACCGCAGCCTCCGACTTGATCGCGGTCTGCGACACCTGAGAGCCGATTTCCTGGGCGGAAGCAGCGAGTTGCTCCGTCGCCGTGGCGACAGCCTGAACATTCGCCGCCGTCTGTTCGGCCACGGAAGCGACCGAAGCCGATTGCATATTGGTCTCCTCCGCAGTGGAGGAGAGCGAGCGGGCCGTCCCGTCCAGCGTCGCCGAGGATTGTGCGAGCTTGCGCACCAGCCCACCGACCGTGGTTTCGAACTCGTCCGCGAGCTTGGCAAGAGCCGCTTTCTTCTCAATCTCCGTCATCTGCGCATTGACTCGCGCTTCTTCGGCCTTTTGCGCGCCCAGCGCATCGCGGAAACCGACCAGCGCCTTGGCGATGGCGCCGACCTCATCGCGGCGATCCACGCCCGGGACTGTCGCATCGAGCTCGCCGCCTGCCATGCGCTGGAGCGTATGCGTCAGACCCTGCACAGGCTTGATCACCGAGCGCGCCACCAGCGTTGCGGCGGCGATCGAGAGCAGAGCAGCCAGCGCGAGAGCGCCGAGCACGAGGCTGGAGAAGCCCTCCGCCGAACGCGTCACATCGGCGCCGATGCGCTGGTTCGCTGCTTCCTGGTGATCGATGAAGCGGTTGATCGCACCGAGCCAATCGACGAAGAGACCGTTGGCCTGGGTCATCAGCAGGTCCTGCGCCGCCTCGGCACGCCCAGCACGCTGCAGCCTGATGATCTCATCGACAAGCGGATTCGTGCGCTCCTGAATCGCCGCGATATCGGCGAGCATGGCCGCTTCGGCCTCGGAAACGCCGATCCGCGCCACGAGGGCGTCCATGGCCTGCTCGTTTTCGGCATAAAACCGGGCCAGCTCCTCGATCAGCGCGACCTCACCATCCTGCGCCCGGGCATCATCGTAGAGCACCACATCCCGGATCGCGATAGCCCGATCGTGTACGCTGCCACGGAAGTTGATGGCGTGCCGTTGCAGGACGGCGTTCACATTGTTGATCTCCGCCAGGTTGCGGCTGACATTAGCGACTTCGGCGACGGATAGCCATGCGAGCCCGGCCATCAGGGCGAGTACGAAGGCGAATGCCGCGGCGAGTTTGGCGGCGATACCGGTTTTTTCGATTTTCATGGACGTGACTTCCTGCTCTACCGAGGGATGCTTTTATCAGTATAACTATCCCTTTCGTTGATAAGAATTTAAGCTGAGACAAATTTAATAAGAATTAATCGAATATTTGAGGGCCCATTCGTTCACGCAAAACCTGACTGCAAAAAATGCATACCTCGTACAGTGATCCGACCGGCGAGCCACAGCGCATCCGCTTGCCCCCTCCCCCGTCGGCGCCCACTATGCGAAATTCGCAGCAAGCGATTCGACGTTTCTCTCGGACACTGCGACAGCCGGAGCCGGACGTGACCCAGATGCCATCACAATCAATGTGCCGCAGTCGGCGCGCCCCGCTTGCGATCATATGCGCTGCCACACTCATGGCCTTCCTCCTCGCGCCGCCCCCTGACGCCGCCGCCCAGACGCGCGTGCTCCCGGAAAGCGATGCGCAGGTGAAGCTCTCCTATGCGCCGCTCGTGCGGGAAGCGGCTGCCTCGGTGGTGAACGTCCATGGCGCGCGGGTTGCCCAGCGCCCGCGCGACCATATGGAGGATTTCTTCGAGCGCTTCTTCGGCGGCGGCGGTTTCGGCGCGATGCCGCGTGAGCGGGTCGAGCGCTCGCTGGGTTCCGGCGTGATCGTCGATGAGCACGGGCTCGTCGTCACCAATTACCACGTGGTCGAGGGCATGACCGAGCTGCGCGTGGCTCTGGTCGATCGTCGCGAATTCGATGCCGAGGTGGTTCTGCGTGACCCGCGCAGCGATCTCGCCATGCTCCAGATCCGCGCCGACGAGAACTTTCCCGCGCTCGAACTCGGTGATTCCGAGTCGCTCGAAGTCGGTGATATCGTGCTCGCCATCGGCAACCCGTTCGGTGTCGGACAGACGGTGACGCAGGGGATCGTCTCGGCGCTGGCGCGCACGCAGGTCGGCATCACCGATTACCAGTTCTTCATCCAGACCGACGCGGCGATCAATCCCGGCAATTCCGGCGGGGCGCTGCTCGACATGGACGGGCGGGTCGTGGGCATCAACACGGCGATCTACTCGCAATCCGGCGGCAGCCACGGGATCGGCTTCGCCATTCCCGCCGCGATGGTGCATGCGGTGGTGGAATCCGCGCGCATCGGCGCTGACCGCGTCCGCCGCCCCTGGCTCGGCGCCTCCGTGCAGGAAGTCACGCCCGACATCGCCGAGAGCGTCGGCCTCGCCCGGCCCTCGGGCGTCCTGATCACCAATGTGGTTGAAGACAGCCCCGCCGACCGCGGCGGCCTGCGCCGGGGTGACATCATCCGCGCCGTGGAGGGGCGGCGCATCGACGATCCGGACGGGTTCGGCTACCGCTTCGCCCTGGCCGGTATCGAGGGGATGGCGCGCATCGAAATCCTGCGCGGTGATCGCGCCATGGAGCTCGACGTGCCGCTGATGCCGCCGCCGGAGAACCCGCCGCGCGAGACGCTGACGATCGCCAGCCGCACGCCTCTGGGTGGCGCTACGGTGAAGAACCTCTCCCCCGCCGTCGCCGAGGAATACCAGCTGCAACAGGGGCTCGAAGGCGTGGTCGTCACCGAAATCGATCCACGCTCCATCGCCGCGAGCTACGGTTTCCGCCCCGGCGACATCATCCTTGAGGTCAATAACCGGAAGATCCGCCGCACCGGCGAGCTCGACGAGGCGATGCGCGCCGGCGGGCGCTCCTGGGCGATGCGGATCAATCGCGGCGGGCAGATCATCACCACCATGTTGCGGGGCTGATCCGGTGAGCGATCTGTTCGCCTCCGCCGGCCTCGACAAGGATCTTGCGCGCCCGCTCGCCGACCGGATGCGCCCGGCGAAGCTCGACGAGGTCGTGGGACAGGATCACCTCGTCGGCCCGGAGGGGGCGCTGACGCGGTTGTTGCGCACCGGCTCGATCGGCTCGCTGATCTTCTGGGGCCCGCCCGGCACGGGCAAGACCACGGTGGCGCGGCTGCTCGCGCATGAGACGAGCCTGCATTTCGAGCAGATCTCGGCGATCTTCTCGGGCGTGGCCGATCTCAAGAAGGTCTTCGAGGCTGCCCGCGCCCGGCGCTCCACCGGCACCGCGACGCTGCTCTTCGTCGACGAGATCCACCGTTTCAACCGCGCCCAGCTCGACGCCTTCCTGCCCGTGATGGAGGACGGCACCATCACGCTCGTCGGCGCGACCACGGAAAACCCCTCTTTCGAGCTCAATGCCGCCCTGCTCTCGCGCGCCCGCGTCCTTACATTCCACGCGCTGGACGAGGAGGCGATCGGACAATTGCTCACCCGCGCCGAGACGATCATGGCGCGCGCCCTCCCCCTCGACGACGATGCCCGCGGCGCGCTCGCGCGCATGGCCGATGGCGACGGGCGCGCCGCCCTCACCCTCGCCGAGGAGCTGTGGCGCTCCGCCGGGGAGGACGAGACCTTCGATACGGCGGGGCTCGTCTCGGTGATCCAGCGCCGCGCGCCGATCTACGACAAGGGGCAGGAGGGGCACTACAATCTCATCAGCGCCCTGCATAAATGCGTGCGCGGCTCCGATCCCGATGCGGCGCTCTATTATCTCGCCCGCATGCTCGATGGTGGCGAGGATCGCCTGTTCATCGCGCGCCGGCTCGTGCGCATGGCGGTGGAGGATATCGGCCTGGCCGACCCGCAGGCGCTCGCCATCGCCAATGCGGCGAAGGACGCCTATGATTTTCTCGGCTCGCCGGAAGGCGAACTCGCGCTGGCGCAGGCGGCGGTCTATCTCGCCACCGCCCCGAAATCGAACGCGCTCTACAACGCCTACAAAGCCTCCATGCGCACGGCGAAGGAACACGGCTCGCTGATGCCGCCGAAGACCATCCTGAACGCGCCCACCAAACTGATGAAGCAGGAAGGCTACGGCGCGGGTTACGTCTATGATCACGACGCGCCCGACGCGTTTTCGGGCCAGGATTACTGGCCGGAAAAACTCGGTCGGCAACGCTTCTACGATCCCGTCGATCGCGGCTTCGAACGCGACATCCGCAAACGGCTGGAATGGTGGGACAAGTTGCGGCGGGAGCGGGAGTGAGGTGACGGTGGAATTGCGATCTTGCTGCGCAATGATATGCTATTTTAAATAATTATTTTTTGTGATAAACTATCAAAAGGCGCAGAAACACCATGAAGCAACGCCGATGATCGCTAAACAGGGATTGCAGGACGAGATCGCACGATGTCGAGGCGACTGGCCGATATGATCAGATCATTCTGCTCGGCTGCCGTTTTCACGGCAGCTATCCTGCAGGTCATGCTGAATCTGGCCGAGCCAACCATTTTCCTTTTGGCCACACTTGCGGGGATTTCAGCCTTGACGCTGCCATGGCTCGGCAGAGCCCTGTGGCATACCAACGAAACCCGCAGCAACCGCGTCGGATGATCGCCGTAGCCGGCTCCATGGCCCGATGATGACGCGAAATATCCTGTGGATAACGGGGATATCGGGGAGTGTGCGCGAAAGACACGATTTGGCGGTCGATTCGCCGACCGTGTCATCAGATCGTTGACGAATAAGCCAAAAGGTGGGGGCAGTTCAAGGGGCGACGAGTATCGGAGGTGATCCGTGAGCGTCCATTATTTGCACTGCAGTGACGGCGTCGATCTGATCCTCGATCGCACGCCAAGACAGGCCCGCCGGATCGGCGAGGCACGCCGACAGGCTCTCGCCCTGGCCCGCAAGGTCATGGCGCAGGCGACCTGGCCGCAGGATTGGAGCAGATGGCACGTGCATATCTGCGACGATGCCGGGGAGATCGAGGCGATACCGTTCCTCGAAGCCATCGGCGCGGATTTCAGAACGCGCATTCCTCGAATGCCGGCCCGACGGAGCAATCCCAGCGACCGTGGTAGAGCGCAAGCAGAGCCTGTGCGCGCGTGCTCCCCGTCGCGACGATCTGCTCGAGCGGATCGAGGAAACGCGTCTCGTCGCGTCCCAGTCTATCAATGACGCCGCGCGCCTCCAGCCCCTCACGGGCGATGCGCAGGGTCTCGCGGGCGATCTCCTGGACGCTGTGCCCCCCGATCCGCGCGGCGAAGCCTTCGCGCGGGACCGCATCGCGCAGGGCCTGACGCTCCTCGGCACTCCAGCCCTTGACGAGATCCCAGGCCGCGTCGAGCGCGCTTTGATCATAGAGCAATCCGGCCCAGAAGGCGGGCATGGCGGTGAGGTGTCCGCGCGGACCGGCATCGGCGCCGCGCATTTCGAGGAAGCGCTTGAGGCGCACTTCCGGAAACACGGTCGAGACGTGGTTGGCCCAATCGGAGCGGCTGGCGCGCACGCCCGGCAATTGCGGCAGCTTGCCCTGCATCAGATCGTGGAAGCTCTCACCGGCGACGTCGTGATAGATGCCGTCGCGCATGACGAAATACATCGGCACGTCCATCACCCAATCGACATAGCGCTCGTAGCCGAATCCGTCCTCGAAGGCGCAGGGCATCATGCCGGTGCGGTCGGGATCGGTATCGGTCCAGATCTGCGAGCGCATCGAGAGGAAGCCGTTGGGGCGCCCCTCGGTGAAGGGTGAATTGGCGAAAAGCGCGGTGCAGATCGGCTGCAGCGCCAGCGAGACGCGCAGCTTCTTAACCATGTCGGCCTCGCTCGCATAATCGAGATTGACCTGCACGGTGGAGGTGCGCAGCATCATGTCGAGGCCGAGATTACCGACTTTGGGCATATAGCCCATCATGATCCGGTAGCGGCTCTTGGGCATGACCGGGGTGTCGGCGCGGGTCCAGAGCGGGCTCATGCCGAGATCGAGGAAGCCGATGCCGAGCGGCGCTGCAACGCGCTGGAGCGCTTCGAGATGCGCGTCGAGCTCGGCCTGGGTCTCGTGCACGTCGGCGACCAGACCGCCCGACAATTCGAACTGGCCGCCCGGTTCGAGCGAGATGGCGCCGCCGCCCTCGCCCTCGAACAGGCCGATCAGATTGCCCCCATCCGTGATCGGCTCCCAGCCAGTCTCGCGCTGCAAGCCTTCGAGCAGCGCCTGCACGCCGCGACCGCCGGCATAGGGAACGGGGCTGTGATCGGCGCGGTAGAACGGAATTTTTTCGTGCTCCGTCCCGATGCGCCATTGCGCCTTCGGCTTCTCCCCGGCCTCCACCCAGGCGACGAGCTCGTCGCGGGATTCGATCGGCGTCGCGTCGGATACGTCACGGGCCATGCGCAGCTCTTTCTTCCAGCGCTTTCACGGATCGCCCGGAGCGGGCGCGAACTCTGATCGCTTGATAGGCCGCCCGCCCGGCAATCGCAATCGCGCAGGTTTGCGGAAACCCGTTCGGGCAGGCGGCGGGCTTGCAGGAATGCAAGATGGCTCAGACGGGCCAGTCTTCCAGACGATAGGCGGAATCCCAGAACATGTATTCGAGCTGCGTCGCGCGGCGATAGGCCTCGTGCATGCGCGCAAGATGCCCCGGGGATGCCCCTTCCGCCGCTTCATCGGTAACGGCGATCACGGCGCGTACCGCATCGTGGAACTCCTCCCCGGCATAGGTGTCGATCCAGGCCTGATAGGGGTTGTTCTCGCGCGCGCGGGCATGGATGTCGCGGCCGATCTCGGCATAGATCCAGAAGCAGGGCAGGAGTGCTGCCAGCACCACCTCATAGGGCTCGGCCCAGGCGGTGGCGAGGAGATAGGAGACGTAATGGCTGCAGCCGGGTGAGACCGGCGTCGTTTCGAACATCTCCTGCGTGATGCCGAAATCATCGAAGAACGAGCCATGCAGCGAGCGCTCGACCACGATCGCGACTTCCGCACCCTTGGAGAATTGCACGATCTGGTCGGGATGCGGGGCCTTCGCCGCGGCGATGCCGAGCGCGCGCCCGAAGCCGATCAGGTAATGCGCATCCTGCACGATATATTGCGTGAAGCGTTCCTTCGAGAGCGTGCCGGCGGCGAGCTCCTCGTTGAAGGGCATGGTGCGGATGGTCTCGTAGAGGGCGAGATTCTCCGCCCAGACCTTGGTCGAGAAGGCTCCCGGCTTCATCGGGGAGAGCGGGTCGGTCGCGGCGGGGGAACGGGCAATGTCGGGACGCTGCGTCATCGGGAAGAGGCTCCTTTCGGATCAGTTTGCGAACCCATGCTGGCAATACGGGTCAGATGGCCTCTTCCACCGCCTTTCCGCAAGTCACGGTATCGGCATTTCCACCCAGATCGCCCGTGCGCAGCGTCTTTTCCGCAAGAACCCGCTCGATACCCGCCACGATCTCGGCGGCGGCTTCGCGCTCGCCCAGATGATCGAGCATCATCGCCCCCGACCAGATCTGCCCGATCGGATTGGCGATGCCCTGCCCGGCAATATCCGGCGCCGAGCCGTGGACCGGCTCGAACAGCGAGGGGAAGGCGTTTTCCGGATTGATATTGCCCGACGGCGCGATGCCGATCGTGCCGGTGCAGGCGGGGCCGAGATCGGAGAGGATGTCGCCGAACAGATTGGAGGCCACCACCACGTCGAACCAGTCGGGATGCAGCACGAAATGCGCGGTGAGAATATCGATGTGGAACTTGTCCCAGCTCACATCGGGATAAAGCTTCGCCATCTCCTCCACCCGCTCGTCCCAATAGGGCATTGTGATGGAGATGCCGTTCGATTTCGTCGCCGAGGTCAGGTGCTTGCGCGGGCGGCGCTGGGCGAGATCGAAGGCGTATTTCAGCACGCGATCCACCCCCACCCGGCTCATCACCGTCTCCTGGATCACCACCTCGCGCTCGGTACCCGCGAACATGCGCCCGCCGACGGAGGAATATTCGCCTTCCGTGTTCTCGCGCACCACGTAGAAATCGATATCGCCGGGCTCGCGACCGGCCAGCGGCGATTGCACGCCGGGCATCAGCCTGACGGGGCGCAGATTGACGTATTGATCGAATTCGCGGCGGAATTTCAGCAAAGAACCCCAGAGCGAGACGTGGTCGGGCACGGTATCGGGCCAGCCCACCGCACCGAAGAAGATCGCATCGTGCCCGCCGATCTGCGCCTTCCAGTCATCGGGCATCATCTGCCCGTGCTTGGCGTAATAATCGCAGGAGGCGAAGTCGAACCAGTCCAGCTTGACGGTGAAACCGTGGCGTTTGGCTGCCTTCTCCAGAACCCGCACGCCCTCCGGCACGACTTCCTTGCCGATTCCGTCGCCGGGAATGACCGCGATCGAATAGGTTCTTGCCATGGATTATCCTCCCTGCCGCCCGATGGGGGGCGCTGGTGACGGTATAACCCGGCGCGTGGCACGCGAGCGAGCCTGCGCGGCACCGATCCGGCGTTGGCGTCAGGACACGCGCCGCCTCACTCCTGCCAGCGCAACAGGGCGGCGTCATCCGCGTCCCGCGCCTCGACCCAGCCGCCGATCTCGCCCGAGACCAGATGCTCGCGCTTCCAGAACGGTGCGCGTGTCTTGAGGAAGTCCATCATGAATTCCGCGCCCGAAAACGCGGCGTGACGATGGCTGGAGGCGGCGATGACGAGAACGATATTCTCGCCGGGGCGAATCAGCCCGTAGCGATGAATGGCCACGAGGCCCGTCAGCGGCCAGCGCCGGGCCGCTTCATGCGCGACCCTGGTCAGTTCCGCCTCGGCCATTCCCGGATAATGCTCGAGTTCGAGAGCCGCCAGACGCCCGCCTTCGTCCCGACACAGGCCCGTGAAGGTGGCGAGCGCCCCGATATCAGCGCGGCCACGGGTCAGAGCGGTGATTTCCGCAGCGAGATCGAAATCCTCGTGCTGGATGCGGATCAGCGGCGTCAAGGCAGGGATCCCGTCCATGACCGCGCCTCACCCACCCGTCATCGGCGGGAAGAAGGCGATTTCGCGCGCTCCCGCGATCGGCGAATCGGGCTTGACGTGTTCATGGTCGATGGCCGCGCGCACGATCTGCGGATTCTCGAAGGCATAGGCGTATTCCTCCCCCTTCCCGGCCAGCCAGGCGGCGAGTTCGGCCACGGTCGCGACATCTGCGGGCACTTCGACAATCTCCTCGGTCTTGCCGACCCGTTCGCGCACCCAGGCGAAATAGACGATCTTGACGCTCACGACCCCTCCTCCGTCCCGGCCTCTTCAGTCTTCATCGACCATGTGTTCGAGGCTGGCACGCAAATAATCCCACCCTGTGTAGATGGTGAGAATAGCCGAAATCCACAACAGGATGATGCCGATCATGATCGTGCCCGGCAAGATTACCTCGCCCGCCGGACCTGCGACGAGAAAGCCCACGGCGACGAGCTGCATGGTTGTCTTCCATTTCGCGACCGCACTGACCGGTACCGAGACCTTGAGATCGGCGAGATATTCCCGCAACCCCGATACCAGGATCTCCCGCAGGAGGATCACGATCGCAGCCCAGATCGAGACGCCGGCAATGGTGCCATCGGCGACCAGCATCATCAGGACGGCGGCCACCAGCAGCTTGTCGGCGATGGGATCGAGCATCTTGCCAAGTGCCGAATGCTGATTCCAGGCACGGGCCAGATAGCCGTCGAAGTAATCGGTCACGGCGGCCGCGATGTACAGGCCGAGCGCCCACCAGCGGGCCCAGTGGTTTTCCGGCCAGAACAGAAAGGCCACCACGACGGGCACGGCGATGCAGCGCCCATAGGTGAGCAGATTCGGCAGAGCGTAGAGATTGGATTGACGCATCGGGTTATGCGGTCCGGAAATAGGGGTGTCGAACGCCCCGCAGGGAACACCCTGATGCCCACGAGGTCAATCCGTACAAAACGACGAGGGGTCATGTATCTGCCGCATGCCCCGCTCCGTTGACAATTTAAACGTGCAAAAAACGATCCTTGACGCTCTCGTCTGCGGCGAGTTCCGCGCTCGTGCCGGTCCAGGCGACGCGGCCCTTCTCGACGACGACGTGCCGGTCGGCGAATTTCACCAGGGCATCGACATTCTTGTCGATCACGAGAATCGCCTGATGCTCGGCCTTGAGCCGCGTCAGCACCGCCCAGATCTCCGTCCGGATCAACGGCGCGAGCCCCTCCGTCGCCTCGTCGAGCACGAGAAGCTTGGGATTGGTCATCAGCGCGCGCCCGATGGCGAGCATCTGCTGCTCGCCGCCCGAGAGCTGCGAACCGAGATTGCGCCTGCGTTCGGCGA
>LFIK01000702.1_pt1 | contig 25531 bp, 23 predicted proteins | sample 643401 | NCBI WGS metagenome assembly LFIK01 (sample SAMN03777447, study PRJNA286221) | soda lake metagenome | biome: soda lake; feature: Kulunda steppe; material: water; isolation source: sample T5-Br brine of Lake Tanatar-5 | place: Russia: Kulunda steppe | collected 2010-07
GCCTATGTGGGCACCGCCGCGGTGGAGGACATCGACTCTGCGCGCGCCATCTACCTGATTGGCACCAATCCGCGGGCCGAGGCGCCGGTGCTCAATGCGCGCATCCGCAAGGCCTGGCTGGCGGGGGGCGAGGTTCATCGCGTCGGCCCGCCGGTCGATCTGACATACGATGTGATCGAGGAAGGCGAGGATCGCGCCGCGCTGGTCCGGCTGGCCAAATCCGCGAAGGCATCCGAAGGACCTGCAATCGTGATCGTCGGACAGGGCGCGGTGAACGAGGCCGATGGCGAGGCCGTCATAAGCCAGGCGCAGAAGCTGACCGAGGCGTTGGGTGCGGGCTTTCTGATGCTGCACACCGCCGCGGCGCGCGTGGGCGCGCTGGATGTCGGGGCGACCAGCGAAGGCGGGCTGACCGCGGCAATGGACGACGCCGAGGTGGTGTTCAATCTGGGTGCCGACGAGATCGAGATCGCGCGCGAGGCCGATGGCGGCCCGTTCGTGATCTATCAGGGCAGCCACGGCGATCGCGGCGCGCATCGGGCCGATGTCATCCTGCCCGCCGCCGCCTGGACCGAGGAGCCGGGGCTCTTCGTCAACACCGAGGGGCGCCCCCAGCTGGCGCTGCGCACCGGTTTCCCGCCGGGTGAAGCCAAGGAGAACTGGGCCATCCTGCGGGCGTTGTCGGCGCAGATGGATGCGACCCTGCCCTTCGACAGCATCGCACAGCTGCGCGCGGCGCTGACAAAGGCGCATCCGCATCTGGAGCTTGTCGACGAGGTCGCGGAAAACGCCTGGACGCGTCTGCCGCTGCAATCGCCGGCAAAGGCTGCGTTCCGGTATGCGGTACAGGATTTCTATCTGACCAATCCGATTGCGCGGACCTCGCAGCTGATGAACGAGATGAGCGCCCTGGCACGACAGCGTCGTCTGACGCCGCTGGCTGCGGAGTAATTGATGCAGGCGACGACCGGCATGCTTTGGGGGCTTGTGCTGGTTGTCGGCGCAGCGGTCGGCGGCTGCGCGTCCGACGATGCCGCGCAGGCCGCGCCGCCGCAATATGACGGCGTCGAGACGCGGTTGCTTGAGGGCGATCTGGTGCAGTTTCGGGTGACGATGCGCGGCGGCGATGCGGAGGCGGTGCAGGACTACGCACGCTGCGCCGCCGCGCAGTACGCGCTGATCCGCGGCTACGGCTTCGCGCGCCATCTGCGCACGAATCTGGGGAAAGAGGGTGGCATTTGGCGCGCGGATGCTGTTTACACCATCTCGCCGGAACTGCCCGACGGCGTGCGCACGATCGATGCGCAGGACGCCGTCGCGGAATGCGTCAAACAGGACATACCGACGGTCTGAGGAAGTAGGCAAGATGGCGGAATTTCTCCAAACCGGAGCCGGAACGGTCGTTCTCATCGCGGCGCAGGGCATGCTGGTCCTGGGCTTCGTGATGATCTCGCTGCTGTTTCTTGTCTATGGCGACCGCAAGGTCTGGGCGGCGGTGCAGATGCGCCGCGGCCCCAACGTCGTCGGGGCGTTCGGGCTGCTGCAATCGGTTGCGGACGCGCTGAAATACGTCGTCAAGGAGGTGGTGGTGCCCGCCGGGGCGGATCGCCCGGTCTTCTTCCTGGCGCCGATGACGTCCTTCGTCCTGGCGGTGCTGGCCTGGTCGGTGATCCCGTTCAATGAGGGATGGGTGCTGGCCGACATCAATGTGGCGGTGCTGTTCATCTTTGCGGTGACCTCGCTCGAGGTTTACGGCGTGATCATGGGCGGGTGGGCTTCGAACTCCAAATACCCGTTTCTGGGCTCGCTGCGCTCGGCGGCGCAGATGGTCTCGTACGAGGTGTCGCTGGGGCTGATCATCATCGGGGTCATCATCTCCACGGGCTCGCTCAATTTCGGTCAGATCGTCGCGGCGCAGGACGGCGACTACGGGCTGTTTTCCTGGTACTGGCTGCCGCATCTGCCGATGGTGGCGCTGTTCTTCATCTCGGCGCTGGCCGAGACGAATCGCCCGCCCTTCGACCTGCCCGAGGCGGAATCCGAGCTGGTCGCCGGCTATCAGGTGGAATATTCCTCCACGCCCTATCTGCTGTTCATGGCCGGCGAGTATATCGCCATCTTCCTGATGTGCGCGCTGATGTCGCTTCTGTTCTTCGGCGGCTGGCTGTCGCCGATTCCGGGGCTGCCCGATGGCGCCTTCTGGATGGTTGCGAAGATGGCGTTCTTCTTCTTCCTGTTCGCCATGGTGAAGGCGATCACGCCGCGCTATCGCTATGACCAGCTGATGCGTATCGGCTGGAAGGTGTTCCTTCCGCTGTCGCTGGCCTGGGTGGTGATCGTGGCGTTTCTCGCGAAATTCGAAGTGCTCGGCGGTGCCTGGGCACGCTGGACGATCGGAGGCTGAGATGGGTATCGATACCGGACGCGCGATCCGCTACTTCCTGCTGGCCGATTTCATCAAGGGCTTCGGCCTGGGGCTGCGTTACTTCTTCGCGCCCAAGGCGACGCTCAACTACCCGCATGAGAAGGGGCCGCTCAGCCCGCGCTTTCGTGGCGAGCACGCCCTGCGCCGCTATCCCAACGGTGAGGAACGCTGCATCGCCTGCAAGCTGTGCGAGGCGGTCTGCCCGGCGCAGGCCATCACCATCGACGCCGAACCGCGCGCCGACGGGTCGCGCCGCACCACGCGCTACGACATCGACATGACCAAGTGCATCTATTGCGGCTTCTGTCAGGAGGCGTGCCCGGTGGATGCCATCGTCGAGGGTCCGAATTTCGAATTCTCCGCCGAAACCCGCGAGGAACTTTTCTACAACAAGGAAAAGCTGCTCGAGAACGGCGAACGCTGGGAAGCCGAGATCGCGCGCAATATTGAACTCGACGCGCCCTACAGGTAGGCGCAGGGCGACGCGCCAAAGGCGCGCGCAGGACAGGGGCAGACGGGCCGGCCCCGGCCCGAGGAAGGAAACGAGATGGGTGTCGCGGATTTCGCGTTCTATGCCTTTGCCATAACCATTCTCGCGGCGGGCTTTCTGGTGGTCGTGGCGCGCAACCCGGTGCATTCGGTCCTCTGGCTGATCCTCGCATTCCTGTCGGCCGCGGGCATGTTCGTGCTCTTGGGCGCCGAATTCGTGGCGATGCTGCTGATCATCGTCTATGTCGGCGCGGTGGCGGTGCTTTTCCTGTTCGTCGTGATGATGCTGGATGTCGATTTCGCGCGGCTGAAGGCCGAGATGGCGCGCTATGTGCCGCTGGCGGCACTGATCGGCGTGGTGCTGCTGATGCAGCTGGGGCTTCTGTTCGGCGCATGGCAGGCGGCCGATGGCGCGATGGGGCTGCGCCAGGCGGTCACCCCCGACCATGACGAGGTTCACAACACCCTCGCGCTCGGGCAGATCATCTATGACGACTACATCTACCTGTTTCAGCTGGCAGGGCTGATCCTGCTGGTCGCGATGATCGGGGCGATCGTTCTGACGCTGCGTCACCGCGGCGACATCAAGCGCCAGAATGTCACCGCGCAGATGTATCGCGACCCGGGCAAGGCGATGGAACTCAAGGATGTGAAGCCCGGTCAGGGGCTGTGAAAGCGATCGCGGGCGGTGCGGGCGCGCTGACGATGCACGCGGCACGGGAACGGATGGGCGATTGACCCGGAGGGACGCATGGTAGGACTGGAGCATTACCTGACGGTGGCGTCGGCGCTGTTCGTTATCGGCATTTTCGGCCTGTTCCTGAACCGCAAGAACGTGATCGTCATCCTGATGTCGATCGAGTTGATGCTGCTGTCGGTGAATATCAATCTCGTCGCCTTCTCAAGCTTTCTGGGCGATCTGGTCGGGCAGGTCTTCACGATGTTCGTGCTGACCGTGGCGGCAGCCGAGGCTGCCATCGGGCTGGCGATCATCGTGTGTTTCTTCCGTACCCGCGGCAGTATCGATGTCGAAGACGTCAACGTGATGAAAGGCTGACGGCATGGCGACGCTCCTTCTCTTCGCTCCGCTTATCGGTGCGCTGATCTGCGGCTTCGGCTGGCGCCTGATCGGCGAGCGCCAGGCGCAGGTGACGGCGACGGCACTGCTGTTCCTGTCGGCGCTGCTGTCCTGGGTGATCTTCCTGACCTTCGACGGCGAGACGCAGCAGATCCAGATCCTGCGCTGGATCGACAGCGGCGCGCTGGCGGCGGACTGGGCGATCCGGCTCGATCGCCTGACGGCGGTGATGCTGGTGGTGGTGACCACGGTGTCGGCGCTCGTGCATCTCTACAGCTTCGGCTACATGGCCCATGACGAGAATTTCCGTCATGGCGAGAGCTATCGCCCGCGTTTCTTCGCCTATCTGTCGCTTTTCACCTTCGCCATGCTGATGCTGGTGACGGCGGATAATCTGGTGCAGATGTTCTTCGGCTGGGAGGGGGTTGGTCTGGCCTCTTATCTGCTGATCGGCTTCTATTTCCGCAAACCGTCCGCGAACGCCGCCGCAATCAAGGCCTTCGTCGTCAACCGCGTCGGGGATTTCGGCTTTCTTCTGGGCATTCTGGCGCTGTTCCTCCTGACGGATTCCGTGCAGTTCGACGTGATCTTCGGGTCGGGCGACGCGCTGTCGGACACCACGCTCACCTTCCTGTGGACAGAGTGGAACGCCGTCAATCTCGTGGCCTTCCTGTTGTTCGTCGGGGCGATGGGCAAATCGGCGCAGCTGTTCCTGCACACCTGGCTGCCCGACGCGATGGAAGGCCCGACACCGGTGTCGGCACTCATCCATGCCGCCACAATGGTCACCGCGGGCGTTTTCCTGGTCGCGCGCATGTCGCCGATCATGGAATACGCCGACGCGGCCATGCTGTTCGTCACCGCCATCGGGGCCTTCACGGCGTTCTTCGCCGCCACCGTGGGGCTGGTGCAGAACGACATCAAGCGCGTGATCGCCTACTCGACCTGTTCGCAGCTGGGCTTCATGTTCGTGGCCGCCGGCGTGGGCGTCTATTCCGTGGCGATCTTTCACCTGTTCACCCACGCCTTCTTCAAGGCGATGCTGTTTCTGGGTGCGGGGTCGGTCATCCACGGGATGCATCACGAACAGGACATGCGCAATTACGGCGGGCTGCGGCACAAGTTTCCCTATACCTTCTGGGCGATGCTGATCGGCACACTGGCGATCACGGGCGTGGGGATTCCGCTGACGATGATCGGCTTTGCCGGCTTCGTGTCGAAGGACGCCATCATCGAGAGCGCCTTTGCCGGCGGCGCGGAATACGCTTTCTGGTTGCTGGTGGTGACGGCGGCGCTGACATCCTTCTACTCCTGGAGGCTGATGTTCCTGACCTTCTGGGGCGAGCCGCGCGGCAGCAGCAAGACGCATGAGCACGCGCATGAAAGCCCGCCGAGCATGACCATCCCGCTGGGTGTGCTGGCCGTGGGGTCGGTCTTTGCGGGCATGGTCTGGTACGGGCCGTTCTTCGGCTCGATCGAGCAGGTCAATGACTGGTTCGCCGGCGCGATCTACATGGCCGAGGGCAATACCGTACTCGATGATGCGCATTACGTGCCGGCCTGGGTCGCATCGGCGCCATTCGTGGCAATGCTGGCGGGGCTGGGCCTAGCCTGGGTGATGTATATCCACCGTCCCGAGCTGCCCGCGCGGGTGGCCGAGACGAACTGGCCACTTTACCAGTTCCTGCTCAACAAGTGGTACTTCGACGAAATCTATGACGCCGTGTTCGTGCGCCCGGCGAAGGGCCTCGGACGGCTGCTGTGGAAGCGCGGCGATGGCAATGTGATCGACGGCATCGTCAATGGCGTGTCGATGGGGGTCGTGCCGATGCTGACACGGGTCGCGGTGCGTGCGCAGTCCGGCTACGTGTTTCACTACGCCTTCGCGATGGTCATCGGCATCGTGCTGATCATCACCTGGGTGAGTCTGACGGGGGGAGGCGAGTGATGGAAAACCTGCTTTCCATAATCACTTTTACCCCGCTGGTCGCCGCGGTCATCCTCGCGCTGTTCCTGCGCGGCGACGATCCGGCCGCGCAGCGCAACGCCAAGTGGCTGGCCCTGATCGCCACGAGCGCGACCTTCCTTCTGTCGCTGGGCCTGCTGATCGGCTTCGATCCGTCGGACACCGGCTTTCAGTTCGTCGAGGAACGCAGCTGGATCATGGGGTTGACCTACAAGCTCGGCGTCGACGGCATCTCGATCCTGTTCGTGATGCTGACGACCTTCCTCATGCCGCTGACCATCGCGGCATGCTGGAACGTCACGCATCGGGTCAAGGATTACATGATCGCCTTTCTGGTGCTGGAGACGCTGATGCTGGGCGTCTTCGTGGCGCTGGATCTGGTGCTTTTCTACCTGTTCTTCGAGGCCGGGCTGATCCCGATGTTCCTGATCATCGGCATCTGGGGCGGCAAGCAGCGGATCTACGCGGCGTTCAAGTTCTTTCTCTACACCTTCCTGGGCTCGGTGCTGATGCTGGTGGCGATGATCGCGATGTATGTCGATGCCGGCACATCGGATATACCCACATTGCTGCAGCACGAATTCAGCGCGGGCAGCATCGACCTGCTGGGCTGGCAGATCGTGGGCGGGATGCAGACGCTGCTGTTCCTGGCGTTCTTTGCCAGTTTCGCGGTCAAGATGCCGATGTGGCCGGTGCATACCTGGCTGCCGGACGCCCACGTGCAGGCGCCCACGGCCGGGTCCGTGGTGCTGGCGGCGATCCTGCTGAAGATGGGCGGCTACGGTTTCCTGCGCTTTTCGCTGCCGATGTTCCCGGTGGCGTCGGACATGCTGGCGCCGCTGGTGCTGTGGCTGTCGGCCATCGCGATCGTGTATACCAGCCTCGTCGCCCTGATGCAGGAGGACATGAAGAAGCTCATCGCCTATTCCTCGGTGGCGCATATGGGTTTCGTGACGATGGGGATCTTCGCGGCCAACCAGCAGGGGCTGGACGGTGCGATCTTTCAGATGATCAGCCACGGCTTCATATCGGGCGCACTTTTTCTGTGCGTGGGCGTGATCTACGACCGCATGCACACCCGCGAGATCGACGCCTATGGCGGGCTGATCAATCGCATGCCGGTCTATGCCCTGATCTTCATGCTGTTCACCATGGCCAATGTCGGCCTGCCCGGCACCTCGGGCTTCGTCGGCGAGTTCCTGACGCTGGTCGGGGTGTTCCAGGTCAATACATGGGTGACGGCGGTGGCGGCGACCGGGGTGATCCTGTCGGCGGCCTACGCGCTGTGGCTCTACCGGCGCGTGGTGCTGGGTGACCTGATGCGCGAGAGCCTGAAGACCATCACCGACATGGACCGGCGCGAGAAGGCGATTTTTGCGCCGCTGGTCGCGATGACGCTGCTGCTGGGCGTGTACCCGTCACTGGTCACGGATGTGACCGGCCCCGCCGTTGCCTCGCTGGTCGCTGATTACGAAGTCGCGCTCGCGCAGCATGACGCTGCGACGCGGCTGGCACAGAACTGAAGGACGCAGACATGATCCCTGCCGATCTTGCCGTAGCTCTGCCCGAGATCCTGCTGGCGCTGTTCGCGATGGGCGCGCTGATGGTCGGGGTCTTTGCCGGGAAGGACCGCGCCGCGCTGGTGCTGCTGTGGGTGTCGGCGGCGGCGCTGGTGGCGGTGGCCGCCCTCATCGCATTGGCGGGGCCCGAGACGCGCACCGCCTTCAACGGCATGTATGTCGATGACAGCTTCGCGCGCTTCGCCAAGGTGGTGGTGCTCCTGTCGGCGGCGGCGGTGCTGGTGATGGGGCAGGACTACATGCATCGCCATGACCTGCTGCGGTTCGAATACCCCATCCTCCTGGTGCTGTCGGTGACCGGCATGATGGTCATGGTCTCGGCGGGTGATCTGATGGCGCTCTATATGGGGCTGGAGCTGCAGTCGCTGTCGCTTTACGTGATCGCCTCGCTGCGCCGCGACAGCGTGCGGTCCACCGAGGCCGGGCTCAAGTATTTCGTGCTGGGCGCGCTCGCGTCCGGTGTGCTGCTCTATGGTGCCTCGCTGACCTATGGCTATGCCGGGACGACACAGTTTGCGGGCATCCTCTCGACCATCGAGGGCGGCGAGATGCCGCTCGGGCTGCTGATCGGGCTGGCCTTCCTGCTGGCCGGGCTGGCCTTCAAGGTGTCGGCGGTGCCGTTTCACATGTGGACGCCCGATGTGTACCAGGGTGCGCCAACTCCGGTGACCGCCTTCTTTGCCACGGCGCCGAAGGCGGCGGCGCTGGCGCTGTTCGCGCGGCTGGCCTTCGACGCCTTCGGTGCGGCCACCGCCGATTGGGGGCAGATCGTGGCCTTCCTGGCGGTGGCGTCGATGTTCGTGGGCGGCATCGCCGCCATCGGGCAGCGCGACATCAAGCGGCTGATGGCCTATTCATCGATCGCGCATATGGGCTACGCGCTGGTCGGGCTCGCGGCCGGCACCGCGCAGGGGGTGCAGGCGATGCTGGTCTATACCGCGATATACGTGACGATGAATATCGGCACCTTCGCCTTTATCCTCTCGATGAGCCGCGACGGCCGTCCAGTGACCGACATCGCGAGCCTGAACATGTATTCGCGGCGCGAGCCGCTCAAGGCCGCGGCGGTGCTGGTGCTGATGTTCAGTCTTGCGGGTGTGCCGCCGATGGTGGGCTTCTTCGGCAAGCTCTACGTGCTCTGGGCGGCGGTCGAGGCCGGGCTGGCCTGGCTGGCAGTGGCGGGGGTGATCGCTTCGGTGATCGGTGCCTTCTACTATCTGCGGATCGTCTACTACATGTATTTCGGCGAGGAGGGCGAAGCGCTGGACAGCCGCATGCCGGCCGCGCAATGGGGCCTGCTGATGGCGTCGGCGCTGATCATGCTGGTGGGTGTGGTCAATCTGTTCGGCATCGAGTCCTTCGCCGAGGCCGCGGCCCTGACCCTTGTGCGCTGAGACCCCCTGGCCCGCGGGCGTGGGCCGCGTGATTCTCGACGAGGTGGACAGCACCAATGCCGAGGCCCTGCGCCGCGCACCCCGTACACAGGAACCGTGCTGGATACTGGCGCGCCGGCAGACAGCCGGGCGCGGACGGCGAGGGCGGGCCTGGGCGGATCCGGAGGGCAACTTCGCGGCGTCGCTGGTGGCTGAAACCGAGCTGCTGCCGCAACACCTGGCGCTACATGGCTTTGCGGCCGCGCTGGCGCTGCATGATGCCCTCGGCGCGTTGACGGGGCGGCCGCACAGCTTCAGCCTGAAATGGCCCAACGACGTGCTTGCTGCAGGGTCAAAGGTCGCGGGTATCCTGCTCGAAAGCCTGACCCCGGTGGACGGCGCGAGTGCGCCCGTGCTGGTGATCGGGGTCGGGGTCAATCTGGCGAACGTCCCCGAACTGCCCGACGGCGCCGGGCCGCCGCCCGGCAGCGTCGTTGACGTCACCGGCGCACGGATCGACCCGCCCGAGCTGCTCGATCGGTTGGCGCCCGCCCTGGCGAGGTGGCAGGCGACGCTGACGCGCGACGGCTTCGCGCCGCTGCGCGAAGCCTGGCTTGCGCGCGCGGCGCGTCTCGGGCAGCCGATTGTCGCGCGCACCCCGCGCGAAACGATCGAGGGGGTGTTCGAAACGCTGGATTCGTCCGGGGCTCTGGTCGTATCGACAGGTGCGGGACGGCGCGTGATTCCGGCCGCCGATGTGCATTTTGGAGAGGAAACGCCACATGCTCCTGGCGATTGACTGCGGCAACACCAATACCGTCTTCTCGATCTGGGACGGCACGCAATTCCTGGCGACGTGGCGGACCGCCACCGAGCATCGGCGCACCGCCGACCAGTATTTCGTGTGGTTGTCCACGCTGATGCATCTGCACCGGATCGATGTGAAGATCGACGAGATGATCATCTCCTCCACCGTGCCGCGCGTGGTGTTCAACCTGCGTTTACTGGCGGATCGGTATTTCGGCTGCAGGCCGCTCGTCGTGGGCAAGGAGGGGTGTCGTCTGCCGGTGCTGCCGCGCGTCGATCCCGGCACGCAGGTGGGGCCGGACCGTCTGGTCAATACAGCCGGGGCGTTTGAGCGCCATGGCGGCGATCTGGTCGTGGTGGATTTCGGCACGGCGACGACGTTCGACGTGGTGGCCGAAGATGGGGCCTATGTCGGCGGCGTGATCGCGCCGGGCGTGAATCTCAGCCTCGAGGCGCTGCACCAGGCCGCCGCGGCGCTCCCGCATGTCGATGTCAGCAAACCGCAAACCGTGATCGGCACGAATACCCTGGCCTGCATGCAGTCGGGTGTGTTCTGGGGGTATATCGGGCTCGTGAGCGGTATCTGCGACCGGATTCGGGCCGAAGTGGACCGCCCGATGCGCATCATCGGAACCGGGGGGCTGGCCTCGCTCTTTGCGCAGGGGGATGTGCTTTTCGATGTGATCGAGGACGACCTGACGATGCACGGCCTGACCGTCATACACAAATTCAACAAGGATACGCGATGAGCACGGAACGCCTTATCTACATCCCCCTTGGCGGGGCCGGCGAGGTGGGCATGAACGCCTATGTCTATGGTTACGGCCCGCCGGGGAAGGAAAGGCTGATCCTTGTCGATCTGGGGGTGAGTTTTCCGGACATGGACACCACACCCGGCGTCGGGCTGATCATGCCCGATGTCGCCTGGCTTGCCGAGCGTGTGGACCGGCTGGAGGCGATCTTCATCACCCATGCGCATGAAGACCATGTCGGCGCTCTCGCGTTGTTGTGGGACCGGCTGCGGGTACCGGTGCACGCACGCAACTTCACCGCACGGATCGCCCGGATGAAGATGCAGGAGCACGGCCTCGACCCCGAGGAGGTGCAGACCGCCCCGGCCTATCCGCGCCGCATTGCCGCAGGGCCGTTCAGCGTGGGCTTCGTGCCGGTCAGCCATTCGCTGCCCGAAGCCTCGGCGCTGGTGATCGACACCCCGGCCGGGCTGATCCTGCACAGTGGCGATTTCAAGCTCGACCCGCACCCGGTCGTCGGCGAACCCTGGAATCCGGCCGCGTTCGAGGAGATCGCGCGCGCCAATGTGAAGGTGCTGACCTGCGATTCGACCAATGTGTTCTCGCCGCAGCCGGGGCGCTCGGAGGCCTCGCTCGCCCCGTCCATCGGCGAGCTGATCCAGCAGGCACCCGGGGCGGTCGCGGCGACGACCTTTGCGTCGAATGTTGCGCGGGTCAAGACGCTGGCCGAGGCGGGACGGGCCTCGGGGCGTTCCATCTGCCTTCTGGGCCGGGCGATGCAGCGCATGGTCAAGACTGCGGAGGACGCCGGACTGCTGCCCGATTTCCCGCCCGTCATCACCCCCGAGGAGGCCGCGCAGCTGCCGCGCGGGGAACTGATGATGATCGTTACCGGCAGTCAGGGGGAACGCCGCGCGGCCTCGGCGCAGCTGGCGCAGGGCAAGTATATGGGGCTGCGTCTGAAATCCGGCGATCTGTTCCTGTTTTCGTCGAAGACGATTCCGGGCAACGAGCGTGGCGTGCTGCGGATCATCAACCAGCTCAGCGAGATGGAAGTCGATGTCGTCGATGCCGAGGATGGCAAGTATCACGTGTCTGGCCACGCGAACCGGCCCGACCTTGAGACGATCCATGATCTCGTCAAGCCGCAGATGACGTTGCCGATGCATGGCGAACACCGGCATCTGCGCGAACATGCCCGCATCGCCATCGAAAGCGGCGTCGCCAGTCTGGTCGCGCCCAATGGAACCGTGGTGGATGTGACCGGTGATGCGCCCCGCATCGTTGACGAGATTCCGGCCGGGCGCAGCTATCTGGACGGGTCGGTTCTGATCGGAGCGCGCGACGGGGTGGTGCGCGATCGCATCCGCATGGCGCTCAACGGGCTGGTGGTGGTGTCGTTGCTCATCGAGGAGGACGGCACCCTGCTCGGTGAACCGTGGGCCGAGACGATGGGGCTGCCGGAGGCCGGGCGGTCGGGCGGTCTGCTCATCGATCGCATCGAAGTGGAACTCAACGGCTTTTGCGAAACCGCCGGGCGCAAGGTTCTCATGGATGACGACCGACTCGAGGACGGGCTGCGCCGCGTCGCGCGTCAGGTCGCGATGGAGGAAATCGGCCGCAAGCCAGAGCTGCGCGTGATCATCAGCCGGATGGAAGCCGGCTGACGCGCCGGCTCAGGCCCGGACTGTCGCGTGTTGCGGGCTGCAAGCGTGTTACCCTAGATCAGCGGCGTGAAATACGGGGCACGAAATTCGCCCGGGCACTCCCCGACGCTCGATGCGGGAAAGGACCGGTCCGCCATCAGAAGGAGGCGGGCGGGCGCCGCATTCTCCTGGGACCGGTATCTTTGGGTGGTGTCTGACTCGTGACCGGTCTGTCCGGGCACCTGCGATCCTGCTGCCGCTGGCCGTCACGCTCGGGCCATGCGGACGCGGTGTCGCCGGGCGGCCGGTCTCGGTCAGTCGCCTTTTTCGCCGGGGACAAAGCTGCGGGTCAGGAAGTCGGGCACATGGTCGCCCATGCCCACGACGCAGTCCTTCTGGCCCTTGGACGCCGCCGCGGCCTTGCCCTTGCCGACGCCCGCACGGCGGCTGCGCGTGCCGGCCGCCTCCGCCCGGCTGTCGGCGGGTGCGGTTTCGCGTTGTGGTGCATCGTCTGGCTGCGTCGCGTCTGCCTCTGACGTGGCGGAATCGCCGGCAGGTGCCATGTCGGCGGGCTGTGCGGTGTCCTCATGCGCCGGTGTGTCCTTCGCCTGCGAGCGCTTGGCCCCGCCGCGCCGCGCACGCCGCTTCGGAGCGGGCGTCTCGCCGGTGTCGGCGGTGTCGGCATGCGGGGTATCCGTGGTCGGCGCCTCGCCGGATGACATCTCGGCCGGCGGCGTCGCCGTCTCTGGCGCGCGTCGGGGCAGGGGTTTTTCGAGAAGCTTCTCGATGGCGTCGAGATACTTCTCGTCGCCCGGCACGAACAGCGTTATCGCCTTGCCTTCGAGTCCCGCCCGGCCGGTTCGCCCGATGCGGTGCACATAATCCTCGGCATGGCTGGGAACGTCGAAGTTGAACACATGGCTGACAGCGGGAACATCGAGCCCGCGCGCGGCCACATCCGATGCGATCAGAAGCTTGAGCCTGCCCTCGCGGAATCCGTCCAGCGTGCGGGTGCGCACCGCCTGGTCGAGATCGCCGTGGATCGGCGCCGCGTCCAGACCGGCGGCCTTGAGCGCCTTGGCAACGGTGTTCACGTCGACCTTGCGGTTGCAGAAGATGATGGCGTTGCGCAGCGCATCGCCTTCATCCTCGATGATGCGGCGCAACACCTTGCGCTTTTCCGTGCCGGCGCGATCGCGCCGAGGGGGCGTGACCTCGACCAGCTCCTGCGCGATCGTCTCGGAGGCGGTCGCCTGGCGCGCCACCTCCACCTTGACCGGAGCCTGCAGGAAGGTGTTGGTGATGCGCTCGATTTCGGGGGCCATGGTGGCCGAAAAGAAGAGCGTCTGGCGCGTGAACGGGGTGAGCTGGAAAATCCGCTCGATATCGGGGATGAACCCCATGTCGAGCATGCGGTCGGCCTCGTCCACCACCATCACCTGCACGCCCTGCAACAGCAGCTTGCCGCGCTCGAAATGGTCGAGCAGGCGCCCCGGCGTGGCAATGAGAACATCGACCCCACGATCGATGAGCTTGTCCTGCTCGCCGAAGGCGACGCCGCCGATCAGCAGCGCGCGAGTCAGCTTGGTCTTTGCGGCGTAGGTGTCGAAGGATTCGGCAACCTGGGCGGCCAGTTCACGGGTCGGGGCCAGAACCAGCGAGCGCGGCATCCGCGCGCGCGCGCGTCCGCGGCTCAACCGCGTGATGAGCGGCAGCATGAAACTCGCGGTCTTGCCGGTTCCCGTCTGCGCGATACCCAGAACGTCGCGCCCTTCCAATGCGGAAGGGATCGCCTGCTCCTGAATGGGTGTCGGGGTGTCGTAGCCGGTCTCAAGCACGGCTTCCAGGACCTTGGGGTCCAGCTTCAGTTCGGAAAATGTGGTCATCGGCGTCCATGTTTTGCGGCATCGGTCCGCAAGGATCTGGGGACGCATGCCATCGCGTCCCGGCGTCGGGGCAGCGCACAGGCTGCCCCATGTCGGTAGCGCAATGCATCCCGAAGGTCAATGACGCCCGGCAACGCCGGCCTTCGACCGCGATTTCGATTGCCGGCGGGCAACAAGGACTTGATGCGGATCGGGAAATCCCGCAATCCTGTCGCCATGGACCGAGACCGCAATGCCCCGACATCGCCACGACTGCGCATCCGCGTGGTGTTCGGTGCGGCGGGCATGATCGGGCCGGGCAAGGCCGAGTTGCTGGAACGGATCGACCGCTGCGGCTCGATCGCGGCGGCGGGGCGCGAGATGGGGATGAGCTACAAGCGCGCCTGGCAGCTGATCGGCACGCTCAACGCCATGTTCGCGGAGCCGCTGGTGGACAGCACGCGCGGTGGCCCCGGCGGCGGCGGCGCCGTCCTGACCGAGGCGGGGCGCGAGGTGGTGCGGCTGTATCGGGCGATGGAGACGCAGGCGCAGTCTGCGGCGGGGCCGCAGATCAGCGCGCTGCATGCGCGGCTGCGAAACGGGGCATCGCCGGAGCGTTGATCCAGCGTTGATCCCGATCCGGCGCGGCCGCGCATCGGTGCGCCTCAGGCGAGCATCGTCATCGGATTCTCGAGCCCGTCGATCACCGCCTGCAGGAAGGTGGCGCCGAGCGCGCCGTCGATCACCCGGTGATCGACCGACAGCGTCATGCTCATCACGGTGGCGGTGGTCAGCGCCCCATCCGACCCGACAACGGGCTTTCTGACGCCGGCCCCAACCGCGAGGATGGAGCCATGCGGCGGGTTGATGACGGCATCGAAATTCTCGATCCCGTACATGCCCAGATTGGATATCGCCATCGATCCGCCGACATATTCATGCGGCGCGAGCTTGCGATCACGCGCACGCGCGGCGAGATCCTTCATCTCGGCCGAGAGCGCGGACAACGTCTTGGCATGCGCATCCTGCAGAACCGGCGTGAACAGCCCGCCCTCGACCGCGACGGCGACGGCGACATCCGACGGTTTCAGCCGCAGGATGCGATCGCCGGCCCAGACCGCATTCGCGTCGGGCACCTGCTGCAGCGCCAGCGCGCAGGCCTTGATGATGAAGTCGTTGACCGACAGCTTGACGCCGCGCGGTTCGAGTTGCCGGTTCAGAGTGGCGCGGAACTCGAGCAGGGCATCAAGGGTCACCGCGCGGCGCAGATAGAAATGCGGGATGGTCTGCTTGGCTTCGGTCAGGCGGCTGGCGACGGTGCGGCGCATGCCGTCGAGCTTGACCTCCTCATGGTCGCGCCCGGCATACATCTTCGCCACCGCATCGGCCCCGGGACCGGCGGGCATGGCGGCGGGCGCCGCCGCGGGGCGGGCCTCCCGGGCTGCGGCCTCGGCGGCCGGCGCGGCGGGTTGCGCCGCCTCCACATCGGCGCGCACGATGCGACCATGCGGGCCGGAGCCGGTGATGCGTGTCAGATCCAGCCCCTTCTCGGCGGCGATGCGGCGCGCGAGGGGCGAGGCGAAGACGCGTTCGCCCCGACTCGTGGTCGGCGCTGGGGGGGCGGCCTTCGCGGGGCCCCCGCCCGCGGGGGACGCCTTGTCGGCCGCGTCGTCGGCGGCGGGTGCCGCCGCCTCGGGGGGCGCCTGCCGATCCGCCGCCGCCGGTTCGGCGGAGTCCGGGCCGGGGGAGGCCGGTTCGGCGCCGATATCCTCCGCGCTTTCGCCCTCGTCGAGCAGCACGGCGATCGGCGTGTTGACCTTTACCCCTTCGGTGCCTTCGCTGATGAGGATGCGCCCGATCGTCCCCTCATCCACGGCTTCGAATTCCATCGTGGCCTTGTCGGTCTCGATCTCGGCAAGCAGGTCGCCGGCGCCGACGCTGTCGCCTTCCTTGACCAGCCACTTCGCGAGCGTGCCTTCTTCCATGGTGGGCGAGAGCGCGGGCATGAGGATTTCGGTGGGCATCTTCTGCGTCCCTCAGCGATAGGTCACTTGGCGCACTGCATCGACAACCTCGTCGGTCGTCACGAGCGCCATCTTCTCCAGATTGGCGGCATAGGGCATCGGCACGTCCTTGCCCGTCAGGTTGATCACCGGCGCGTCGAGCCAGTCGAAGGCCTGCTCCATGATCAGCGAGGTGAGGTAGTTGCCGACCGAGCTTTGGGGAAAGCCCTCCTCGACGGTCACGCAGCGATTGGTCTTGCGTACCGAGGCGAGCACCGTCGCGGTGTCGAGCGGGCGCAGGGTGCGCAGATCGATCACCTCGGCCTCGATGCCGTCGGCGGCGAGGCGTTCGGCAGCGTCCAGCGCATAGGTCATGCCGATGCCGAAGCTCACGATGGTGACGTCCGATCCGGTACGCGCCACCTTCGCCTTGCCGAAGGGGATGGTGAAATCGTCGAGATCGGGGACCTCGAAGGACTTGCCATAAAGGATCTCGTTTTCGAGGAAGATCACCGGGTTGGGATCGCGCACCGCGGATTTGAACAGCCCCTTGTAGTCGGCGGCCGTGTAGGGCATCGCGACCTTCAGACCCGGAATATGCGCGTACCAGGCCGCATAGCACTGGCTGTGCTGGGCAGCAACGCGGGCAGCCGCGCCGTTGGGGCCGCGGAACACGATCGGGCAGCCCATCTGCCCGCCGGACATGTAGAGCGTCTTGGCCGCCGAGTTGATGATCTGGTCGATGGCCTGCATGGCGAAGTTCCACGTCATGAACTCCACGATCGGGCGCAGCCCGCCGAAGGCGGCGCCCACGCCGATCCCCGCAAAGCCGTGCTCGGTAATCGGCGTGTCGCGCACGCGGCGGTCGCCGAACTCGGCGAGCAGGCCCTGTGTGATCTTGTAGGCGCCCTCGTATTCGGCGACCTCCTCGCCCATCAGGAAGACCTCTTCGTCGCGGCGCATTTCCTCGGCGATGGCGGTATTGAGCGCTTCGCGCACCGTCTGCGTCTTGACGGGCGTGCCGTCGGGCCAGTCCGGGCTGGTGTCGGTCTGCGGGGCAGGGGCCGGCGCGGCCGGGGCGGCGGGCGCGGAACTGGGGGCGCGCGCCTGCTGCGGGTCGCCTTGCGGCGCCGCTGCGGTGTCGGCCGGCGCGCTGTCGATGTCGTCGGCGCTTTCACCCTCCTCCAGCAGAACGGCGATGGGTGTGTTGACCTTCACCCCCTCGGTCCCCTCGCTGACGAGGATGCGCCCGATCGTTCCCTCATCGACAGCTTCGAATTCCATCGTCGCCTTGTCGGTCTCGATCTCGGCGAGGATGTCGCCGGAGGACACGCTGTCGCCTTCCTTGACGAGCCATTTCGCAAGGGTGCCTTCCTCCATGGTGGGCGAGAGGGCGGGCATGAGGACTTCGGTTGCCATGATGTCGTTCTCCCTCAGGCGTCCTGCGGCACGTCGTCGGCCAGAATGTCGGTGAACAGCTCGGACGGGTCGGGCTCCGGGCTTTCCTTGGCGAATTCCGCGGCGTCGTTCACGATGCCCTTGATCTCCTTGTCGATGGCCTTGAGCTCGTCTTCGCCGGCATGCTTGCCCGAGATCAGCAACTCGCGCACATGCTCGATGGCGTCGCGCTCCTCGCGGATCTTCTGCACCTCGTCGCGCGAGCGATACTTGGCCGGGTCCGACATCGAATGGCCGCGATAGCGATAGGTCATCACCTCGAGGATATACGGCCCCTTGCCGGCGCGGCAGTGCTTGACGGCCTTCTCGCCGGCGGCCTTGACGGCGAGCACATCCATGCCATCCACTTTCTCGCCGGGGATGCCGAAGGAGGCGCCGCGCTCCCACAGCGAGGGGGACTTGGTCGCGCGCTGCACGCTCGTGCCCATGGCGTACTTGTTGTTCTCAATGACAAAGACGACGGGCAGCTCCCACAGCATAGCCATGTTGTAGGTCTCGTAGACCTGGCCCTGGTTGGCCGCACCGTCTCCGAAATAGGTGAAGGTCACGCGATCGGTGCCGCGATACTTGTCCGCGAGCGCGAGTCCCGCGCCGAGCGGCACATTGGCGCCGACGATGCCGTGTCCGCCGTAGAACTGCTTTTCGGTGGAAAACATGTGCATCGAGCCGCCCTTGCCGCGCGAGTAGCCGCCCTCGCGGCCGGTCAGCTCGGCCATGACACCCTTGGGGTCCATCCCGCAGGCAAGCATGTGCCCGTGATCGCGGTAGGTGGTTATGCGCTTGTCGCCTTCCTCGGCGGCGGCCTCCAACCCCACGACGACCGCTTCCTGACCGATATAGAGATGGCAAAAGCCGCCGATCAGGCCCATTCCGTAAAGCTGGCCCGCCTTTTCCTCGAATCGGCGGATGAGAAGCATCTCGCGGTAATAGTGCAGAAGCTCATCCTTCGACATGTTCGACTTGCCGGAGGATTTCGTGGATTTCCGTGCCGCCATGAGGCGCCTCCCGGTGGCTCAGTGCAATAGTTCAATGTTAAACAACCCATAGCGCATCTTGCCGCGCGGGGCGAGAGCAAATTGACAGCCGGCCCGACGCCGCCACGCGCGGCGATCCGGTCACCGGATCACGAGATCGTCAGCGCGCGCGTAGCCGAGCACGGCACGCGCCCGTTCATCGAGCAGATCGAGATCGAGGAAATCGTCCGACAGCCGCCGCGTGCGGTTTTCCAGCGCGGCGAGTTCACGCGCAAGGCGGTCGCGCTCGGCCTTCAGCTCCAGCGTGCGCGCGTCAATTTCCATACGGCTGAGCACCCCGTGATTGCCCTGCACCGCGGCGAAGGTAAAATAGGCCCCCAGCAAGGCGAGAATGCCGAAGATCACCATCGTCGCGATGGCCGGACGCCGCGTTGCGCTGCTCATGTACTGCCTCGTCGTCTGCCTCTTCGGGCTCTTGACAGCACTGTGCCACAACGCCTTGGCTTTGCAAAGCGATTGCGCGCCGCCCAACCGGTCCCTTGAGAGGAGTGCAGGATGACAACGCCAGCCCCGATCGAACAACTCGACACCCATCTGGTCGAGAACCAGCCCGCCGCGCGGCCCGACGGCGATCTCTGGCAGCAGGACCCGGCGCTGCAAGCCGCACTGGCGCAGTCGCCGGACGTCGCCGAACTGGCGCCTCTGGGCCGACATCTGGGAAGTGCCGAGGCGCGCGCACAGGGCCGCATCGCGAACCGCGTGCTGCCCGAGCTGATCGCTTTCGATCGCGCCGGACGGCGGGTCGACGAGGTCTCCTACCATCCCGACTATCACGCGCTGCTCGAATGCGGGCTGTCGGCCGGCTACGCGGCGCGCCCCTGGGAGGATGCGCCCGGCGGTCACGCCGTCCATGCGGCGATGGTCTACATGTTCAGCCAGGTCGAGCCCGGGGTGTGCTGTCCGATGACCATGACCTATGCCGCCGTACCGGCGCTGCGCGCCCAGCCCGATCTGGCCCGGCTGTGGCATTCACGGCTGACCGCACGGTGTCACGACCCCGCCGCCGCGCCCGTGACCGCGAAGTCGGGCGCGACGATGGGCATGGCGATGACCGAAAAGCAGGGCGGCTCGGATGTGCGCGCCAACACCACACGCGCCGAGCGCGACGGGACCGATTGGTGCCTGACCGGGCACAAATGGTTCTGCTCGGCGCCGATGTCGGACGGTTTCCTGACACTGGCGCAGGCCCCCGGCGGGCTGACCTGCTTTCTGGTGCCCCGTTGGCTGGAGGACGGCACGCGCAACGCGGTGCGGATCATGCGGCTCAAGGACAAGCTGGGCAACCGCGCCAACGCCTCGGCCGAGATCGAGTATGCCCGCGCCTTCGCGCAGCAGGTCGGCGCCGAGGGCGCGGGCGTGCGCACCATCATCGAGATGGTGCATCACACCAGGCTCGACACCGCGATGGCACCCGCCGGGTTGATGCGCGCTGCACTGGCCGAGGCGCATTGGTGGGTGTCGGGGCGCAGCGCCTTTCAGCGCCGGCTCATCGATCAGCCGCTGATGCGCGCAGTGCTGGCGGATCTGGCGCTGGAGTGGGAGGGGGCGCTGGCGCTGGGCCTGCATGTGGCGCGCGCCTTCGACGGCACGGATGCGCAGGCGCGCGCCTTTGCCCGCATCGGGGTGGCGCTGGCGAAGTTCCTGTCCAACAAGCGGTGCCCCAACGTCACCTACGAGGCGATGGAGGCGCTGGGCGGCATGGGCTATGTCGAGGACACGCCGATGCCGATGCTCTATCGCGAGGCGCCGCTCAACGGCATCTGGGAAGGGGCGGGGAATGTGATCTGCCTCGACATCCTTCGCACGCTGTCCTCGGTGCCGGACGCCGCCGCCGCGCTGGACGCCGAACTGGACGCCGCGCGCGGCGCGGACCGACGTTATGACGCGGCGCTGGAGGCGCAGCGCGCGCGCTGGCCGCGCCTGCCCGAGGAGGGCGAGGCGCGCTGGTTCGCAGAGCGTCTGGCGATCCTGCTGACGGCATCGGTGCTTTTGCGCACCGCGCCGGCGGCGGTGTCGGACGGCTACGTCGCAACCCGCGTGGACGGTGCGCGCGGCAGTCTTGCGGGATCGGTGAGCGGGCTGGATACCGACGGCATCCTGGCCCGCCTTGCCGCGAGCGGGGGTTGAATTCGTGCCTTGAGGCGTATCTTTGGCAGACGTATCGAAATCGTTCGGAAAGGATTTCACATGGCCGACAAATCCAGAAGTATCGAGAACCTGCAAGCCGCGCTCGAAATGGAGTTGACGGCGATCAACCAGTATCTTCTGCATGCGCACACGCTCGATGACTGGGGGCTCGACAAGCTCGCCGCACGGATGCGCGACGAGATGCACGAAGAGTTGGGCCATGCCGGCGCCTTCATCGACCGCATCATGTTCCTCGGCGGGACGCCGAAACTGCAGCCGAGCAAGACGCCGGTCATGGCCGGGTCGCTCAAGGATCTGTTCGAGGCCGACAAGCGCGAAGAGGGCGGCGCCATCGAGTTCTATACCAAGGCGGCGCGCGAGGCATTCGAAAGCGATGACATCGGCAGCCGCGCGCTGTTCGAGCGCATCGTGCAGGATGAGGAAGGGCACTGGGAGTGGTTGGATCTGCAGCTTGATCTGCTGCGCAAGATGGGCGAACCCGCCTTCATGACCAACTACATGAGCGGCAACGCTGCCGAGCAGTAAGCCGCAACCGGCACCGCCCCGAAGTGGCGAAACAAATTGCGCCCGGACCGTCGGCGGCCCGGGCGCCTCATCACGATGCGGCAGCCCTCTCTGGCGACGTCAGGCCCGGCCGCGATAGATTTCCACGATCTGTGACAGCATTTCCAGCGCCTCATCGCGCGGGCGCTGGAAGGTGTTGCGTCCGATGATCGAGCCGTTGCCGCCGCCGTCGCGGATGGCACGGGCGTCGTCATAAACCGAGTCCGAGCCCTTCTTGGCCCCGCCCGAAAACACCACGATGCGCCGTCCGTCGAACGCCGCCTGCATGCAGTGACGCACGCGCGCCGCCTGGCTGGCGATGTCGATCCCCTCGGCCTCATAGACCTTTTTCGCCTCGCCCAGCTCCAGATGGTCGGTCGACAGCTTGATCTTGATGACATGCGCCCCCAGCAGCGCAGCGATCTGCGCGGCATAGGCGCCGATGTCGATGGCGGTCTCGCCCTCCTTGGTCAGCGCCTCGCCACGGGGGTAGGACCAGATCACCGTGGCGATGCCCTTGGCGGCGGCTTCCTCGCGCATCGCGCTGATTTCCTCGAACATGCCCAGCGCCATGTCCGAGCCGGGATAGACCGTAAAGCCGATCGCCGAGCATCCCAGTCGCAGCGCGTCATCGACGCTGGCGGTGATGGCCTGATCCTTGCCGGCCGTGGCCGACATCAGGCTGTTGGCGCTGTTGGCCTTCAGGATCGTCGGGATCTGGCCGGCGAAGCTGTCTGCGCCGGCCTCGATCATGCCCAGCGGCGCGGCATAGGCGCTGAGCCCGGCATCGATGGCAAGGCGGTAGTGGTAATGCGGGTCATAGGCCGCCGGGTTGGGCGCGAAGCTGCGCGCGGGGCCGTGCTCGAACCCCTGATCGACGGGCAGGATGACCATCTTGCCCGTGCCCGCCAGCTTGCCATGCATGAGCATGCGGCACAGATTGGCCTTCACGCCCGGCGTTTCGCCTTCATACCCCGCGAGAATCTTCTGAACGATGCGTGTCGCCTTCATGTCCCTCATCCTGTCGAAATGGCGTTCGCTCCCGCATAAGCGGCGTGCGCAGGCGGCGCAATGGCGGTGGCGCTAACAGCAGATGCGCCGCGGCGCCGGGTCATCCCGACTGCAGCGCAGCGACGCCGGGCAGGGGTTTGCCCTCAAGCCATTCGAGGAAGGCCCCGCCGGCGGTGGAGACATAGGTGAACGCGTCGGCCACCTGCGCGCGATTGAGCGCGGCCACCGTGTCGCCGCCGCCGGCGACGCTGACCAGGGTGCCGGCCGCCGTCAACTCGGCCGCCTTGCTCGCCGCGGCCACTGTCCCCGCATCGAAAGGCGCAACCTCGAAGGCGCCCAGCGGGCCGTTCCACAGCACGGTCCGGCTGTCGGTCAGGACCGCCTCGATCGCGGCGACGGTCGCGGGGCCGGCATCGAGGATCATCGCATCCGGCGGGCAGCCATCGGCGGCGACGGTCCGGTGCGCGGCGCTAGGCTCCAGCGCGTTCGCCACGACGATATCCTGCGGCAGCAGGATGGTGCAGCCGGCCTCGGCGGCGGCGGTCAGGATGTCGCGCGCGGTGTCGGCCAGTTCGCGCTCGGCCAGCGAGGTGCCAATCTCGTGCCCCTGCGCATGCAGGAAGGTGTTGGCCATCCCGCCCCCGATCACCAGCGTGTCGACCCGCTGCATCAGATTTCGCAGCAGCGCCAGCTTAGTGGACACCTTGGCCCCGCCGACCACGGCGGTGACCGGGCGCGCGGGCGTTTCCAGCGCGGCCTCCAGCGCGCGCAGCTCGGCCTCCATCAGCCGCCCGGCGCAGGCCGGCAACAGCCGCGCAATCCCCTCGGTCGAGGCATGGGCGCGGTGCGACGCGGAAAAGGCGTCATTGACATAGATGTCGCCCAGCGCCGCCATCGCGGCGGCAAGCTCGGGGTCGTTCGCTTCCTCGCCGGGGTGAAAGCGCGTGTTCTCCAGAAGCACCACATCGCCCGCGGCCATCGCCGCGACCGCGCGCTTGGCCGGCCCGCCGATGCAGTCCGTCGCGAAGCCGACCTCGCGCCCCAGCAGCTCCGCCAATGTCCCGACGACCTGTTGCAATGACATCGCGGGGTCCGGCGCACCCTTCGGGCGGCCGAAATGCGACAGCAGGACCGGCTTGCCGCCCGCGCGCAGGATATCGTTCAGCGTGGGCAGGATGCGCTCGATCCGCGTCGCGTCCTGCACGGCCCCACCGGTCATCGGCACGTTGAGATCGGCCCGCACCAGTGCGACCTTTCCCGACAGTTCCATATCGTCCAGCGTCTTCCAGCCCATCGCGCGCTCCCTTGCTGTCATCAACCCATTCATCCGATCCGGGCAGATGCGTCAACAGCGCGCAACGCGCGCTCGGCCCTTTCGCCCGCGTGCCCGCCTCGCTAATGTGCCGGCAAACACCGCAAGGAGGCCGCAATGAGCGTGCAGGACGACCCCGAAAACACCCTGATCATTTCGCTGGAGGCCGGGGACGTGACCGTTGCGCTGCTGCCGGATGTGGCGCCGCAGCACGTCGCGCGCATCAAGGAGCTGGCGCGCGAGGGCGCCTATGACAACGTGGTCTTTCACCGTGTCATCGACGGCTTCATGGCGCAGACGGGCGATGTGCAGCACGGCAAGGCCGGCGGCGATCTGCGCCGCGCCGGAACGGGCGGATCCGATCGGCCCGATCTGCCCGCCGAGTTTTCGCGCATCCCGCATGACCGCGGCGCGCTGGGCATGGCGCGCACGCAGAACCCGAACAGCGCGAATGCGCAGTTCTTCATCAACTTTTCCGACAATCATTTCCTCAACGGCCAGTATACGGTATTCGGCCGGGTGACGTCGGGGATGGCGCATGTGGATGCGCTGACGCGCGGCGAACCGCCCGCCAGCCCTGATCGAATGGTGCGTGTGAAGGTGGCTGCAGATGACCAATGACAAGCTGATCGTGGGCGGGCTGTTCGCCCTGGGGTTCGCGGTGCTGGGGGGCTTCTACCTGTCCAGCGTGAACGGCGCCTCGGCGCAGGATTACGATCCGCGCGACACGGGTGGTCCCTATCTGGAGATCGCGGTGGAAGGTGCCGCCTCGGGGGAGGTGGTGATCGATCTGCGCGACGACGTGGCCCCGGCGCATGCCGAGCGGTTGCTGACCCTCGCCGAGGAGGGCGCCTATGACGGGGTGGTGTTCCACCGTGTCATCGACGGATTCATGGCGCAGACGGGCGATGTGCGTTTCGGGCGCCACGGCACCGATCTGGCACAGGCCGGAATGGGCGGGTCCGAACTGCCCGATCTGCAGGCCGAGTTTTCGGATCTGCCCTTCGAGCGCGGTACCGTCGGCATGGCCCGGTCGGCCGATCCGAACTCGGCCAACAGCCAGTTCTTCATCATGTTCGACGCCGCGCCGCATCTGAACGGCGATTACACGGTGGTCGGACAGGTGGTCGAGGGCATGAACGTCGTCGATGCCATTACCCGCGGCGAGGGGCAGGGCGGGACCGTACCCGACCCCGACCGCATGGAAGCAGTGCGCATCCGCGAGTGATGCCCGCACCGCCCGCAGCGGCGCGGGCGATGCGTGTGCACGGGGCGTGTTCGGGCCAGGCGGGCGTGACCCGTCAGCCCGTCACGGCCGGGTCACGTCTGCCGGTCCCGTTGTCTCCATCCGCTGCTTTTACCCCTGCGCGCTGCCTTCAGCTGCCTTCAATTGTGCGTGAAATGGCGGCCGCGCCTGTAACCCGCAGCGGACAGGCGCGAAGATGCGGGAAACGATGGAGGTTCCCGAATGCCGCGCATGATCCCGCCTGCAGCCGCCGCCATCCTCGCGCTGGGCCTGACCGCGCCGCCGGCCGCCGCCGACCCGCATGCCTGGCTGGTCGAATGGCCCGAAGTCAATTTCGCCCAGACGACGGTGCCCTATGACGAGATCGACGAGGGCGGCCCCCCGCGCGACGGCATCCCGGCAATCTTCGAGCCGCAGTTCCTGCCCGTCGGCGAGGAAACCCGCATCGACGGCCGCGAGCCCGTGATGACGGTCGAGCGCGGCGACACCGCCCGCGCCTATCCGATCCGCTATCTGATGTGGCACGAGATCGTGAACGACGAGATCGACGGCATGCCCATTGCGATCACCTGGTGTCCGACATGCAATTCGGGGGTGACCTTCGACGCCCGTGTCGATGGCGAACGGCGCAGCTTCGGCGTGACCGGCAAGCTGCGGCATTCGAACCTGATCATGTATGACCGAGAAACCGTCAGCTGGTGGATGCAGGGCGACGGGCAGGGCATCGTCGGCGAACATGCTGGGGACTGGCTGCGCCCGATCGCCTCCTGGACCGAGAGCTGGGACAGCTTCCGC